>ENA-OQIO01000039-OQIO01000039.1-human-gut-metagenome-genome-assembly--contig:-NODE-39-length-53404-cov-5.116129_pt1 | contig 53404 bp, 72 predicted proteins | sample MGYA00242573_ERZ504737 | MGnify/ENA primary metagenome ERZ504737 (study PRJEB26092, sample SAMD00036203) | human gut metagenome | host: Homo sapiens | study: EMG produced TPA metagenomics assembly of...
CCCGAGGCGGCGTCGCTTGTCAGCGCCGGGCGCATTTCGTCGACGAGCAAGCACCCCACCGAGACGAACATCGTGTTTATGCTCGATACCCTCGAGCTCTACACCATCAAACGTCGTATGCGTGCCGCACAGGCCAAGCTACGCCAGGACCGGTCGCTCGACGACGAGGCGCGCCGTGTGCTGACGATGCAGGCGATGCAGGATTCTCAGCGCCAGCGCGAGCTCCAAAAGTCGATCGGCGGCGTGGCAGACCCGTTCCGTTTGATCGGTTTGGACACGACGGGCGCCGACCAAGCCTAGATGTTGTGGTCAACCAGCGTATTTACGCCTATATCCAGTCTGAATTTTGGGTATAGACGTCTATGTGTGTGCTAAAGTAATGAGTCCTGTGGACTATGAAGGGAGAATCTGTGCCAAAAAAGAGTGAGAGCACGGGTACTGGGCTGGAATCCTACGTTGCAAAGCTCATGGGCAACGGCTCAAACAGGACTTCGGTAACCGAGGACGAGATTCAGGTCGCCCTGAAGGATATCGATGTGTCTGACGAGCAGCTCAACGCGGTGTATTCCGCGCTGCGCAACAGCGGCATCCAGATTATCTCCGCGAGCGGTAACGACGACGCCCCCATGGACGTCGACGATGACGATAACGATAGCGATACCGACGATTTCGATGACGACGAGCACGATTCCGGCTCGCTCGACGATCACGAGCTTAAGATGGCCCGTCAGGCCGACGCCGAGATGGGTTCTTCCAAGAACAAGAAGAAGCGCACCGTGCGCACGTCCCGTTCGCGTTCGCGCGTGCGTGGCATCGATGCCTCCACGGTGATGCTGACCGGCGACCCGGTTCGTATGTACCTTAAGGAGATCGGCAAGGTCGACCTGCTGACCGCCTCCGAAGAGGTCGATCTGGCCATGAAGATCGAGCCTGGTCTCGATGCCACCGAGAAGCTCGAGCCGCCGAGGCGGGCGAGATCGAGCTTACCCGCGCCGAGATGCGTCGCCTGACCCGTATCGAGAACGTCGGTCTCGAGGCCAAGCAGGCGCTCATTAGCGCCAACCTGCGCCTGGTCGTCTCCATCGCCAAGCGCTACGTTGGTCGCGGCATGCTGTTCCTGGACCTGATCCAGGAGGCAACCTCGGTCTGATCCGCGCCGTCGAGAAGTTCGACTACCAGAAGGGCTTTAAGTTCTCCACGTACGCCACGTGGTGGATCCGTCAGGCCATCACGCGTGCTATCGCCGACCAGGCCCGTACCATCCGTATTCCCGTGCACATGGTCGAGACCATCAACAAACTCGTCCGCGTGCAGCGCCAGCTTCTCCAGGACCTGGGTCGCGACCGACCCCCGAGGAGATCGGTGCCGAGATGGACATGAGTGCCGACCGCGTCCGCGAGATCCAGAAGATTTCGCAGGAGCCCGTGTCGCTCGAGACCCCCATCGGCGAGGAGGAGGATTCTCAGCTGGGCGACTTCATCGAGGACTCCCAGGCTATCGTTCCGCCCGATGCCGCCAGCTTCTCCATGCTGCAGGAACAGCTCACCCAGGTGCTCGACTCCCTTGCCGATCGTGAGCGCAAGGTTATCGAGCTGCGCTTTGGCCTTGTCGACGGACATCCCCGTACGCTCGAGGAAGTCGGCCGCGAGTTTGGCGTCACGCGCGAGCGCATCCGCCAGATCGAGTCCAAGACCCTGGCCAAGCTCCGCCATCCCAGCCGCTCCAGCAAGCTGAAGGATTATATCGAAAGCTAGTCAAGCAAGAAGCGCCCTCAAGCACATCCACTTGAGGCGCTTTCATGTAGTCGTTGGGGACGTTCTTAAACTACTAGGTCGGAAAAATTCTCAAAAAAGTTCTTGCCCTAAGCTGATTCGTCCGTATAATAAACTTCGTTGCTTGAGAGCACGCACCTATTCCTCGGTAGCTCAATGGTAGAGCACGCGGCTGTTAACCGCGCTGTTGTAGGTTCGAGTCCTACCCGGGGAGCCAGATTTTTCAGCCCATTCCGTTGGGCTTTTAAATTCCTCGGTAGCTCAATGGTAGAGCACGCGGCTGTTAACCGCGCTGTTGTAGGTTCGAGTCCTACCCGGGGAGCCAGGTTGTAAAACCCGTCGCTTATGCGGCGGGTTTTTTCATGCCGCGATCTCCTAGCGCGAACGTTGCCATATCAACATTTCGTGTCGAGGATGTAATCCCGCGGCCCACCACCTCAACACGGCGCGGTCGTTGTAGAATATTGCAATGATTGCTCCCACGAGATGGTGCCGCGAGCACCAGATAAGGAGATTCTTGTGTCTGAGACCATTAACGGCAGCCTGAGCGTCTCGAACGACGTTATTGCCGATATTGCCGGTTATGCCGCGATGACGTGCTACGGCGTCGTCGGTATGGCCGAACAGCTCCAGGGCGCCGAGAGCGTGCGCCTGCTTGCCGGTCAGCGCCTCCGCAAGGGCGTGCTTGTCTCCGCCGACGAGAACGGCCTTACGGTCGATCTTCACGTCGTGCTCGAGAGCGGCGTCAACATGAAGTCCGTCTGCCACAATCTTTCGAGCTCCGTTGCCTTCACCCTGCAGGAGATCGCCCAGATCGATCCCGCCAGCCTTAAGATCGGCATCCACATCGACGCGCTCAAGAGCCGTCTGAACTAGCATCCGAAAACGGAGATTCAAATACCCATGATTGCAAAGACCATTCGCACCTGTTTTCCGATCGCTGCGGCTGCCGTTTCCGACAAGGCCGAGGAGATCAACAAGCTCAACGTCTTCCCCGTACCCGACGGCGACACCGGCACCAACATGTCGCTCACGCTCGCCTCGGTGACCAAGGAGCTTTCCGCCCTTCCCGCCGATGCCGATATGGAGGCCATCGCCGGCGCCATCACCCACGGCTCCCTGATGCGCCCGCGGCAACTCCGGCGTCATCACCTCGCAGATCCTGCGCGGTGTTGCGAGGGTCTCGTTTCTGCCGATGAGCCCATCACGTCCGCCAACATCGCCTTCGCTTTCCGCCGCGCCGTCAAGGTCGCCTTCCAGGCCGTCCGCAAGCCCATCGAGGGCACGATTCTCACGGTCCTGCGCGATGTCTCGACCAAGGCCGACGAGTGCGAAAAGAAGAAGTTCTCGGCCGAGGACGCGCTCGACGCCATCGTCGTCGAGGCCTACCAGTCCGTCGCCCGCACGCCCGACCTGCTGCCCGTTCTGAAGGAGAACGGCGTGGTCGACTCCGGCGCCTTTGGCTTTGCCATCTTCCTGGAGAACTTTGTTGCCGCCGCGCTTGGCCGCAGCACCGTTGTCGAGGATTTCTCCGCCACGTTTGATTCCGCTGGCTCTGCCCGCGACGCGGCCCTCGGTCGCGTTGAGATTGAGGCCAACGACGATTGGGAGGGCTCGGAGTTCCGCTACTGCAACGAGTTCCTCTTTAAGGCCGACGCCCCGTTTGACGAGGACGAGTGCCTTAAGTTCCTGGGCTCCATGGGCGACTGCGAGCTGCTCGTGGGTGCTACCCCGACTACAAGATCCACGTGCACTCCAACACCCCCAACCTGGTGCTCGAGCACATGCTGCAGCTTGGTCAGATCTACGAGGTCTTTATCCACAACATGGAGATGGAGCCCACGACCGTACCGCCAAGATTCACGAGGACCAGGAAAAGGCCGCCGAGCCCGCCAAGGCGCTGGGCTTTGTCGCTGTTGCCGCTGGTTCGGGCGAGGCCGACATCCTCAAGTCCCTCGGCGTTGACGTGATCGTCTCGGGTGGCCAGACCATGAACCCCTCGACCGCCGACCTGCTGGGCGCGGTGGACCAGGTCAACGCGACCTCGGTCATTATCCTGCCCAATAACGGCAACATCCGCATGGCTGCCGAGCCGCCGCCTCTGCCTGCACCGACAAGAAGGTCGCCGTCGTTCCCACCAAGACTGTCCCGCAGGCGTTCTCCGCGCTGTTCGCGGTCCTGCCCGATTCCGAGCTCGAGGACGCCGTCGCCGCCATGGTCGACGCCATCAGCGAGTCCGCGATGGCGAGGTCACCCGTGCCGTGCGCGATTCCAGCGCCTCTGATGGCTCTCCGATTCACTCCGGTGATGTCATGGGTATCATTGCTGGCTCCATCGACGTGGTCGGCTCTGATGTGAAGCAGGTCACGCTCGACTGCATTAACCGCATGCAGGAGGAAGAGGAGGGCGACGCGCTGACGATTCTGGCCGGCGAGGAGCTGTCCGATGAGGCCTTCCAGGAGATCGTCGACGCCATCGAGGAGGCTCAGCCCGACCTGGAGATTGATGCCCATCGTGGCGAGCAGCCGCTCTATCCCGTGATCTTCTCGATCGAGTAGGCATCTGCCCATGTCCGAGCTGTGCTCCGTGCCGCGCGTCTCGGAGCGCTTTGCCCAGAGCAATGCGCTCGACGAGGATATCGCGCGACTCAAATATGTTTCGGGTAAACGTGAGGAGGCCCTTCGCCGTCTGGGAATTCGGACGGTGGGGGACCTCCTTCTCCATATCCCTCACCGATATCTCGACTTCACGCGCTCCTGGGCCATCGAGATGGCGCCCATCGGGACCGTGTGCACGATTGTCGCCACGGTCGATCGTGTCGTCCAAAAGCAGCCCCGCCCGCGTATGCAGGTGACCGAGGTCTCGCTGGTGGACGAGACGGGCGTGCTGCAAGTCGCCTTTTTCCGTCAGCCCTGGATTGCCCAGCAGTTTAAGCAGGGCGACCGCCTGGCCGTGATGGGTAAGGTCGAGTTTGCCTACGGCTTTAAGCAGATGGCCTCGCCGCATTTCGAAAAGCTCGAGGACGGGCGTGCCGCGGGCACCATCCTGCCGGTCCATTACGTGAGCGATGGCGTGAGCCAGGCGTGGATGCGCCGCATCGTTAGCGGCGCGCTCGAGGTCGTCGGCAATCCCTTCGACCCGATTCCCGCACGCGTGCGCGCCAAGCGCCGCTGATGAGCAATGCCCGCGCGCTGCGCTCAATTCACTTTCCATCGAGCATGGCCGAGCGCGACATCGCGCGGCGGCGTCTTGCCTACGAGGAGTGTCTTTGCTTGCAGCTCGCGCTGCGCCTGCGCAACGACGGCGGCTTGGTCGAAGTCGCTCCCTACGCCCACGCCGCGGGTGAGCACCTGGCGGCGCTCAGGGAAGCCCTGCCGTTTTCGCTGAGCGACGAGCAGGAGGCCGCGTTCCAAGACATCCTGCACGATATGTGCGATGGCGGGCGCGTGATGAACCGCCTGCTACTGGGCGACGTCGGTACCGGCAAGACGGCCGTCGCCGCCTGCGCGCTGGCTGTCGCGGCCGATTCGGGCACTCAGTCCTGCGTTATGGCGCCTACGGGCGTGCTGGCGCGCCAATATGCCGATAAGACCGGCCCCTTGCTCTCCCAGGCTGGCGTGTCTTGGGCGCTCCTGACGGGTGGCACGCCGGCGGCCGAGCGCGAGCAGATCCATGCGCAGCTGGAATCGGGCGAGCTCGACGTCCTCTTTGGAACCCACGCGGTCCTTTCGGACAACGTGGCGTTTAAGCATCTGTCGCTTGTCGTCATCGACGAGCAGCACCGCTTTGGTGTGGGCCAGCGCAATGCTCTGCGTGCCAAGGGCCCGGGTGCCGACCTTCTCGTTATGACGGCCACGCCGATCCCGCGCACGTTGGCGCTCTCGGTCTACGGCGACCTGGACACGAGCATCATCCGCCATCGACCTGTTCCGGGGGCGGGCGTTACGACGCGCGTGCTCACCGAGTCGAGCCGCGATTTGGCCTACGGTGCCATCCGCGAGGCGCATGAAAAGGGCCAGCAGGCTTACGTGATCTGCCCGCTTGTGGAGCCGAGTGACTCGGCCGATGAGCTGGAAGACGTACCCGGTATCGCCCGCGACGACGAGGGCCGCGTGACCGTGCCTGTACCGCTGCACGATACGGCAACCGAGCTCGAACGACTGCGTCTGGCCCTGCCGGGACTTACCATTGAGCGCCTTTACGGCCGCATGCCGGCGGGGGAGAAGGACCGCGTGATCGATGCCTTCAAGCACGGCGAGATCGACGTGCTCGTCTCGACACGGTGGTCGAGGTAGCGTCGACGTGCCCAACGCCACCGTCATGGTCATCGAGAACGGTGAGCGCTTTGGCTTGGCGGCCTGCACCAGCTGCGCGGCCGCGTGGGCCGCGGCAGCGTGTCGGGCACTTGCCTGGTCATGACGCACTCCAAGGGCAACGGTGGCGCGTCGGCGGCACAAGACCGTCTCCAGTCGCTCGAAAAGACTCTGACGGCTTTGCGCTCGCCCAGATGGACCTGCGCCTGCGCCACGAGGGCGAGATCCTGGGTTATCGCCAGCACGGCGGCGTGACCCTGCGCTTTGTGGACCTGGACGCCGACGAGGATCTTATCGAATGGGCCCATTTGGACGCGGTCGAGCTCTTGCGGTATGCTTGCAACCTTGACTCCGTGGCGACGCGCCCCTTGCGCGACGCGGTCGCCATGCGTTATCGACATATCTTTAAGGAGGTCAGCGGAGGATGAGAATCATCGGCGGTGAATGGCGCGGCCGCAAGATCGAAGAGCCGCGTGGGCGCGATGTCACCCGTCCCACGACCGATCGCGTGCGCGAGGCATGCGCGTCCATGGTCATGTCGGCGTTCGACTTCGATCTGGACGAGGTCCGCGTTCTGGACGCCTTTGGCGGCTCCGGCGCCTGGGAATCGAGATGCTCTCGCGTGGCGCCCGCTCGCTCACCACGTTCGAGATCGATCGCAATGCCGCCCGTCTGATCACCAAGAATATCGAGTCGCTGTGCCGCGACCGCTCGCGTTGGCGTGTCGTTACCGGCGATGTGTTGGCGAGCGCCTCGCGCGGCCGTGTGCCGGGTGGTCCCTTTGACCTGATCTTGCTCGACCCGCCCTATGCCTTTGGCGCCGAGCCGGTCGAGGAGCTGCTGCAAAATCTTTCCCAGCAGGGACTGCTGGCGCCCGGGGCCTTTGCCCTTTTTGAGCATGCCGCAGCCGATGCAGGTGCTCATCCGGCTTGTTTTAAGACCGTGCGAGAGAAGCGCTACGGCATTACCTCGGTTGACTTGCTGCGCTGGGTGGCCGAGGACGAGAACGACCATGCTGACGAGAACGAAAATGACGAGGATGTGCCTTCGGAGGACACCCATGAATGACACCATCAACCGCGTGATCGTCCCGGGCACCTTCGATCCCATCACCTTTGGCCATATCGACGTGATCCGCCGAGCTCGCCGTATCTTTCCCAGCGTGATCGTCGCCGTGGCCGAATCGCAGGGTAAAAACGGCGTGGGTACCACCTTTATGCTCGACGAGCGCGTGGCGCTGGCCCGCGAGGCCCTCGGCGATTTGGACGGCATCGAGGTACTGCCCTTCACCGGCCTGCTGGTCGACTTTGCACGTGAACAGGGGGCAGGTGCCGTCGTTAAGGGTCTGCGCGCCATGACCGACTTTGAGTACGAGTTGCAGCAGGCCGACCTCAACTATCGCCTGGATAGCGAGCTGGAGTCCATCTTTGTCATGAGTGCTCCGCAGTACGGCTATATCTCGAGTTCGGTGGTGCGCCAGATCGCGTCGCTTGGCAGCGACGTGTCGACGTTTGTGCCGCCCAACGTGGTCGAAGCACTCAAACATCGCTTTTCGTGACGTTTTTTATTGCCTGGTGGCATGTGGTAAACTAACACGATGATATGTTACCTATGAAAGGAGACCGGATGCCGGGCGAGAATTTTCCTGGCGACAGGATCGTGAGTCTTGTCGACGAGCTCGAGGGGCTCATCGAAGAGGCTAAGACGCCGTTCGGCAAGAACGCCCAGATGAAGGTTATCGACGCCGACGTCTTCTTTAACATCCTCGATGAGATCCGCATGAGCTATCCCGAGGAGTGGCAGAAGTCCCGCCGTATCCTCAAAGAGCGCGAGGAGCTTATGGCCTCCGCCGCCGCCCAGGCCGATTCCATCATTGCCGATGCTCAGCAGCAGGCGCTCACCATTGCCGGTGAGCAGGAAATCGTCCGCTTAGCCCAGCAGCAGGCCGACGACATCCGCGACCGTGTCCAGCAGTACGAGCGCGAGACGCGTTATGCCGCCGAGGATTACGCCGAGCAGGTCTTTACGCACCTCGAGGAGAACCTTAAGAGTCTGACCGGCACCGTCACTCGTTGCCGTCAGCAGCTCAACGAGGGCGCCGCCCAGCAGAACGGTCAGTGGTAATGGCTGAGTTCCCGAGCGTAACCGTCGATCTTTCCGAGCAGCTCGAGTTTCCCGGAGACTCTTATCCGCTGACCGGCAAGGTCGATGTCGCCACCTACACGGTGGGCGAGAAGGAGTACCAGCTGCAGGACGGTATTTCCTACGACGTGGTCTTTACCAACGCCGGTACCGGTGTTCTGCTTTCGGGCATGGTCCGCGCACACGCCACCGGCGAGTGCGATCGCTGCCTGGAGCCCGCATCGTTTGATATCGCAGGCGAGATCGAGGAGTTCTACCTCTTTAACGAGCCCGAGGACCCCGAGCCTACGAAGACGGCTACGAGTTGCTGGGCGAGGATCGCATTGTCGATCTGGGCGAGCCCATCAACGACGCGGTCGTCATGGACACGCCGTTCGTTGTCCTGTGCAAGCCCGATTGCCGCGGCCTTTGCCCCACCTGCGGCATCAATCTCAACGTCGAGCAATGCGATTGCGCCGCCAAGCTGAGGCCGAATGGGCCGCTGCCACGGAAAATCCATTTGCAGCATTGAAGAATCTCAAGCTTGACGAGTAAAACTGTGGTAGTATCGCTACTTGCGCGTAATCGCCACACTGGATAGTTCATAAGGAAGGTCACTATGCCCGTACCTAAACAAAAGCAGGGTCGTATCCGCACCCATACCCGTCGTTCCGCCAACATGAAGATCTCGGCTGCGGCTCAGTCCACGTGCCCCCGTTGCGGCGCTGTTAAGCTCCCGCACCACGTGTGCCCCAGCTGCGGTTTCTACAAGGACCGCGAGGTTATCGTTACCGAGTAACTGTATACTCTGGATACGATGCCGTTCCAACTGGAACCACAATGCCGGCTCAATGAGTCGGCCATTTTTGTATAAGGAGCATATGAAATGAGTAACGTTCGCGTTTGTGTAGACGTTGTGGGCGGAGACGAGAAGCCCCAGGTTGTTCTCGATGGTATCGAGCTGCGCTTGCGGCAGATTCCGAGATCGAGATTTTGGCCGTCGGTCCCGCCGAAATCGTCAACCCCTTTGCCGCAGCGCATGCCCGCGTGGAGGCCTTGGAGGCCCCCGACGTCATCAGCATGGAGGACGATCCCATCCGCGCTGTGATGACCAAGCGCAAGTCCTCGATCGTGCTTGCATGTCGTGCCATTAAGAAGGGCAATGCGGACGCGTTTTTCTCGGCCGGCTCGACCGGTGCCATGACCGCTGCCGCCACGGCCTACGTCACGCCGTTTAGGTATTTGGCAGAGGGCAAGAAGCAGCCGGTCCGTCCGTGCTTGACCAACGCACTGCCCAATCGTGCCGGTGGCCTGACGGTGCTGTGCGATATGGGCGCCAATCCCGATGTCACGGTGGACGACATGGTGCGTTTCGCCCAGATGGGCTCTGCCTATGCCCGCGTGGTTTTGGGTATCGAGCATCCTCGCGTGGGCCTGCTTGCCAACGGCACCGAGGACGAGAAGGGCTCCAACTTCACCAAGTCGTGCTTCCCGGCCATGAAGGCCGCTGTTCCCGGCTTTGTGGGCAACTGCGAGGGCACCGATCTTACGTCGGGTAATTTTGACGTCGTGGTCGCCGATGGCATGTCGGGCAACATCGCGCTCAAGGCCACCGAGGCGCTGCCAAGTTTTTGCTTCAGGAGCTCAAGGGTGCCTTTATGTCCTCGCTCGGCACCAAGATCGCCGCGCTGCTCATTAAAAAGCAGATGCGCCAGATTAAGGCTAAGCTTTCGGGCGATGCCAAGGGCGGTGCGATCCTGCTGGGCCTGCGCGGCGTCGTGTTGATCGGCACGGTGCTACGTCAGTCGAGGCCGTCAAGAACGGTACGCTTGCCGCGGCTCAGGCCGTGCGCGCCGGGCTTGTCCAGGACGTTGCCAATTCTATGGACGGTATCGTTTTGTAAGAGCCCCGTTACGTGCTCAACCTGTACCGTGTGGGGTAGAATCGGAGCCGTATTGCAACGCGGCTTCGATTGCCGTGTTGTGTTGTGTTCCATGACATACGAGAGGAAGCGCTATGGACCGCTCCGAAATCTTCGATAAGATCGCCGAAATTGCCGCTGACGTGCTGGGCGTCGATGTCGCCGACATTAGCGACGAGACACTTTTGACGATCTCGATGCCGATTCGCTCGAGCGTCTGCAGCTGGTGACGGCCATCGAGGACGAGTTCGACCTCGAAATCGATGACGAGACCCTGCTGTCGCTCAACTCTGTCGCCGACGCCGTCGACGCGATCGAAAACGCCAAGGAGGCCTAAGTCTTGGCTTTGTCTGAACGACTCACGCGCGCCAGGAGATTCTGGGCCATGAGTTCAATAACAAGGTGCTGCTGCGCGCGGCGCTCACGCATCCCTCGGCCGTCGAGGGCCTGCCGGTCTCTGCCAGCTATGAGCGCCTTGAATTTTTGGGCGATTCCATTTTGGGCGCGTGGTGGCCCGTTCGCTCTTTGAGTCCTATCCCGAGTTTGACGAGGGCAAGCTCACACGCCTGAAGGTGTCCCTTGTCTCGGGCGCACGCTGTCCGAGGTGTCGCACGAGCTGGGTATCGACGACATCATCATCTTTGGCGCCTCCGAGACCGGTACCGGCGCGCGCGGCCTGCACTCGGCGCTTGAGAACGTTTACGAGTCGCTCGTGGGCGCGTTGTATCTGGATGCCGGTTGGGATGCGGCGGCGGAGTTCATCCACCGTACGCTTAAGCCGCACCTGGCCACCGAGCGTGCCGAGCACCCCGCGAACCCCAAGTCGTTCTTGCAGGAGTGCGTGCAGGCAGACGGCCACGAGCCTCCCGCGTATAAGCTGGTCGGCTCCGAGGGCCCCGCACATGCGCCCACCTTTACCGCTGTGGTGCTCATCGACGGTATTCGTCAGGGCCGCGGCACTGGTTCCTCCAAGAAGGAGCCGAGGGGGCCGCTGCACTCGAGGCGCTCGACCGCATGGGCTACACCACCAACGGCGTGATTCTTAACAAGAAGCCTGTTTAAGCGAGGAACCGTGTATCTCAAGTCCCTCACGCTCAAAGGGTTCAAGTCGTTTGCCGACCGCGCCCATATGTCATTTGAGCCGGGCCTGACCGTCATCGTCGGTCCCAACGGCTCGGGAAAATCGAACATCTCCGACTCGATTCTGTGGGTCCTGGGCGAGCAGAGTGCCAAGCAGCTGCGCGGCCAGGCCATGGAGACGTCATCTTCTCGGGCTCGTCGGGGCGCAAGCCGGTGGGTGTCGCCGAGGTCACGCTGGTGCTCGATAACTCGGACCATATGCTGCCCGTCGACTTTGACGAGGTCGCCATTACGTCGCATGTACCGCTCGGGCGAAAGCGAGTACCTCATCAACTCGAGCCCGTGCCGCCTGATGGACATTCAGGACATCCTGCACGATTCGGGCCTGGGCAAGGATACGCATTCCATCATCAGCCAGGGCAAGCTCGATGCCATTTTGCAGAGCCGCCCCGAGGAGCGCCGCGCCTGATCGAGGAGGCTGCCGGCATCTCCAAGCACAAGCGCCGCAAGGAGCGTGCGCTCAAAAAGATTAAATCGATGGACGAGCACCTTACCCGTGCCCGCGACATCAATAAGGAGATCGCCCGCCAGCTGCGGCCGCTGGAGCGTCAGGTCGATCGCGCGCGCAAGTACAAAGAGCTGTCCTCGCGCGCGAACGAGCTTACGCAGATGCTGGCCGTCGACGAGCTTCGTTCGCTGCAGTCGCAGTGGAACGACCTGGAGAGCCGCTCCAAGGAGGGCGCTGCCGAGCTTGAGCTTGCGCAATACCGCTTGGGCGAAAAGGAGCGCGAGCTCGAGAAGCTCCAAGTCATGCTCGAGGAAAAGGGCCTGTTTGTGGGTGATCTGGGCGAGCAGCGCCGTCATATGCAAGACGTGGTCGGCCGCATCAACTCCGACATGCGCCTACTCGAGGAAAAGGGCCACAACATGGTGTCGCGCCTGTCCGACATGCGCGGCCAGATCTCGAGCTCTGAGCATCAGCGTCATCGCGTGGTCGAGGAGCTCGAGGATGCGCGCGCCCAGCTTGAGGAAGTGACCGGTGCGCACATGCAGGCCCAGGACGACGTTGACGCCGCCGGTCCTGCCGCCGCCCAGCTCCACGAGCGTCGCGTGGCGCTCGACAATCAGATTTCGCAGCTCACGCGCGAGCAGCGCGATGTGCAGCGTGTGGCCGATAACGCCGCGCTCGAGCTCGCCAAGGTGAAGGACTCGCTGAGCAACGCCGAAGTCGAGGACAACATGTACGCCTCGCGCCTGGAGCAGATCGACGAGCAGCTCGAGGAGGTAACGGCCTCGCTCGAGAGCCGTCGCGACCGCGCTGAGGAACTTGACGGTGCAATCGATCAGGCCCGCCAGGCCCAGATTGATGCTCGCGAGGCCACCGAGGTCGCCCGTGCGGCGTTGAAGGACTTGCGTAATCGTGAGAGTGAGGCGCGCAACAAACTTTCCGAGGTGCGCTCGGAGCTTGCCAGCCAAAAGAAGCTCGATGCCCGCATGGCCGACAGCTCGCCGCTGGTGAGCCGTCTGATGGGCGCGATGGGCGATGATGTCTCGGGTCGTCTGGGCGACGTGCTCGAGGCTCCTCGTGAGCTCGAGGGCCTGGTCGAGCAGCTGCTTGCCGGCGACATCGATGCCTTGCTGTTTGATGACGCCGCTACGCTTGAGCGCGCCGGTCGTGCAGCTCTGGACCAAAAGAAGGCCTCGGGCGAGGCGCTGCTGGTGGGGTCGCGGCGTGAGCGGCTCTGCTGCTGCCAAGGCGCTGCCGGTTCTCGTTTGGTCGACCGTCTGTCCGTGCGTTCCGGGTATGCCCCGGTTATCGAGGCCCTGCTCGGCGGCTATTACGTGGTCGATGACTTGGCTGCCGCGCTGGCGGCACCAGTCGTTGACGGTGTGACCTATGTGACGCCCGATGGCGCCCGCGTGAGCTGTGGCGGCTGGTGCGCGTGGGACTCGATGCCGGCGAGGCTTCGGGTGCCCTGGAGCGCAAGCGTCGCATTCGTGAGCTGGAGGGCCTGGAGCCTGATCTGGCTGCCGTGTTTGAGCATGTGTCGGATCAGGTCGTCGAGGCCAATGCGGCCGTCGAGGAGGCGCGTGCCGCCGAGGGCGATGCCGCCGGCGAGATCGCCCGTCTTGAGGGCGAGCGCCGCTCGCTGCTCTCCGAGATTGGCCGCCTGGAGCAAAGCGCCAACAATGCCGAGGTCGAGCGCGTGCGCATCTCCAAGCGACGCGATCAGGCCGCCGAGGCCGTTTGCGCTGCGCGCCCGCGCGTTGACGAGCTCACCCGTTCGCGTGACGAGGCCCGTGCGCAGGCAAGCGACCTGGGTCTCCAGATTGCCGAAGCCAACGACGAGCTCGATCGCGTGCGTCGTGACGATTCCGAGGCAGCCGGCAAGCTCGCCGATGCCAAGGTGCGTCTGGCCCAGACGAGCGAGCGTCTGCGTTCGCTGAAGGGCCGTGTGCCCGACCTGGAGCATCGCCTGGAGGGCATCGACCGCCGTATCCGCGGAACACGCCAGGCCTCGCGCTCGCTTGAACTGCTGCGCCTGCGCGTCGACCCCATGCACGAGCGCTATTCGGCCCTGCTGGAGCGCGCGTCGGATTGGGCCGCGCGTCTGCGTGACCAGGCTTCGCTCGAGGAGGCGGACTCGGCCTCGCTTAAGAAGACCATCGAAGACGCCAAAGCCGAGGTCTCCCGCGCCAAGGAGCGGTCGATGCCGCTACGGCGACGCAAAATGAGTTCAAGGTCGCACGCGGCAAGCTCGAGGTGCAGGTAGAGGCGGCCATCAAGGCCATTACCGCCGATGGCACCACGGTGCTCGAGGAAGCGCTCATGCTTCCTGCGCCCACCGACCGCGACGCCGCCGAGCGCGAGCTCAACCAACTCGTGCGTCAGATCAACAATCTGGCCCTGTGAACCAGGTTGCCATGGAGGAGTACGAGCAGCTTAAGCGTCGCGCCGATTACATCGAGGAGCAACTGGCCGATTTGGAGAGCGCGCGTAAGGCGCTCACCAAGATTACCGTTGCCATCGACCGTAAGATGCGCAAAGCCTTCCTGGTGACCTTTGAGAAGGTCGATGCGAACTTCCGCGAGATCTTCGCCATGCTGTTCCCGGGCGGCCAGGCACATCTGGAGATGACCGACCCCGAGCATCCGGCCGAGACGGGCATCGAGGTCGTGGCGCAGCCGCGCGGCAAGCGCATCACCAAGATGATGCTCATGTCGGGCGGCGAGAAGAGCCTGACGGCGCTCGCTCTGCTCTTTGCTGTGTATCGCACGCGCACGGTGCCGTTCTATGTGCTGGACGAGGTCGAGGCGGCGCTCGACGACGCTAACCTGTCCAAGCTCATCGGCGCACTCGACGTGCTACGTTCCGATACGCAGCTCTTGGTTATCTCGCATCAGCGCCGTACTATGGAGGACGCTGACGTCCTCTACGGCGTCTCGATGCAAGCCGACGGCGTCAGTCGCGTCGTCTCGCAAAAACTCGATCGCGAAACCGGAAAGGTCGTGAATGCATAATGGGATTCTTCGATGCTCTCTCGCGCGGACTCGAGCGCAGCCGCGAGGCCCTCAACGAGGTCTTTTATTTTGGCGGCGAGGTCGACGAGAATTTTTGGGAGGACCTAGAGGACACTCTCGTCATGGGTGACATGGGTGCCGAGGTCGCGATTAAGGTGTCCGATGACCTGCGCGATGCCGCGGCCAAGAAGAACCTCAAGACCGCCCCGCAACTCCGTCGCGCCCTGGCCGAGCAGCTCGAGCAACATTTTGTGCCCGCCGAGCGAGATCCGTTCGCCGACACGCCGAGCTGCGTGCTGTTTGTGGGCATTAACGGTGCCGGCAAGACCACCACGGTCGGCAAGATCGCGAGCGCTATGGCTGCCCGCGGCAAGAATGTCGTGATTGGCTCGGCCGATACCTTCCGCGCCGCCGCCATCGAGCAACTCGATGTGTGGGGCCAGCGCGCCGGTGTCCCCGTCATCAAGCGCGACCGCGGCTCCGACCCGGCAAGCGTTTGCTACGACGTGCTCGACGAGGCCGACAAGCGCGGCAGCGACCTGGTGCTTATCGACACCGCCGGTCGTCTGCACACGAGTCCTGAGCTCATGCGCGAGCTTGCCAAGGTGGTCAACGTGACGCGTAAGCGCGCCGCCAATATGGCCGCCGGCCCCATGCCCGTCTCGGTCGTCCTCGTGATCGATGCCGCGACAGGCCAAAACGGTCTGAACCAGGCGCTTGAGTTTAACGAGGCGCTGGGTCTGGACGGTATTATCATGACAAAGCTCGACGGAACGGCTAAGGGCGGTATCGCCATGGCCGTGGCCGAGAAGCTCAAGCTTCCGATCCTGCGCGTGGGCGTGGGCGAGCAGGTCGATGACCTGCAGGAGTTCAATGCCAAAGATTTCTGCCGCGCCCTGGTGGGCGAGTCCAATTAAGGAGTGACTAGTGTTTGATTCTCTGAGCGATCGCCTCAACGACACATTTGACCGCCTGCGCGGCAAGGGTAAATTGACCGAGGCCGATATCACCTCGGCCATGCGCGACATTCGCATGGCGCTGCTCGAGGCCGACGTCAACTTCAAGGTCGTCAAGGAGTTCGTCGCCAAGACCAAGGAGCGCTGCATGACCGCCGAGGTCATGGAGTCGCTGTCGCCGGCGCAAAACGTTGTCAAGATCGTGCTCGACGAGCTCACCGAGATGCTCGGCTCCACCGAGAGTAAGCTCGTCTTTAGCAACCGTATTCCCAATGTCATCATGCTCGTGGGTCTGCAGGGCTCCGGTAAAACCACGGCGGCCGTAAAAACTGGCCTACTTGCTCAAGAAGCAGGGCCGCTCGCCGCTGCTCGCCGCGTGCGACGTCTACCGTCCCGCCGCTGCCGACCAGCTGGCCACGCTCGGTGGAGAGATCGGCGTTCCGGTCTTTCGCGGTGACGGCGAGCACCCGGTCGATATCGCCAAGGGCGCCATCCAGGAGGCCGTCGACCACCTGCGTGACGTGGTCATTGTCGATACCGCCGGCCGCCTGCAGATCGACGAGCAGATGATGCAAGAGGCCGTCGATATCAAGAAGGCCGTCAAGCCCGACCAGGTGCTGATGGTCGTCGACGCCATGACCGGCCAGGATATCGTCAACGTCGTCTCGACCTTCGCAGAGCGCACCGACTTTGACGGTGTGATTATTTCCAAGCTCGATGGCGACGCCCGTGGCGGCGGCGCGCTTTCCGTGCGCCAGGTGACCGGCAAGCCATCAAGTTCGTGAGTATGGGCGAGAAGCCCGATTCGCTGGAGCCGTTCTACCCCGATCGCATGGCCAAGCGCATCTTGGCATGGGCGACGTCGTCGGCATCATCGAGAAGGCCCAGGAGGCAGCCGATGCAGAGCAGCTTGAGGCTGCCGAGCGTATGCTGCGCGAGGGCTTCACCATGAACGACATGCTCGACCAGATGAAGGCCGTCAAGAAGATGGGCGGCATGAAGGGCATTCTGGGTATGCTTCCCGGCGGTCAGCGCGCGCTCAACCAGATGGGTGGCAACCTGGACGAGGGCATCTTCGATAAGAACGAGGCCATCATCATGTCGATGACCAAGGAGGAGCGCCTGCGTCCCTCCATTATCAACGGCCAGCGCCGCGCCCGCATTGCCAAGGGAGCCGGCGTAACCCCCACCGAGGTCAACAGCCTTATGAAGCAGTGGGGCGAGATGAATAAGATGATGGGCCGCATGCGCACGATGGCCAATCAGGCGCAGGCTAGCGGCAAGAAGGGCAAAAAGGGCAAGAAGGGCAAAAAGATGCGCATGCCCAATATTCCCGGTCTGGATGCCATGGGTCTTGGCGGTATGGGTGGCCTGGGAGCGGGCGGCCCCAAGTCCGATATGGACCTGCTGCGCCAGATGGAAGCGCAGATGCGCAATAAGAAGTAACGGCTTGATTGAGTCGACAACGGCGAAGGCCGCCTGGATGGTATTCCAGGCGGCCTTCGCCGTTCGTTCGCAGGTTGTCGCACGCGCGGAAGCGTGTTGACGCCGCGGTGCTTGCCACTAGTGGCAGCTGCAGCCCTCATGTCCGTCGTGGTCGTGATGGCCGTGGCAGCCGCAGGACTCGCCATGCTCATAAGTGTGCTCGTGGTCATGACCATGGCAGTCGCAGGTGGCCTCGCCGGTCTGAGCGAGCGTGCCTGCAATGAGGGCCTCGACGCAGGCGTCGCAGCTGCCCTGGGCGCCCGCATAGACCGTGATGCCGGCCTGGGTGAGCGCGTTGATGGCCCCGCCGCCGATACCGCCGCAGATGAGCGTGTCGACGCCACCGTTGGCAAGTAGACCTGCCAATGCACCGTGACCGGTGCCGCCGGTGCCTACGACCTGCTCGTTGAGCACCTTGCCGTCCTGGATGTCATAGATCTTGAACTGCTCGCTGCGGCCAAAGTGCATAAAGATGTTGCCGTTGTCGTACGTCGTTGCCACCCTCATGGTGCCGACCTCCTTTGCTGGCCATGCGGCCGTCGTCGTGGTGATGGGGGAGTATGCGATATTGCCGCCTTCGATGACGATCGACCGTCCATTGACCAGCGCGTTTGCCACCTTGCAATGTGCGCGGCTGCAGATTGCCGCCACCGTGCGCGGGCAATGCCCATGCACTGGGCGACTTCCTCCTGATTGAGGCCTTCCAGGTCGCATAGGCGCAGGACCTCGAGCTCGTCGACCGTCATGTCGATGGCATCTCCGCTGGCAAGGCCGTCGGGGGTAAAACCGCGATATTCGGGGATGATCCCTACGCGGCGTAGTTTCTCGCGTCTTCCAGCCATACACCCTCCAAATCTGACATATGTCAACAATAAGATAACGCTCGAGCGGAACCGTGCAAGGCATTTTTGGCATATGTCAGAAAATGAGGCTTATGTTTGGGCTGTGGGGCCGCGCGTGCCTGGGCTACAATGAATCTCGCTTGTAGGCGACTGACAGGAGGGTCAATGAGCAAGGCTGATCAACAGTTTGTAGCCATGTGCCGCGATATTTTGGACCATGGCACCACCACCGAGGGCCAAAAGGTCCGCCCGGTGTGGGAGGACGGCACCCCTGCCTATACCATTAAAAACTTTGGCGTTACGGCACGCTACGATCTGCGTGAGGAGTTCCCCGCGCTCACCCTGCGTCGCACGGCGCTTAAGTCTGCCATGGACGAGATCCTGTGGATCTATCAAAAGAAGTCCAATAACGTGCATGACCTCAACAGCCATATTTGGGATGAGTGGGCCGACGAGACCGGCTCCATCGGCAAGGCCTACGGGTACCAGATTGGGCAGAAGAGCCATTATCCCGAGGGCGATTTCGACCAGATGGACCGTGTGCTGTACGACCTTAAGCACACGCCGTACAGCCGCCGCATTATGACGAACACCTATGTGTTTAGCGACCTGTCCGAGATGCACCTGTACCCGTGCGCGTACAGCGTGACCTATAACGTCACGCAGCGCCCGCAGGACGATAAGCCTACACTCAACATGATTCTCAACCAGCGCAGCCAGGACATTTTGGCCGCGAACAACTGGAACGTGTGCCAGTACGCCATTTTGCTGATGATGGTCGCGCAGTCGGTCGATATGATTCCCGGCGAGCTGCTGCATGTGATCGCCGACGCCATATCTACGACCGTCATGTCGATATCGTCCGCGAGCTTATCGAGCGTCCGCAGTTTGCGGCGCCTAAGGTAACGCTTAACCCCGACGTGCACGATTTCTATGCGTTTACGACCGACGACCTGATTGTGGAGGGCTACGAGCACGGCCCGCAGGTCAAGAACATTCCCATTGCGGTGTAGGTGGCGCTCATGACGTGTAAGCTTTCTGCCATCGTTGCTGTGTGTGACGATTGGGGCATTGGGTGCGAGGGCGACATGGTGGTGTCCAATCGTGCTGACATGCGCCATTTTGTGGCGTGCACCAAAGGTTGCCCGGTCATTATGGGGCGCAAGACCCTGCTGAGTTTTCCCGGCGGGCGTCCGCTCAAGAACCGCCGCAATATCGTGCTTACCCGCGACGAGAGCTTTGCCCCCGAGGGCGTCGACGTGGTGCATAGTATCGACGAGGCGCTCGCCGCGGTTGCCGATGAGCCCGTTGCCTGGGTGATCGGTGGCGGCGAGGTGTATCGGCAGTTTTTGCCGTATTGCGCCGAGGCCGAGGTCACGCACAACCATTGCACTCATGCCGTGGACACGTACTTTCCCGATTTGGACGCCGATCCCGCGTGGGAGATTGCGTGGCGTGGCGGTGTTGCCACGATTGCCTCGGGCGAGGGCGACGAGGGTGTCGATTATGAGTTCGTGACGTATCGTCGCGTTGAGGCGTAAATCGCCTGGCGTGAACGGTATTATCGGGTTGATTGAATGTATGGGGCGGCGCTTAGCGTCGCCTCGTTTGGTATAGATGTGCTGTAAAGAAGGGTGCGGGCAGGCTGCTATGACTGATGCCGTTGAGGTGCTGCGAATTGATTCGCTCGAGGACGAGCGGCTCGATGCCTACGTGCGACTGACCGAGCGCGAGCTGCGCTGCGTGCTGGAGCCGCAAAAGGGCATCTTTATCGCCGAGAGTGCCAAGGTTATTGAGCGCGCGGTGCGTGCCGGATACGAGCCGGTGAGCTTTCTTTTGGGCGAACGCTGGCTCGACCAGATGATGCCGCTGTTTGAGCGCCTGGTTGTGCGCGAGGGCGCAGGTCCGGTTCCTGTGTTCGTGGCTCCATGGAGCTCATGGAGCAGTTGACGGGCTTTAACGTGACGCGCGGTGCGCTCGCGGCGTTTCGTCGCCCGCGACAGATTCCGGTTGATGAGTTTTTGGGCGGCGTCGTAAAAGCTGCGGGGGAGCGTCCGGTGCGCGTGTGCGTGCTTGAGGGCATTGTCGACCATACCAATGTGGGCGCGATTTTCCGCTCGGCGGCGGCGTTGAATGTCGACGGTATTCTGGTGAGCCCTACGTGTTGTGATCCGCTATATCGTCGTTCTGCCCGTGTGAGCATGGGCACGGTGTTTCAGGTGCCGTGGACGCGTATTGGCAGCGAGGCGCGCGTATGGCCGCACGATGGCCTGGCTGCGCTGCACAATGCCAGGTTTTCCTGTGTCGCCATGGCGTTGACGGATGATTCCGTTTCGCTGGACGATCCCGTGCTGCAGGAGATTGATCGCCTGGCGATCTTTATGGGCACCGAGGGCGCCGGCCTGGGCGCCAAGACTATCGCGGGCTGTGACCGGGCCGTGCGCATTCCGATGGCGCACGGGGTTGATTCGCTTAACGTGGCTGCGGCGAGTGCCGTCGCCTTTTGGCAGCTGTGCCCGCACGTGAGCAACGAGTATCACTACCAGCCGGGGCTGTATCGCTAGGTAGATAGTTCGCACCGGGCTCTGATTCGGGGTGTTTCGGTCGACGCCGGTCGGTGCTAAGCTGGTATTGGCTTTGTCTTAATTTGCTGTTTTGTCGGTTGACGTGCACTTGTGGGGAGGGCGTGTGGCTAAGAAATCTACGTCTATCGATGTAACGCAGGGCGTCATTTGGCAGCAGCTGCTGTCGCTGTGCGTTCCCATCTTCTTTAGTTCGTTTTTTCAGCAGGCATACACGCTTATCGGTACCTATATCGTCGGTCAGTTTGGCGGCAAGCTCGCACTGGGTGGCATTCAAGCCACGATGGTGCTCACCGAGCTCTGCATTGGCTTTTGCGTTGGCGTCGGCGCCGGCTGCGCAGTCATTACTGGTCAGTATTATGGCCAGCACGATGATGACCGGCTGAGCCGTTCGGTCCATACGGCCATGACGCTCGCGCTGGTGGGCGGTATCGTTTTCTCGATTCTTGGCATAGTGTTCGTTGAGCCCATGCTGGTGCTTATGAACACGCCGCATGAACTATTGGCCGAGGGCGCGGCCTATGCTCGTTGCTATTTTGCCGCCATGGTTGCGGCGCTGCTGCTCAATATGGGAACGGCACTGCTGCGCGCCGTGGGCGACACGCGCGGGCCTGCTGTGATCATCGCTTCCGGCTGCCTTGTTAATGCGGTGCTGGATGTCATCTTCGTTGCCGTGCTTCATATGGAGGCTCTGGGCTGCGGCATCGCGGTGGCGCTGACCATTTGCTCCAACGCCACGATGATCGTGATTCGTATGATGCACGCACCGGGTGCGTGGCGGCTTTCGCTGTCCAAGCTCGGCATTGATCCGGGCATTTGTAAGAGCATGATCTCGTGTGGTCTGCCGCTTGGCTTTCAGTCTGCTGCGTATTCGATTTCCAACGTTTTGATTCAGGTGTCGGTCAACTCGTTTGGCGCCGATGTCACCACGGCTTGGGGTCTTTCGGGCCGCCTGGATGGCATTGTCTGGATGGTTACCGAGGCGCTTGGCGTGTCGATCACCACGTTCTCGGCACAGAACTTTGGCGCGCGCAACTACGAGCGCATGCGAAAGGGCTACCATACGTCGCTCGTGCTGTCGTTTATGCTCATTGGTGGCCTGTCTGCCGTGCTGCTGGTGTTCTCGGGTCCTCTGTCGCGTCTGTTTGTCGACGATGCTTCGATTTCGGCGTACACCACGACGATCCTTCATTTTATCGCGCCGTTCTACGCGATCTTCTCGATTATCGAAAACGCGTCGGGCTCCATTCGCGGTGCCGGCGTTAGCTTGCAGCCCATGCTGCTCACGATTTTTGGCACTGTCGTGCTCAGGGTGATCTGGGTGTTTGCGATTATGCCGTTCGATCCGTCGCTTGAGCACCTGCTGCTGGTTTACCCCGTAACCTGGCTCATCACGGCCACGATGTTCACCATCTACCACCATAGCGGCAACTGGCTCGGCCGCGCCACTGCCTAATGACCCGTAGGGGACGGAGGAAAACGGATCATTGGCCCGGCGATAAGGCGAAATGATCCGTTTTCCTCCGTCCCCTTCGGATCAATTAGTATTCGATGCCTTGGCGGGCTAGGAGGCCTTCGTCGAAGTAGTGTTTGACGGGGCGCATTTCGGTTACTAGGTCTGCAAGGTCGGCCAGTGGCAGCAGGCCTCGGCCGGTGAGCACGAGCTCCGTGGTGGCGGGCTTTATCGCGATCAACGATTCGACATCCTCGCGCGTCACAAAGCCCCGTCGCATGGCCTCGCCGAGTTCGTCCAAAATGAGCACGTCGACCTGCGAGATCTGTTCGCGTGCAAGTTCCATGATCTGCTCGGCGCAAGCTCGGGCGTGTTGCGATCGGCCTGTACAATTCGCAGCCCCAGGCGTGGCGCCGCATCATGCTCGGCGCAGTGCAGCTTCTTGGCAAACTGCAGCATGAGTACGTCGAGCCCATAACCTGTGGCGCGCATCGCCAATCCCAGCGCAGCCGTGGTTTTGCCCTTGCCGTCGCCCGTATAGATCTGAACCTTGCCGACTTCCAGTGATGCCATCTCTGTCCTTTCGTGCCCGGCGTCGGTTTATCGCCGTCCGGGTTGGGTATTCTAGATAGCATTATCAACCCCAGTAGATGGAGTTCAAGCAGATGGAGATGGATGACAACAAACGTAGACGGAATATGATCCTCTACGTGCTCATCGCCTTCGTCGTCTACCTCGTGCTCTCGACCGTTCTGTTCCCCAACATCGGTCACACGCAGCAGATTACGAAGACCGATTACTCGACGTTTGTCAAAGCGCTCGATAAGAAGAGTGTCGACAAGGTCGAGTACAATACCGACGATTACACCATTTATTACACCAAGAAGGGTGAGGACGAGAACATCGCCTACAAGACGACCGGTGTGCCGAATGACGCGGGCTTTACCGATCGTGTGCTTGAATCCGGTGCGTCCCTGGAGTCGGTCGTTCCCGATAAAAACTCGGGTCTGATGACCTACTACCTGCTTACGCTTATTCTTCCCATGGCCATCTTCTTCCTGATCGGTTGGTGCTCAACCGCCGTATGAAGAAGGCTATGGGCGATGACGGCCCGTCTATGAACTTTGGCGGCGGCTTTGGCGGCGGCGGACTGGGCAAGTCCGGCGCTCGCGTGATTGCTCCAAGGATGTTGGCGTGACCTTTAAGGACGTCGCCGGCCAGGAAGAGGCCAAGGAGTCCCTCAAGGAGGTCGTCGACTTTCTGGAAAATCCGCAGCGCTACGAGGAGATCGGCGCCAAGCTTCCGCGCGGTGCTCTCCTTGTCGGTCCTCCGGGTACCGGTAAAACCCTGCTCGCCAAGGCTGTTGCCGGCGAGGCGGGCGTGCCGTTCTTTAGCATTTCGGGTTCTGAGTTCGTCGAGATGTTCGTCGGCCGCGGTGCCGCCAAGGTTCGTGACCTGTTTAAGCAGGCCAAGGAAAAGGCCCCGTGTATCGTCTTTATCGATGAGATCGATACCATCGGCAAGAAGCGCGATGGCGGCGGCTTTAGTGGCAACGACGAGCGCGAGCAGACGCTCAACCAGCTGCTGACCGAGATGGACGGCTTCGATAACCACAAGGGCATCGTCGTCCTCGCTGCGACCAACCGTCCCGACAGCCTCGATCCCGCCCTGCTGCGCCCCGGTCGTTTTGACCGCCGCATTCCCGTTGAGCTGCCCGACCTGACTGGCCGCAAGAACATCCTCGAGCTGCATGCCAAGAGCGTGAAGACACAGCCGCCGATTGACCTGACCGCGATTGCCCGCGCCACGCCCGGTGCCTCGGGTGCCGATCTGGCCAACATCATCAACGAGGGCGCCCTGCGTGCCGTTCGCGAGGGCCGCAAGCGCGCCACGCAGGACGATTTTGAGGAGTCGGTGGAGGTCGTCATCGCCGGCCAGCAGCGCAAATCAACGGTGCTGTCCGACCATGAGAAGCAGGTGGTGTCCTACCACGAGATCGGCCATGCTATCGTTGCCGCTCGCCAGAAGGGCTCTGCGCCGGTCACCAAGATCACCATTGTGCCACGCACGAGTGGCGCTCTTGGCTACACCATGCAGGTCGAGGAGGACGAGCGCTTCCTGACCACGCGCCAGGAGGTGCTGGACAAGCTCGCCGTCTACTGTGGTGGACGTGCCGCCGAGGAGCTCATCTTTGGCGAGATGACGACTGGTGCTGCCAACGATATCGAGCAGGCCACCAAGCTCGCCCGCAACATGGTGACGCGTTTTGGTATGTCCGACGAGTTTGGCATGATGGCGCTCGGTACCGTGCAGAACGCGTACCTCAACCAGGATACGTCGCTCACCTGCGCCCCCGGCACGGCCGAGCGCGTGGACGCGATTGTCGCCAAGCTGATCGAGGACGCGCATGATCGCGCCCTGCAGATCCTGAAGGAGAACAAGTTTAAGCTCCATGAGCTGGCTCGTTATCTGTACAAGAAGGAGACGATCACGGGCGAGGAGTTTATGAATCTCCTCACGCGCGAGAATCCGCTGATGCCTAAGCAGCAGTAGCGTTGCATTCGGGTCAGTAAATATCGACGCCCCATTTGAGTGCCTATCTCAAATGGGGCGTTTTGCTTGGGAGGGATATGTATGAAGATCGTGGTGAGTGCCTGTTTGATGGGCGAGGGCTGCAAGTATAACGGGCTCGACAACTACCTTCGCGAGCTGGTCGAGGCTTGCGAGCGCACGGGAACCGAGGTCCTGTTGGTGTGCCCCGAGGTTTTTGGCGGTCTTCCGACGCCGCGCAAGCCGTCCGAGATCGTGAACGGCGAGGTCCGTACCTGCGAGGGCGTGTCCGTTGACCGGGAATTCCGCCTGGGCGCTCAACGTGCGCTCGACATGTGCGAGCAGGCGGGCGGCCCTTCCGAGATTGCTGCGTGCATCTTGCAGGACCGCAGCCCCTCGTGCGGCGCGGGTCGCATCTACGACGGCACCTTTAGCGGTACGCTCACCGCGGGCAACGGCGTTTTCGTCGATCTGTTGCTGCGTCACGGGTACCGTGTGATTCCGGCTAGCGAGTTCGACCCCAAAATACTTGAGCAATAAAAAACCACCACAAAGGTGCCTGTCCCCTTTGTGGTGGTTTTGGGTTAGGCCTAGAGCGTGTGGCCGTAAGCGTCGGCGGCTTGATGGCGGCGGCGAACTTCTCGTCGGTGAAGGCTCAGGGTTGCCCTGCTTCCACTCGTTGGTGGCATGCGCGTACTCGCACAGGCTGGGATATCGGACTCGGAAAGCCCGACCTGCTCAAGCGTCACGGGCAGCCCCATCTGCTTGTTAAAGGCAGCGTAGCGCTCAAGGTTCTCGGTCTTTCCCGTATAGGCAAACAGCACGAGCACGCCCAGGCTTACGACCTCGCCGTGCAGGTAGGTGCCCTCACGCGGAATGCTGCAGGTGGCGTTGTAGAACGCGTGCGCCACACTTGAGTTGTAGTAGTAATCGTTCTGGTTGGTCAGGTTCGAGACATAGCCCGTGTTGACCACGATATCGAGCGCGATCTGCTTGACGGCCTCGCTCGACAGGTTCTGGCGCACGTCCTCAAGACCCTGGACGCCATAGGTAAATAGCGGTTCGGAGCAGGTGTGGGCGAGTGCCAGGCCAAGACCGGCGGTGTGCTCCAGGTTGCCGGCGCTCGTGGCGTACTCGACCTCGGGCTGCTTAGACAGGGCATCGCCCACGCCGGCCCAGAAGTATTCTGCCGGTGCCTCGGCGATGATCTTGGGGTTGATGAAGATGTGCGCCGGTCGGTTGGGGTACGAATAGCCCTCGAGCGATCCATCGTCGTTGTAGACAACGGCAATGGCGGTCGCGGCCGAGCAGTTAGAGCAAATCGTCGGCACGGTAAAGACGATCTTCTTGAGCTCGATGGCCGCCGTCTTGACGGTGTCGAGTGCCTTGCCGCCGCCACAGGCGATAAGCACGTCTGCCTGCTGGCAAGCGGGGGAGTTCACGACCTTGGCGATATTGGCCCGCGTGCTGTTGGTGCCGTAGACGCGCGTCTCCAGAATCTCGACGTCGGTGCCTGCCAGCGCGGCTTCGATTCCGGGAAGGGCTGCGGCTAGTGCACGTTTGCCGCCAATAATGGCGACCTTGGTCGCTCCGTACTCGGCCAGTGCTCCGGGCAGCTCGTCAAAGCAGTCTTCGCCGACGGTGTAATCACTCATTCCGATTGTGCGCATGGCAGCCTTCTTTCGCTCGATAAAGTGCTTACAGGTATTTTGCTCCAAGAGAAGGTCCATGGCCGCAAGAAATTTCGAACGTATAAAACCAGTGTTGAGGGTTTTTCGCTGGCGGTGACCGTGCTACGATACAGCGCATAAGCGTTGATGGGGGCGAGTAGTCGGCCGTCCGCATGCTACAGAGAGCGGGAAGCGCTGAGAACCCGTGCATGCGACCGATGAAAATCACCCCGGAGCTGCGGTCCCAACGGGCGCGCCGCACAGTCGCGTCTTAGTAGATATCGCCGAGATGGTCGTCGATACAGGCCAGCCGAGTAACGGATGCGAGCGCGCGAATACGCGGGCGAGGGCATCTAAGCTGGGTGGTTAAGCGAAGAGCTTTTGCGGGCGTGCAGCCCGTTTTGTGGCGCTTCGTCCCAGCTTGTAGGGACGGGCGCTTTTTTGGTGCCCAGAGGGCGTGCGCGCCCATGTCAAGAAAGGGGTACCGTGGCAAACGAGTACAAGCAGACGATGAATCTGCCCAAAACCGGATTTCCCATGCGTGCCGGTCTTTCCAAGTCCGAGCCCAAGCGACTCAAGGACTGGCAGGACAACAAGGTCTACGAGCAGGTTCTGAAGAAGAACGAGGGTCACAAGAAGTTCGTGCTGCACGACGGTCCTCCGTACGCCAACGGCCCGATCCACATCGGCCATGCCATGAACAAGATCTCCAAGGACATGATCAACCGCTACTGGATGATGCAGGGCTATGAGGTTCCCTATGTCCCGGTTGGGACTGCCATGGTCAGCCGATCGAGCACAAGGTCGAGGAGAAGCTCGGCACCGAGAAGTTCAACCAGACCCCCACGGCCAAGATTCGTGAGCTCTGCAACGAGTTCGCTGTTGAGAACATCGAGCTGCAGAAGGCCGGTTTCCGTCGTCTGGGCGTGCTCGGCGACTGGGATAACCCCTATCTGACGCTCTATCACCAGCACGATGCCGCCGACATCGAGGTCTTCAAGGCCATGTTCGATAAGGGCATGATCTATCGCGGCCACAAGCCGGTTCACTGGTGCAAGCACTGCCACACCGCGCTGGCCGAGGCCGAGATTGAGTACTCCGACGAGACGAGCCCCTCCATCTTCGTGCGCTTTGAGATGACCTCCAAGCCCGCCGGCCTAGAGAACTTCGACGGTCCGGTCGACTTTATCATCTGGACGACCACGCCGTGGACCATCCCCTCCGACCAGGCCGTTTCCCTTAAGCCCGGCGCCGCCTATGTCGCCGTTGAGCACGATGGCCGTGCCGAGGTCATGCTCGAGGACCTGGCTCCCAAGTGCTGCGAGGAGTTTGGCTGGGAGTACACCCCGGTTATGGTCGCCGGCAAGCCCTATGTGGTTCCCGCTGAGACCTTCCACCACATCCACTACAAGCAGCCGATCTTTGACGGTGTTGAGGGCGTGGCGCTGCTGGCCGATTACGTCGGTGTCGACGACGGTACCGGTATCGTCCACAACTCGCCTGGCCACGGCGTCGACGACTACTTCGCCTGCCTCAAGGAGGGCATCACCGACATCTGCATGCCGGTCGATGACGACGGCAAGTTCTACACCGGCGAGGAGTTTGGCACCGGTGTCCCTTCAGCGGTATGGATACCGATGAGGCCAACCCGCATATCATCGAGTTCCTGCGCGAGCGCGGCACCCTGGTTCTCGAGAAGAAGATCACGCACAGCTATCCGCACTGCTGGCGCTGCAAGCACCCGGTGCTCTTCCGTGCTACCGACCAGTGGTTTGTCTCGATGGACAAGACCGGTTTGCGCGAGCAGGCTGGCAAAGAGGTCCGCGAGAACGTCAAGTGGTATCCGGCCCACGCGGCCAACCGCATCGGTGCCATGGTCGAGCAGCGTCCCGACTGGTGCATCAGCCGTCAGCGCAACTGGGGCGTGCCTATCCCCAGCTACACCTGCGCCGACTGCGGCGAGAAGGTCATGAATGATGCCACGCTCGACGCCGTCATCAAGCTCTTCCACGAGAAGGGCTCCGACGCCTGGTTCACCGACGCTCCCGAGAGCTACCTGGGCGAGGCCTGCGTCTGCCCCAAGTGCGGCGGCCATCACCTCAAGGCCGATAAGGACATCCTCGACGTGTGGTGGGATTCCGGCGTCTCCTGGAAGGCCGTCTGCGAGTATCGCCCCGAGCTTGAGTACCCGGCTGACGTGTATCTCGAAGGCTCCGACCAGCACCGCGGTTGGTTCCAGAGCTCGCTGCTCACCTCTGTGGGCGCCAACGGCCATGCTCCGTACAAGGCAGTCGTCTCGCAGGGCTTCACGCTCGACGGTCAGGGCCGCAAGATGTCCAAGTCGCTCGGCAACGTCATCGACCCCAACAAGGTCTGCGACGAGATGGGCGCCGACATCATCCGCCTGTGGGTCGCCTCGGTCGACACCAGCTCCGACGTTTCCATCGACCACGAGATTCTCGCTCGTACGTCCGATGCCTACCGCCGTTTCCGCAACACGCTGCGCTTCCTGCTCTCCGAGCTCGAGGGTCAGTTTGAGCCCGAGACCGACGGTGTCGCCTTTGCCGACCTGCTGCCGCTCGACAAGCTCATGGTTGCCCGCCTGACCCAGGTCCAGGCCGAGGTCGACGACGCTTACTCCTGCTACGAGTTCCCGCGCGCCTACCGTGCGCTTTACGACTTTGTGGTTACCGAGCTCTCCAACGTGTACCTCGACGCCCTGAAGGATCGTCTGTACTGCGAGAAGCCCGGCTCGCTCGAGCGCCGCAGCGCTCAGACCGTGCTCGCCGAGCTCTTCTCGATGCTCATGCGCGATCTGCAGCCGATCTTGCCCTACACCGTCGACGAGGCCATGGCCTATGCGCCCGCCGGCTGCGTCGATCACCAGAAGTACGCCGCGCTGCTCGATTGGTACAAGTCGCCTATCACGGTCGACGAGGCCAATGAGTTTGAGGGCGTGCTCGAGGCTTCGCTCGAGCTCCGTAGCGCCGTGACCAAGGCCCTTGAGGATGCCCGTTCTGCCGGCACCTTCACCAAGAGCCAGCAGGTTCGCGTCAAGGCGGTCGTTCCCGCCGAGATGTATGCGCTGTTGACCGGCGACAAAGCCGTCGACCTGGCCGAGTTCTACATCGTCTCCGATGTTGAGCTGACCCAGGGCGAGGAGCTTTCCGTTGCTATTGAGGCTGCCGAGGCGAGTGCTGCGACCGTTGCTGGAACTATCGCACCACTGTCGGCGAGTACAACGGCCACGCGCATATCTGCAAGCGCTGCGCTGACGCTTTGTAGGTTACGGCGTTCGTAGACGCCGTAACCTACCGACGCTGCGCGGGCCGCATTTGGACAATCTGACGTTCAATTTCAAGGGCGCGACCGAAAGGTCAGCGCCCTTTCATTTCACGTCATCTTGTCTCAAATGCGACCTGCTCGCTCATTTATGCTCTACCTGCGGTGTTTCCGTTCTTGGGAGATTTGTCGCTTCTTGCTTGCGTCAATGTATGATTATCTACTGCGTTAAACGGAATTCGATTATTCTTGAGGGTAGGGGATTTCTTTGGGTCGTGGTGCGGATATGACGCCGGCTTTGCGTTGGCGGTTAGGTGTTGCTGGCGGGGTGGCGCTCGTTGTGTTGCTTGTTGACCAGCTGACCAAGCTTGCGGTTCGTGCCGTGGGCGATGCTCTGCATGTGACCGTTATCCCCGGCGTGATCGATTTTCTGTTTATTCGCAATATCGGAGCCGCCTTTAGCATGGGCGAGGGGCATGGCATCGCGTTTGCCGTGCTGGCGTTGGCAGTCATTATCGCTATTGCCGTGTACCTCGTTCGTGCACCCCAGCTCGCCCATCTTGAGGTTGTGGGCATGGCCATGGTTGCGGGCGGCGCCGTCGGCAACGCTATCGATCGCCTGACCATGGGCTTCGTGACCGATTTTATTGCCACCACCTTCATCGACTTCCCCGTTTTTAATGTAGCCGATATCGGCATTACGGTCGGCGTCGTGCTGGCGCTCATCGGTTACATGTTCTTGAGCCCCGCCGCTCGCGAGGTCGATGCGACCGCCGAACTCAACGCTCGTGATGAGCTCGCGCCAAACGCAAAGCCAAGCAGCGTGGGGAGCGTGCCCGCAAGATTCGCGAAAGGAATGAGCGCTAATGGCCGACATCCATATTCTTGTTGCCGACGATTCCGCTGGTCAGCGTCTTGACGCCTATCTGGGCGCCAACGATGGCTGTCCCACACGCTCTGCCTGCGCGCACTTGATCGAGGGAGGCGCCGTTGCCGTCAACGGCGAGACCTGCCTGTCAAAAAAGTATGCTGTGCGCGCCGGCGACCGCATCTCGGTCGACTTGCCCGAGCCGCACGATCCGACCGACGTGATTCCCGAGGCCATTCCCCTCGATATCCGCTACGAGGACGACTACCTCATCGTGCTCTCCAAGCAGCGCGGCCTGGTGTGCCATCCCGCCCACGGCCACGAGAGCGGCACCCTTGCGAACGCTCTGGTCTACCACTGCGGCATCGATCATCTTGGTACCGTGCAGGGTGAGGACCGCCCCGGCATCGTGCATCGCCTGGATCGCGATACCTCGGGCCTTATGCTCGCGGCAAAAGACGACGACACCCAGCGCGCGCTTCAAAATCTCATCCGCACGCGCACGCTCGACCGTCGCTATATCACGCTCGTTCACGGGCACATCGCCATGGATGAGGCACTGTCAACACTGGTATTGCCCGATCGACGCGCGACCGCGTGAAGATGGCGGTTTCCGATGACCCCTTTGCCCGTCAGGCCATCACGACCTTCAAAGTGCTTGAGCGCTTTGATTCCACGCGTTTCGACGACGGCTACACGCTTGTCGAGTGCCACCTGTTTACCGGCCGCACGCATCAGATTCGCGTGCATATGCGCCATATCAACCACGCCTGCGTGGGCGATCCGCTCTACGGTAAGTGCGATGCGCGCGCCGATCAGGGCCTGACCAGGCAGTTCCTGCATTCTTGGCGCGTGGCGTTCGATCATCCCGTGACGGGGGAGCGCATTGAGTGCCGTGACGAGCTGCCGTGGGATTTTGCGGCGGTTCTGGATGATCTGGCCCCTCGTTCGCTTGGCCGCACTGCCGCCGGTGACGAAATCGTCCCGCAGCTCGGTCTGCTCGAAGCCTAGCTAGTATTAGGTGGTTTCTTGAACTCGGTAAGCCTGCGGTAAGATATACGGTTGTTTACGTAACGCGTTGCTGGGAGCCTGCATGCTCGCCTTTTTACAAACCAACACACCCATCGTGATCTTCAACCAGATTGTCGTCACGCTGCTCACGGTCTGCTTTCTGTACCAGGTGGTCTTCTTTGTCATTGGTGCTCTTCGTGGCGAGGTCGCGCCTCCCAAGGCCAAAAAACTCCACCGGTATGCCTTCTTTATCGCGGCGCATAACGAGGAAGCCGTGATCGCCAACCTCGTTCGCTCCATCAAGGATCAGGATTATCCGTCCGAGCTTATCGAGGTCTTTGTGGTCGCCGATGCCTGCACCGATAATACGGCGCAGCTCGCGCGCGAGGCGGGCGCATCGTCTATGAGCGCAATGACCTCGCCCGCAAGGGCAAGAGCTGGGTCATGGACTTTGGCTTCGACCGCATTCTCAACGAGTATCCCGATACCTTTGAGGGCTATTTTATTTTCGATGCCGATAACGTCATCGCCCGCGATTACGTGTCCAAAATGAACGATGCCTTTGACCAGGGCTTCCATGTGGTCACGAGCTATCGCAACTCTAAGAACTTCGGCAGCTCGTGGATCTCGGCGGCCAACGCCACGTGGTATCTGCGCGAGGCGCGCTTTCTCAACAACGCGCGTAATATCTGTAAGACGTCTTGCGCCGTATCGGGTTCGGGCTATCTCATTTCCGCCAGCGTAATCGAGGGTATGCACGGCTGGCAGTTCCACACGCTGACTGAGGACATTCAGTTCACCACGTTCTGCGCCATCCACGGCATTCGCATTGGCTATGCACCTGCGGAGTTCTTTGACGAACAGCCCGTGACATTTAAGGCGTCCTGGAAACAGCGTATGCGTTGGACTAAGGGCTTCTACCAGGTGTTCTTTACCTATGGTAAGCATCTGGTCAAATCGACCTTCCGCTATCATCGCTTTGCCGCCTACGACATGTTTATGACCATCGCGCCCGGCATGCTGCTGTCGCTGATCTCGATGCTCGCCAATGCGACGTTCCTCATCGTGGGCGGGCTTTCGCACGGCTTCTTGGCCACCGAGGTCGAGATGCAGGCTTGTGCCGCCTCGCTCATTATGACCTTCGCGATGATGTACCTGACCTTCTTTATCCTGGCGCTCCTTACGACCATCTTTGAGTACAAGCATATTCACTGCGCGCAAAAGTGGCGTCTGGTGACCAACCTGTTTACCTTCCCGATCTTTATGTTCAGCTATATCCCCATTACGGTGGCTGCTCTGTTCCTAAAGGTCGACTGGGTGCCGACGCAGCACGCCGTAAGTGTTACCCTCGACGAGGTCATGCAAGGCGCCAAATAACCATCATCAAAACCACCACAAAGGGGACAGGCACCTTTGTGGTGATTTTTGCGTTTGAGCTGCTGCCCAAGGAGGTGTTAGATGGTCTATATTCCGTTTTGGATTTGCATCTTTGCCGGCGCGGCGATTGATGCCCGTGAGCGACGGTTTCCCAATCAGCTTGCCGGCGCGTGTGCGGTGGCGGCGTTTGCAGGCGTTTGGCTCGACAAGGGCGTTAACACGGCGCTTGACCATGCCGGTCTTGCTGCCATCGCCTACCTTGCCTTATGCTTACTGAGTCGCTTTGGCGTCGTGTTCGCCATGCTCCCGGCATTGGTATGGGGGACGCCAAGGCGCTCTTTGCCCTTTGTACCTTCGATCCCTTGGGTGGTATCGTCGCGTTTGCGGCTGCGCTCCTGGCCCTTGCCGCCGCCTGTCTCATCGCAAAATCGCGCTCCCTGCCATTGCTGCCGTTTTTGGTGCCGATATTTGCCATAATCGAGGTTGTGGGTAGTACGCTGTAACCGTTTGCGCGCCCTTTTTAAGGAGCATGCCATGGCAACCAATCAACAGACAGCCGCCATTAAGGCGCGTATGGATCGCATTCCCGCGGCGTTGTCGCCCGAGTTGGTCGGGCGTATCGCCGCCGACCGCGGCTCAGGTGTCGTTAATCCCTATCGATGTGGTGACGACCAGGTCATTCGACGCTTCGATCGAGCCGCAGATGTGGGCACGCTCATGCGTCCGGCATTTATGCGCGATACCGAAAAGATTTTGCATCTGCCCGCATACACCCGTTATGCAGGCAAAACGCAGGTCTTTAGTTTTCGCAGCAACGACGACCTGTCGCGTCGCGGCCTGCACGTGCAGCTTGTTTCGCGCATCGCGCGCGATATCGGACGTGCCTGGGGCTCAACTGCGATCTGATCGAGGCGATTGGCTTAGGCCACGACTTGGGTCACACGCCCTTTGGCCATGCCGGTGAGCGATTCCTCAACGATATCTATCACGAGCGCACGGGTCGTTATTTTTTCCATAACGTGCAGTCGGTCCGCGTGCTCGACGCGCTGTACGGCCGCAACGTGTCGCTCCAGACGCTCGACGGCGTGCTATGCCACAACGGTGAGTACGAACAGCGTGTGTTTGAGCTTTCGGACATGAGCTCCTTTGACCAGTTCGACCTTACGGTTGAGGATTGCATTGCCACAGGTTACAGCGCAATTGAGCGCCTGCGCCCCATGACGCTCGAGGGCTGCGTGGTTCGCATCTCGGATATCCTTGCCTACGTGGGGCGCGATCGCCAAGACGCCATTGCGGCGGGTCTGCTGTCACCCGACGCCTTTGACGATGACCTGGGCGGGGCATACAACAGCTGGATCCTTACGCATGCCTCCATCGATATCGTCGAGCACAGCTATGGTAAGCCACGCATCGAGATGAGCGAGGACCTGTTTGAGGAGATCCGCCGAGCCAAGCGCGAGAACTACGAGAAGATCTATAGCAAGGGCGGCATTGAAGGCGACTCCGAAGCGGAGCTGCGCGAGGCCTTCGAAAAGCTCTACGACCGTTGCCTGCAGGATATAAACGAAGGCGACGAGTCTTCGTATATCTTTAAGCACCACATTTCTCGCATTGAGCGGCAGCTTTTCTACTACGATCGCACCTATGCCTGGCAGGACGACAAGGATCAAGCGGTGGTGGATTACATCGCGAGCATGACGGACGGCTATTTCTGCGAGCTCACGAGCAAGCTGTTCCCGGGATTGAAGTTTCCGCACCGTACCTATATTAACGAACGGTAGTTCGTATTTATTCGGTATACTGTTGGTGGAAAACGTTTTCGATTGACGCACAGGATGGCTATGGACGACCTTTTTTCTGCCTCGACGCGCGAGCGTTCCTTTAAAAATGCGCCGCTTGCGGTGCGTATGCGCCCCAATTCGCTCGACGAGTATGTGGGCCAGCAAAAGGCCGTCGGTAAGGGCTCGTGGTTGCGTGCCGCAATTGAGCACGACGTGCTGTCGAGTGTGATTTTGTATGGGCCGGCCGGTACGGGCAAGACGACGCTGGCACATATTATCGCCAACCATACTAAGAGCGAGTTTGTCGAGGTCAGCGCCGTGACGGGCACCGTAAAGGATCTTCGTCGCGTGATCGACGAAGCTAAGACGCGCCTGAATACATACGACCGCCGCACCATTCTTTTTATCGATGAGATTCACCGCTTTTCCAAGTCGCAGCAGGATGCCCTGCTGCATGCAGTTGAGAACCGTACCGTCATTATGATTGGCGCCACGACGGAGAATCCGTACTTCGAGGTCAACTCGGCATTGCTCTCGCGCGGTCGCGTGGTGGAACTTGAGCATCTTAAAGACGAGGATATCGCCACGCTTATTGAGCGTGCGCTCGAGGCGCCGCAGGGTTTGAACGGTAAGTTCTCGGCCGATGAGGATACGGTTAAGACCATTTGCACGCTGGCAGCGGGTGACGCTCGATCGGCGCTCACGACGCTTGAGCTTGCGAGCGAGATTGCCGTCACGCGTCCCGATACCGAGGGAACGCCCGCGCCGGCGGCGGGGGAGAGCTATCCCATCACTGTTGACGACGTGAAGATTGCCAACCCGCGTCGCGGCTTTTCGTACGACAAAAACGGTGACATGCACTACGACATCATCAGTGCGTTCATCAAGTCCATGCGCGGTAGCGACCCCGATGCCACGATCTATTGGCTCGCGCGCATGATCGATGCAGGGGAGGATCCCAAGTTTATCGCTCGTCGTATTATGATTCAGGCTTCTGAGGACGTTGCAACGCCGACCCGCAGGCGCTTTTGGTGGCGCATGCCGCGTTTAAGTCTGCCGAGGTCATTGGGTATCCCGAGTGCCGCATTAACCTTGCTCAGGCCGCTCTGTATGTGTGCTTGGCGCCTAAATCCAACGCGTGTGAGGCTTCGATCGATGCGGCGCTGGCCGATATCCATTCAAGTGGGCTTCGCGAGGTGCCGAGTTATCTGCGCGATCGTCATCGCCCGGGCAGCGACGAATACGGTGTGTATAAGTATCCGCATGATTATCCCGAAGGCTGGGTCGATCAGCGTTATTTGCCCGAAGGGCTGGAGCGCGGCGCGTTCTGGCAGCCTGCGGGCCGCGGCTGGGAAGAGTGGCGTGTAGAGCAAAGCGAGCGCGACCGTAGCGGCAATGCGCCCAAGTAGGTCCTTGGGACCTCGCACATTCCTTTGGGTATCTTTCCCCTTCTTTGGGGTACCATGAAAAGCGTCTGTATTTCGATTCCTTCGGGAGGCTTGTATGAGTCCCATTCAAATCGCCCTGCTGCTACTCGCCGTTGCCGGTGTGTGGGCTGTTATCGAGCTCGCGCTCACGCTGCGAAAGACCCGCGCCGTCGTTGATTCGCTCGATAAGACCGTGAGCGACCTTAACAACACCATCGCCGAGGCTCAGCCGTGGTAGCAAAGCTCGATGGCGCTGTCGATGAGCTCACCCCTGCGCTGGCGCAGGTTGAGCCGCTCCTCAAGTCGAGCAAGACCGCCGTCGACGCCCTGACTTCTAATCTCGTAGAGGTTGAAGCCGTGGTTCGCGACATTTCCGAGGTTACGGGCAGCATGGCCGAGGCCAGCAATGCTGTGTCGAGCGTGACCGACTCTGCGGCCGGTGCCGTGCAGAAACTCTTTAACAAGGTGAAGGCTCCCGCGGCCGACGCCGATCGCAAGCTCGCCGCTGCCGCCACCGAGGCCGAGCAGCCTACCGAGCGCGTTCTGATTGGTGAGGCTGAGGACGAGGCCGCCGATGGTGCGGATGCGGCTCAGAAGCCCGCAGCCAAGCCTGCTCAGTATTACACCTATACGCCCGCCGAGACCTCCGAGGAGTCCTGCGATGAGTAGCGAAGCAACTTGCCCCATCACGCTGACTGTTGCCGGGGATCCGCGTCTGGCGCGCCTCGTGCGCATGACGGCGGCTAATGTCGGCGCGCTGTGTTCCATGTCCGTCGATCGCATCGAGGATATCCGTATGGCTGCCGAGGAGGCCTTCATCTTTGGCTGCACGGCCGTTGATTCCGACGACATTTCGATCAAATTTGACGTCGACGAGTCTCACGTTGGCATGACCTTTACCTTTGGCGATCAGGCGACTGTGGACGAGGACGACAGGCTGCTGTGTATGCGGAGCTCATTTTGGCGAGCGTGTGCGATTCCTACGAAAAGACTGCGGCGCCCCTGACGCTTTCCCTCGACCTCAAGGCGGATATCTAATATGACCGAACGTTCCCGGAGCGGTAAGACCGCTTGGGACAAGGAGAAAACTCGCGAGCTGTTTCGTCGCTACAAAGAGACCGGTGATCCGGACGCACGTGAGCAACTCGTCATGTCCCATATGAACCTGGTAAGGTTTCTTGCCAACAAATTTAAGAACCGCGGTGAGCCGCTCGACGACCTGATGCAGGTTGGCTATTTGGGCCTGCTTAAGGCAATCGACCGCTTTGATCCCGAGCGCGGACTCGAGTTCACCACGTTTGCCACGCCCACCATCTTGGGTGAGATCAAGCGTCACTTCCGCGACAAGGGCTGGAGTGTGCGCGTGCCGCGCCGTCTGCAGGAGCTTTCTGCCAAGGTTAACCAGGCTACCGACAAGCTTACCAACGAATTGCAGCGCTCGCCTAAGGTTGAAGAAATCGCTGAGTACCTGGGCGTGACCGTTGACGAGGTGCTGGAGGCCATGGAATCGTCTTCGGCCTATACCTCGGTACCCATCGAGGCTCCTGGCGCGTCCGATTCCGATGACGCCCCCTCGATTCTCGACCGCTATGCCGATGACGACAACGAGCTCGACTTTACCGATGACCGACTGGTAATCGAGGAAGCCATCCGCGATTTCTCGCCGCGCGAACGCGAGGTGATCGAGCTGCGCTTTGTGAAGGGCATGACCCAGATCGAGATCGCCAAGAAGCTGGGTATCTCGCAGGTGCAAGTCTCGCGCCTGCTGCGCCGTACCCTTAAGAAGATTCAGGACAAGATTGACCCCGACGGAGTGATGGTTCGTTCATGAGTGAGCACCCCCAACAGACCGACCGCACGCTGCGCGATACCCGTATTCTGATGCTTCGCATTTGGGCCGTCGTCGGCTGCATTGTCATCGCCGCCGTCATCTTTAACCTTATGGGTATCCTGGCGCCGGTTATCGAGTTTCTAGCTGTCGGTTCCATTATCGCTTTTGTGATGTCGCCGATCACCAATTGGCTCGAGCATCACGGCGTCGGTCGTGGCATCGGTTCGCTCATCGCGCTCATTGTTGTCGTTGCCGTGCTCGTTGGTGTTGTCTGCATCTTGTCGCCTATTTTGCTCGGTCAGATTATGGAAGTCTTGAGCCGCCTGCCTGAGCAGCTTCGCGTTGCGGGCGGCGATCTCAACGAGTTGATCTCGCATGCCAAGACGCTCAACAACACGCCGCTCAAGGATTATCTGGACGACAATCTTTCTTCGCTCGTTACCGTGGCATCGAAGTATGTGTCTCAGATTGCCGCTGAGCTCGGTCGCGGTGTATTCCCGCTCATTACCAATACGGCCTCGCAGCTGTTCGTCATCTTCCTTGGCTTGGTGCTTGCCTATTGGTTGGCCTGCGACTACCCCCGTATGCACCACGAGGTCTGCACCATCATTGGTCAGGAAAAGGAGACCTCGTACCGCTTTATGGTCGCCATCCTTTCACGCTCGGTCGGCGGTTATATGCGTGGCATGGTCGTGACGTCCATCTGCGGTGGCATCCTCGCTTTTATCGGCTTTACGCTCATCGGCCATCCCTATGCGGCACTCATGGCCATCTTTACGGGCATTATGCACTTGGTTCCGGTCGTTGGTCCCTGGGTGAGCGCAGCGATCGCCACAGTGCTTGGCTTTATGTTCAGCCTATGCTGGCATTGTGGACGCTTGTCGTGACCATGGTGGCTCAAAACGTCACCGACAACGTCATTTCGCCTAAGGTCATGCAGAGCTCGGTCCAGGTGCATCCTGTCATGAGCCTGACGGCGCTCGTTATCGGTTCGGCGCTTATGGGCGCCATCGGCATGGTGGTCGCCATCCCGCTGTGCGCGGCTCTGAAGGGTATCTTCGTGTACTACTTTGAGAACGAGACCGGTCGCCAGCTCGTGGCATACGACGGCGCTGTATTTAAGGGCACGCCATATCGCGATGCCGAGGGCAACCCGGTCGCCGCCTACGACGCGCTTGGAGACGATACGTTCATTTACGAGTCCGAGCTCATCGGCAACGAGACCGCGCCCGAGGCCCAGGCTATGCCCAAGCCCGAGCTCGAGAATCCCTGGATCAAGCTCTCGGGCCTGCAGCCCGATGCGACGAGCTTTTTCAAGAATCCCTTCGCCAAGGACGATGACTCCAACTCGGACGACGATACCAAAACCGGCATCGACGGCTCCATGGACGATTCGGATTCCAAGTAGGCACCGCTAGCGTTTCTTGAAGTTGTAAATGACAAGAAACGCGAGCAAAGCGATTGATAAGGGGCCGGCTACATAGAAAAAGAGAACGTCAATTGCGCGTAGAGTGTAATAAGCTTTATCGCCGGACATTACTGCATACAATACGTAGCCAAATGCTGGTTGGTTTGCGTACCAGCAGGAGAAAGCCAAAAGCGCTAAAAGTGCTACAACCAGAAGTGCATTCAGGACAAATCGTTTGCTTTTCATCGATCGTTCCTTCCCGTCGAGTCTTATACGGTATTTTACTAAAAACAGTTTTTTAAAAGGATCGTACAGTACTAAATAACGTGCACTTTCGCTGGAGGGTCGCTGTTTGGCGGCCCTCTTTTTTGCACAGGCGCGGTGGGATGGTAATATCGTTACGTTTGAACTGTTTCGATGTGAAACCGAGGAGATTCCCTCTATGAGTGCTGACTACCCGTCAATGACTACGGCCGAGATTCGCTCTAAGTTCCTCAACTTCTTTGAGGAGCGCGGTCTTAAGCTCTATCCTTCTTCGTCCCTCGTCCCCGACGATCCTTCGCTGTTGCTTGCCAACGCCGGCATGAATCAGTTTAAGGAGTACTACCAGGGCAAGAAGACCATGAAGGAGATCGGCGCGATCTCCTGCCAGAAGTGCGTCCGCACCAACGACATCGATTGCATCGGCGAGGACGGCCGTCACCTGTCCTTCTTTGAGATGCTCGGCGACTTCTCCTTTGGCGGCGTCTCCAAGCAGCAGGCCTGCGCTTGGGCCTTTGAGCTCATCACCAAGGAGTTCAAGCTGCCGCTCGATCGCCTGTACTTCACCGTCTTTACCGAGGACGACGAGACCCATGACGTATGGCGCTCCCTGGGCGTTGCCGAGGACCACATCTCCCGCTTGGGCGAGGACGACAACTTCTGGGCCGCTGGCCCCACCGGTCCCTGCGGTCCGTGCTCTGAGATCTACTTTGACATGGGCGAGGAGGTCGGTTGCGGCAGCCCCGACTGCAAGCCTGGCTGCGACTGCGATCGCTTCCTTGAGTTCTGGAACCTCGTGTTTACCCAGTACGACCGCCAGGAGGATGGCTCCATGCCGGAGCTGCCGCACCGCAACCTCGATACGGGCATGGGTCTGGAGCGCATGGCCGCCATCATGCAGCACAAGACCGCTAATTACGACGGCGATCTGATGCAGCACCTCATCAAGCTGGGCGAGAAGATCAGCGGCAAGACCTATGACGCCGACGATTACTCCGGTGCCAGCCGCTCCCTGCGCATCATCGCGGATCACTCTCGTGCCGTCGACTTTATGATCTCGGACGGCATTCTCCCCGGTAACGAGGGTCGCGAGTACGTCCTTCGCCGCCTGCTCCGCCGTGCCGTGTTCCACGGTCGCCTGCTGGGCATCGAGGGCGCCTTCCTGACCAAGTTCATTGATGAGGTCAACGCCCAGATGGGCGAGGCCTATCCCGAGCTGCTCAAGAACGTCGCGCTCGTCAAGGGTATCGTCGCTTCCGAGGAGGAGCGTTTCTCCACGACGCTCGACAACGGTCGCGTCTACCTGGACGAGGCCCTGGCCGCGCTTGCCGAGGGTGCTGTCCTTCCGGGCGACGTTGCCTTTAAGCTGCACGACACCTTTGGTTTCCCCATCGACCTGACCGTCGAGATTGCCGGCACCGCCGGCCACGACGTCGACATGGACGGCTTTACCGCTTGCATGGAGGACCAGAAGGCCCGTGCTCGCGCCAATGCTAAGGGCGACGCCTGGGGCAGCTTCAACGATGTGTGGGTCGAGCTTTCGGACAAGGTCGCTGCGACCGAGTTCGACGGCTACGACAACGACGTCATTGAGGGCGCCAAGGTTGTGGCCATCGTGCGCAACGGCGAGTCCGTCGAGTCCGCTGCGGCGGGCGAGGATGTTGAGGTTGTGCTCGACCGCACCCCGTTCTATGCCGAGATGGGCGGCCAGCAGGGCGATGCCGGCGAGCTTTCCGCCGAGGGCGTTTCGCTGACCGTTTCCGATACCAAGAACCACAACGGCCTGTATGCCCACGTTGCGCACGTCGCCGAGGGCACGCTGACCGTCGGTGCTACCGTGACCGCCGCGCTCGACGCCGAGCGCCGTGGCTTCCTGCGCCGCAACCACACCGCCACCCACCTGCTTGACGCCGCGCTTAAGCACGTCCTGGGCGAGCATGTCTCTCAGGCCGGCTCGCTGGTGACGCCCGAGCACCTGCGCTTTGACTTCACGCACTTTGAGGCCCTGTCCTCCGAGCAGCTCAAGGCTGTTGAGGACCTGGTCAACCAGCAGATTTTTGCATCTAAGCCGGTCGTGACCCGCGTCATGGGCATCGACGAGGCCAAGGCCGCCGGCGCCGTCGCCTGTTTGGCGAGAAGTATGGCGACGTCGTCCGCGTCGTTTCCGTGGGCGCCGAGGACCAGCCGTTCTCCCGCGAGCTCTGCGGTGGTACGCATGCTGCCAACACTGCCGAGATCGGCCTATTCAAGATTATCTCCGAGTCCTCCACGGGCTCGAACGTCCGCCGTATCGAGGCCGTTACCTCTAAGGGCGCCCTCGACTACATGGCCGACCGCCTGGCACTCGTTGACGCCGCTGCCGCTGCGCTCAAGTGCCGCGTTGACGAGGTTCCCGCTCGTGTGGAGAACCTGCAGGCCGAGCTGCGCGAGACGTCTAACAAGCTCAAGAAGGCGCTGACCGGTGGCTCCTCCGACGCTATCTCCAGCGCCATCGAGGGTGCCGTCGAGCTCGACGGCTATAAGCTCGTCGTCGCTGAGCTCCAGGGCCTTGAGGCCGCCGACCTGCGCAACGTTTGGGATACCGTGCACCAGAAGGTCGCCGGTCCCGTTGCCTGTGTTGTTGCCAGCGTGACCGAGAAGGGCACCCCGGCCCTGCTCGCCGCCGGCTCCGATGACGCCGTGAAGGCCGGTTTCCACGCCGGCAACGTGATCAAGCAGATCGCGGGTCTGGTCGATGGTCGCGGTGGCGGCCGTCCCAACATGGCCCAGGCCGGTGGCAAGAACGCTGCCGGTATCGCCGATGCCCTCGCGGCCGCCAAGACCGCGCTCGGCGCCTAAGTAGTCGCTGTGGTCGCGCTCGCGCTGGACATAGGGGAGACCAGGATCGGCATCGCCGTCTCGAGCCGTGATGGCAAGATGGCGATGCCCGTCAAGGTGCTTCCGGCCGCTGAGGTTACCGGTATGGCCAAGACGTTCCGTTACCTGGTCGAGGACTATGAGCCGACATCTTGGTAAGCGGGCGTCCCCTGACCATGGCCGGCGAGCCTGGCCCCCAGGCCGAGCGCGTTGCCGCCATAGCGCAAAAGATCGCCGACGAGCTCGATCTTCCGCTGGAGTTTGAGGACGAGCGCCTGTCCTCGCAAGAGGCCAAGCGTATCCTGCGCGAGCAGGGACTCAACGAAAAGCAGATGAGGGCAAGATCGACATGATCGCCGCCAGCCTGTTCTTGCAGACGTGGCTCGATCGCAAAAACGAGGAGGTTTCGCATGTCTAGCGCTTTCGATCCGCGCCAGCCGAATCGTACACGACAGCCTGCGCCACGCCCTGTATCGTCCGGTCAGCGTCCGATGCAACCGACTCAGCGCGCGGCCCAACCCGCCGCACGTTCGGCGCAGCCCTCTTCTTGCCCCACTCAGCCACTCAGCGTCCAGGCCAGCAGCCTGTTCGTCGTCCTGCTCAGCAGTCTGCTGCCCATACAGCCCAGCCCGCGGGCGGTTCCCGCTTTAAGCAGCAGGCTCCTGCCAGCGTACGCAGGGACAGGCACCGCAATCACGCTCCCACGCACATCATGCTCATGGCTCGCACGGCGTTGCTCCGGCCACGCGCTCGAGCTATTACACGCGCGCTCGCCGTGGTGCCCAAAAGAAAAGCTCCCCGGTGCCTATGATTATCGGTGGCGTCGTCGCCGTGCTTGCGCTTGTCGCGATCGTTTTCTTTGTCGTGCCAGCTGTCAAGGGCTTTTTTGCTGGTGAGGATGCGAAAGTCACTGCTGGCCAGCAGGTTACTATCACTATTCCCGATGGTGCCTCGGGTGACAGCATCGCTTCGATTCTCTCCGAGAACCATATCGTCGAAAATCCCAAGGATTATTACGCGGCGGTCAAAAAGCTCAACGCCGACATGTCGCTCAAGCCCGGCACCTACTCGTTCACCACGCTCATGGACGCGACCGAGGTCGTTCAGCAGCTCATGGAGGGCCCCAATGCGGGCTCCGATGCACTGACTATTCCAGAGGGCCTGACGGTTGATCAGATCGCCGATCGCGTGGCCAAGGCATACGACAGTATCTCCAAGGAAGACTTCCTCAATCAGGCAAAGGCCTCCAACTATGTGAAGGACTATAGCTTCCTTGAGGGCGCTGCAAACGATTCGCTCGAGGGCTTCCTATTCCCCAAGACCTATTCGTTGGGTAAGAAACCGAGCGCCGATGATGTGATTCGCGCCATGCTCGATCAATTCAACACCGAGTACAAGTCGCTCGATTTTGCCGGCTGCGAGGCCAAAATCAAGGAGCGCTACGGCGTGGGGATGTCCGATTACGACATCATCAATCTCGCTTCCATCGTTGAGCGCGAAGGCCTCAACGCCGAGCAGCGCGCGCATGTCGCCTCGGTGTTCTACAACCGTCTTGCCGGCAAGCTCGATGGTCTGTGCTACCTCAATAGCGATGCGACCATGATGTATGTCACCGGCGGCGAGGTTACCGCCGACGACCTGCAGAGCGATAGCCCGTATAACACCTATAAGCACGAGGGCCTGCCGCCCACGCCCATCTGCTCTCCGTCACTCGAGGCGCTCAAGGCAACCCTTGAGCCCACCGACTCCGATGACCTGTATTTCTACATTACGCAGGACGAGGAGTATTTCTCTCAGACCTACGAAGAGCACCAACAGTCTTGGAATTAAACATGAGGATTTTCAGCCCCAAACGATATGTTGCCTCGGTCGACCGCATCGACCTTGATACCCTGTGGGCCGACGGCAAGCGCGCCATTTTGCTCGACCGCGATAACACCCTGGTGCCGCGTGATACCGAGCAGGTTCCCGCTGCCGTCTCGGCCTGGCTCGACGCCGCTCGTGCCAAGGGCTTTAAGCTGTGCATGGTGTCGAACAACTGGCATCGCGACCAGGTCATGAGCTCAGCACGCGAGCTGGGGCTCGAGGCCATCAGCCATGCCATGAAGCCTGCACCGTTTGCTCTCAAGGCCGGTCTTAAGCGCTTGGGCGCCACGGCCGATGAGGCTGTGCTGATCGGTGACCAGCTGTACACGGACGTGTGGAGCGGTAACTTTGCCGGCGTCGACACGATCTTGGTAAAGCCACAGGCAACTCAGGACCTGTGGTATACGCAGATCTTCCGTATCTTTGAGCGCCGGGCCCTGCGCGACCTTCCCTGCGAGGAATAGGTTTCGTCATGTCCCAGCACACCAAGCACGGCTGCGACCATATCTTCTTTATCGGGTTTTTGGGTGCGGGCAAATCGACGCTCGCACGCAACGTGGGCACGATGTTCAAGCGTCGGTTTATTGATACCGACCGCCTTGTCGTGCGCCGTTGCGGCAAATCGGTAACCGAGATTTTTGAAACCGAGGGCGAGGAGCGCTTTCGCGAGCTCGAAACCTCGGCGCTCCGTTCGCTCCAAAGCGAGCGCAGCCTGCTGGTTTCGTGCGGTGGTGGCATTGTCGAGACGCCGGTCAATATCGAGCTTATGCACCAGATGGGTACCTGCGTGTACCTCGAGGGCGATTTTGAGGATTCGATGCGCCAGATCCGCCGCTCCGACACGCGTCCCGATTTCCGCTCGCCCGAGCACGCTGCGCGCCTGTTTGAGCATCGCCGTCCGCTGTATCGCCAGGCCGCCGATATTACCCTTGATATTCGCAACAAGTCCTTCGAGGACGTTTCCTACCTTTGTGCCGAGATGCTTTTGGAGCGTGGACTGCTATGATTCGCCGTCAACTTATCAATTTCCAAAACCGCAGTGTCGATGTCCGCGTTGGATTGGGCGCGTTCGAGGAGCTGTCGCGCATGTTTGCCTCGGCCGTGGGCAAGCCTAAGCGCGCGATGGTGGTTTGGAACGACGCTACATCCGAGCGTTTTGGCGAGGTCGTCGAGCATGCGCTGGTCGACGCCGGTTTTGCCGTGTCGCTGCTCGTCCTCGAGGTTTCTCCTGCCGGTGCTACGCTGGCCGATGCCGATACCGTCTTTGGCGCCCTGTCGGCTAACGGCATTACCTGCGACGATCTCGTTGTCGCTGTCGGTGACACGGCGACCTGCTCGGTCGTTTGTTGGTGTGCCAATCAGTGGTGCGGTCGCACCGAGTGCGCCTTGCTGCCGACGACGTTCGACGCCATGCTCACGGTTGCGACGACCATGAAGCCGCTTGTCGCCTCGTCGACGAATGCGCTTCCCGCTATCGCGTTCCGTCCCGAGCCGGGCTTGGTCGTGTGCGACCTCGACCTTGTTCGCGAGGCGGACCCCGAGGACCTCAAGCTCGGCTATGCGGTACTTGTTGGCACCATGCTTTCGAGCAGCAAGTCCCGCTGGAATCAGTTTACTGAGACCGTCCCCGAGATTCTCGCGGGCGAGGAGGTCGCGCTCGTCAATGCCGTTCAGTGGTCTCAGACTGCCCGTAAGGACGTACTGATGGCCACGAACCCGAGCGCCCGCCATGCGCTCGATTTTGGCAAGATGGGGGAGCGTACCCTGCGCGCCTGCCTGGGTAAAGCCGCGGCGCAGGTTCCTGCCTACCAGCTGCTGTCTGAGGGCATGCGCTTTGAGGCGCGCTTAGCACATGATGCCTGCGACTTTGATATCGATTACGTCTTTGAGGTCGATGACTGCTGGAGGACTTTGGTATCGAGGAGCTTGCCTTCGATCTGGAGCCTGCCTCATATATCGAGGAGTTCCGCAGGCAGCAGTTTGACCGCTCGAACCGCAGCATGTTGCCGCTGCCGCGGCGCTCGGCGCCATTCGTCTAACGAGCGTTGAGGACGAGGTTCTTGAGCGCCATGCTCACGCCTACTTGGCTTCTCGCAAAGAACTTCTCTAAGTTTTATTGACATCCATCGTCTTTCGTATCATGTTGAGGTGCGGGTTTTCAATCGGTTGCGGATCGCGTGCGAATCCGTCTTTCGATCGGGACCGTCCCGCTTTTATGAGGACAACAAGAAAGGAATCTGCATGTCTGAGTTTGCTGCCGGTCCTGCCGGTCGTATCGAGCGCGTCCGTGCCCTGATGGCTGAGCGCGGCTACGACGCCATCGTCGTGCGCGACGAGGCCAATCTCCGTTGGCTCACGGGCGTGAAGGGCGTCTTCGATTACACCTTCGAGTTCCCTCACGCCGCGTTTATTACGGCCGATCAGTGCCTGTTCCACACTGACTCGCGCTATCTCAACAGTTTTGAGGAGAACACGCCCGCCGGCAGCCCCTGGGTCTACGACATGGACGAGGGCACCATCCCCGGCTGGGTCGCCGGCAAGATTGCGGCCAACAAATGCCGCGTCTGCGCCGTCGAGGATGACATGCAGATTAACTTCTACCAGGGTATTCAGCGTGGTCTGGAGGACCGCTCCGTTGCCTGCATGCTGCCGCTGATGCATGACGACATCCGCAAGATGCGTGCCATCAAGGATGCAGAGGAGATCGAGCTCATGCGCCACGCGCAGTCGATTACCGATGCCGCCTTCCAGCACATGCTCGGCTTTATTAAGCCCGGCATGACCGAGAAGCAGGTCCGCAACGAGCTCGAGAACTTTATGTTCGCCAACGGCGCCGACAGCCTGGCCTTTGGCTCCATCGTCGCGAGCGGTCCCAACACCGCCAATCCGCATGCCGTCCCGAGCGACCGCGTGATCGAGAAGGGCGACTTTGTCCTCATGGATTACGGTGCGGGCTACTGCGACTACCGCTCCGACATGACGCGCACTGTCGTGATGGGCGAGCCCACCCAGGAGCAGCTCGACCTGTACGCGCTCGTGCGCCGCACCCATGAGGAGTGCGTCGCCGCTATCCATCCGGGCGTCGAGGGCAACGACATTTTCAAGCTTTCCAAGAAGATTATTGGCGATGCCGGCTATGGCGATTACTACAACCATGGTCTGGGCCACGGCGTGGGCATCGACATCCACGAGCTGCCTAACTTCAACCGCAGCAAGAATATCATCGAAGTCGGCTCGGTTATCACCATGGAGCCCGGCGTGTACCTGCCCGGCGTGGGCGGCGTACGCCTGGAGGACTACGGCGTCGTCACCGAGAACGGCTACGAGCCCTTCACCAAGACCCCGCACGACCTGCATATTATCGATTGCTAAACCATCCATTTGGGTTTTTGGAGGCGGGGCGTCCGGATCGATTCGGGCGTCCCGCGTTCTCTTTTTATGCGCTCGCCGCAGCCGCCGTCTGCAAGTGTATAATTTCGCTCGTATGTAATTTGGACGTTTGTGCGTCTAGCCAATAACAAGAAAGGTCGCTATGCCTACTATCTCTACCGCCGACTTCAAGAACGGCTCGGTCTCCGCATTAAGGACAAGGTCTACACCATCGTCGAGTTCCAGCACGTCAAGCCGGGCAAGGGCGGCGCTTTCGTGCGCTACAAGACTCGCGACATCAAGAGTGGCCGCGTCGTCGAGAACACCTGCAACGCCGGCACCAAGTTCGAGAGCGTCATGCTCACCACCCGTGAGTTCCAGTACCTCTACAACGACGGCGCCGATTACATCTTCATGGACAACGAGTCCTACGAGCAGGTTCCCGTTCCCGAGGATATGGTGGGCGAGAACGCCAAGTGGCTGCGCGAGAATGACACCTGCCAGCTGCTCTTCGCCGACGACGAGCTCATGGGCGTGACCCCGCCGATGTTCATCGAGACCACCATCGTCCAGACCGACCCGGGCTTCAAGGGCGATACCGTCCAGGGTTCCACTAAGCCGGCCACCATCGACACCGGCGCTGTCATCCAGGTCCCAATGTACCTCAACGAGGGCGAGGTCATCAAGGTTGACACCCGCGACGGCAAGTTCGTCTCCCGCGTCTAGCACCAACTCTTCTAGGAGGACTCATGCCCCAGGAAATCAAGATTGACGGCATCGGCATTTCGCCCGATGTTCTGACCGCCATCGTCTCGCGCGCCGTCACGGATGTCGAGGGCATCGCTCCGTGGGCGTCAAGGACCTTGCCACCAACCTTGTCTCCATGATGCTTTCGTCCAAGGCCCCGGCTTCCGAGCCGGCGGTCGAGGCCGAGGTCATCGGCGACAAGCTCGCGCTTACCGTGCGCGTCGTGGTGTTCTTTGGCTATCCGTTCAAGAAACTCGCCGAGGCCGTTCGCGCCGCCGTGGTTGCTGCCATCGACGCCAGGTGGGCGTCGAGGTCGAGCGCGTTGACGTTTGCATCGACGGCCTCGTTTTCCCCAAGGAGTAACCTTTGAGCCTTAAGGTTTATCGCGGGCGTACGCTTGCCCGCAGTCAGGCGCTGCAGCTGCTGTTCCAGGCTGAGGCCACGGACAGCCCGCTCGAGCGCGTCCTCGAGGGCGATTTCCTGATCTCGAAGGGTCCCCTCGACCCCTACGCGCTGGAGCTGTGCCGCGGTGCCTACGAGCACATCGACCGCATCGACTGTGCTGCGCTCCGTCGCCAAGAACTGGGATCTTATGCGCATGCCCGGCGCCGACCGCAATCTGCTGCGTATCGCCGTCTACGAGATGCGCTTCCTCACCGACGAGGAGGTCTCGGACGCCATCGTGATCAACGAGGCCGTCGAGCTTGCCAAGGCCTATGGCACCGACCAGTCCGCGTCGTTTGTCAACGGCGTGCTGGGCAAGATCGCTCGAAGCGAGGAGCTGCCGGGCGAGGACCTGTATCAGGAGCTGCTGGCCGAGGACCGTGCCCGCGAGGAGGCCCAGGCCGCCGAGGCTGCCGCCAAGGTTGCCGCCGCTCAGGCTGCGGCCGGCGTTCTCGATGAGGACGCTGAGGTCGCCGAGGCCGAGACCGGCACTGTCGAGGAGTAGCCATGCCAGAGGGTTCCGTCCGCAACTTCGACGAGATCTCGAACCGCTTGGACCAGATTATCGCGACCGTTCGCTCCAAGGATACATCCCTGGAGCGTTCGCTCGATCTGTTTGACGAGGCGATCGAGCTGGGCTCCCGTGCGGTCGATATGGTCGATAAGTTTGAGTTGACGCCTCGTGAGGCCGATAAGCTCGAGCAGGAATACGATGAGGATGCGGCAAACGAATCCCAGGATAGCCAGGCCGCGTCTCCGGATACGAATGGTTGATGGCATTCATGAAACGTGTGCGTCTCGATGACGAACTGATTTCACAGGGCATCTGCGCCGATCGCGCGGATGCCTTCGCACTCTTATGGCCGGCTTGGTCTCGAGTGGCGGCGAGCGTTTGACCTCACCGGGCCTTAAGGTGACGCCGGGCCTGCCGTTGCACGTGAAGGGTCGTATTCCCTACGTTGGGCGCGGCGGGCTCAAGCTCGAGGGCGCGCTCGATGCGTTTTGTATCGATCCCACGGGCCTTGCCTGCCTCGATGTGGGATGCTCCACGGGCGGCTTTACCGATTGCCTGCTCAGGCGCGGCGCCGCCACAGTCGTTTCGGTCGATGTGGGTCGCGCTCAGTTTGATTGGTCGCTTCGCCAAGACGAGCGCGTGACGCTCCACGAGCGCACCAACGTGACGCAGCTGCCCGAGCTCGGCTATGGCGGCTCTATCGACTTGGCTGTCTGCGACGTGTCGTTTACGAGTATCGCGAATATCATCGACGCCGTGCTGGCGTGCCTGAAGCCTTCTGGTTCGTTTTGCACGCTCGTAAAACCCCAGTTTGAGGCGCCGGCTGCGCTGGTGGGCGAGGGCGGTATCGTGACCGACCCCGCCGTCCGTCGCGATACGCTCACGGCGGCGATCGAGCTTTTTGCCGCCAAGGGCCTGTTCCCGCTCGACGTGTGCGTGTCGCCCATCCACGGCGCCAAGGGCAACGTTGAGTTTTTCTTGTACGGCACGAGGTTTGCGACCGGCGAGCGCGCCGAGGCTGAGTTGCAATCCCAGGTATCGGTTTTGAGCGAGAAAGCTGCAACGCTATGAAGGTCTTTCTGGTTCCCAATTACTACAAGCAAGAGGCGGTCGAGAGCGGCTGATGCTCGAGCTTTGGCTTTCGCGCCAGGGCTACGAGGTCGCATGGGCTGCCGATCAACGCTCCAAGATCCAGAGCGCGCCCGATGTTGACGATGCCGACTTGGTTATTACGCTCGGCGGCGACGGCACGCTGCTGCGTGCCGCCCGCATTCTCAACTACCGTGAGATTCCCATTTTGGGTCTTTCCTATGGTCATTTGGGTTTTTTGACGGCCGCGAGCCCCGAGGAGCGCGACATTTTGCAGGTCGTGAGCGATGCCCTGTCCGGCGAGCTCCATGTGAGCGCCGTGCCACCATCGCCGCCGATATTGTTTCGTTTCGCGAAGACGGCACGAAGGATGTTGTGCGCACGTTTGCCCTCAACGATATGGCGCTTACGCGCGGGCCCCTGTCCGATATGGTCGAATTTGACATCACGGTGTCCGGCCATCATATCGACCGCCTGCGCGGTGACGGCGTGGTCGTTTCGACGGCGACCGGCTCTACCGGCTACGCGCTTTCCGCCGGCGGCCCCATTGTCAGCCCCGATTACACGGGCATGGTCTGTGTGCCCATCGCTCCGCATACCATTCAGGCTCGCGCTTTTTTGACCTCGCCGAGCGATGTCGTGGAGATCTTTATGTCCGATGACCGCCCGAGCGTTCCGGCGATCGCCATCGATGGACAGTTTATTACCTGCGATGGCACGGTCGAGAGCGTGGCTGTGCGCCGTGGTCCCGGCGATGTGCTGCTGCTTGATTATGGCCCCGAGAGTTTCTATAACTCGGTGAGCCGCGTGTTCTACGGAGTGCGTCATGATCGATGAGCTGCTGGTTTCCAACATTGCACTCATTCGCGAGGCGACGTTGGTTCCGAGCACGGGTCTAACGGTTCTGACTGGAGAAACCGGCGCCGGTAAGACCGCGCTGCTCTCGGCACTCAAGCTCATTTTGGGCGAGCGCGCGGATTCGTCGACGGTGCGCGAGGGCGAGGCACTTGCCAGCGTCGAGGCGCGCCTGTTTGATGGCCCGCATGACACGGAGGGCGTCACCGTGCGGCGCAGCTTTCTGCCGAGGGCCGCAGCCGCGTAAAAATTGACGGCCGCATCGCCAGCGTGCGCGAACTTTCGGAGCGCGTCGGTGTGATGATGGATCTTTGCGGTCAGCACGAGCACCAGCGCCTGCTCGACCCGGCGCATCATGTTGCCATGGTCGATGCCTGGGCAGGGCGCCCGGCACTCGAGGCGCTCGAGCACTACCGTGCTTGCTTTAAGGCATCGCGTGCGGCTGCCAAGGAGGTCCGTCGCGTCGAAGAGGCCTCGCGTGCGCAGGGGAGTCGCGTTGAGGAGGCGCGCTTCGCCCTGGAGCGCATCGCCGATGTCGACCCCAAGCCGGGTGAGTATGAGGAGCTCGAGGAGCTGCTGCCGCGCTCCGAGCATGCTGAGGTGTTGGTGGCCACGGCCAACGATGCCCATGCATCGCTTGCAGCTGAAGGGGGAGCGCTCGATGCCGTGAACAGTGCCGTGGCGGAGCTTTCCCGCATGGCGGCCGTCGACCGCAAGCTGGGTGATATCGCCGATGCGCTTTCGGATGCCTGTATCTCGCTTGAGGATTGTGCCAACGAGCTGCGCACCTATCGCGATGGGGTCGCCTTCGATCCGCGCGAGCTGGCTCGTATGCGCGAGCGCTATTCCGATCTTAAGGCCCTACTGCGTCAGTGGGGGCCCACCATGGACGATGTCTTTGCCATGCGCGACCGCTCACAAGAGCTGTTGTCGCTGGTCGATGATGGTGATGAGCGGATCAAGAAGGCTCGCGAGGCGCTCGGGTGTGCCGAACGCGAGCTTTTTGCTGCTGCCAAGCGCTTAAACGCGTGCGGAATACCGCAGCCCCTCGCTTTTGCCACGAGGTTGGCCGTCAGATGGCGCGCCTGGAGATGGGCGACGCCGAGCTCGTTTGGGAGTCGCGCGATCTTCCGCGTGCCGAATGGACGCTGGCGGGGCCTTCGAGCTATGAGCTTTTGTATCGCAGTGGTGCCGGATTGACGCCGCGCCCCCTGCGCCGCATTGCGTCGGGCGGCGAGCTGAGCCGCGTCATGCTGGCGAGCAAGGTCGTTCTCGGTAACGCGGACGGCGTGGATACGCTGGTGTTCGACGAGGTCGATGCCGGTGTCGGCGGCTCTACAGCACGTGCCCTCGCGAGCGTGCTGGCAGATCTCGCCGCTACGCATCAGGTGATTGTCGTAACCCACCTGGCGCAGGTCGCTGTCATGGCCGACAAACACTACGTGGTGAGCAAAGAGCCCGGCGACGTTCCCCAGACGCATCTGGATGAGGTGGCCGGGGATGCCCGCATCGCAGAGATCGCCCGAATGCTGAGTGGCGATCAATCTGAGGCAAGCCTGGCACATGCCAAGCAGATGTTGGAAGAGGCTCGAGGTTAGAACGAGCTGACAGTGTTGGCGGGGACAAAATATCAGCAATTGTTGCACCGCCACTTGCTTGTCTGGCCCGACCGTCAAAAACTATGCCGGTTTACTACGATGAATCGGCGTAGCTCGAGCACAGCTAAAATTGTAAAAAGAAAACCGCAGGTAGAACCCCTGCGGTTTTCTTTTAAAACACGATGTGATCGCTTATTCCGATTTCATCGTAGTAAACCGGCATAGTTTTGTGGGAACGGTACATAACACTCCTGCTAAAACCTACTCCACGACCTTATCCGGCTGGATGAGCTCCTCGTAGTAGCTGATGTGCTCGCGCGCGTCCTCGATTTCGGGCAGCAGGAAGTTGTAGATAACCTCGATGATCATCGTGGCGCTCATCTTGGAGAACGCAAAGTCACCAGTGGTGAGCAGTGCCTCGTGGTTCACGGTATTAAAGGTGTAGTCGGCCAGGCGAGCAAGCGGCGACTTGCTGTCGCTGCTGATGACGACTACGGTGGCACCGCAGTCGCGAGCTGCTTTTGCCATGCGATTCAGTCGGCGCGACTTGCCG
>ENA-OQIO01000040-OQIO01000040.1-human-gut-metagenome-genome-assembly--contig:-NODE-40-length-52918-cov-10.710784_pt1 | contig 52918 bp, 56 predicted proteins | sample MGYA00242573_ERZ504737 | MGnify/ENA primary metagenome ERZ504737 (study PRJEB26092, sample SAMD00036203) | human gut metagenome | host: Homo sapiens | study: EMG produced TPA metagenomics assembly of...
AAAAGAAAGAAAAAGTACAGACCGAGAACCAGGAGAGAATTAAAACTCCGTTTTCTGAGATGGTTCGAAAATTTAAAAAACAGAAAAATGCAGTAGTTGCGCTTTGTTTTATCATTTTTCTCATTTTCCTTGCGTTTTTCGGAAGCAAAATTGTGCCGTACGGAATCAATGAGTATGATTACAATGCGATTCTGCAGGGACCAAGTATGAAGCACCTGTTTGGAACGGATGAGTTTGGACGGGATCTGTTTTCCCGTATCGTCTGTGGAACCCGGATTTCACTTGCAGTCGGATTCGGCGCTGTTACGGTCGGTGCAGTCTGTGGTACCATTCTCGGACTTCTGGCCGGATATTACGGCGGATGGATTGATTCTATTATTATGAGAATCTGCGATGTCCTGTTCGCTTTTCCGGGACTGATTCTTGCAATCGCCATCGTGGCAATCCTCGGAAGCGGCATGACAAACGTTGTGATTGCGGTCGCTGTCTTTTCTACACCGACCTTTGCGCGGCTTGTCCGAAGCAAAACGCTGAGCCTGAAAAATTCCGTCTTTGTCCTGGCGGCACGGAACATCGGTGTTTCCGATGCAAGAATTCTGTTTCACCATATTCTGCCGGGAGCCATTCCGGACATCATTGTACAGTATTCCATGTCATTTGGATCTTCCATTCTGACAGCATCAAGCCTTTCCTTCCTGGGAATGGGCGCACAGCCGCCGACACCGGAATGGGGACTGCTTCTTTCCAACGGAAGAAACTATATGGCAAGTGCAATGTATGTGACGATTTTCCCGGGTCTTGCGATTTTCCTTACCGTACTGAGCTTTAACCTGTTAGGCGACGGACTTCGCGATGCACTCGATCCGAAACTTTCCGATTGATAAGGAGGAGCAGAAGTGGCTACTGATAACGTACTTGAGATAAAAAATTTACATACGTATTTCTATACCGATGGCGGCGTGATCAAAGCAGTAGACGGTGTCGATGTGGAGCTTCGACGCGGCGCAACGCTTGGTATCGTAGGCGAGTCGGGAAGTGGAAAGAGCGTGACATCCCTCTCTGTGATGGGATTACTGACCGGAACGAAAGGAAAAATTGCTGATGGCGAAATCCTGCTGGATGGCGATGACATTGTAAAGCTGACGAAGGAACAGCAGAGAAAGCTGCGCGGAAGCAAGATTTCCATGATTTTCCAGGAACCGATGACCAGTCTGAACCCGGTCATGAAGATTGGAGACCAGGTGGCAGAATGCGTTCTGCAGCACGAAAAAATATCAAAAAAAGAGGCACTGAAAAAGGCAGAGGACATGCTCCGGAAAACGGGTGTTCCGCGTGTGGAGCATATGATGAAGGAGTATCCGTTCCAGCTTTCCGGCGGACAGAGACAGAGGGTCATGATTGCCATGGCGCTTGTATGCAAGCCGGAAATCCTGATTGCGGATGAGCCGACGACTGCGCTGGATGTAACGATTCAGGCACAGATTCTGGATCTGATGAATCAGCTGAAAAAAGAGACAGGTACATCCATCCTGTTTATTACACATGATCTTGCGTCGTTGCAGAGGTCTGCGATGATGTTGCCGTTATGTACTGCGGCCGCGTGGTAGAGCGCGGAGATGTAAAAACAATTTTCGCCAATCCGTCCCACCCGTATACGAAGGGACTGCTGGGATCGATTCCGAGACTGGGAGACGCCGGAAAAGAACTGAAGTCGATTCCGGGTAACGTTCCAAACCCGAAATATATGCCGAAAGGCTGCAAATTTGAGCCGCGATGTCCATACGCTTCGGAAAAATGCCGCGAGGAAGAACCGGGATTTTTCCAGATCGAAGAAGGCCATATCAGCAGATGCTGGCTCTGCGAAAGCGGACAGCTCAAAACAGATCACGTAGAGAAGGCAGGTGACTAGGATGTCAGATACATTACTTAGAGTAGAGGATTTGAAAATTTATTATCCGGTTGCCGGAAGCGGATTTGGGAAAAAGGAATTCGTCAAAGCGGTAGACGGAGTTACCTTTGAGGTGAAAAAAGGCGAGGTATTCGGAATTGTAGGCGAGTCCGGCTGCGGAAAATCCACACTGGGAAGAGGCGTCTGCAAACTGGAAAATCTGACATCGGGCCATGTGTATCTGGATGGCGAAGATATTACAGAGTACAATGACCGGAGAATGCGTTCCATCCGGAAAAAAGTACAGATGGTTTTTCAGGACCCGTATGCGTCCCTGAATCCACGGATGTCCGTTTTTGATATCATTGCAGAGCCGCTGCTGGTGCATCATCTGTATCAGGATAAAGCGGATCTGGAAAAGAAAGTGCTGGATCTTTTGCACCGGGTAGGACTGGATGACTACCATGCAAACCGTTATCCACATGAATTTTCCGGCGGTCAGCGTCAGAGAATCGGAATTGCCCGTGCACTTGCGGTAGAACCGTCTCTGATCATCGCAGACGAACCGGTTTCGGCACTGGATGTGTCTATTCAGGCGCAGGTTCTGAATCTTTTAAATGAACTGAAGCATGACCTGGATCTGACCTATATTTTTGTTGCACATGACCTGAGCGTTGTGGAATACATCAGTGACCGTGTCGGCGTTATGTATCTCGGCAATTTCGTGGAGGTCGGAGAAAAAGAGAAAATTTACAGCAATCCGATGCATCCGTATACGCAGGCACTGCTTTCTGCAGTTCCGGTTCCGGATCCGACGGCAAAAAGAGAAAGAATTCTGCTTGAGGGAAGCATCCCATCCGCCCACAAGCCGCCGACAGGCTGCAAATTCCATACCAGATGTCCAAAATGCATGGAATGCTGCAAAACACAGGCGCCGGAGCGGTATGAAGTGGATGACGGACATTACGTATATTGTCATCTTTATGATAAAGAAAGAAGGGAACAGCAGAAATGAAGCTTTTTATCAGTGCAGATATCGAGGGCTGTGCCGGAGTGGCACTGACCGATGAAACACATAAGAAGGAAAGCGTATACCAGAGATTTGCAGAGGAGATGACCGAAGAGGTCGTTGCGGCATGCGAAGCAGCACATGAAGCGGGCGCGGATGAGATTGTCGTAAAGGACGGTCACGGAGATGCATCCAACATTGACCCGCTGAAAATGCCGGAGTATGTCACCCTGATCCGGGGAAAGAGTGGTCATCCGTATAATATGATGTATGGTATCGACGACAGCTATGACGGCGTACTGTATCTTGGATACCATGCACCGGCAGGAGATCCGAATTTTTCGATCAGCCACACATCGACAGGAAACAGCCTGTATATTCATCTGAATGGAAAAGTGATGAGTGAGTGCATGCTGAACAGCTATACAGCAGCATCACATCACGTACCGGTGCTGTTTCTGTCCGGAGATGAGGAGATCTGCCGTCAGGCCAAAGAACTGATTCCGGGCATTACGACAGTGGAAACGAAGCATGGTGTCGGTGCGGCAACGTGGTGCAAAGCGAAAGGAAAAGTGATATCCGAAATCCGGGAAGGGGTAAAAAAGGCAGTTGCCGGACAGAAAAAAGAGTGTCAGGTGGCTCTTCCGGAGCACTTTACATATGAGGTAACCTATAAAGACTGGAAAAAAGCGTACACGATGTCGTTTTATCCGGGAATGCAGAGGGTAGATACCTTCACAAATAAGCTGGAGACAGATCGCTGGATGGATATTGTCACAGCACACTGCTTTGTTGTATATTAAGAATATAAATCTGATAGAAACCCAAAGAAAAGAGGATAAAACAATGGATATAGAAATGTTTGGTAAGCTTTCCGATGCATTTGGACCAAGTGGATTTGAGGAGGATGTCATCCGTACCATAGCAGATTACTGCAAAGAATTTGATGTAGAAAATGACGCAATGAATAACCTGTATGTGCGGATGCCGGGAACAAAGCAGGATTCCCGTCCGGTCATCCAGCTGGATGCCCATCTGGACGCATGCGGTTTCATGGTACAGAATATCCAGGACAACGGATGCCTTGGCATTATCATGCTTGGCGGCTTTCATCTGACCAGCCTTCCGGCACATGCGGTATGGATCCGCACCAGATCCGGAAAAATGGTACATGGTATTATCTGCGCAAAACCGGTTCATTTCATGACAACAGCGGAACGCAGCAGTCAGACTCTGGAAATTGAAAAAATGTATGTGGATGTCGGAGCAACCAGCCGCGAGGAGGTTGAAAACGTTTTCGGAATCCATATCGGTGATCCGATGATGCCGGATGTAACCTTTGAATACGATGCAGAGCATGAAATCTGCTTCGGAAAAGCATTTGACAACCGTGCCGGTTGCGCGTGCATCGTAGATACGATGAAACAGCTGGAAAAGGAGCAGGCTTCTCTTGCAGTTAATGTTGTCGGTGCCTTTGCGGCGCAGGAGGAGGTCGGAACCCGCGGTGCTGTGGTAACGAGCCAGATTGTAAAACCGGATCTTGCCATTGTATTTGAAGGATCTCCTTCCGATGACTTTTTCATCAGCGCAGGACAGGCACAGGGCTGCATGAAGAAGGGTGTTCAGATTCGTATCCTGGACAACAGCTATATTTCCAATACGCAGTTTATTTCACTGGCCGAGGAAGTGGCAGCAAAATGCGGAATCAAATACCAGGAGAGTGTAAGAAGAGGCGGAAGTACAAACGCAGCAAAAATCAGCGTGACAGGAAAAGCAGTTCCGTGTCTGGTGCTTGGTGTTCCATCCCGCTATGCGCACAGCCATTACAATTTCTGCGCAAAAGAAGACCTGGAGGCAGCAAGCGCAATGGCAGCCAATGTCATTCGTGCTTTAGATGAGGAAAAGATCCGTCATATCTGCCATCAGGATGTACTGTAAAATATTCGATAACGAAAGAAAAAGCATGCCGGAAGCGGGTTCACAGGAAAGGTGAAGCCGTTTTCGGCATATCTGGTAAAAAAGGAGAGTTTACAAGTGAGAAAACCGATCATTGGAATCTTGGGAAATACGTATAAAACACAGCCGGGACTTTTTTCAAGTGCGGAGAGAATGTATGTCAACAGCGATTATATCGAATCAGTCTGAATAACGGCGGAATTTCTATGGCAATTCCGGCAGTTGCCATGAAAGCGGATCCAGAAGGCATACTTGCTGTGTGCGACGGAATTCTGGTTCCCGGCGGAGAGGACTTAAATCCGTGGTATTATGGGGAAGAGCCAAAACCGCAGATCCAGACCATCCGCCCGGAGATCGACGAGGCATGGTTTGCACTTGGACGGGCAGCAAAAGAGATGGGAATGCCTATGCTTGGCATCTGCAAAGGAATTCAGTTTTTAAATGTCCTGTGCGGCGGTGATCTGTACCAGGATATCTATACACAGAAGGAAACTACAATTCTGCATCTGCAGTCCCTGGAGCGGTCGTATCTGCATCACCATGTAGAAATTAAAGAGGGAACCCATCTGGCAGAAATCCTTGGGGCGGGAACCCATGCGGTAAACTCCATGCATCATCAGGCAGTGCGTACGCCGGGAGAGGACATCGTGGTTTCAGCAACGGCGCCGGATGGAACCATCGAGCGATAGAAAGCCGCAACGGACAGATTGTGGCCGTACAGTGGCATCCGGAAGGGCTGATCCACTCAGCGCCGGAGATGAACCGCCTTTTTGCGGATCTGGTAGAAAGAAGCAGCAGATACAGAGAGAAAAAGTAACGATTTGGAACCATGTAAAAGGAAAGAAAAACCGGGATGGGACTTTTGAACCGTTACGAAAAAATAAGAATGGATAAAGATGCGATTCTAAAAGCAGAGAGCAGGAATCGTTCGGGAGGCAAAAAAAGAATGAACAGAACAATAAGAGTATCGGCGGCGGGTGATATTCTGATTATGAAACGGCTTCTGCCGGGATATCAGGATGTTTTGCCGATTCGCGAATTTCTGATGCAGGGAGAGGTTCGGATGGCGAATCTGGAAACAACGATATCGGACGGCAGCTGTTACGCATCGGCGTATTCCGGCGGAACATGGCTGACTGCAGATGCGAAGTGTCTGGAAGATACCCTGCGTTACGGTTTTAATTTTCTTGGGATTTCGAATAATCATACGATGGATTATTCCTACGAAGGACTTGCATCTACGATCAGCGAACTGAAAAAAAAGGATGTGGCATATGCCGGAGCAGGCAAAAATCTTTACGAAGCATCGCGTCCTGCCATTCTGGACACAACAGCGGGACAGATTGCGGTGATTGATATCTGTTCTACCTTTGAAAATGCAGCCAGGGCGGGAAGCCAGACGGAACGGCAGCCTGGCAGGCCGGGCTTAAATCCGCTGCGCTTTTCGGAAAAATATACCATTACGGAGAAACATGCGCAGGATCTTGCAAAGATTGCGGAGGTGACCGGAATCAACGGACTGCGGGATCTGCATCGGCAGGAGGGATTTATCGCTCCGCTTCCCGAGGGTGTCATGGAATTTGGCGGAAAAATGTTTGAAATCAGCAAGGACGGAACAGAGGGAAGAAGCTCCAGCCCGAATCCGATCGATGTGAAACGCACCGTCGATGCAATCCGGGAAGCGAAGATGACATGTGAGGCAGTCCTGGTTATGGCACATTCACATGAAATCCGTAAGGACAATGACGAGGAAGCGGATTATTTTCTGGAGGAATTTGCACACGCCTGTATCGATGCGGGCGCCAGCGCGGTGATCGGGGGCGGAACGCATCAGCTGAAGGGAATCGAACTGTATCGTGACTGTCCGATTTTCTATTGCCTCGGAAATTTTATTTTTGAAAATCAGTATGTACGCCTTCTGCCTGCGGACTACATGGAAAAATATGGTCTGAATATTCACACGGCAGCATCCATCGGAATCGCCAGGCGGCGGGAGCAGTCCTCACATTCCCTCTACGAAATTCCGGAGGTCTATCGGAGTGTGCTGCCGTATTTCGAGATCTGTCAGGGGAAATGCACACATCTGGAGCTTCTGCCGGTCGAGCTTGGTATGGACAGGGAAAACGCAGAAAAAAATATTCCGTACGTGGCAGACGAAAAAACAGCAGAAAAAATTGCAGAATATCTCACCCGCGTGAGCAAGAGATATGGAACAGAATGGGAATACAAAGAAGGAAGGATTGTACTTCATGCGTAAAAAATGGGAAATAGAAGAGGAATACCGAAACTTTTGCCGGAACAACAAAGAACTTGCGCTGCAGACGCTGCGGGAGCTGACACTGACCCCGACGGAAACGGGAAAAGAGGATCAGAGAATCGCATATTGCATGGAATGGATGAAACAGCAGGGCATGGAGTCGGTTCATACGGATGAGCTTGGAAATGTAATCTGGGAGTATCGGCCGGAACAGGAAAAGAAGGTTCTGTATACGGCGCATCTGGACACCGTGTTTTCGCTGGAGGAGCCGCTGGAGATCAAAGAAGACGGAATGATCTGGCGTTGTCCCGGCATCACAGACGATACCGTGAATGTTGTGATGCTTCTGATGGCGGCAAAATACGTTCATGAGACAGAGCCGGAGCTTCCATGCGGTCTGATTTTTGCAGCGGATCTTGGAGAAGAAGGGCTTGGCAATCTGTGCGGAGTTCGCGCGCTTGTCGACCATTATGAAAAAAATCTGTGCGGAATGGCAGCCTTTGATCTGTATCGGGATAAAATGTATCCCATCTGCATCGGGTCTGTCCGGTATCGGATTTCGGCAAAAACAAAGGGCGGTCATTCTTTCCTGAATTTCGGAAGAAAAAATGCCATTGCAGAGCTTGCGGGCCTGATCGGAGAGCTTTACCGTTTTCAGACGGATGCAGCATCTCATACAACATACAATGTGGGAAAAATAGAGGGAGGAACCTCTGTTAATACGATTGCGCAGGATGCTCCATGCTGTTTGAATTCCGTTCGGAGGATTACAGGAGCCTGGAAGCCTGCGAAACATATCTGGAGGAGACCATAGCAGCACGCCAGAGTGAGGAGGTACAGTATTCCTGCAAGCTCGTCGGAAAGCGGCCGTGCGCAAGAGAAACCGATCCTGTCCAGATGGCACGTATGACGCGGTGCGCACAGAAAACGCTGAAGGCAGCCGATGGGGAAGAACCGGTATGCTCTGAAGCATCTACAGACTGTAATATCCCATTGTCGCGGCATATTCCTGCTATCTGCGTCGGTTTCTGCCGGGGCGGGGGAGCGCATACCAGAGAAGAATGGCTCGATGCCGCCAGCGTAGAAGATGGCATGTGTGCAGCCGTAGCACTCGTATGCCGGCTTCCGTGGATGTGCTGCGAGAGCAGAGTCGTTGTAAGGGACGGGATAGAGGATCGAAAAGAGAAAGAGGAAATCCGGCAGCTGCTGGAGCTGTGCGATCAGGATTTCGTTCCGCCGCTTTCCCACCGCAACAGTACATCCCAGACGAACTGGGCCGAGACAGAAGAAAAGACGGATGGAATTGCAGAATATCTGGAGAATATCTGCAGTCAGCATGTGGTGCTGTGGAAGGAAGAGGGAGTCGTGCGGGCCTTTATGACCTGGAAGGATCACTTTAACTGTGAAAATCTGGAAGCATATCCGGATTCCTGCTATCTGACCACCCTCTGCGTCTGGCCGGATTACCGCGGACAGGGAATTTCGGAGGTAATGTATGCAGAAGCAGAAAAGGATATCGCAGCAAAATTTCCGGGAAGCCGGATTACTCTCCGTACCTGGTCCACGAACGGGGCCCAGGAGCATATCCTGGACAAGCTGGGATATAGTCTTGTCCGGCGGCTGAAGGATGACAGGGGAGAAGGAATTGATACGGTTTATTTTGTGAAAAAGGAAGAAAACGACAGATAACATGGTGCTTGCAAATCGCAGCTGAAGATGTCATAATCGGAAGCATAAGACAGCAAAAGGAGGGCTATAGCTATGCCTTGTACAACCATTTTAGTTGGAAAGAAAGCATCGTATGACGGTTCCACCATGATCGCGCGAAACGACGATTCTGGTGCAGGCCATTATACATCGAAAAAATTTGTAGTGATTCACCCGGAGGAGCAGCCGAGAACCTATAAAACCGAGATTTCTCATCTGACCATTGAGCTTCCGGACAATCCGATGCGGTACACTGCAGTGCCAAACGCAGAAAAAGGCGAGGGTGTCTGGGCGGCAAGCGGCGTGAATGCAGCGCAGGTCGGCATGACTGCGACCGAGACAATCACATCGAATCCGCGTGTGCTGGGTGCTGATCCGCTTGTCGTTTATCAGCCGGCGGAAGACGGAAAAGAAGAGGTTCCGGGCGGAATCGGCGAGGAGGACCTCGTTTATATTGTTCTTCCTTATATTAAAAGCGCCAGAGAAGGTGTCAAAAGACTTGGCAGCCTGCTGGAGCAGTACGGTACATACGAGATGAACGGCATTGCATTTCAGGACCACGATGAGATCTGGTGGCTGGAGACGATCGGCGGCCATCACTGGATGGCAGTGAAAGTGCCGGATGACCATTATGTGGCCATGCCGAACCAGCTTGGCATCGACCATTTTGATCTGGAGGATGCACTCGGCGAACAGAAGGAATATATGTGCTCAGCAGACTTGAAAGAATTTATTGAAACATATCATCTGGATCTTTCTATGGATGGAAATTTTAATCCGCGCGATGCCTTCGGAAGCCACGATGATTCCGATCACGTTTACAATACACCGCGTGCCTGGTTCATGGAGCGCTGTCTGAACCCGCACACGAAAAAATGGGACGGACCGGATGCCGATTACACACCGGTATCCGACGATATTCCGTGGATGATGGTTCCGGAGAAGAAGATCACCGTAGAGGATGTGAAATACGTACTGTCCTCCCACTATCAGGGAACACCGTACGACCCGTATGCCGCATACGGCGATAAATCGTGGAAGGGAGCATATCGCTCCATCGGTGTCAACCGGACCGATTTCCTTTCTGTCATCCAGATGCGCCCGGATCACAAAGGAGACAACGGCATTTTGCAGTGGATTGCATTTGCGTCAAATACATTCAATGTGCTGGTTCCGTTCTACACCGATGTGACGACAACACCGGAGTATCTTTCCAACACAACGGGAGAGGTTTCCACAGATAACTTCTACTGGGCAAGCCGCATGGTGGCAGCAATGGCAGATGCATCCTATAAGTCTTCTATCTTTCACATTGAGCGGTATCAGGAAAAGGTGATGGCAAAAGGCCATGCACTGATCCACCAATACGATGCGCTGCTTGCAGGGGAGACAGACGAAACAAAACAGACACAATTGAGAGAAGAAGCAAACAACAAAATCGCTGAAATGCTGAAAAAAGAGACGGGTGCAACACTGCACAAGGTACTCTTTGAACTCAGCAACCAGATGAAAAACGCGTATTCCAGATCGGATGCGTAAGGCTTTTTTAAGGGAAAGAATAGGAGAATGGTTCTGCGCGCAGGAAAAAATGCGCGCAGAACCATTTCCTGTCCGGAACCGCCTTGAACAAACAGGGTGTTACAGCTCGCCGGACACCGGTGAATGATACGATCCTGATAAAAAATCTCAGCGTACTTTGGTGAATTTTGTTGACAACAGGCAGTTCCTGTGCTACAATAAACCAGCGACATGGAAGAAGGTCTTTTTTTTATGCCTGAAATTGCTGAAGTACGAGCAGCAAAAACAGGGCAGAAATGAAGAGACCGCCGCTGATCCGCAAGGATCACAAGCGATAACGCAAATACACAGTGGAGGTGGAAGTCGTGCGCGTAAAAATCACATTGGCATGTACTGAATGCAAACAGCGTAATTACAACATGACAAAAGAGAAAAAGAACCATCCTGAGAGAATGGAGACAAAGAAGTACTGCAGATTCTGCAAAAAGCACACAATGCACAAAGAAACCAAATAATCTTTGGTAAGAGGTGATCCAATGGCAGAAACTGAAAAAAAAGCATCCAAAAAGAGCTGGTTCAAGGGCTTGAAAGCAGAGTTCAGAAAAATCATCTGGGTTGACAACAAAACGCTGGGCAAGCAGACCGTTGCAGTCGTAGCGATCTCTGCAGTAACCTGCGGGTTAATCACCCTGGTTGACAGCGCTGTAATCGAGTTCGTCAATTTATTGATCAAATAAGGATAAAGGTGTCAGAATGTCAGAAGTAAACTGGTATGTAGTCCACACCTATTCGGGCTATGAAAACAAAGTAAAAGCCAATATTGAGAAAACAATTGAGAACCGTCATCTTGAGGATCAGATTTTGGAAGTACGTGTTCCTATGGAAGAAGTTGTTGAAGTCAAGAACGGAACCAAGAAACAGGTACTCCGGAAATTGTTTCCGGGCTACGTTCTGATCAACATGATCATGAACGACGATACCTGGTATGTTGTCCGCAATACCAGAGGTGTTACGGGCTTCGTCGGACCGGGATCCAAGCCGGTACCGCTTACGGATGAGGAAATGGTGAACCTTGGAATCACCGGTGGTGAGGAAAAGGTTGAGCTTGACCTTGAAGTTGGCGATGCAGTCGTTGTAACAGGCGGCGCATGGAAGGATACAACCGGACTGATTCAGAGTATCAACGATACAAAACAGATGGTTACCATCAATGTTGAGCTGTTCGGCCGCGAAACGCCGGTAGAAATAAGTTTCGCAGAAGTCAAGAAGATGTAAGAAATGCCCCAGGGGCGTTTCGTGGGAGGGAAATTCCCGCAATTACCACATTTATTTAGGAGGTGCCGTAAAATGGCAAAGAAAGTTACAGGATATATCAAATTACAGATTCCTGCTGGTAAAGCAACACCAGCACCACCGGTTGGACCTGCACTTGGACAGCACGGAGTAAACATCGTACAGTTTACCAAAGAGTTCAACGCAAGAACAGCAGATAAGGGAGACCTGATCATCCCTGTAGTTATCACTGTATATGCAGACAGAAGTTTCAGCTTCATAACCAAAACTCCTCCGGCAGCAGTTCTGCTTAAGAAAGCCTGCAACCTGAAATCTGGTTCCGGCGTTCCGAACAAAACGAAAGTTGCTACTATCTCTAAGGACAAAGTTCGTGAGATCGCAGAGATGAAGATGCCAGACCTGAATGCAGCAACTGTTGAGGCAGCTATGAGCATGATCGCAGGTACCGCAAGAAGTATGGGTATCGTTGTAGAGGACTAATTTAGAAGAAGAGTTTACATCTTCTCGTATTGACGTGGGAGGGAGATTCCCGCAACTACCACCAGGAGGTTATTAGACAATGAAACATGGTAAGAAATATTTAGAGGCTGCAAAAGCAGTTGATCGTAGCATTCAGTACGATCCGGCAGATGCTATTTCCACAGTTAAGAAATTAGCTACTGCTAAATTTGACGAGACAATCGAAGTTCACATCAAAACTGGTTGTGACGGACGTCACGCAGACCAGCAGATCCGTGGAGCAGTTGTTCTGCCGCACGGTACCGGAAAACAGGTTCGTGTACTTGTTTTCGCTAAAGGCGCAAAAGCTGATGAGGCTGTTGCAGCAGGTGCAGAGTTCGTTGGAGCTGAGGAGCTGATCCCGAGAATCCAGAACGATGGCTGGTTTGATTACGACGTTGTTGTTGCTACACCAGATATGATGGGTGTTGTTGGTCGTCTGGGCCGTGTACTTGGACCGAAAGGTTTAATGCCAAACCCGAAGGCTGGTACCGTAACTATGGATGTTACCAAAGCCGTTAAAGAGATCAAAGCAGGTAAGATTGAGTATCGTCTTGACAAAACAAACATTATCCACGTGCCAATCGGAAAAGCTTCTTTTACTGAGGAGCAGTTAAGCGACAACTTCCAGACGCTGATCGGTGCAATCAACAAAGCAAAACCGGCTACTCTGAAGGGACAGTACCTGAAGAGCGTTACTCTGGCTCCTACTATGGGACCTGGAGTTAAGGTTAATACTTTGAAGCTTGCATAATAAATGAAATACTGAGAACCCCCGGGGCTGTAATGGCTCCGGGGGTTCTTTGCGTTGAAAAACGGACGCAGGGGAAAGGCGAATTCCGATTCCTTAAGAAAGAGCTTTATTTCAATGGGAAATAATTGAAAAAGATCAAAATAGTGTTAGAACATGAAAATTAAGATCAAGTATTCTGCCGGAAATGTTAGTATAATGCTAAGTAGAAAGCAAACGAAAAGAGCAGAGCCCATGCATGCGTTTGGAACGGCGGGTTCTGGAAAGGGAGGTTTTTATGCAGTATTTTGAGAAACAGGGAAATGCGCTGATTTTCCGGCAGGATGGGGAGACGGTCCGGGTGGAGCCGTGGCAGAAGGACAGTCTTCGGGTGAGAGGTACGCTTCTTTCGGAGATAGAAGAGGGAAGCATTGCACTGCTTGATCCGGAACCGGTGGAAGCGGAAATTGAGCTGGTGGATGAACGGAAAGCGACGATCAAAAACGGTAAAATCCAGGCGGTTCTCGAGCTTCAGCCGTGGGGACAGAAGCTTCGGATTACGTTCTTGAATCAGAAGGGCGAGGTGCTGCTCTCTGAGATTGCGAACGGCGGAGCGCTCTGCCTGCGCGCACACGATTACCGTGCATTAAAGGGCGGCGCCTATCAGCTAAAAGTATCCTTCGATTCCAACCCGGATGAGAAGATTTACGGTATGGGACAGTATCAGCAGGAGCGAATGAACCTGAAGGGATGCAACCTGGAACTGGCGCACCGCAATTCGCAGGCGAGCATTCCGTTTTATGTATCGAGCCTTGGCTACGGCTTCCTGTGGCACAATGCAGCAGTCGGTGAGGTTCATTTCGGAACAAACACAACGGAATGGCTGGCACGCACCACAAAGCAGCTCGACTACTGGGTAACCGCAGGTGATACCCCGGCGGAAATTGAAGAGCACTTTGCAGATGCCATTGGTAAAGTTCCGATGATGCCGGAGTACGGCCTTGGCTTCTGGCAGTGCAAACTGCGCTACTACAATCAGGAGCAGGTACTGAATGTGGCACGCGAGTACAAAAAACGCGGCATTCCGCTGGATGTCTTTGTCATCGACTATTATCACTGGCCAAGATGCGGTGATTATCGTTTTGATGAAGAATATTTCCCGGATCCGAAAGCAATGATCGACGAGCTGCATGAGATGGGCATCGAGACGATGGTTTCCATCTGGCCGCAGATCGACTGGAGAAGTGAAAATTATGAAGAAATGAAACAGCAGGGACTTCTTGTGAAGAGTAATGCAGGTGTTGATGTTCAGATGCTGTTCCATGGAAATAATGTCTTTTTGGATGCAACGAATCCGAGAACGAGAAAGTACGTCTGGGAGAAAGTAAAGAAAAATTATGCAGATCTCGGCATCCGCACCTTCTGGCTCGATGAGGCTGAACCGGAGTTTTCAACCTATGAGTACGAGTGCTACCGCTACGCCGCAGGCCGGTGGAAGAGATCGGAAATATTTACCCGAGAGAGTATTCCCGTATGTTCTACGAGGGCCAGAAAGAGAGCGGCCAGGAGGATATTGTCAACCTCGTCCGCTGCGCATGGCTCGGAAGCCAGAAATACGGAGCCCTTGTGTGGTCCGGCGATATTTTCTCAACCTACGAGGATTTCCGCAAACAGATCTGTGCAGGTCTTCATATGGGACTTTGCGGTATTCCGTGGTGGACGACTGATATCGGTGGATTCCACGGCGGTGTGACCGAAGATCCGGACTTTCAGGAGCTGCTTGTGCGCTGGTTCCAGTTTGGCACCTTCTGCCCGGTTATGCGTATTCACGGAAACCGGGGACCAAGAGAAGAGATCATCAACAAGGCTGGCGAAGTGCGTGAGGGAACCGGAGCTGACAACGAGGTATGGAGCTTCGGAGAGAAAAATTATGAAATCCTGACAAAATTCATCGGTGTCCGCGAAAAAATGCGCGATTACACGAGAAGCCTGATGGCAGAAGCACACGAAAAAGGAACACCGGTCATGAGAACGATGTTCTATGAGTTCCCGGAGGATGCAGCGTGCTGGGATATCTCCGATGCTTACATGTTCGGCTCCGACATCCTTGTAGCACCGATTGTCCGGGCAAAAGCAACGAGCCGTACCGTTTATCTGCCGGCCGGTGCGTCCTGGACGCTGGCAAATACCGGTGATGTTTATGAGGGCGGAAAAGCTACGAAATCGAGGCGCCGATCGAAACACTGCCGATCTTCCTGCGCAACGGAAAACAGGGATATCTGGTGGGAGAGATCTGATTTAACCGAATCAAGTAAGTCACCTGCTTCGAGTACGAAAAGTAATAAGCAGTGGTTGGGGACTTGCCTGTATCAGGAGGAATGCAAGCTTCTTCTGATAAACTGCGGAGCAGTTATTTGGTTATGGGCAGGCAGCCAATGCGGATTGCAGATAGCTGCATGAAAAAAGAAAAGGAAAAGGGAAAAGCATTCCAGAAGATCGATAAGATCCAAAGGAATGCTTTTCCGATGTTATAAATCAATCACGGATCCGAAAAGGGGATTTTAGCCTTGTTCCGCATATGGGCAGGCGGACAGAAAAACTTACGGAAGCGGATGGCCTGCCGCCAGATACAGCTCATACCATTCTTCCCGCGTCAGCGTAATAGCACATGCCGCGATAATCTCTTTCAGGCGGTTTTCGCTTGCCGTACCTGTGACAAGCTGCATATTTGCCGGGTGGCGCAGAATCCACGCTGCCGCAATCGTGGTATCACTGACGCTGTATTTTTCGGCCAGTGCACGGATTTTCCGGTTCAGTTCCGGGTACTCGTCGCTTCCAAGAAAACATCCTTTCCATGATGGCATCTGGAACGGAGACCATGCCTGCAGGGTAATATCGTGCAGACGGCAGTAATCGAGCAGACTGCATCGTGGTCAACCGAACCCGGTGTTTCCATGTTCACTTCCATGCCATTTGCAACAAGGTTGGAAACCGGAATGCTGAACTGTACCTGATTGGCAACGAGTGCTGGCGGACATATTTCTGCAGCAGTGCAATCTGCATCGGCTTGTGGTTGGAAACACCGAAATGGCGGACCTTTCCGCTCTCAAACAGAACATCAAAGGCGGCAGCTACATCTTCTGGTTCTACGAGCGCATCCGGCCGGTGGAGCAGCAAAAGATCGAGGTAATCCGTCTGCAGACGTTTTAAAATACCATCGACAGATTCCAGGATGTGGTCTTTCGACAGATCATAGAAGCCCTGGCGGATGCCGCATTTGGACTGGAGAAAAATATCCTCCCGTTTCAGGACGGATCGCCGGAAAATGCCTCACCGAACACAGTCTCGCTCATGCCGCCGCCGTAGATATCCGCGTGATCAAAGAAATATGCGCCCTGCTCCAGAGCGGAGTGGATAAAATGATTCATCTCGTCCTTCGATTTTTCGGAAAGCCGCATGCATCCGACTGCAATGGAAGGAACTTTTCGCAGGTGATTGCCTAAAATTGTTTCTTTCATAGTAGAATTTTCTCCTTTGCAATGCTTCTGTATTCGCAGAGGTTTTCGTAAAGCAGGCGTGGAAGGACTCTGGAAGTACAGAAAGAATAGTAATTACGTTGCTTTTAATATATCATTTAAGTGCACTTGAAAGTCAATGGTTTTTGAGGGAAAGAGAATAAAAAAATCGCCGGAATCGATCAGAATTCGACCAGAACACAGAAAATCCGTATTTTGTTAACAAAATCGGAACAAAATCGACAACAAAGTTTACTTGCATTTTCAGAAAAATGATGTAAGATAGGGGTATTCGAAAAAAAGATCCGACAGGATCTGTGAAGTGGTATTGAATCAGATAATGGAGGTTTTGCGATGGATGCAAAAATAATAGCCGGAATCCTGGCCGCGGGAGGCGCAGCCTTAGCTGTCGGCGGCATATATAGCATGAATAAGAAAACAGGTTATTTTAAAAAGGGAAATTCCGTCCGATACGATGTTTCCCGTATTCCGTTTAAAAAAACAAGTCCGTTAAAAGGAAAAACAGTTGTATTTTTGGGATCCTCCGTGACGAAGGGCTTTGCTGCCCACAACAATTCGTTTGCGGAGTACATAGCGAAGAAAGACAGCTGTACCTGCATCAAAGAAGCGGTCAACGGAACCACGCTGATTGATAATGGTGAGGATTCCTACATCGAGCGTATGCGCGACAGGCTTGATCCAAAGCAACAGGTGGATCTTTTTATCTGCCAGCTGTCCACTAACGATGCAACACGCAACAGCCCGCTCGGTGAAATTTCGGAATCCCGCGATCTGGAGAGCTTCGATGTCGAAACTGTCTGCGGCGCGATTGAGTATATCATTGCATATGCAAAAGAAACGTGGCATTGCCCGGTGATGTTCTATACGAATCCACAGTATGATTCCAAGCCGTACGCGAAGATGGTAGAGGCGCTTCTGAAAATTCAGGAAAAATGGCAGATCGGTGTGATCGATTTCTGGAATGACGAACGAATCAACCGTGTTTCCCCGGAAAAACGAAAACTGTATCTTCAGGATCCGATTCATCCGATGAAGGCCGGCTATGCCGAGTGGCTGGTGCCTGTGATGGAACAGCGGATTGGTGAATATCTGGAACAGCAGGTATAAGCAAAGAGGAAAATAAAAATACTTTCGTGGTTTCTTTTGAAAAGATTCCGCGAAAGTATTTTTTGATTTACAGGAAACTTCGTTGAATTTTCCTGTAAATTAAAAAAGCCCTCCGGGCAGGATCGCACTGCGGCGGAGTGGAATTATGTCGCCAAAGCGACCCGCCGCAGGCGGAGAATCCTGCCGTAGCAGGATTCTTTCTTTTCTACGAGAACAGTGAGGCGGGATCCGCGCCTGCATTTTCCGCGTTTTTTCGTTTCTTACGGATCCGGAACTGTTTGAAAATGCCACAGATGGCAGCGTAAAGCTCCGGTTTTAGTTCTTCAAGCGGAACCGGCTGCTGGTACAGGATAGCGTTGTAGCTTGTACCGCTTACAAGCTCCAGAATCATATAGAACATCAGCTCCGGTGAACGATACGTATATGCTGCATGAGAGAGCAGAGATTCATAGATAGTGTAGATGGCCGGCGTGTCGGCAAACGGAGCAAAGGTAAGAGAATTTTTGAAGAATCCCCAGCTCAGATGCTTGGAAATAAGCGTCACGAGGCTGTGGTTGGCGGCAAACTGGTCGAGGATATTGTCGGTGATAAAAAGCACCTGCTCTTCAAAATCATGGATATCCGGGTGGCGCAGCAGATCTGAGTAGGCGGCCTGAAATACCTGACTCGCCTTATGTGCAATCAGATGATTCCGAATATCGTACTTATCTTTGAAATAAAGATAGAAGGTACCTTTTGCAACGCCGGCGTTATTCACGATATCCGAAATGGATGTTTTACTGAAGCCGTTGTTGATAAAAAGTGAGAAAGCAGAGTCCAGAAGGGACTCACGTTTCATTTGTTTGTTGTTGTCAATTTTTCCCACAGAGAGTCTCCTTTCCTGAAAAATATCACATCATGTGTCATTTACTTAACTACAATTATAGTTAGAATACATGGAAACTGTCAAAGGGAAAATGACTAATTTTCTCATTTTTGTGACTATGCACGAAGAAAAAAATGACCGATCGTCAATTTTGTGCAGTATTTAATGTTGACTAAGAGTCATTTTTGCGTTATAACATTAGATGATTGAAAGGCATAGGAAAAACATCCTCGATCTGAGGGAAACAGTATCCCGCAGTATCTTACTCCGAGCGGGTTTTACTTCTCTTATGATCCTGGATTTCATCATAAAAAACCATTATAAAAACCACAGAAAGGAAGTTTATCACAATGAATAGAAACAGAAAACTGAGAAAACAGATGATGTCTGGTCTTGCTGTTGGTATGGCTGCTGTTATGGGAGCTGCTCCGGTTTATGCAGCGACAGGAGAGGACGCAGCGGTTTCCAAAGAAGAAACCGTATATGTAAATGCAAATGCAGACGGATCGGAAGATCAGATCACCGTATCCAACTGGCTGAAGAACGCAGGAACGGAAAAGAACCTGAAAGATGAGAGTGAACTGAAGGACATCAAAAACGTAAAGGGCGACGAGAAGTTCACCCAGAGCGGAAACGAGCTGACCTGGCAGACAGACGGCGAGGATATCTATTATCAGGGAACAACCACAAAAGAGCCTCCGGTTTCCGTGAAGTTCACCTATTATCTGGACGGCAAGGAAATCAAACCGGATGACCTGGCCGGAAAGAGCGGAAAACTGAAAATCAAAGTTGACTATACAAACAACACAAAGACAACGGTTGACATCAATGGCAAGAAAGAGACGATGTACACCCCATTCGTCCTGATGACCGGAATGATTCTTCCGCAGGATACTTCTCCAATGTCAAGATCGACAATGGTAAAGTCATTTCCGATGGAAGCAGAAACATCGTAATCGGATTTGGTATGCCGGGCCTGCAGGAAAGCCTGGGATTAAATTCCGATTCCCTTGAAGATCTGGTATCCGGTGACAGTGATTTCGAACTGCCGGAAAGCCTGGAGATCACTGCGGATGTGGAGAACTTCTCTCTGGATTCTACCTTCACCGTTGCACTTGACGATGTTCTCGACACCATCGATACCGACAACATCACCGGATACGATGACCTGAAGGATGCGCTGAGTGATCTTGAGGATGCTGCAATGGAACTGGTTGACGGTTCCAAGGCACTCTCCGATGGTGTGGATACTTTAAAAGACAGCTACAAAGAGCTGGATGACGGTATCGGAACGTTAAAAGACGGCGCTGACGAGCTGAACAGCGGAGCCGGCACACTGGCAAGCGGAGCCGGCACACTGGCAAGCGGAGCATCGACTCTGGCAAACGGAACTTCTACTCTGAACAGCGGAGCTTCTACCTTAAACAGCGGAGCAGCTACCCTGTCCAACGGAGCATCCACCTTAAGCAGCGGAGCTTCTTCCCTGGCAAGCGGCGTAAACTCCTACACCGAGGGCGCTGATACCCTGAATAAAGCAATCCAGACGTATCTTGGAAAGAACGGTGTGCTGACTGGAAGCGTAACCGAGTATGTAAACGGTGTGAATAAAGTCGTTGCAGGCGTAAAACAGTACACCGACGGAACAACACAGCTGTCCGACGGCGTTGCTTCTTATGTAGCAGGCGAGAAACAGCTTGCAGCAGGCGCTGAGCAGCTTCAGCCTCTGGCAGACGGCCTGACCGAGGTAAACAGTGCAATCGCAACACTGAACGCGGCACTCGACGGAAAAGATGAGAATGATATTTTAGCAGGAGCAAAACAACTCTCCGAAGGACTGACCAGTTTGAACGAGCAGCTGCAGAGCACCGATGTACAGAGCCTTCTGACGATGGTAGACGGTATGACCAGCACCGGTTCTACCCTGATCTCCGAGACCGAGGCACTCTCCGAGGTTCTGAACACCACAATCGCAGGATCTGTCAACAGCATGATGACAAACGGCAACGAGCTGATGAGCCAGATGGATACGTTGTCCAAAGGACTTGAGAGCTACTTAAGCGGTCTGGAGGCACAGATCACGAATCAGGCAACGCAGATGGGAACCCAGATGGCAGCACAGGTTCAGGCATGGGCAGACGGAGCAGCAGCACAGCTGAACCAGGAAGCAACAGCAGCAGCACAGAGCGCAGCTGATGCAGCAGCAAGCCAGGCTTCCGCCGATGCAGCAAAACAGGCAAATGATCAGCTCTCTGTTGCAGCAGCTACACTGGATGCACAGATTTCCGCAGCTAAGAGCGCTGGAAATACAGAACTTGCCGATTCCTTAAGTAAAGCAAGAAATCAGATCGGAAGTGTCAGCGTTTCCGCTTCCGCCGGAACCGTTTCGGTTACTCCGGTTACAGCTCCGCAGATTACTCTTCCGGAACTGAACTTCGAAATCGAGCGCCCGGATCTCTCCGGTCTTGCAGCAATGCAGCAGAAGATGAGCGACATCAAGAGCCAGTACAGCGATCTGCAGAAGACGGTTGCAGCTCTGATGCCGCAGCTTGAGACCATGCAGAAACAGATGCAGACCATCACCGATAATAAAGCAGTTGTTGAGCAGAATCTTGGTGCAATGCAGAAACTGACCGCAGGTGTGGCACAGCTTGATGCAGGCGGAAGCACTCTGTACAAGGGCATCGGTACTCTGTCCGCAGGTGTGAGCCAGCTGTACAGCAGCACAAATGAGAGTTTTGCAAAAGCAACAGCAGGCATCAATGCATTGAACGCAGGATTTACTCAGCTGAGTGCTTACAATGATACGCTGCTTTCCGGCGCAAGCAGCTGAAAGCAAATGCACCGGCTCTGGTTGAGGGTGTTACGACTCTGCAGGGCGGCACGACACAGCTGACCGCAGGTCTTGGACAGCTGGGAAGCCAGTTAAGCGATGGATCTGCAAAACTTTCTGCAAACAGCGGAAGCTTAAGAAGCGGTGCTTCTCAGGTAGCAGGCGGAGCATCCCAGCTGGCAAGCGGAGCCTCCACACTGGCAAATGGAACTTCTTCCCTGGCAAGCGGAGCTTCTGAACTGAACAGCGGAGCATCTACGCTGGCAAGCGGAGCATCTATCTGGCGAGCGGAGCTTCTACACTGGCAAATGGAACTTCTTCTCTGGCAAGCGGAGCTTCTGATCTGAAATCGGGAAGCAGCAAGGTTGTTGATGGTATTGACGAGCTGTCCGATGGGGCGAAAGAACTGGCTGACGGTACGAAGAAGTTTGAAGAAGAGGGTACCAGCAAGCTGAAGAGTACCTTTGAGGATGATCTGGGAGATGTACTGGATCGGATTCAGGCGCTGAATTCGGATAAATGTGCTTATACTTCTTACAGTGGTAAGGCAAATGGAATGGATGGAAGCGTGAAATTTATTATCGAGACTGCAGCAATTGAAGCTGCGGAAGAGTAATGTGATTCCACGGTAGATTGTGAGGCCGCCTGCGGTCGGGATATTTTCCCCGACCGCAGGCGGCATTTACGTTAGGTGGGGTGCAAAAAGACAAAAAATAAGAACAGCCCGCGGATATGCGGGCTGCTCTTTCATAATGAGGGGGGAGATAGTTTTGAGTGGTTCATCAACTATCTGAGATATAGTATAGTGAAGAAATGTGAGCAAAGTATGTCTATTTTCTAAAAGAAACAGTAAATTTCTAAAGAATAAGTGAATCCATCCATTGAGTAAATCACTTCCGTCCGCCAAAACGTAGATGGGTCCCCAGGCGCAGCGGAGCGTCCGCCCCCCGCGGTGCCTGGGGGTCGTATCCTCCCGTCCTATTCAAAAGAAAGTTTCCGGTTCCCATAACTCTTCCGGTACTGTCCCGGCGTCATCCCGGTGAGCTTTCGGAAAGCCGTGGAAAAATTATGCGCATCCTGAAATCCCACATTATAAGCAATCTGAGAGACCGTGTGATTTGTGTCCGTCAGCTCGGCCATAGCGCTGTCCATTTTGGATTTTAGGATGAATTGTTTTAACGTTATTCCGGTGCCTCGTGGAAGAGGGAGGAGAGGTATTTGTCGTTGTAGCCGAAATAACGGGCGAGTTCGGTGACTTTGAGGGACTCGCTGCTGTGGTACTGGATGTAGCTGATAATGTCCTGCAGGATCTGCGTCCGCTGCGTTTCGGAAGTGTAGGTGCGGTAGAAGGGGCTCTGACAGTTGATTTCGCCGAGAACAGCGGCAGTCAGGCTGTTGTTGAGGAACGTGTTGTGGAAACGCAGGGAAGTGTCCTGGAGCTGCTTCATGAGGATGATGACGCGGTTCGGGGAGGAAAGCGTTCCCTGGCGCGGGATGCATAACGTTTCGGGGTAGTTGGATGGAAGCTGGGCGGGAGCGAGGTCCTCAAGGCGGTAGGAGGATGGCGGTGCAGCATGAAACTCATCCAGAACCGATCCGGCGGTCGGGTCAGAAGGAGCGATGATCGGTGCGGAGGGGATACCAGGGATAAAATGGAGCCAGTAGAAAGAGCAGCTTCCTTTTTTCGAGCCGTGCTGATGGACGGTCGGAGGCAAAAGAAGATATTCGCCAGGATGGACTTCGTAAGAACAGCGTTCGTCCGCGATAAAAAGCGTTCCTTCCGTCACAACCATCAGTTCAAAATTGACGAGATTCCGTGTCAGGTGCATCCACTCCGGGGACGGGGACTGGAATTTGCCGCAGAGGTCGTAGGTAAAACAGGCGGCATCTGGAAATAAAACAGAGATCATATGACTTTTTCAAACCTTTTCAAACATTCTTGTATTTTAAACGGCGGTCCGTTTTGCTAAAATAAAACTATAGAAAAACAGGAAAACAGCCGTCAAAAGAAGTGTAACGCTTCCCATCCCTGAAAGCAAGGAAAATATCTTTTTCAAACCAGGAGGCGGCGGAAGAAAACGAAAAAGGAGACCGGAAAAATGGATCAGAAAAACTTCAGCAAACCATTATCCCTGGCAAAAGTCCAGGTTACCGATGCATTCTGGAAAAAAGAGATGGAGCTTGTCCGCACCGAAGTAATTCCGTATCAGTGGAATGCCTTAAATGACAATGTTCCGGGAGCAGCACCGAGCTTCTGTATGCGGAACTACCGCCGCGCCGGTGAAGTTGAAAAAGAGCGGAAAGCAAAAGGAGACAAATTTGTTCAGATCAAATATCCGCTGGATACTTTTGAGACACTGCCGAAGGATGGCAAAATGGACGGAAGATTTTATGGCTTCCTGTTCCAGGATACCGATTTTACCAAATGGGTGGAGGCAGTTGCGTACTCCCTGACACAGCATCCCGATCCGGAGCTGGAAAAAACGGCAGATGAAGCAATTGAAGCTGTCTGCGCAGCACAGAGAGAAGACGGATACCTCGATACCTACTATCTGATCAACGATCAGGATATGATTTTTACAAACCTTAAGGACAACCATGAGCTGTACTGCTTCGGTCATCTGACGGAAGGCGCCGTAGCCTATTATCAGGCGACCGGAAAAGACCGTCTCTTAAAAGCAGCAGAGCGTTTCGCGGACTTTATTGCCAGCAAACTCGGTCACGGCGAGGGTAAAAAAGCAGGTTATCCTGGTCACGAAATTGCAGAGATGGCTCTGATGCGTCTCTATGATCTGACCGGCGAGCAGAAGTATCTCGATCTTGCAAAATACTTCATCGACGAGCGCGGAACAAAACCATACTATTACGATATCGAGCGCGGTCTGACCTGCCCGGAGGGCGAGGAACGATATAGCTACAATCAGGCAAACCGCCCGGTGCGTCAGCAGGATGAGGTGCAGGGGCACTCCGTACGCGCCGTATATCTCTATTCCGGCATGGCGGATGTGGCAAGGGCAACGCAGGATGAGAGCCTGCTGAAAGCCTGTGAAACTCTCTGGAACAACATGGTGCATCAGAAAATGTACGTCACCGGCGGAATCGGTGCCACTCATATAGGAGAGGCATTCTCTTTCAACTATGACCTGCCAAACGATACCGCTTACGCAGAGACCTGTGCATCCATCGGTCTTGTGTTCTTTGCTCGCCGCATGCTGGAGATTCAGGCAAAAGCAGAGTACGCGGATGTGATGGAATTAGCCCTCTACAATGGCGTTCTCTCCGGAATGGCGCTCGACGGAAAGAGCTTCTTCTATGTCAATCCGCTGGAGGTACTGCCGGAGGCATGTCACAAGGATGAGCGGAAATTCCATGTAAAACCGATCCGTCAGAAATGGTTCGGCTGTGCCTGCTGCCCTCCGAACCTGGCAAGAACGGTAAGCTCAGTTGCATCTTACGCATACACGGAAAACGACACAACCCTGTTTGTCCACTTGTACATGGGCGGAACAGTGGAAGGAGAAAAAGTAAAAGCATCCATCACTTCCGAATTCCCGTGGGACGGCCATGTTTCCGTGACCTGCGAGAGCGATACCAAAGAGCCGTACACCTTTGCATTCCGCATCCCGGGATGGTGTGCTTCTTATGAAAAAGAGATTCCAAAAGGCGCAGAAGTGGAAGAAAAAGACGGGTATCTTTATGTGACAAAAGTATGGGCGAAGGGTGAGACGATCCGCCTGAACTTCCCGATGGAAATCCAGTTTCTGGCATCCAATCCGCTTGTACGCGAGGACGCCGGCCGTGTTGCCGTAAAACGAGGACCGGTTGTTTACTGTATGGAAGAAGCAGACAACGGAAAGAATCTGCATTTGACAAAACTCTGTGTGAATGGTGAAAAAACCGCAGAAGCAGCCGATGAGCTGGGCGAGTACTTTGTGAGCGTAACGGCCGAGGGACGTCGCATGAAGCTGGGCGATGCAGAAAAACAGCCGTTGTATCATCTGTATCAGAAAGAGGAAGAGGAAAAGACGAAACTGAAGCTGATTCCATATTATATGTGGAACAACCGAGGTGAGGGCGAAATGCAGGTATGGATCCGCGCATGTGAATGATTTTATTAAAGAAGAAATAAAGAACTCCGGAAAAGGGATGGCTCCTGATACAGCCTCCCCTTTTTTCCGGAGTTCTTGTTATGCCAAAATATGAGAATCCTGCAAAAAAGAAAGTGAATTTTTTGCAGGATTCTTTGTGCTATTGGTACAGATTATTTTCTGCTTCTCATAGAAAGACTGCCGAAAGCAGAAGAAACGGCGGGCAGAATCACGAGGACGACTGCAAGGACAATCATTCGATCCACAAAGTCTGTCATGGCCTGTACAACGCAGACAGAGAGAGTCAGATTCATACCGAGGCTGTGAAGCAGCTGCACCAGCACAGTGGAGCCGGAGGAAGTAATTCCACCGAAAACAACCGCGGTGATTGTGGAACTTACCACAGTACCCGGAAGTGAGATCACAAGCGCTGCCGGAAACAGCTTCCAGCCCATGGAGCGGAGGGAAAGACTCTCGCTGCGGGATCCTGCCGTATGGGACGGGCGGAGTCTGCGGAATACAAGGCCGGCAACGAGACCGATGACAAGCTGCACCGGAATATAGTAAAACGCATAGACATCACTCGTCATGCCGGAAATGAGTCCGGAGATCAGTCCCGGAACGAGGCCAGCAGCAGGTCCGAACAGAGCGGCTGCCAGAACTGTTCCGATGGAGTCCAGATAAACCGGAAGACGCAGCAGCAGAGCAATGGTACCGCCGAGAATATTGATGACACCGCAGAGCGCGAGTGTCGTGAGCTTTAACGTACGGTTAGTATTCATCATGCCTCGCCTCCCTTCTGAAACATCGTCTCATGTGGGAAGACCGGCGGTGCGGTGAGAATCTGGTCGAGAACCGGTGCGGATTCCTCCTGCGGCACGCCGAGAACGCGCTCAAAGAACATCAGGAAGAAACGGCGCACATCGACCTGCGTCAGAATGTGGCTGTTCGGTGCTTTCTGATAAAAATTCATGGCATCCACAACCGTCTGTCCGATGCAGAGGCCTCCGGTTTCTACCTGCGTATACGCATCAAAACCGCTGCAGAGCGACGGATCCACAAGATAAGCGGCCGCGAGCGGATCGTTGATCACGCATCCGATGACCTTTTCCTGTTTCCAGTGGAAATCAAAGTAGAAGCGCGTCAGCTCCTCAATGCGGGTTCCGACTCCTGGATTTACGCATTTCATATATTCCACAAGATTCGGCGTCAGGACAATTTTTCGTGTGACATCCAGCCCGATCATATGAAGCTTTTTGCCTGCAAGCTGCGGCAGCTCGGAAAACGCGCGGAATACTTCGGCTGTGGCATCCGGGTCGCACCAGTAATTGTACTCGGCAAGCGGGGAGCAGTTTCCATGGCTCTTATAGCTTCCGCCCATGGAGACAAGAGCCGTCAGGTTTGTCAGGCACTCCGGTGCGCGGGAGATGACTTTTGCAAGGTTCGTCATCGGTCCGAGGGCAAGAATGGTAACATCAGGGGTTGCTTTTAAGGTTTCGATCAGGAAAGAAACAGCGTCCTTGTTTGGCGTAAGGCCTTCGGCATCCGGCCAGCCCGATTCGCCGAGACCGTCCATGCCGTGGGTGTCCATCGCGTCCACGTAGTCGCGGACCAGAGGCGTCTCCTCGCCGACATAAACCGGGACATCTGGTTTTCCAATCATAGAAAGAATTTTGAGGGCATTTTTTGCGCCCATAGAAGCGGGTACATTTCCGCTGACTGTGGTGATGCCGACAAGATCCAGCTCTTTCGAAGCCGCGGCAAGCATCAGGCGAGAGAATCGTCGATGCCCGGATCACAGTCGATGACCAGTTTTCTTGCATTCATTTTCCAATCTCCTTTGATGAAAATTTTGAGATACTTGGTTTTTTATACTGGGAAGTTCACGAACCAGTCCGGACACCCGCAAAAAGACGGGAAAATCCGATTGCATAAATGCACGGGAAAGAGTATAGCACAGATAAAAAAAAAATCCAGTAAAACAAACCTTGCCTGTTTTGAAAAAATCGGTTATGGTATAGAAAAGCATACAGCAAATGAGAACATGGGAGAAAAGAAAATGGCAGATGGATTTTTAGCACCAACTGGGAAATTCTATCCCAAAACAGAAAATTTTCATGCGCAGACCGCGCGGGCGATTTTAGGTCAGGACGGCCAGACGGACGAGCCGATCCAGGAGCTTTTACGTCGCGGTTATATTTTATTTGTAGGATTCCACAAACCAGGCGAACCGGAAAATCTCCATGCCGATATGGATTACGTCCTCGGCGGACCGGGGTATCCGGCGACCGAAGGCAGAAGGCCTGGATTGCAGAACATACGGAAGAGCTGTCGAGAAAGCAGCAGTTTGACATCAACAACGACGAGACAAACTTTGAGAACTTTTACATCAGCAATGTCCGCATGTTTCCCTGGTGCAAAGGGTGTGCCGAAGAGAAAGCGCGTGACCTCTGGGGCAATGCACAGAGCGAGGAGAAGCCGAAGCGGTGTGATGCGTGTCCGGCCTTCAGGAACCGTCCGCTTTAACGAAAAACAGAAAATGTCAGAAAATAATCTGGTGAGATTATAATAGGAAGAAAAAATACTTTTGCACAGTAATGCATCAATGGGGGAAATCCGCAGAAGCCGCGTAAATACGCGATTTTTTGCGAATTTCCCCCTTGACTTTTGAAAGGACAGACGCTATAATAAACGAGCGTGCGTAAAAGACTGTTTTTTGTGCGCGCAAAAGCTGCAAAGCAATTATGTTGAACTAAAGCAGCCGTATGAAACCCCGTGGGACACACGGAGAAATCTATCAGGAGGTGAAATGGAATGCCAACATTCAACCAGTTAGTAAGAAAAGGCCGTGAGACTTCCGTAAAGAAATCTACCGCGCCGGCACTGCAGAAAAGCTACAATTCTCTGAGAAAGAAATCCACAGATATGTCTTCTCCTCAGAAGAGAGGTGTGTGCACAGCTGTTAAAACTGCTACACCGAAAAAACCTAACTCAGCTCTTCGTAAAATCGCCAGAGTTCGTCTTTCCAACGGAATCGAAGTAACAAGTTACATCCCAGGAGAAGGTCACAACCTTCAGGAGCACAGCGTTGTTCTGATCCGTGAGGAAGAGTTAAGGACCTGCCAGGTACCAGATACCACATCATCCGTGGTACACTTGATACTGCAGGTGTTGCTAACAGAAAACAGGCCCGTTCTAAATACGGTGCTAAGAGACCGAAAAAGAAATAATTAAGTAAAACGAGTTCGAGATATATCTAGTATCACAAAAAAGCGAAATGTTGTGCGTTATTCCATAAATCCCCACGGCTGCGGATTTATAGAGAATTTACACGCGCGGACATACTGCAAATAAGTGTGAGTACCGATGATTTAATCGAATGATGGTTAAGGAGGGAAGTAACGTGCCACGTAAAGGACATACTCAGAAAAGAGATGTTTTAGCAGATCCGTTATACAATAACAAAGTGGTAACCAAGCTGATCAACAACATCATGCTGGATGGTAAGAGAGGCGTTGCCCAGAAAATCGTATACGGCGCATTTGCTAAAGTAGAAGAAAAAGCTGGAAAACCAGCAATCGAAGTATTTGAAGAAGCAATGAACAATATCATGCCGGTTCTTGAAGTAAAAGCAAGACGTATCGGTGGTGCTACTTATCAGGTACCGATCGAGGTAAGACCGGACAGACGTCAGGCTCTTGGCCTTCGTTGGCTGACCGCTTATTCTCGTAAGAGAGGCGAGCGTACCATGGAAGACAGACTGGCAAACGAGATTCTGGATGCATCTAACAACACAGGTGCTTCTGTGAAGAAGAAAGAAGAAGTTCATAAGATGGCAGAGGCTAACAAGGCATTTGCTCACTACAGATTCTAAGAGGAGGAAAATCCGTTGGCTGGAAGAGAATATCCATTAGAGAGAACCAGAAACATTGGTATTATGGCTCACATCGATGCAGGTAAAACAACCCTGACCGAGCGTATCCTGTACTATACCGGTGTTAACTACAAGATTGGTGATACTCACGAAGGAACTGCTACCATGGACTGGATGGAACAGGAGCAGGAGCGTGGTATCACAATTACTTCAGCTGCTACAACCTGCCACTGGACTCTGGAAGAGAACTGCAAGCCGAAACCGGGCGCTCTTGAGCACCGTATCAACATCATTGATACCCCAGGCCACGTTGACTTTACCGTAGAGGTAGAGCGTTCTCTTCGTGTACTGGACGGCGCTGTCGGCGTGTTCTGTGCAAAAGGTGGTGTAGAGCCTCAGTCTGAGAACGTATGGCGTCAGGCTGATACCTACAACGTACCGCGTATGGCATTCATCAACAAGATGGACATCCTTGGTGCTGACTTCTACAACGCTGTAGATCAGATCAAGACCAGACTTGGTAAAAATGCTATCTGCCTTCAGCTTCCAATTGGTAAGGAAGATGAATTCAAGGGAATTATCGATCTGTTCGAGATGAAAGCTTACATCTACAACGACGATAAGGGCGATGATATCTCCATCGTTGATATCCCGGAAGATATGAAAGACGACGCTGAGCTGTATCACACCGAGCTGGTAGAGAAAATCTGCGAGCTGGATGATGAGCTGATGATGCGTTATCTGGATGATGATATCCCGTCTGTAGACGAGATGAAAGCAGTTCTGCGTAAAGCTACCTGCGAGTGTACAGCTGTACCGGTATGCTGCGGTTCTGCATACAGAAACAAAGGTGTTCAGAAACTCCTGGACGCTATTCTTGAGTACATGCCGGCTCCGACCGATATCCCGCCAATCGAGGGTACCGATCTGGACGGAAACCCGATCGTAAGACATTCTTCCGATGACGAGCCGTTCTCCGCACTGGCATTCAAGATTATGACAGACCCATTCGTTGGTAAGCTGGCATACTTCCGTGTGTATTCAGGAACCATGAACTCCGGTTCTTACGTACTGAATGCAACAAAAGATAAAAAAGAGCGTGTTGGACGTATCCTTCAGATGCATGCAAACAAACGTATGGAGCTGGATAAAGTTTACTCCGGTGACATTGCAGCTGCAATCGGATTCAAGTTCACCACAACAGGTGATACCATCTGCGACGAGCAGCATCCGGTAATCCTTGAGTCTATGGAGTTCCCGGAGCCGGTTATCGAGCTGGCTATCGAGCCTAAGACAAAAGCAGGCCAGGGCAAACTGGGCGAGTCCCTTGCAAAACTGGCTGAGGAGGATCCGACCTTCCGTGCACACACCAATCAGGAAACTGGTCAGACCATCATCGCTGGTATGGGTGAGCTGCATCTGGAAATCATCGTTGACCGTCTGCTTCGTGAGTTCAAAGTAGAGGCTAACGTAGGTGCTCCGCAGGTTGCATACAAAGAGACCATTACCAAACCGGCAGACATCGACAGCAAATATGCAAAACAGTCTGGTGGACGTGGACAGTATGGTCACTGTAAAGTTAAATTCGAGCCTATGGATGCAAACGGCGAAGAGATTTACAAATTCGAGTCTACCGTTGTCGGTGGAGCTATTCCGAAAGAGTATATCCCGGCTGTAGGCGAAGGTATCGAAGAGGCTATGAAAGCCGGTATCCTGGGAGGCTTCCCGGTAGTCGGTGTTCATGCAAATGTATACGACGGATCTTATCATGAGGTCGATTCTTCTGAGATGGCATTCCACATTGCTGGTTCTCTGGCATTCAAGGAAGCTATGCAGAAGGGTGCTCCGGTTCTTCTTGAGCCTATCATGAAAGTCGAAGTTTCCACTCCGGAAGATTACATGGGTGATGTTATCGGTGATATCAACTCCCGTCGTGGTCGTATCGAGGGTATGGATGACATCGGCGGCGGAAAGATGATCCGTGGATTCGTACCGCTGGCTGAAATGTTCGGTTACGCAACAGACCTTCGTTCTAAAACTCAGGGACGTGGTAACTACTCCATGTTCTTTGATAAATACGAGCAGGTTCCGAAAAACGTACAGGAAAAAGTTCTGTCTGCAAAAGCAAAATAATGTAAGAAAAATAATCGGGTGTGCAGCTGTCAAAGGCTGCACAGCCTAAAAGTATTATTTTTCTGAGATTTCCCTTGCAAATAAGACGGAAATGCAATATAATCAGACTTAGCAGGTTTACGATTCAGGTGGGTTCCTGCCACCAATTTAGTCTCAAAAAAGCCCACTGGGCGCAATTTTAAGGAGGACATTTTAAAATGGCTAAAGCTAAATTTGAAAGAACAAAACCGCATTGTAACATTGGTACCATCGGCCACGTTGACCATGGTAAAACAACTCTGACCGCAGCTATCACAAAAGTACTTTCTACCAGAGTAGAAGGAAACACTGCTGAGAACTTCGAAGATATCGATAAAGCTCCGGAAGAGAGAGAGCGTGGTATCACAATCTCTACTGCACACGTTGAGTATCAGACAGAGAAAAGACACTATGCACACGTTGACTGCCCAGGCCATGCTGACTATGTAAAGAACATGATCACTGGTGCTGCACAGATGGACGGAGCTATCCTTGTAGTAGCTGCTACAGACGGTGTTATGGCTCAGACAAAAGAGCACATCCTTCTGTCCCGTCAGGTAGGTGTACCTTACATCGTTGTATTCATGAACAAATGCGATATGGTAGACGACGAAGAGCTGCTTGAGCTGGTAGACATGGAGATCCGTGAGCTGCTGAACGAGTATGACTTCCCGGGAGATGACACTCCGATCATCCAGGGTTCTGCTCTGAAAGCTCTGGAAGATCCGGCTGGCCCATGGGGAGATAAAATCATGGAGCTTATGGATGCAGTAGATAGCTGGATCCCGGATCCGCAGCGTGACACAGATAAAGACTTCATCATGCCTGTAGAGGATGTATTCACCATCACTGGTCGTGGTACTGTTGCTACTGGCCGTGTTGAGGCTGGTGTTCTTCATCTGAATGAGGAAGTTGAAATCGCAGGTCTGAAAGAAGAGACCAAGAAAACTGTTGTAACTGGTATCGAGATGTTCCGTAAACTCCTCGATGAGGCTCAGGCTGGTGATAACATCGGTGCTCTGCTTCGTGGTGTTCAGAGAACAGAGATCGAAAGAGGACAGGTTCTGGCTAAACCAGGTACCGTTCACTGCCATACCAAATTTACCGCTCAGGTATACGTTCTGACAAAAGACGAGGGTGGCCGTCATACTCCATTCTTCAACAACTATCGTCCGCAGTTCTACTTCCGTACAACTGACGTAACAGGTGTTATCACTCTTCCGGAAGGAACTGAGATGTGCATGCCTGGCGATAACGTAGAGATGACCATCGAACTGATCCACCCGATCGCTATGGATCAGGGTCTTACCTTCGCTATCCGTGAGGGTGGCCGTACCGTTGGATCAGGCCGTGTTGCTACTCTGATCGACTAATTTCGGTTATCTATGAGCAGTGCAAATTCGGAGAGTAATGACCGGTGGGAGCTTGCTCACACAAGGGCATTAGTCGGAGAATTTATAGGGCGACAGCCCGACCGAGATGGAGCGAAGCGAAATCGAGGAAAGCACTGCGGGAAATAAAATATAATTGTATCGAAAGATACTTGTGCTCAAACGTAAGAGACCCCGGCGCGTAAGGCGGCCGGGGTTTTTCTGTTTTTAACCAAAAGAAACTTATCATATATAGCAGGATATGATATAATTTTTATTAGTTGAAATAAAAGAGAAGAAGAAAGGAAAAAAGATGGACTACTTGGAGGCAATTGATGAAACCTCTTATTTATCAGTACCGAGTGCAATGGAGAGAACTGCTGCAGTGCGTGGGAATTGTACCGGATAACATTTCTTCCCTGGTACATGCGTTTGGAATTCGTTTGAAAAAACAGGAGATATGGCATCCTGCATATGAAGCCTTTTGCCGATGCAGGGAACCGTATGTGCTTACCATGGAAAATCTGAAGGGTATTACAGAAGTACAGCCTGTCGGAACGTGTGTATACATTGTGGAAAACGAAATGGTATTCAGCTATCTTATGGAACAGGTGCAGGGAAAGAATGTGTCGCTGCTGTGTACGTCGGGACAGCCGCGGTATGCAGCATTAAAACTGATTTCGTTGATCGTACAGAGTGGGATTCCCATTTACTACAGTGGAGGTCTTGACCCGGATGGGATTGGAATTGCCGACAGACTCTGGCAGCGGTTCGGAAACAGAATCCAATTCTTTGGAATGTCACCAGAGGATTACCGGAACAGTCTTTCAAAAGAAGTATTTGGAGAGAATGGCAGAAAAAAACTGGAACACATTTGGCACCCGTTATTAAGAGAAACGGCGGAACTGGTAAGGAAAACAGGAAAAGCGGGATATCAGGAAAATACTTTAAAAGAGCTTTCCGAGAAGCTTGTCGGATGTGATCAAAACCAGAATCTGTAAAATACGAATTGTGAATGATGGGAAAAGATAGAACAGAAAGGATTTTACCAGCATGATTACAAAGGCGGACATCAAACAGGAGACGAATTCTGTATCATATAACCGTGGAAAAAAGATCTATGAAGAACAGAAAGTGCATGCTTTTCAGGTACAGGAAATGGAGGATATTTTCGGATATCAACTGCATAAAATTACAGCTGTCGTAGACGGAAGCGGAAAAAATATGTATTGTGTCAGCGTTTCTGTAGATGAAGAAATGTCTGAAATTATGGAAGATGATTGTGATTGTCCGGCACATGAGCAGTACTGGGGATTGTGCAAACATTGTGTCGCTGTTTTGCTGTACTATCTTGAATGGCGGAAAAAAGAGAGAAAAAAACTGGAAGAAAAAGTGAGAAATGACGAAGAACATCAGGAACTGGAGCAGCTTCTTCGTGCTGTCGGCGTGAAAAAAGGAATGGAAGAATTCCAGGGAGAACATAAAATTGTCAGAAAAGTAGTAAAACCAACACCAAAAGCAGAGACGAGCCCCGGTTTTTCTGAACTGCTTTCACATTATGCGATGCGGGATCAGGTTGCTTTTCTGCCGAAAGCAAAAGCAGGTCAGGTTAAACTGGAAATTCATCTGGAGAGCCAGTTTGACGATTCCTTTCGGGCAGAATTTAAAATCGGAAGCAAAAGGATGTATGTATTAAAAAGTGTTTCAAAAATGATAGCAGCTGTAAAAAATATGGAAACGGTCAGCTACGGTGCACAGCTTTCTTTTTTGCACTGTATGGATGCTTTTGAAGAAGAAAGCCGTCCGATGGTAGAATTTCTGAGCGCATATACCATGGAACGCGGCTCATGCTATCAGATAGGTACCGGCAGCTATGCGTCCTGCTTTGATGACCGTTATGTGATGATTTCTGTGCAGAATATGGATGAATTTTTTGAGGCTGTTGGCAGCAGGAGTTCTTTTGTCGTACGAACTGGAGAGAAGAAAAACTGTGGCACTGCCAGGAGGGGATGCCACAGTATGAAATGAAGCTTTTACGGAAAGCAGATGGCCTAAAGGTACAGATGTACGCGGATCCCATTTTTTATGGCAGAAAATATTTGTATTTTCTTTCAGAAAAAAATACAATTTACCGAATCCCAAGGGAAGAGATAGCAGAAGTCTGCGAATTCCTGGAATATATGGAGCGATGTCCGGACGGAGTCTGTGAAATTGCAAAAGAAGATATCCCGACCTTCTGCCAGGGACTTCTCCCGGTGTTGGAGGAACATTTTAAGGTAAAAAAAGAAGAAAAGCTGGAATTACAGCAGTATCTTCCGCCGCAGGTGGAATTTCAGATTTATCTGGATGCGCCGCAGCATGATATGATTACCTGCGAACTTCTGGCTGTCTATGGCGAGAAAAAATACAATGTTTTTGCAGATGCAAACGATATCCATCAGCTTTCCCATGGCCGTGATGTACGGAAAGAAGCAGCGGCAAACCAGCTCGTTCGATCCTGTTTCAGCGCCTATGATGCGCGGAAACATCAGATGCTTCTCCAGGGAGCCGATGAGATGTATGAGTTTTTAAGCAGCGGTATGGAAGATCTGCAGAAACTGGGCGAAATTTTTGTTTCTGACCGGTTAAAAGCGATCCGTGTCATCCCGGCCCCGAAAGTTTCTGTCGGTGTATCCCTCGCAGAAAATGTACTGGAACTTCATTTGAATCCGGGCAATTTTGGCATGGAGGAACTGGCAGAGATTCTTTCAAAATATGACCGGAAAAAGAAATTTTACCGCCTGAGGACCGGTGAATTTATGGATATGGACGAGGACGGTATCCGCGTTCTCTCGGAACTGCGGGAAAATCTGCAGATCTCCGAGGCAAAGCTGAAGAGAGGCGAGATCACAATTCCGAAATACCGAGCACTCTACCTCGATACCCGTTTAAAAGAGCAGGATGATCTTCAGGTTGAGAAAAACCGCGAGTTCCGTATGCTGATCCGAAATATGAAAACTGCAGAGGAGAACGATTTTGAACTTCCGGACAATCTGCAGGCACAGCTCCGTGAATATCAGAAAACAGGATTCTGGTGGCTGAAAACCTTATGCCAGAACGGCTTTGGCGGTATTCTGGCGGATGATATGGGACTTGGAAAGACGCTGCAGACCATCGCCTTTCTCTTATCTGAAATGCAGGAAGCACCCGAAAATGCAAATCGTCGCTCTTTGATCGTTGCACCGGCATCTCTCGTCTATAACTGGGAGAGCGAATGTGCCCGCTTTGCTCCGGAGCTGCAGACGAGACTCGTCGCCGGCACACAGGAACAGAGGAAAGAGATGATCCAAAATGCCGGTATGCAGGATATTTTGATTACCTCGTACGATTTGCTCCGCCGCGATATCGAACTGTATCAGGATCTCCCGTTCTTCTGCGAGATCATTGATGAGGCGCAGTTCATCAAAAATCACGCAACGCAGGGAGCAAAAGCCGTGAAAACGATCCATGCATCGTTCCGCCTGGCATTAACCGGAACACCGGTAGAAAACCAGTTAAGTGAACTATGGAGCATCTTTGATTATCTGATGCCGGGATTTCTCTATGGATATCAGAAATTCCGCGAGCAGTTTGAACTTCCGATTGTGCGGAACGGCGACGAAGAAAGATTAGAACGTCTGCAAAAGATGATCCGTCCGTTTATTCTGCGCCGTCTGAAGAAGGAAGTGCTGAAGGATCTGCCGGACAAAATTGAGAAAAATATGGCTGCCTGCATGGAACAGAAGCAGAAGGAGCTGTATCATGCACATGCCCAGCGGCTGGCGCTTATACTGCAGAACCAGACAGAGGAAGAATTTGCCGATTCCAGGTTCCAGGTGCTCTCTGAACTGACGCGGCTGCGTCAGCTCTGCTGTGATCCTGCGCTTGTTTACGAAAATTACGAAGGCGGTTCGGCAAAACTCGATCTCTGCATCGAGCTGATTCAGAGTGCCGTGGAATCCGGCCACAAAATCCTGCTGTTTTCCCAGTTCACTTCGATGATCGAGATCCTGACCGCGCGTCTGCAGGAAGAAAGCATCAGCTGCTTTGTCCTGCAGGGAAGCACGAAAAAAGAGCGGCGTGCACAAATGGTGGAACAGTTCAACCGGGATGACACGTCTGTATTCTGTATTTCCCTGAAAGCAGGTGGAACCGGCCTGAACCTGACCGGCGCGGATATCGTCATCCATTACGATCCATGGTGGAATGTTGCTGTTGAAAATCAGGCGACAGACCGTGCACATCGTATTGGGCAGAAAAATGTTGTGACGGTATACAAATTGATTGCAAAAGGAACCATCGAGGAAAAAATCATCAAGCTTCAGCAGATGAAAAAAGAGCTGGCGGAAGAGATCCTCTCCGGTGATGAAATTAAGACAGCATCCTTTCAGAGAGAGGAACTGCTTGAGCTTTTGGAAGAACGGTTCTGAAACCGCGAAAAGCAGAAAAAGATTTGATGTAAGGACGAAATGCAGCAGCAATGCAGGAAAATATAAAAGGGATACGTTTCTGTCATACCCTGAAAACGGGCGGACAGGAAACGTATCCCTTTTACAGTAATAGTCTATTCGAAACCAATCTTACAGAAGCTGAATATTCATCACATCCATCACCTCTCGTGTCTCCATCGGCCATACCGAGCACTGTACCTCTCCGATGTGCGCTTTGCGCAGGAAAAACATACAGATACGGGACTGTCCGATACCGCCGCCGATTGTCTGCGGGAGAGTGCCGTTCAGAATGGATTTCTGGAAGGGAAGCTTCGCGCGGGACTGGCATCCGCATTCCTTTAACTGAGCGCGGAGAGCATCTGCGTTGACGCGGATACCCATGGAGGAGAGCTCAAGAGCGATGTCAAGCACTGGATAATAAACGATCAGGTCGCCGTTTAAGGACCAGTCGTCGTAGTCCGGGGAACGTCCGTCCTGACGCTCTCCGGAAGCAAGCACGCCGCCGATCTGCATAATAAAGACAGCACCTTTTTCTTTGGTGATTGTATACTCTCTTTCCTTTGGAGTCAGATCCGGATAGCGATCCTCAAGTTCCTGGGAAGTGATAAAGAAAATTTCATCCGGCAGAATGGTTTCGATGTAGTCGTACTGGTCTGCCATATGTTTTTCCGTGTTTTTCAGTGCCTCATAGATATCTTTTACGGTACTCTTTAAGAAATCAAGATTGCGTTCTTCCGGGGACATGATTTTTTCCCAGTCCCACTGATCCACGTAAACGGAGTGAATGTTGTCGGTCACCTCGTCCTGGCGGATGGCGTTCATATCGGTGTAGATGCCTTCTCCCTCAGAGAAGCCGTATTTGTGAAGTGCATACCGTTTCCATTTTGCCAGAGACTGAACAATTTCAGCGGTTTTCTTGGTACCTGATCCTTTAACTCAAAAGAAACCGGGTGTTCTACGCCATTCAGATTGTCATTCAAGCCGGTTTCCGGCTGTACAAAAAGTGGAGCTGTTACACGGAGCAGATGCAGACGATGTGTCAGCTCATGCTGGAAATAATCCTTTACTGTTTTAATTGCCACCTGTGTATCGTGGAGGTTTAATGCAGATTTGTAACCCTGCGGAATAATAATTTCTCCCATTACTTTAAAACCCTCTTGTTTTAGATTTGCTTTTCGAATCATGCCTTCTCAAAAAGCTTCAAATTTAGTTTACCATGTTTTCCCTGGAAAGCAAGGAAAAGATACGAAAAAACCAAAGATAGTAAAGAATTTTTTCGACATATTTTCCTTGCTGAATTTCTCCCCGGAAATACGAAATTTTCCGAAAATCAGAGCGCTTATGAAAGAGGCGGAATTATTCGGAAACCCACTGGCGCAGAAACGCTGCGGACTGTTCGATGAACGATAACTGATCCGGTGCATCGAAATGCTCGATGGCGAGATAACCGTCGTAATCGCACGCTTCTAAATCTGTAAGAAGCTTTGCCATCGGCAGATATCCCGTTCCGGCCGGTGTCTGGCCAAGGCCGCGGCAGAAACGTCCGTGAACGAGCGGACTTTCGGCACGATCCTTACAGTGAACATGGACAATATAATCCTTCAGAAGCCAGGCAGCATACGAAACATCCTCATCACTGAAAGCAAAATTTCCGATATCAAGCGTATACCGCAGCCCCGGCACGTGCTCCATAAACCAGAGCAGCGGATATGTGCGTGCAAACGGCTGTAAAAAACCGTCAAAGTCCTCTAAGGTAATCGAAACGCCACGTAAAGCCGCATATTCGGCGAGTGAGGAAAGCGCATGTACCATATTTTGAATCGATTTGTTTTTGGCCATAAAAGTACTCGTTGCCTCATAGGTGCTGCTGCAGGCTGCAAGCTCTGCCGCTTCGGCAGTTTCAAGCGCGCCTGCAACAAACAGGACACGCGAAACTTGCTGCGATGCCGCAGTATCGAGCATCTGCTGTGCTCTGCCAAGATCCGTATCATGGGAAAAATCAAAGGTTTCATGCATACAGCTGATCACCAGCCCCGCATCGGAAAGCATCGGGGCAATGACCTCTCTTTCTGATGCAAACAGACTGTAGTTCATCTCAACAGCCGAAATTCCCTGCTCCCTGCAGAACGCGAGCACTTCCGGAATCGTCTTACCGGACTGCTCACACGCCTGTAGAATGTGTTCGTAAAAAACGGAAAGCTTTCTCATATAACATTTCCTCCTGATTTATGCAATGTGTACACAGATTCCATCCGCGTATTGCAGAACATTTTTGATCGTGAAATCAGACCCCTGTTTTGAAAAAATCAAACGGGATACAGATATCGGTAAACTGCAGCTGCTATTTTTGGTGTGAAGAAAGATACACTTCCTCCGTAGATGGATTCACCCATGCATTATCCAGTGGTGCCGGTCTTCGTACTACAGGAACGCACCAGCGTACCCCATTTTTGATAATCTTCTGAATCACCGGCATATGGTAAATGGGGTATTCCTCGTGTCCCGGCTGAAAATAGAAAATTTTGCCCAGCCCACGTGTAAAGGTGCATCCGCTGCGGAACACCTCACCGCCTGCAAACCATCCCGTAAATACCACATCATCCGGTTTGGGAATATCAAAAAACTCCCCATACATCTCTTCCTCCGGAATATCCACCCATGCCGGAATTCCCTGCGCGATCGGATGGGTCGGACACGTACAGAACAGTCTCTCACGATCCCCATGCCGCCACCGAAGCGTCATACTTGTTCCGAGAAGCTTCCGCATAATCTTGGAATAATGCCCTGAATGCAGAACTACCAGCCCCATTCCGGCCAGCACATGACGCCGAACCCGCTCGGCCACATCGTCCGAGAACTCCTCCTGCAGCATATGATTCCAGAACACCAGCACATCGGTATTTGCCAGCACTTCTTCCGTCAGCCCATGCTCCTTCTCGTCAAACACAGCCGTCCGAACCGAAAGCTCCTCCTCTTGTCTCAGAAACTTTGCAATACAGGTGTGAATCCCGTCCGGATAAATCTCTTTCACTTTCTCCTGCGTTCGCTCATGCTGAAACTCATTCCAGACCGTAACTCGTATCATTCGTCCATCCTCCTTCTATAAGAAAAAAATGTATCATTTTCAAAAAATTATCGATAGCAAATCTTGAAAATAATGAAAAAAGCAGTCGTTCACACTCTGCGGTACTGAATTTTTGCGTTATTTTCTGGCCTTACTATAAATTATACTCGTGCTATACCAATATTTCAATTCACAAATTCCTTGACATCCCCTCCGAAATCCCGTATACTAAACAATGCGCAGCCGGGGAGATAGCGGTGCCCTGTACCCGCAATCCGCTACAGCGGGGGTGATGCCAATCCGAGGGCTCTTTCATTGCGAAGCTGCCTTCTATAAGTGACGTTGACGTCTGGGTCTTACGCAACAGGACTCCATGAACCGTGTCAGGGCAGGAATGCAGCAGCACTAAGTGGAATCTCCTGTGTGCCGTGAGGGTGCCTGGGCCGAGTAGGCTGTAGGAGTAACGTTCGTGGTGAGAGTTCGAAGTGCGGCGCGCATAAAAAAGAAAATCCAAGGAAGCCTGAACCCCAGACTTCCTTTTTTTCGTACAAAAAATAGAAACTCCCGCGCTTTCTTCCCCCGAACTATTGTGAGAACGAAAAAAATAGGGTATAATGTAAACATTCCATAATACTGCCAAGAAACAAGAAGCAGTCGTGAAAATCTAATAAAGAACAGGATGGGAAAAGTCATATGTTAAGAATTGGTCTGTTAACAAGCGGCGGAGACTGCCAGGCATTAAATGCGACCATGCGCGGAGTCGTAAAAGGCCTTGCAAACAATGTAAAAGATCTCGAAGTATACGGATTCATGAACGGCTATAAAGGCCTCATCTACAGCGATTACCGCATGCTCAGTGCAAAAGATTTTTCCGGTATATTAACACAGGGAGGAACTATTCTCGGAACCTCACGTCAGCCGTTTAAGCTGATGCGTACCCCGGATGCAAACGGTCTGGACAAAGTGGAAGCAATGAAGCATACCTACCACAAGCTCCTTCTGGACTGCCTTGTCATTCTTGGCGGAAACGGAACCCAGAAAACAGCAAACCTCTTGAGAGAGGAAGGACTGAATATTATCCATCTTCCGAAAACCATCGATAATGATATCTACGGAACGGATATGACCTTCGGTTTCTACAGTGCCGTCAATATTGCATCCGATGCGATCGACTGCATCCATACAACAGCCTCCTCTCACCAGAGAGTTTTTATCGTAGAGGTTATGGGTCATAAAGTAGGCTGGCTGACTCTGTATGCCGGAATCGCAAGCGGCGCAGACGTTATCCTGATTCCGGAAATTCCATACGATATTGAAAAAGTATGCGAGGCTATCAACAGACGAAAAGAGCGCGGAAGTGGATTCACCATTCTTGCCGTTGCCGAGGGTGCAATTGCAAAAGAAGACGCAGCACTTCCGAAGAAAGAGCTGAAAAAACGTCAGGAAGAAATCGCAAAGAAATACCCGTCCGTATCCTACAAGATCGCAGAAGAGATCGAGGCAAAGACAGGCATGGAAATCCGCGTCACCGTACCGGGCCACATGCAGCGAGGCGGCAGCCCGTGTCCGTATGACCGTGTCCTTTCCACAAGACTCGGATCCGAGGCAGCACAGCTTATTCTGGACAAACAGTACGGCTACATGGTCGGAATGGTCAACGGAAAAGTAAAGAAAATTCCGCTGGGCGAGTGCGCCGGAAAATTAAAGACCGTAGATCCGAATGCACAGGAAGTCCTGCAGGCAAAACGGATGGGAATCAGCTTCGGCGATTGATGCGTTCCCGAAAAAGGCAAGGAAAAAGAACGGAGGCCTTAAAGCAAGAAGAACAAGGTCTCCGTTCTTCTGCTGCACTGCTGTCCAAAAGAAACTGCCGGCGGCAGGCTTCCATGCCGATGCAATAAAAGGAGAAAAATTTTATGAGCTATACTGCTCTGTACCGAAAATTCCGTCCTTCCACCTTTGAGGATGTAAAAGGACAGGATCACATTGTAACAACATTAAAAAATCAGATCCGCGCGGACCGCATCGGTCATGCGTACCTGTTCTGCGGAACCCGCGGAACAGGAAAAACGACGATCGCCAAGATTCTCGCCCGCTCGGTCAACTGCGAACATCCCGTGGACGGAAGCCCGTGCAACGAATGTCCGACGTGTAAGGCGATTCTGGCGGGCGTTTCCACGAACGTCATCGAGATCGACGCGGCATCGAACAACGGTGTCGACAACATCCGTGAAATCCGTGAGGAGGTAGCCTACCGGCCGACACAGGGACGGTATAAAGTCTATATCATCGACGAGGTGCATATGCTTTCTACCGGAGCGTTCAATGCACTCTTAAAAACCCTGGAGGAGCCGCCGTCCTATGTCATCTTCATTCTGGCGACCACAGAGGCAAACAAAATCCCGGTGACGATCCTTTCCAGATGCCAGCGGTACGATTTCCGCCGCATCACGATCGATACCATCGCGGCGCGTCTTAGTGAACTGATGGAAAAAGAGGGCGTGGACGTCGAAGAAAAAGCCATCCGCTACGTCGCAAAGGCGGGCGACGGCTCCATGCGAGACGCGTTAAGCCTCCTGGACCAGTGCATCGCCTTCTACCTCGGCAGAAGCTGACGTACGATAAAGTCCTTGAGGTTCTCGGAACTGTTGATACCGAAATCTTCAGCCAGATGCTCCGTACGATCCTCGCCGGGGATGTAACGGGAAGCATCCGCACGCTGGAAACCCTTTTAAACCGCGGAAAAGAGCTGGGACAGTTCGTTACCGACTTTACGTGGTATCTGCGGAATCTGCTGTTGGTAAAAAGCGCAGATGAAACCGAAGAACTGCTCGACGTCTCTACAGAAAACCTGAAGCTCTTAAAAGAAGAGAGCACGATGGTAGACGATGAGACGCTGATCCACTATATCCGCGTTTTATCCGAGCTCTCCGGCCAGCTCCGCTATGCGGCGCAGAAGCGCGTGCTCGTTGAGGTGGCGCTCGTCAAACTCTGCAAACCGCAGATGGAGCAGAACCTCGAATCCGTGCTGGAGCGTCTTAGGATTCTCGAAGAAAAAATGGAGCGCGGAATCCCGATGATGGTGACAAATGCACCGGGAGCAGGAAACGGCAGTGCAGGAGGCTCCGGAGCGGCCGGAGACGGCTATGCGGCGGCAGAAACACCGCAGAGTGCACCGGCACCAGTGAAAGCCGCACCAGCGGATTTACAGCGCATCAGCGCGTCCTGGAAGGCAATTGTCGGCCAGACAAGCGGCATGTTCCGCCAGTTTCTGCAGGGCGCCGTTCCGAAATACAACAGCGAGACGGGCGACGCCAAACTGTTTGTTGAGTTTGCAGACCAGCTCGCATCCATCTACGTTGAGCGGCCGGAGGCAGCCGATGAGATCCGCACCATTATTGAACAGATGACTGGAAAAACCGTAGAGGTCCAGCTCATTTTAGCAGACCAGCATGCAAACGCCGCGCTCTCCACGATTTCCGTGGATGATGCACTGACGCAGGCGATTCATGGAATCCCGGTCGAGGAGGACGACGAGAGCGACTTCGACGACGGGGAAGAATAGATTAAAAACAAATTTTTCAGGAGGATATTACCCATGGCAAAAAGAGGAGGATTCCCGGGAGGAATGCCGGGCAACATGAACAATCTGATGAAGCAGGCTCAGAAAATGCAGAAGCAGATGGAAGAGAACCAGAAAGCACTGGAGGAGAAAGAGTTCACTGCGACAGCAGGCGGCGGAGCGTAGAAGTAACCATTTCCGGTAAAAAAGAAGTAACCAAAGTTAAAATCAGCGAAGATGCCGTAGATCCGGACGACGTAGAAATGCTCGAGGATCTGATCATGGCAGCAACCAACGAAGCACTGCGCAAAGTTGAGGACGAGGCAGCCAAAGCTATGGGCAAACTTGCCGGCGGACTCGGCAGCATGGGCGGAGGATTCCCGTTCTGATGGATTACTACAGCGGATACATCAATCAGTTGATCGAGCAGCTGTCCCATCTGCCTGGAATCGGTGTGAAAACCGCACAGAGGCTGGCATTTCATATCATGAATATGCCGGCCGACCAGGCAAAACGGCTGGCCGATTCGATCACAGAAGCAAAATCCCACGTCCAGTACTGCAAGTGCTGCCAGACCCTGACCGACAAAGAGCTGTGCCCGATCTGCGCAAATGTCAAGCGCGACCACAGCGTGATCATGGTGGTGGAGACGACGCAGGATCTTGCGGCATATGAAAAAACCGGAAAATACGACGGCGTTTACCACGTCCTGCACGGGGCCATCTCCCCGATGCTGGGGATTGGGCCGGACGACATCCGGTTAAAAGAGCTGATGCAGCGCCTCCAGGGCGATGTCTCGGAGGTTATCGTTGCCACGAACTCCAGCCTGGAGGGCGAGACAACGGCCATGTACATCAGCAAGCTGATCAAGCCGACCGGTATCAAGGTGACGCGGATTGCAAGCGGCGTTCCGGTGGGCGGCGATCTGGAAAATATTGACGAAGTCACCCTTCTGCGTGCGTTAGAGGGCAGAACGGAGCTGTAATTATGGGCAGAAAAAAAGTGACATCCAGTGATGTCGCAGCAGCCTCAGGCGTATCCCAGGCGACGGTCTCCATGATCCTGAACCGGCGGGAAAACGTTTCGTTCTCGCGGGAAACAGTAGAAAAAGTGGAGGCGGCGGCAAAAGAGCTGGGCTACCAGATTCCGCGGCGGAAGATGAGAAGAGAGTCGAACGGCAACAAGCTGATCGTCGTCTTCTGTCCGACGCTGACGAATCCTTACTATGTGATGCTGCTGCACGGCATCGAAGAAGTTGCAAAAGAGAAGAATTACGGGGTCTTTGTCTGCAATACGCAGAGGGACCTGAAAATCGAAGAGAATTATCTTCGGATGATGAAGAGTGTGCGCCCGCGCGGCATTATCTACACCTGCAATCCGAGCAGAAGCTGCAAGGAAAAAGTGGAGGAGCTGGCCGCGGAGATTCCGCTTGTCATCATCAACAACCGGGAAGAACTGCTGGAAATTGATGCGGTCGAGCTGAACAATGCAAAACCCGGCAGGCTGATGGCACGCCACCTGCTGGAACTGGGACACCGGCATGTGGCGTTTGTTTCACCTCCGCTGACTTCCAAACAGGGTCAGCGCCTGAAACGCGTGGAAGGCTTTGTGCGCGAGTTTGAGGAGGCAGGATACGGCGACGGCGTGATCGTCAAATCGGCGGATGAGGACCTCGACGAAGTGATCCCGAGCATGGATTCTGAGTACAAGATGGGCTATTATCTGACGAAGGAACTGCTGCGGGAGGACAAGAACCTTACGGCAATCGTCGGCATGAATGATATGATCGCGTTCGGGATCATGGACGCCGTGCTCGAGAGCAAACTGCGCATTCCGGCGGATATTTCCGTAGTGGGATGTGACAACACCGTCTATTCCAGCTTCCGCTCGATTTCCCTGACGACGATCGACCACTATGTGCCATTGAAGGGCCGCGATGCGTGCGATATCATCCTGCGGAAAATCCAGTCTCTTCGGGAAAGCCAGGACGGCAATGAACCCTTAAGCACGTATCATGTCGAGTATGAGCCGAAACTGATCGTGCGGCGCAGCACTTCGTATGCAAGAACCGAAAAATTAAAAAAATAAATAGGACGGCTGAAATTATTATTAATAATTTTGAATAAAACAGCTCCGGCGCAAACCGGGAAAACACAAAGAAAAGGAAAAACCGGAAAAAATGAGAAAAAATCCGCCAGAGTAATTTATAAAATGGTATTTATAAATGATAAAATTAATTAATAAAAATGAGGCCGACTTGACGGAAAAACCAAACATATCTATACTGGAGATAACAGAAAAACGGAGCCGTTCTGCGGAAAACAACAGGCCCCGAAACCTTACGAAAGTATGAATATGGGAGGAAAAACAACATGAGATTTTTCATCGACACAGCAAAAGTAGAGGACATTAAAAAGGCAAACGACATGGGCGTTATCTGCGGCGTTACCACCAACCCGTCCCTGATCGCAAAAGAAGGACGTGACTTCAAAGAGGTCATCAAAGAGATCACCGAGATCGTAGACGGACCGATCAGCGGCGAGGTAAAAGCTACCACAACAGATGCAGAAGGCATGATCAAAGAAGGCCGTGAGATCGCAGCCATCCATCCAAACATGGTTGTTAAAATCCCGATGACCGTAGAAGGACTCAAAGCTGTTAAAGTTCTGAGCGCAGAGGGCATCAAGACAAACGTAACCCTGATCTTCTCCGCAAACCAGGCACTTCTGGCTGCAAGAGCAGGTGCAACTTATGTTTCCCCATTCCTTGGAAGACTCGATGACATCAGCACCCGCGGCGTTGATCTGATCCGTGAAATCGTTGAGATCTTCGACGTAGCCGGCATCGACACCGAGATCATCGCAGCAAGCGTCCGCAACCCGATCCACGTAACCGACTGCGCACTGGCTGGTGCAGACATTGCAACTGTTCCATACAACGTAATCGTACAGATGACCAAACATCCTCTGACCGACGCCGGAATCGCAAAATTCCAGGCTGACTACAAAGCTGTATTCGGCGAATAAGACCTAAACATGATTGCATAAAAGCTGGAAATATGGTATTGTGAACGAAGTGAACAATAGCGATATTTCCAGCTTTTGATTCCGATCCAACTAAACAAGGAGAAAAGACATGAACAAGTTAGAACTTCAGAAGACGGCCAATGAGATCCGCAAAGGGATCGTCAGCGGCGTTCATGCAGCAAAGGCCGGCCATCCGGGCGGATCTCTGTCTGCAGCCGATATTTTCACGTATCTGTATTTTGAAGAAATGAACGTGGACCCGAAAAATCCAAAAGATCCGGACCGCGATCGTTTTGTACTTTCGAAAGGCCACACAGCGCCGGGACTCTACGCAGCACTGGCTGAAAAAGGTTACTTCCCGAAAGAAGACCTGCTGACCTTCGTCACCTTGGCTCTTACCTGCAGGGACATCCGGATATGAAACATATCCCGGGCGTGATATGTCAAGCGGTTCCCTCGGACAGGGAATCTCCGCAGCAGTCGGAATGGCACTCGGTGCAAAACTGCAGAACAAAGCATTTCGTGTTTATACACTTCTTGGCGATGGTGAAATCCAGGAAGGACAGGTCTGGGAGGCAGCCATGTTTGCCGGAGCAAAACATCTGGACAACCTCGTTGTGATCGTAGACAACAACGGACTTCAGATCGACGGAAACGTAGCAGATGTCAACAGCCCGTACCCGATCGACAAAAAATTCGAGGCATTCAACTTCCACGTAATCAACGTAGCGGACGGCAACGATTTCGATCAGCTGAAAGCTGCATTTGATGAGGCGCGCACCGTAACAGGCATGCCGACCGCCATCATCACAAAGACCGTAAAAGGAAAAGGCGTTTCCTTCATGGAGAACCAGGTAGGCTGGCACGGAAAAGCTCCGAACGATGAAGAGTACGCAATTGCTATGGCAGAACTGGAAAAGGCAGGTGAAGCGTTATGTCAGAAGTAAAGAAAATCGCAACAAGAGAAAGTTACGGTAATGCACTGGTTGAGCTTGGCGCAGAGCATGACAATCTGATCGTACTCGACGCTGACCTTGCAGCAGCAACCAAGACCGGTGTGTTCAAAAAAGCATATCCGGACCGCCACATCGACTGTGGTATCGCAGAATGTAATATGATGGGAATCGCTGCCGGTCTTTCCAACACAGGCATCGTTCCGTTCGCAAGCACCTTCGCGATGTTTGCCGCAGGCCGTGCGTTTGAGCAGGTGCGCAACTCTATCGGATACCCGCATCTGAACGTAAAAATCGGTGCTACCCATGCCGGAATTTCCGTAGGAGAAGACGGCGCAACACATCAGTGCAATGAGGATATCGCCCTGATGAGAACCATCCCGGGCATGGTCATCCTGAACCCGGCAGATGATGTAGAGGCAAAAGCCTGCGTGAAAGCAGCTTATGAATACAACGGACCGGTTTACCTTCGTTTCGGACGTCTGGCAGTGCCGGTGATCAACGACAGACCGGATTACAAATTTGAGCTCGGAAAAGGCGTTGTTCTCCGTGAAGGCAAGGATGTCACCATCGTTGCAACAGGCCTTTGCGTAAGCTCCGCTCTGGAAGCAGCAGAGAAACTTGCCGCAGACGGCATTGATGCCAAGATCATCAACATCCACACCATCAAACCGCTGGATGAGGAGCTGATCGTTGCAGCAGCAAAAGAGACCGGCAAAGTCGTAACCGTAGAAGAGCACTCGGTGATCGGAGGTCTTGGAAGCGCAGTCTGCGACGCACTGGCAGAGAAATGCCCGGTTCCGGTGAAGAAAATCGGTGTACAGGACGTCTTCGGAGAGTCCGGCCCGGCAGCCGCTCTTCTTGCAAAATACAAACTCGACGGCGAGGGCGTTACGAGCAGGTAAAAGAGTTCTGTAAATAAGATTTTTCGAAATAAATGACAAAAGAAAACAGGCAGAGGCCACACCGGAAAACGGTGCAGTCTCTGCCTGTTTTGTTGTCTGCAGTTTTTCTTAAAGCAGAAGTTCGCTTGTCCCGGCCGCCTCAAGTTCCCGGCAGGCGAGCAGGATTCCCTGAGAGATGGATTCCGCCATATGGAAAATCGTGGCAAGCCGGGTTGTCTGCAGAAGAAGCTGTTCAAAACTGCCCGATACATTCACAATGCCTGTGATAAAAATATCTCCGACCTCGGGCAGCGTCTTCCCTGCCCCCGCGCCCGGCCGGATTGCCCCGTTTCCGATCGTGATGTATCCCTGATGACGCCGCGAACCAAGCGAAGCATCAATCGCAACGAGCAGTGCCTCCGGGTGGCGGGAATGGATGTACGAAATCCGGTCCGGTAGATTCAGGGCGTGCACCGGGTCATCCAGCGTTCCGTAGACATGAAAAATGCGGCTGCAGTACGGCGAAAGCTGGTACCCGATCAGCGGTCCTAAGGAATCCCCAGTGATCCGGTCGCTTCCGATGCAGAGAAATACCAGTTCACGGAACATGCGTCCGTCCTTTTGAATGCAGTAAGAAAACAGCGACGCCAGCTCTTCGCTGGCGCTGCGGCTTCGCTCATTGATGTAGTAAACTTCGGCGTCTTTTTTTCGAAACATGACCGGTACCTGCCTTTCAGAAGAATCATCCACAGTTTAACCGTATATGGTATAAACTATTCCTGTAATGAAAAAAACATGACATGCCCTCCGGTGCAGAAAAACGGGAAAACAGTCGGAAAAAACCGTGACAGCCCTGCCCCAAAACGATCTTTTTCGCGGAACATCCGTGATAAAGTAGGCAAAAAGGGGTGAAAAGCATGATTGAGATTGTCTATAAAGAAAACAAAGAGCAGGCGAACGGCAACGAAGGATACTTTCATCTGCCGAAAAATATCCGCCAGGTCGGTGATACGAACGGCAGGGAGCGGATTTATCTGGAAGATTATGTCGGAACCTTTCTGAAAAATATTTTTCCGCACCGGAGGGACGTGCCGCTATGCTGTTCGGCGAATTTAAGTGGGCGGACGGAATTTCCTACTTTTTTATCCGCAGCGCGGCCGCGATTCATACGATGGAGCCGGCGCCGGATCACCTGGTCTTCGATGATGCAGTATGGACGGAGGTCCACGATGTGATGGAAAAATATTTCAAAAACCAGCAGATCCTCGGCTGGGCACTTTCTCTTCCGGGATACGGGGAGGATCTGAATGAACAGATCATCCGAGCGCATCTGAACCACTTCGGCGGAAATGACAAGACGCTGTTCCGCGTCAACGGACAGGAAAAAGAGGAAACCTTCTATACGTACGAGGGCGGCACCCTGCGGAGCACGGGAGGCTTTTACATTTATTATGAAAAGAATGAGCCGATGCAGTCGTATCTGATCGATCAGAATCAGAACCGGTCGATCGAAAACGGAGAGAGCGTGCCCGACCGCGCTGTCAGCGATTTTCGGAAGATGATTGAGGAGAAGAGCGGGGAGGAGCCGGAACACGATCACAGAAAGCCGATCCTCTATGCGATGACAGCATGCGCGGCTGCGGCGCTTCTTGTGACGGTGACGCAGAAATACGGAGATGCGCTGCCGTTTCCGGGGAAAACAAAGGAGCAGACGGTAGCAGTGGCGGGAAACGTACAGGGAGAGAAGACACAGACGGCGGAGAGTGCAGCGGAAGCATCAGCGGCGGAAGAGGGAAACACAGGGGAAAATACTTCGACACCGGAAAGCACAGGAACGGAACTGGAAACGGAAAATGAGAGCGGGAGCGCGGCAGTAAGTGAGGAGCAGAATTTATCCGGAACGGATCCGGCAGGCAGCGGAGCGCAAAGCACATCCGGCGGGGAGCAGACTGGTGCAGCGGAGAACAATACCGGTACGGCGCAGACAGATCCAGCACCGGGAGCAGAGCCATCGTCCGCCCCGGGAACTGCTTCCGGCAGTGAGACGGCAGAAACCGCCGCGCAGGTCTGGCAGGAGTACACCGTACAGAAGGGGGACAGCCTCTCGAAAATCAGTGAGAGATATTACGGAACGATGAGCAGAGTGAAAGATATCTGCGAACTGAACCAGATCGCGGTGGAAGATCTCATATATGCGGGGCAGAAAATATACCTCCCAAAATAGAGAAAAATATGGTACACTAGAGCGGAATCAAACTGCGGCCGAAAGGGCGGCAGAAAATAAGTCCGAAAAGAACATAAGGGGAATGAAAATGGACGGAAAAAACAGAGAAGAACAGGAGAACGGAGCAAAAGTCCGGGATCTTGAGGAGTATAAAGCAGAAAACAGAAAAAGAAAACGCAGACGCCGGATCACCGTCGGAATCCTTGCGGGAGCCATTCTCGCAGCCGGAATCGGTACAGGGGTATGGATTCAGCTGCGTACTTTTCAGGGATACGACACGCTGCAGGCAACAGAGACCGAAGACACCGATACGTATATGTTTCAGAAATCCGGAAATAAGATCGTGCGCTACGGCATCGACGGCATCGAACTGCGCGACCGGAAAAATCAGACCCTCTGGAGCGATCATTATACCATGGAAAATCCGCAGATGATATCCTGCGGCGATGCAATTGCCATTTATGATAAAAACGGAACGAAAATTGTTGTATACGATGCCGATGGAAAGGCCGGCGAAATTACCGCGTCGTATCCGATCGTGAAAGCATCCGTTGCAGGCCAGGGCGTCGTTGCGGCGATTCTGGAAAACAACGGGGAGAGCTGGATCAAATACTATAATACCGATGGAACGGAGATCGCCTCCTCCCACCCGAATATGGACAGTCCGGGCTATCCGATGGATCTCTCGCTTTCTTCGGACGGACTCTGGATGGCGGTTTCCTACGCTTACGAAGACGGCGGCAAGATGAAATCACAGGTCGCTTTCTACAATTTCGGGAGCAGGGGCGAGGATCTGGTGGACAACCTTGCAAGTTCATCGAGCTATACCGATATGCTGTGCCCGCAGATCGAAACCGCGGGAACATCCTCATGGGTTGCCTTCTTTGACAACGGCTTCCGCATCTATGAAGGAACGAACAAGCCGAAAGAGACAGTGAGCGTATCAGAAGATGGAGAAATTTTAAGCTGCGCGTATGCAGACGACCGCGTGGTTCTGATTCTGCGCGGGGAGAGTGACGATCATCCGTACCGGATGAAAATCTACAATCTGAAAGGAAAACAGCTTGCGGATGAAAATCTGGATTTCTATTACCAGAACCTTCAGATAGAAGAAAAACAGATTCTGCTGACGAACCGGCAGGAACTGTGTGTATATACCTTAAATGGAAGAAAGAAGTACAGCGGCGTGGTCAGCGAAACACAGATTCACGAGATCCTCGGCATGGGGCAGAACCGGTATCTGCTCGCGGAGGAGGACGGCGTTTCGATGATCCGGCTGAAATAGGAGAAGAAAAACATGAATTGGCTGAGATACGTATTACTTGCGGTGTGTATTCTTTCCGCACTGGCTGGATATCGAAAGGGGCTGGTCCGGACAGTGCTGTCCATGGTGTCCCTGATTCTGGTGACAGGACTGGCGATCTGGATGAATCCGTATGTAACGGATGTGCTGAATGAGCGGACAACGCTGCCGCAGTATGTGGAGAAGAAATGTTTAGAGACATTTGAAAACAATGAATTTCTGTCGGGGGAAAACCAGGATGTGCAGAAGAAATGGCTGGAGAGCATGGGCGTGCCGGAGGAGCTGGTGAACCAGATCCTCGGAAGCGGCGCGGTGCGGGAGTACCAGGAGGAACAGCTGCACAGTCTGGCATCCTACGCGGCGAAGGCGGTATCGGAAAAGATTATGAAAGGAATCGCTTTCTTTCTGACACTGGTGCTGGCCGTTGGTTTCGTGACGATTGCGGTGAAAATTGTGGAATTGATTGCGGAGATTCCGGGGATCAGCTTTTTGAACCGCATGGGAGGAGCAGGACTTGGTGTCGTGCGTGCGGTGCTGTGGATCTGGATTTTCTTTGCGGTGGTGTACTGCTTTCAGGCGACACACTGGGGGAATGTATGCATGAAGCAGATCCAGGGCGATATGGCGCTGGCATGGATTCGGGAGAATAATCCGGTGCTGATGCTGTTGAAGAATGTATTATAAGATGAGAAAAAACGGTTCCTTGTGGGGCCGTTTTTGGTGGGAGGGGGGACGAGGAAAAGCGGACGTCGTGTG
>ENA-OQIO01000041-OQIO01000041.1-human-gut-metagenome-genome-assembly--contig:-NODE-41-length-52642-cov-7.861430_pt1 | contig 52642 bp, 57 predicted proteins | sample MGYA00242573_ERZ504737 | MGnify/ENA primary metagenome ERZ504737 (study PRJEB26092, sample SAMD00036203) | human gut metagenome | host: Homo sapiens | study: EMG produced TPA metagenomics assembly of...
AATAGTTCCTGCTTCGGCCCCAAACAGCCAAAAACGAGAACTATTCCACCGCAAGTTCGTGAGGGAACGCGAAATGCCCTACAGCCCGTATTTCACGACGACTCGGTTGATCCGTCGACACCAGGGCTTATACAGGGCAGCCAAGAACACGCAGGTCGCAAGGCCGTGCGTGATATCGAACGGCACCGCCGTGGCAAAACGCGCCACGGCGCCCGCCCACGTGAGCGGCTGCACAAAACCGATGATGTCGTAGGCGTTGATCACCACGCCGTAGAGCAGGCCCGATGCAAAGCCGTACGCCATCAGCGACGGCATGCGCACGGTTCCATCCGCACGGTCGAACGCGCCCGCATGCGCCAACTCACCGCCAACATAGCCAACCAGACCCCAGGCATACATCTGCCATGGCGTCCACATGCCCTGCCCAAAAAAGAAGTTGCTGGTCAGCGCCGCCAGCGCACCGACCATAAAGCCGTTACGACGACCGAGCGTCGCCCCGGCGATAATGGCGATGGCGCTCACGGGTTTAAAGTCGGGAATGGGGCCAAACAAGATGCGCCCCGCCGCGGCCAACGCCGCCAGAACCAGCGTGGGCATAATCTGGCGCAGGCCCGGTCGCGATGCCTCGTAGCCCGCAAAGAACAACGCAAGCACCAGCGCCACCACGACAAGCATGGCAAGTGCCGCCTGCTCAACGCCCGCCAGCAACGCTGCAGTCATCACTGCCGGCACCGCCAGGAGCAGCGGAATCTCCATTTTTGTGAGTAGGCGCGAGGCGCGATAATCCGTCATCCCATCACGCCCTATAAAACACATTGTCGGCAAAGAAGTCGGCCGGCGGCTCCATGCAGGCAATCTCACCGTCGAACATCATGGCAATGTCATCGGCAACCTGCTCGGCAAAATCCAGATCGTGTGTGGCCATGATGACGGTGCCGCCAGCCTTCGCATGGTCACGCAGGTGCGGGCGATGATGCGGCGGCTGACCAGGTCTAGACCCTTGGTGGCTCATCGAGCAACAGCAGCTCGGGGCCAATCAGAAGCAGTTTTGCCAACGCAAGCAGTTGACGCTGCCCGCCCGAAAGATCGTACGGGTGGCGCCCATCCAGGCCGTCCAATCCCAGCTGCGCCGCGCGCTCCTGGGCCGCGCCCTCGTCATACCCGCAGGTCGAAGCCCATTCCATCAGCTCATCGCGCACTGTCTCGGCAACCAGCAACGCCTTGGGATTCTGAGGCAGCAGTGCCGTCGAGGCAGCCCCGCGCTCCATATGCCCACGCTGCAACTTGACCGTCTTGGCCAGCACCGAAAGCATTGTCGACTTACCACAGCCGTTACCGCCCACAACCGCATGCACCGCGCCTGCCGAAAACGACGCATCGAGTCCGCGCAGCACCCAGCCGGACGCCCGATCGTAGCGAAACCAGCTCCCTGCCAGGGTGGTAGCCGACCCAGCGTGCATTTTTGGGAGAATTCGGCATCCACCGGCGCGCGATGGCGCCCCCGAGTCACCCTGCGGCAGTATTTGCGCCTCAAATTCACCCGATTTGTCCGATTTCAGCCATTTTTCTGCACCCGGAGCGCCCGCGCGCGGGTCCAAAGAGCCCAGCTGGCCACTGGCGCTGCTGAAAACTCCGTTTTTTGCACGCCGCGAGGCACCCCACCCTGACGCCTCGCCAGAAAACAGCTCTTCACGATGCCCCAGGGAGGCAATGTCGGCCACCTCGCACACGCGTCCGTCTTCAATCCGATACGCGCACGTCGCGTATTCGAGCATCGGACGTGGCTGATGCGTTGCCACGACAACCGTGCAGCCCAGCTCGCGATTCACGCGGAACAGCGCATGCAGAAAACTCTTCTCGGCAACGGGATCCAGTTGGGACGTGGGCTCGTCGAGCAGCAGCACGCGTGGGCGCAACGCCAGCACAGCCGCCAGCGACAGCAGCTGTTTGCGTCCACCCGAAAGCGTATCGGTATCGCGGTGGAGCCAATCCTCCAACCCAAAGAAATAGCTGGTCTCGGCCACGCGACGGCGCATCTCTCGCGCGACATGCCTAAGTTTTCCAGACCAAACGCCATCTCGTGCCACACGGTTTCGCACACGATCTGGTTCTCGGGGTCCTGAAACACATAGCCCACGCGCTCCGCGGACGCCCGAACATCCATGTCGGCAACGCTCTCGCCCAGCACGCGCAGCTCGCCAGCGCATTCGCCCGTCGGCGAAATCTCGGGTTTGAGCAGCGAGAGCAACGTTGACTTACCCGACCCCGTACCACCTACCAGCAGTGCAAACGCCCCTTGGGGAACAGACCAGTCGAGCCCGTCGAGCACCGGCGCCTCGGCCCCGGGGTAGGCAAAGCGCAGACCCCGCGCTTCAATCGCCGGCGTATCCGAGCCGCACACCATGCCCGCCATCATGCTTCCGTCCAACCGGGTCATCAGCCAAACCTCTTCTCGTCAATCGCGTGCAGCACACAGGGCAGCGCCATCCAGGCCGCGTATACAACATAGCCCAGCCACGGCGCGGGCACCGAAAGCTGCGGGTAAAACGAATACTGCGTTGTCGCGGTCCATGCCACTGCCACCGCGGCGGCACCAAACAGCGCGAGCTCGACCAGCGCGGCAACGTCGCTGCGTCCCAGTCGATACCGCGCGTACGTCGTACGGCGCGACGCAGCACCCCACCCGCGCGAGCGCATGGCATCCGCGCGCTCAAGCGAATCTTCCATGCCCCAGCCCATCAGCACGCTCGACGCCCGCAGGCGCGATCGCACGGGATCGGCGGCGCACGCCCCGGCACATCGATCCGCGTCCCTGCACCGCCAGCACCGTACGGCCGCGGCGCAAAAACTGCGGGATAAGCCGCATGCACATCGAGATCATGAGCGCGATCACCGGCGCAGCGTTGCCCAAAAGCGCAAGCACCTTGTCGTATTCGAGCATCGACGCCGCGGCCTCAAACCACAGCACGCTCGCCACAAACAGCCCACCCATACACAGGCCGTACATCATGCTCTCCAAATACACCGCGCGCATGCCAATACGGAACAGCTCCGTCGAGCCCGAGGCGCTAAACAGCGGATTGAGCACCGCGATGATCAAAATCACCGGCAGCTGCCAGCGAAGCGCCCCCAACGTGCGCGCAGCACCGCGCGTCGCAAACCCGTACGCCAACCCACCCGCAAGCGACAGCGCGATCAACACCGGTTGCATCGAGAACATGGTGAGCCCCAACGTCAGCACCATGTAGAGCGCCGGAACTGCCGGATGCGACATCGAAAATGCCCCCACGGGCTCGGCGCCCGAACCCTCTCGTATGTTGTCCATAGGCATCCCCGCCCTCCCGCCAAATCACCGACGCCGAAGCACTGCCGGCACCGCCCGCAAGCAGCGCAAACACCACACCAGCGGCCCAAGCCTCAGCTGCCGCGCATCAATCGTTACGCGCTCATCATATGCCTGCGGTATCATATTGCGCCGTGTATCGTTTCCAAACACACGTCTCTATAACGTAACAGGAGATCACATGGACGCAACCGCAATTATCCTCGCCGCCGGCGAGGGCACCCGCATGAAGTCGAACCACTGCAAGGTTTCGCACAAGATCCTGGGCAAGCCCATGTTCAGTGGATCGTCGACGCTACCATCAAGGCCGGCTGCAGCCGCGTCGTGGTCGTCATCGGCAGCCATGCCGACGAGATGCGCGCCTCATCGATGGCGCCTACGCCAACAGCGCCACCAAGGTCGAGTGCGTCGAGCAGACCGAGCGCCTGGGCACCGGCCACGCCGTCAAGGTCGCGCTCGAGGCTGCGGCATCACGCAAGGCCCCGTCGTCGTGCTCAACGGCGACCTGCCGCTCATCACCGCCGACACCGTCGCCAAGTTCGCGCAGACCGTCGCCACCGGCGAGCTCGCCTGCACCGTCATGACCATGACCCCGCCCGATCCCTTTGGCTACGGCCGCATCAAGCTGGGCGCCGATGGTCAGATCGAGCGCATCATCGAGCAGAAGGACTGCACGCCCGAGCAGGCCGCCACGCTGCTGGAGTGCAACGCCGGCTGCTACGCCTTCGACGGCGCGCAGCTTGCCGCCCACATCAACGAGATCGGCAACGACAACGCACAGTCCGAGTACTACCTGCCCGACATGCTCGAAATCCTCAAGGGTCACGGCCAGGCGGTCTCCATCTTCCACTGTGACGACTACCGCGACGGCCTGGGCGTCAACAGCCGCATCCAGCTCGCGCAGCTCACCGCCATCGCGCGCGACCGCATCAACGAGCACTGGATGGCCGAGGGCGTTACCTTCATCGACCCCACGCAGGCCTGGATCGGCCCCGACGCCGTCATCGGCCGCGACACCGTCGTGTGGCCGCAGACGCACCTGATCGGCCACGTCACCGTGGGCGAGGAGTGCCAGCTCGGCCCCAACAGCCGCCTCACCGACACCACCGTCGGCAGCGGCTGCACCATCGATGAGACCATCGCCATCGAGGCCGTCATCGAGAACGGCGTCGACTGCGGCCCGCGCGCCTACCTGCGCCCGGGCACCCACATGCTCGACGGTTCCAAGGCCGGCACGCACGTGGAGATCAAGAAGTCCACGATCGGCGAGGGCTCCAAGGTTCCGCACCTGTCCTACATCGGCGACACCACCATGGGCTCCGGCGTCAACGTGGGCGCGGGCTCCATCACCTGCAACTACGACGGCGTGCACAAGCACAAGACCGTCATCGGCAAGGATGCCTTCATCGGTTCCGACACCATGATGGTCGCGCCCGCCCAGATCGGCGACGGCGCGCTCGTGGCTGCCGGCTCCGTCATCACCGAGCCGGTCCCGGCAGACGCGCTCGGACTGGGCCGCGCCCGTCAGGTAAATATTGAGGGCTGGGCCGCCGATTACCGCCGCCGCCTGCACGAGGACGACGAGGTATAACGTTTTACCAAGCATCTAAGGAGCTGTTCCATGGGGACGGCTCCTTTTTCTATCGTGACCTGCGCGACCGGATGAGTGGTCGGTTCGTGTCCGTTGACGGTAAAGACGTTATCAAGACCCGAATAACCCCGCCGCACGGTTACAATGCAAAAAGGCATCTATATGGCATTCGATGTATAAAGGAGAAGGGTAATGCCGATTAATGATCCCGAGAAGTCGGAGAATATGCGCAAGTCCATCCGCGTGTATTCCGGTTCCTCCAACCGTCCCCTCGCTCAGAAGATCGCTGAGTACCTTGGGGTCGAGCTTTCGGGCCTTACGCTAAAGCAGTTCGCCAATGGTGAGATTTACGCCCGCTACGACGAGACCGTCCGCGGCGCCGACGTCTTCCTGATTCAGTCCGTGGCCGGCGGCAACGTCAACGACATGCTCATGGAGCTGCTCATCGCCACCGACGCTGCCAAGCGCGCATCCGCCCGCTCCATCACCGCCGTTATCACCCACTACGGCTATGCCCGCCAGGACCGCAAGGCCGGCCCGCGCGAGCCCATCACCGCCCGCCTCGTCGCCAACCTGCTCGAGCGCGCCGGCGTCGACCGCATCATCACCCTCGACCTGCACCAGGGTCAGATCCAGGGCTTCTTCGATATCCCGGTTAACCACCTGTCCGCACTGCCGCTGTTTGGCCAGTACTACAACGACATGCACTTCGACACCGACAACCTGGTTGTCGTCTCCCCCGACGTGGGTCGTGCCAAGCGCCAAGAAGCTGTCCGACATGCTCGGCTGCGACTTGGCCATCGCCCACAAGGGTCGTCCGCGCCACAACGCTGCCGAGGTCATGGGCATCATCGGCGACATCAAGGGCAAGACCTGCATCATCAATGACGACATGATCGACACCGCTGGCACCTGTGCGCCAACGTCAAGGAGCTCAAGGCTATGGGCGCTGGCGACATCTACGTCTGCGCCACCCACGGTATCTTCTCCGGTCCGGCCATCGAGCGCCTGAACGACGCCCCGATCGTCGAGTGCGTCGTCACCGACGCCATCCCCGTCGAGGTCGGCGGCAAGATCAAGACCATCTCGGTCGCCGAGGAGTTCGCTCAGGCCATCTCCGCCGTTTACCACGAGGAGCCCGTCTCCACGCTCGTCGGCGCGACTTCGCGCTGTAGTCGCATCGTCCTTGCAACCCGGCGCATCGCCGCCGGAACAGAAGAAACCCCCGCGCTCCCCCTTGCTTCGCAAAGGTCGCGCGGGGGTTTCTTCTGTTCCGGCGGCTCGCTCTGCCGCGGCCGTGCTTTTGTCTGGTGGGATTTCGCTGAAGCAAAGCCTCGCATTCGGCGGGCGTGGTAGCCTTTGTCGTTGATTGAACTATTTACGTAACGGAGGACAAACATGGCAGCTGCACAGCCGCTCAAGATTCGCATGGTTGCCGGACTTGGCAACCCTGGCGATGAGTATGCCGAGACCCGCCACAACGCCGGCTTTAAGGCAATCGACGAGCTGGCCCGTCAGGCCGGCGTCACGTACTGGAAAAACCAGGCCGGTGCCGAGGTCGCGCTCATCAACATCAACGACCCCGAGGAAGAGGCGGCAAGCGCCAGATTGTGCTGGTCAAGCCACAGTCGTACATGAATACCTCGGGCGGTCCCATCTCCAAGCTCTGCCGCGAGTACAAGATCAAGGCCGAGGAGCTGCTCGTAATCCACGACGAGCTCGACATTCCCGCCGGCGACGTGCGCGTTAAGGTGGGCGGCGGCCATGCTGGCCACAACGGCCTGCGTTCCATCATCGACAAGATGGGCAGCCGCGACTTCAGCCGCATCCGCACCGGCATCGGCAACCCTCCCGGCAAGATGGCCGTCGCTGACTACGTGCTTAAGCAGCTACGCGCCCGCGAGGCCGAGGACTTCCAGGACACCTGCGCCCGCGCGGCCGACGCCGCCGGCCTGGCGATCGTGCACGGCGTGGTCTATGCCCGCGACCATGTCAACGGCGCCGCCTCCGCCAACGGCAAGCACTAAAACCTATCATTTAGGGATAGGTTTATTTTGACAGGTTTTACCTGCGGAAACGCCGCAGTCGACACATCGCAATAAACGCGCTGCCACCATACATGCATAACACCCCAAAGGGGCCGGCCTCAACGAAGCGCGAGGCCGGCCCCCTTTGCCGTTTTACCCGATAAAACTGACCAAAATAAACCTGCCCCTATTTGGTAGGCCAAAGTGGATAAACCCTGCTCCCAACCGCCGAAGACACACGTAAGTGACATGTCCATGAGGGTATAATTTGCACCGTATGTCTGCACAACGCCTGTGCACGTACGGTTTTATTCGGGCTACCGCCCATTTCCGTGGAGGCACGGTTCGGCAGCCCTAACAAGAGAGGGGTTCTATGTATAAGATCCTGGAGAAGACGCAGTTCTCGGAGAAGGTGTTCAAGTTCCGCATCGAGGCGCCCGCAATCGCCAAGCATGCGCACGCTGGACAGTTCCTCATGGTTCGCGCCAACGAGACGGGCGAGCGCGTCCCGTTTACCCTAGCCGGCTGGAACGGTGACGAGGGCTGGGTCGAGTTCATCTTCATGGTGATCGGCAAGACCACCGAAATGCTTTCCACCTACGAGGCCGGCGAGTCGCTGCGCGACGTCGTGGGCCCGCTGGGCGTTCCCACCGAGATGGCTGAGGGCCCCTGTGCCGTCATTGGCGGCGGCGTCGGCCTGGCAATTGCTTCCCGGTCGCCAAGCACCTGGTCGAGACCGGCCACGAGGTCCACGCCATCATGGCGCCCGCACCAAGGACCTCCTGCTCATGGAGGACCAGTTCCGTGAGCTCCTCGACGAGGACCACATCCACATCACCACTGACGACGGTTCCTACGGCGAGCAGGGCGTTGTCACCGCTCCGCTGGAGCGCCTGCTGCAGGACAAGGCCGTGAGCCAGGTCTTCTGCGTCGGCCCCGTTCCGATGATGAAGTTCTCGACCCTCACCGCCCAGAAGTACGACACCCCCATCACCGCGTCGCTCAACCCCATCATGGTTGACGGCACCGGTATGTGCGGCTGCTGCCGCGTCGAGGTGGGCGGCGTGACCAAGTTCGCTTGCGTCGACGGCCCCGACTTCGATGCCACCCTGGTCGACTGGGATGACCTTCGTGCCCGCCAGGCCGCTTACCGTTCCGAAGAGGGCGAGTCCCTCAAGGCCTATGAGGAAAAGAGCTGCGCATGCCACTAGTTAACGGTCGTTTCGTTGCCGATATGAAGTCGCCCCGCACCCCCGATAACGAGGAGCCGGCTGCCGAGCGCGCTTGCGACTTCCGCCCCGTCGACAAGGGCTTCACCGAGGAGATGGCGCTGGCCGAGGCCGAGCGCTGCCTCAACTGCAAGAAGCCGTTCTGTGTTGAGGCTGCCCCGTCAACATCAACATCCCCCGCTTTATCGAGCAGATCCGCGAGAAGGACTTCGGCGGCGCTCTCGATACCATCCGCGAGGACTCCATGCTTCCCGCCATCTGCGGCCGCGTCTGCCCGCAGGAGAACCAGTGCGAGGGCAAGTGCATCCGTGGCAAGAAGTCCGAGCCGTGGCCATCGGCCAGCTCGAGCGCTTCCTGGGTGACCGCCCCGAGCTCGCCTCCACGCCCAAGATGGCCCCCAAGAACGGCAAGAAGGTTGCCGTCGTCGGCTCCGGCCCGTCCGGCATCACCTGCGCCGGCGAGCTCGCCCGTAACGGTTTTGACGTCACCGTCTTTGAGGCATTCTTCACCGGCGGCGGCGTGCTGGTCTACGGCATCCCCGAGTTCCGTCTGCCCAAGGCAGTCGTCAAGCGCGAGATCGACGGCCTGGAGGACATGGGCGTCAAGTTTGAGTACAACTCCGTCGTGGGCAACATGGCCACGGCCGAGGAGCTGTTCGAGCAGGGCTTCGACGCCATCTACGTGGCGACCGGCGCTGGCCTGCCCAAGTTCCTCAACGTCCCCGGCGAGAACCTGCCCAACGTCTTCTTCGCTAACGAGTACCTCACCCGCGTGAACCTGATGAAGGCCAACAAGTTCCCCGAGTACGACACCCCCACCAAGCATGGCAAGAACGTCGTCGTCTTTGGTGGCGGCAACGTGGCTATGGACGCCGTCCGTACCGCCAAGCGCCTGGGCGCCGAGCACGCCATCATCGCCTACCGTCGTACCGAGGACGAGATGCCCTGCCGTCGCGCCGAGCTGCACCATGCCAAGGCCGAGGCGTCGAGGTTCTGCCGCTCGTCTCCCCGCTCGAGTTTGTCGCTGGCGAGGACGGCTCCGTGTGCGCCGTCAAGGTCCAGAAGATGGAGCTCGGCGAGCCCGACGAGTCCGGCCGCCGTCGTCCGGTGCCCATCGAGGGCGCAATCGAGGAGATCCCCTGCGACGTCGCGATCTCGCTATCGGCACCAACGCCAACCCCTTCGCAAAGAAGATCGGCGCAAGATGGAGCTCAACAAGTGGGGCTACATCGTTGCCGACGAGGAGACCGGCCAGACCACCGATCCCCGCATCTGGCCGGCGGCGACATCGTCACCGGTGCCGCTACGGTCATTCTGGCGATGGGCGCCGGCAAGAAGGCCGCCGCTTCGATCACCAAGAGCCTGCTGGGCGAGTAATCACCTACAGCGCTAGCCACCAAACGGCAAAGTCCCCGTCGAGCACACGCCCGGCGGGGACTTTTTTCTATGCCAGCCGCCCGACCACCACGATGGGGACAGGCACCTTTGTGGTGGTTGGGGGCCTGGTCGGCAAACCAATTCCAGCGTTTGTCTCAATCTGTAACAGTTAGACCCTGTTGAGCCTTGTAGTTGTTACAGATCAAGATATTGTGCGAACATCCGCCTGTTTGTCTCAATCTGTAACAGTTAGAGACCAAATTCCTCGCTACGTGTTACAGATCGAGACGTTAGGTTGGCGGCCGAGCAGTTCATCTCAATCTGTAACATCTAGAGCCGTTTTGGGCAGCTTGGTGTTACAGATTGAGATCTTGCAAAAGCCGAGAATGGGCGTTGTCGCCAAAACCTAACGCTTGCGACGCTTGGTCGCGGCGATGCCGGCCGCGGCAACGGTTGCGCCGGCGATGCCCAAGGCGGCGACCGTCATCGCGGTGGAGTCACCCGTGCTGGCGAGCTCCGTGCCGCCGGACTTCTTGCCGTTCTCGCCCTTACCCTTGGACTTGTTCGTCGTCACCGTGGTCGTCGTCGAAGTCGAACCGCCCGCAGGTACCCCGGTGCCGCCAGAGCCATCCGCACCGCCGCCCTGCTCGCCGTCGCCAGGCGTCGGCTCGGGCTCTGGCTTCAGACCGGGATCGGGCGTCGGCTCAGGCACCGCCTCATCGGTCACCGTAATCGTAATGTTCAGACGCTCGGAATACTCACTGTACGACATGCCAGGGCGCTGCGCCGCAATGCGCACATACATGTTGCTATCGAGCGCAATGGGCTCGGTGTACTTTACGCGGTCTTCGTCACGGCAGGGACAGGTGTCGTTGGTGGTGTACCAAATCGTCGTGCCATCCTCGGCAGAAAGCTCCAGCTTCGTGCCCTTGGGCACCGTAATGTAGTTCTCCTTGGGCGACCATGCACCAAACGTCGTCGCACCAATCGTCGCCACCGGTCGCGCCGGTCGCACTGCTCGGCAGACACGCGAACGTCGACCTGCTTGGACAGCGCCGTGCCGCCCACCGCCGCCGTCAACGTCGTCAAACCGGGCAGAGCACCATGCAGCACAAACGTCGCCGCACCGTCCTCGCCCGTCACGGCCTGGGTGGCATCGACAGAGCAGATAGCCGAGGACTCCAGCCCAACACTAACCTTGGCGCCCGCAAACGGCTTGCCCGCCTTATCGGTCACGTGCGCCACCAGCTCAAAGTCACTGCCATCAAGCATGGTCACGGCCTGCTCCACGTTGAGTTTGAGCTTGTCGGCACGAACGCCCACGACAAGCTCGCCACTTGCCCAGCGCGCCATGGCCGTGCCGGCGTAGTTGCGAGCACCGTCGAGCTCAAACGCCACCGTCGAGCCCGCCTCACGCGCATCGGCATAGCGAATACGCAGCACGCGCGATAGCGGCTTGCCATTGGGATCGTCCTGTTTGTCGAGCCACGTATACGTCACGTCGCCCAAGCCCTGCGCGCGCAATGCGACCAGGGCATCGTCGCTCGCATCCATATACTGCGCAAACTCAACCTCGATGCAATCGGTATAGGCATGGGCCGAGGCCACCTCGGGCGCCGCCGTCGACACCAAGCCAATGTTCACCTCAGTCTGAATCGGCGGCACGCGCAGCCAAGCCGAACGCGCCTCCTCATACCCGTCCTTGGTCACGCGCACCTGATACCAGCCGGTCGGCGTATTCCAGTTGTACGCGCCGTCCGCACCCGTTGCAAGCGGATTGTCCTGCTCATACTCCTCGGCATCCCAACGCACCGCATTGGTACCGGCCGCATTGTCGGCGCTCCACAGCTCAACCGTCGCGCCTTCAACCGTATTGGACAGCAGGCCCTCGTACACCACGCCCGCAGTCGGGTGCAGCCTTGGCAGCCACATTGCGGTAACGCGCCTCGAAGATCGACTGCATCTTCTCGTCCGAGATCAAGCCGTCCTTGTTGGCCTTGTAGACCTCGGCATCGGTCAGCTCGCCCCAGTTGACCGTAATGCGATTCTGGCACGCGCGCTCCACCTGCTCGCAGGCAACATCGTAGGCGCATTCGGCATTGGTCAGCTTAATCGCGCGCTCCGAACCTACGCTGGTCGAAGCCGCATCATAGGCAGCGCCCACCACGGTACCCGCCGAACCGGCCGTCAGCACGCCGGCGATTGTCATAATGGAGCCCACTGCCACATCGGTGCTATCGTGGCAGAGCTGGCGATACAGCAGATCCTCAAACGCACGCGCCTTCTCCATGGCGTCACGCAGCGCGTAAATGCACTTCCAGTCGTCCTCGGTCTTCTCGGGCTTGGCAAGCAAGCGCGTATGCTGAAGCTCATAGCCCTCGCGCTCGCCCTTCACCTTCTGCATGCGGACGTTCACGTTCTCCCAGTTCTTGCTGGCATCGTTCACGCCGTAAATGCCGGTAAAGATGCCGATGCCCTGGGTCGCCGCGGGAAACGCCTGACCGGCCGCCTTCCACGCGTCGGTCTTAAAGACCTGTCCGAACATCTCGCACTCGATCTTATAGCTCTTGAGCGAACGGATCGTGCGGATGAGCTTCATATGGGCGCTCACGTCGCCGTTGAGCTTCCAGGCCATGAGCCATCCGCGCACCTTGGAGTTGTTGAGGCTATGGACCACATTCCAGTTGTCGTACAGGTTGTCCAGAATGTCGCACTGCATGGCGATCGAGTTAAACAGAAGCGCCTGGTTCTTGTTGTTATTGGAGTTCTCGATAAACTCCGACTCGATATAGCCGTCTGCTCGCCATCGGGCGCGGCGACCTTAAAGCCCTTGACGGTATCGTCGTCAGCCGCCTTGTAGCTCAGCGAGCTGCCGAGCACCTGGCCCAAATCGTTAAACCCGCTCGTCGACTGGCCGTTGTACTCGCTGGCCTTAATGCCCGCACACTTGTTGAGCGCCGCAGCGGTTGCGTCATTCCAGCTTCCGTATTGGTTGAGCTGGCCGATACCCATCGACTGGCCCACCAGATCCTCGGCCTGCTGGGCAATAAACTCCGCTCGCGATGCATGGTCGACGAGCTCCTTGATGGCGGCCGCATCCGCAGCGTTCGCGCCCTGGGCCGCCGCGAGTTCCTGATACCAATCCTCGCTGGTGCCGTAAGCATCCTCAAAGATCATCTTGTCCACATTGACGCCATAGCTGTCGCCCTGCTGGGTCAGCAGCGCCGACGACCCGCCGACCGCGGCCTTGAGCTCAGCCGCAAACTGCGCGGCCTCGTCGTTGCCAGCACCATCACCCTCGCCGTCGCTGGCGGCAGGGGCGCGACGAGCCTTACGCGCAGCTCCACCTTGGGCTTCATCCTCTTTACCGTCCTTGTCCTCTTCGGCAAACGCATCGGCGACCATCTGGTCAATCGCGTCGTTAAAGGCCTCGTCGACATCATTAAACGAGTTATCCATCATATACTCGTGCCACTGCTGCACGGCATTCGAGAACTCCTGCTGGCGCTCCTCGGCCGCGGCGGAATGCTTTTTGGCCGAAGCTTTGGCGTCAAAACTCAGCATGGTCATAAGCTGGGCATTGGAGATGCGGTAGGTCTGCGGCATAAAGATTTGCTCAAAGTTGCCGCAGTTCACATAGGTCGAGTCATTCGCCTTGTTAAACTCATTAAGCAGCTTAAGGTAACCCTCGTCCACATACTCCGCCGCATAGCGCACGCGGGTGCCCTCGCGCGACTTTTGAGTCAGAGGAATCGTCACCGTCTTGCCATCCACGCAGTCCACGTACAGGTCGAGCGTGTCGGCGGCCTCTTCGTTTCCCACCTCGAGCGTGATGTCAAAGGTCCAGTAGGCATTCTTCTTTTGTGGCAGATGATGGAAGGTCCACAGGCCCTTGCCGGTGTCCTTGCCGTCCTTGACCAGGTTTTGCGTACCGCCACGATACGTCACATCAAAGTTCCAGACCGAAGCACCCGGAACATAGCGCACATAATTGCGAGCCGTCACCTCTGCGGCAGCGGCGGCGACATCGGTCGAGCCCACGCGCGCTTCGAGCGTCACACGCTCGGCGGCAAGCGTATCCTGCGGCAGTTCGTATTCAATCTTGGCACGGCCGAGTTTATTGGTCTTGCCGGTGTACTTTGCAGCCGACGAGCCCGTCCCCACGGTGAGCTGCACGCTCTTGCCCGGCGCTGCATAAACGTAGGCCACATTGCCCAGCAGGCTGTGAACGTCGGTGTTGTCGACCTCGATGCGCGATCCGCTAACCTCAAGCGTGGTGCTTCCCAGCGGCAATGTCACCTCGCCCAGCGTAATAAGCGGCGAGACGGCATAGATGCCCGCGGCCTTAGGCTTAAAGCGCACAAACACATCGGCGCCCGCACTCTTCTTCATATCGAGAACGAGGTTGTCGCCCTCCAAGTTGTGGCAGCCCACATGGCATCGGAGCTGGCGCCGGCTTCGCGAGCGCCTGCGGACACATCCTCGACGGCATCCTTGGCCAGAGGAATCTCAATCTTGGCAGCCTGGCTGTCCTTGAGCTCGTAATGAATGCGCAGCTCGGTCTCCGCGCCAACGACCGCGGACGAATCAGCGATAACCGAGCCCGCCGTCAGCCCGCGCTCGGCACGATACGTCTCCACGTCAAACGTGGGGACGTCGAGCGTCACGTCGAGCTGCTTGCCGTCCTCAATCTTCACCTGTTTTTGCGCGATATGCTTACCCACAGTCAGCCCTAGGCGGCTAAACGTGGAATAGCTCGTCGCCTGGATGTCGTAGCTCGTCTTGTTAAAGGCGACGATAGTGTACGAACCGGCCTTAAGGCGCGGCGTCTCGGCCTTCATGATAGGCGTGGTGCCATCGTCTTCGTAACCCATCAAATAGGTGACGCCGTCGGCGACCAGCTTGCCGTCGGACGTACGGAACACCAGCACGCGGTTGGCTCCCTGGTAGTCGCCCTTGGTCGTGACCGTCGCCGTGCCCCAAGGCTTCAAGTCGATATCGACCTTGCCGGCCGAAGGCTTCACCGTCGCCGTCGCCCCACCCAGCTTGAGGCTGTCTTTGGGCTCGAGCGTTATCTCCAGATCCTGGTCCGCGTCGGCAATGGCCTGCGACACCACGAGTGCTGTGCCCTGGATACGGAAGTCGTTTTCCTTGTCACCCTTGGCAGGCTTAAGCGTCTTGCCGCCGCTCTTCACCGTCAGATCGATGTTATTGAGACTATCGAGCTCAATGCGTTCGGTCTTATCCTGGCCTGCGACCGGTTCGAGATAGGCCACGTTGAGCTCAATCGCGCGCGAGGCCGGAATCTTGGTAAAGTCCTCCGCCTTTATCTCTCCGATATTCCATGTGCCCGTCATCTGGTCGCCCGGGCGCGCCAGCACCATGTCATAGTAACCGCTGAGCGAAATGCGCAGGGTGGCTGCTGTCTTGGAGAGAGCGTCCGCTGTAAAGCTGCCGTCATCGCCAACCACCAGCGGCGTGGACTGCCCCGCCTGCACGAGTGTAGCCGTCGCGCTCTGGGGAAGTTTGCCCGCGATCTGGGCGGCCTCGCCCATCCACACAAAGGTATAGGCGGGACGCGTTGGGTCGGCCGAGTCCATGCGATCGGCCACGGCATCGGCAAGCTTTTTGACCATCGAGGGGTTGCCAGCCGAATCGGTCGCATAGGCATAGATGGTCTGGCCTTCACTAAAGGGAATCGCATACGTTACGCCATCGATTGTCACGCGCTCATTATAGTCGCCCGGATAGCCCGCCTCACCAAACTGAAGATCGGGGTTCATCACGCGCAGGGCAACGGCATTATGGTTCGTCTCGTTTCCGTATCTCGTGTTCTCAAAAGCTCCCCACTCTATCATTTCCACGCTTTTGGGTAGCACAATCTCTTTGCCGGCAATCGCAGGATCAAGAGAGGCGAACGCGAGCGCCCCGATATATTTAACGCCGTCGCCGATCGTCACCGACGACACATGCGAGCACCCGTCAAAGGCATTGCGCTCAATCCGCTCCACCGTGCCCGGCACATTGATCTGCGTAAAGGTGAGCACTGTTGTGTCCGAGACATAGAACTGTGGCACGCCGCAATAGGCGAATGCAAGATAGTCGATAGTTTTGACCGAAGTCGGCAGCGTTGCCACCACCTTGTCGTCAAGTTGTTCACATTCCTTAAAGGCCTGCTCGGGAATCGTGGTAAAGGCCGCGTTGTTGGGCCAGGTTACCGTTTGGAGCGTCTTGCTTTTGTAGAATGCATAGCTCTTGAGCTCCTCGACCGAATCGGGCAGTGCGATCTCTTTGATGCTGCTGCCGCCCAAGCCTCCAACCGAGCGGACATGCGAATTAGGGGCGAAGGTGATCGATGTGAGCGCAGCGCTTCCCATACCCGTAAGGCTTACGACATTTTTGTCGTCGATGGTCGAGGGCACCTCCAACGTGGTAATGCCCGCGTCGCCATACTCGATAGAAATTTCGTTGGTGAGGCTATCAATCGAGAAGTAGTACTGCGCGGGGGTCTGCTCGCCGGCCACGTAGCCATCGTCGTATTCGTCCTTTACGCCCGTGGCGCCCTTCGAGGTCATCCAGAGCCCAAGATCCTCATTCCAGGTTGCTTCGGCTTCGGCGGTCTCCTCCTGCTTCTGCTGTTCGGCGAGCTCCTTGCCCTCGACAAGATCGGTGGCAAGCGTACCCGCAGGTGTGCTCTCGGTCTGCCCGGCGCCCGTTAGGCCCGCCGCCGATGCAATCTCGGAGGCCGGGGGCGTAGGGGTGTCACCGTTATCGAGCACCGTGGGGTCGGCAGCGCCGGCATCGGGCGCGGGGTCGGCGGAAGCAGAGTCTGACGTTTGGGCGTCAGCCGAATCGGCGGGAGCGGCGTCGGCTGCTTGGCCGTTATCCGTCTGCACAAAAGTGCCGTCGGTGTTGAGGGCCTCAGCAAACGCGCCGCGGGAAACGAACCCGTCACCATGGCGAGGGTCACCGTGGCAACCGTCAGCCGGCGGCAAAGCGCTCGAGCAGTAGTCCACCTCATGGTCGTTCCTTTCTTGCAAACCTAAAGTCATCCAGCGTAATCGTGGTCCACAAACAAAGCGAACGGTAGGTTCATATATACGAACCTACCGTTCTACCTGCGCAAACCGCCACAAAGGGGACAGGCACCTTTGCGGTGGTTCTGGACTCGGCCGATCGGTTTGTCTCGATCTGTAACAGCTAGAGGTCAAATTCCCCGCTTGGTGTTACAGATCGAGACATTAGATTGGCGGCCATTCGGTTCATCTCAATCTGTAACATCTAGGGCCGTTTTGACTGGCTTGGTGTTACAGATTGAGATTTTGCTAAAGCCGAGGATGGGCGCCGCCGCCAAAACCTAACGCTTGCGGCGCTTGGTTGCGGCGATGCCGGCGGCGGCTACGGTTGCGCCGGCGATGCTAGGGCGGCGACCGTCATCGCGGTGGTATCCCCCGTGGTAGCCAGGACAGCATCGCCCTTCTTGGCCTGCGTGGTTTTCTCAACCGTCTTGGCCGTGGTGGTTGTCGTGACCGGTTTAGCCGCGGGCTTGGTCTCGGGCTTCACCTCGGGCTTGGGCTCAGGCTTGACCTCAGGCTGCGGCGCGGGCTTTTCGGGGTCGACCGGAGCCGGCGTGGCCTCGGGCGTAAACGTCAGATCGGTGTTGAGCCACAGAGTGAAGATACAGCCGCTCTCGGGATCAACTACACTCGCTTCGCCCATCTGGTAGCCGCACTCCTGGCCGTTGATCACCAGCTTGGTGTTGGGCGTAAAGTAGAATCCGCGCGCGGGCTTGAGGTAGATACCGTAGCGATAGGTCACGCCAGGCTTAAAGGCGTCGATGTGGTTCGTGATGTTCTGATCCCAGAACTTCTGAGAGTTCACTTCGCTGCCGTCGCTACCCGTCCAGTACTCACACTGAGGAAGGGAGTTGGAGCCCGTCGGAACATTCGCCGTAAAGACCGGCTTATCGCCCGCCTTGAAGGTGGTCGTGGCGCCGTTGATCTCTATAACGTCGATGGCCCGCCATTCGTCGATCGGCTGCTCGCACAGCATATTGTCAGCGTTTGGCGCGAAGACGCCGTTGACGGTCTTGATGTGGTGCGTCCAATGGCCGTTGACGTACATCATGCAGTCATTGCCCACGGTATTGTCGCCCTTGAGCCTCAGCTCGACGGAATACATGTAGAACTTGCCCTCTTCGAAGTGTTCGATCCTCCTCGCGCCCGTCGGATACTTGGCGGGGTCGGAATACCAGAAGGCAACGGGCGTGAGCTCCGCGGGGTCGCTGCCATCCATCTCCTCCCAGCACTCGTAGGCGATCTCGTACTTGTCGGCGTCAGCAGCGGGAATCGTCGCGGTCGCGCGGGGCGCCTCGCCGGGCGCGTAGTCGGTCTTCACGTCGTTGACATTCAGGTTATGGAGGGCTTCGTTTTCCGATGCAACAAGCGTAATTTCGCTATTGATGGCATAGCGGAGGTAATAATCGTACCTGGTTTCGTTGACGATAGTGAGCTGCTTCATAGTCAGTTCCGGTATACTCCAGTGCCGAGCCAATATAGAGAGCCTCATTGCGCGTGAGTCGATACGAGCCGCCTGCCGCGCCACCCGTAAAGGTCAGCGTCAGCCTCATGTGATCGCCAACAGGCTCAAAGCGGGCCGTCACATCGGACATAGATGTGTCCTGGACTTCAGCCAGGGTGCCCGAAGCAGCATCGGCCGGTAGTACTTGGTTTCGACAAGTTCGCAGAGCGGCTCATCCGGCATGCCGCCCTCAACATCGGGAAAATCATAGGTATACGACTGGCCCTTTTCGAGTGTGACATTGCTCGGAAGCGCGCAGTCCGTGTAGCGGGAAACCACGGTCGTATTGACCCTAACGCCGCCCCCGCCTGTCACATCGGTCACGCCACAGGGCATGATGGCGTTGCTCGCCGGCATGGCGGCGTTGTCGTCGCCAGAAGCGTTTTGCCCAGCGAGCGCAGCACCGCTAGACTCATTGGCGGCATCGGCTGGGATTGTCTGCTGAGGCTCAACGGTGGCTTGCGCCGCCGGAGCAGCATCGGTTGCAGGCGCGGTCGAAGCAGCTGGCGCGGTCGTTGCAGCCGTATCCTCCGCAACCGTCGGCGTCACCGGAGCCGCGGCAACCTCATCCGTCCCAGCGGCGGGATCGGCGCATTCCGTCGCCAGCGCCACGCTCGGCAGCAGCAACTGACCGACCATAAGCGCACACGCGCCGGCGCAAGCTATTTTGGCACCCACACAACGCCAGATACCGTGAACCAGCGAGCAGGTGGACTCACGTTGAGCTTGCTTGTCAAAGTGGCTTACGTTCATAACGGCCTCCTTGGTCGTAGGGACATACCACCACAAAGGTGCCTGTCCCCTTTGCGGTGGTCCTGTACCACCAAGATGTGCCAAATGACTCCATATGCCTAGGTTCGTAGATGTGAACCTAGGCCTCTACCTGCGGTTTAATTCAATATGATTTCGCCATCGCCACACTCGTCCCGGGAACGCTACAATCGAGGACACGATTATTCGTCCACCCAAAGGACCGTCCTTGAACCTGAGCAGGTCTAAAATCAACGCGCTTCTGGCACTCGCACTCTTCACCTTCGCCTTCCTTGCCGCCGAGTTTCGCTTCGACGTCAACGTCGGGCTGCTCGCCGGTGCCGAACGCGTTGTGCTTGCGCAGGGCTTTATCCTTGGCGCCAGCGTCATCGGCTTTATCGGATATGCACCACTGCTCGGTCTCGCCCAACGCAAAGGCCAGCCCCAGGCAGTTGTCAGCGCCGCCGTTCCCATCGCCATCCTGGGATTGACCCAGATCCAGTCCCCCACGGACCCGCTTGCGCTCGAGATTCTGGGCTGCGTGGCATTCTTTGGACTCGGCCTGCTGGGCGCCGCTGCGCACCACGCCTTTTCACTGGCGTTTCAAGACGATCCCAAGCTCGCCACCGGTGCGGGAGCAGCCTATGCCGCGGGCATCCTGATGCAGTTCGCCGTCAACCTGCTCAATTGCGGCGGTATCGCAGAGCTCATCGTCCTTGGCGCAGCGACTATCGCCATATCCGCCCTCAGCGTCGTTCCCCAAAAAGCTGCCGAGAGCTCCAGCCCCGCCGTCAATCCCTTTGCTGAGTCCTCTCATGCCCTCGCCAAACAGGCATGCTGGAGCATCGCGCTCGTCATGATTCTTGCCTGTCTGTTCTCCACCCTCGACAACGTGGTCACACTCTCCAACGCCCACGGCACCATTGCCGTGCAGACTTGGCCGCGCCTCTTTTTGGCGGCAAGCGGCCTTGCCGCCGGTCTTATCTTTGACCTTGCCGAGCGCCGTTACATGGGACTTGTCATGCTCGGCATCGCCGTGCTCTCGACCATTTCCATCCTGGCCGTGGAGGCCGGCGCCGATCCCAACCTAGGCCTTGTCGTCTTTTACCTGAGCTCGGGCTTTTTTGTCACGTTCTTTACCGCCACCTTTACACAGCTGGCACCGCACATGCATGCACCCGCCCTCTGGGCCGGCATGGGGCGCGCCGCCAACAATGTATGTGCATTCACTACATCGGGCATCTCGCTTGCCTCGTGACCTCGGGCAACGTTGCCTCATCATGATCGGTGCGCTCATGCTGCTTGTGGCGGCGAGTGTGGCGTTTGTAGCCGCGGGCCTGTTCCGCCTGCCCCAAACCGAGCAGGAGCGCGAGCGCGAGCAGCTGGCAGAAGAAGCACTCGCCGCCCCCACCATCGAGGAGCAACGCCAGGCCTTCATCGCCAACCACGCTCTCACCCCGCGCGAAGTCGACGTGCTCATAGCCGTGACCCAGGATGAACGCCCGCTCAAGCAGGTTGCCGAGGAGCTCGGTATCTCGATGCGCATGGTGCAGCGCCACCTGAGCTCTATCTACCAAAAGACCGACACGCAAACGCGCGCCGGGTCTCACCAAAGCCTTCCCCTCGGCCTAAAACAAAAACCATCACAAAGGTGCCTGTGAACTTTGTGGTGGTTATTGATCGGCTAGCCTTCGAGCTGCGCTACCTTGTAGCGGTAGGCAGCGGCGATGACATCTTTGCAGCCCTCGCGGCCCAGCTTGGCGCGGTTGACGACGATGTCCTTGCCACTCGTCATCTTCCACTTTCCGGCGCTGTAGCGCTTATAGAACGCCTCGCGCGCCTTCTGCTGCTGCTTGACCAGCTTGGCGCCCTTCTTTTTGTTAAGGCCGCGCTTCTTGCGCACGATCTCGACGCGGTCCTCAAAGGGTGCGGTCACCAACACGGCAATGTGGTTGGGATTGTTACGCAGCAGGTAATCGGACAGACGGCCTTCGATAATGCAGCTCTCGGTCTCGCCCAGATCCAAAATCACCTGGCTCATCTTTTGGAACAACTTGTCCGAGTACGAACGTGCATCGTAGCGGTCGGGCAGAAACGCCATATTCTCCACGGCCAGGCGCTCGTCGTAGGCAGCCATCTTGTCGAGCGACTCGCCCGCGCGCAGCGACGCACGCACCAGCAGCTCGTTGTCGTACAGCGGAATCCCCAACTCGTTGGCGAGGATGCGTCCGATCTCGTGGCCCTCGGCACCAAAGTCGCGCGCGATGGTAATGACCACAGGACTCTTCTTGTTCTCCAGATCGCTCATCGCGATTCCTTTCTCTATGTGACAAAGGGACAATCCCTTTGTCACATTCTACGCTGCCACGATACGACGTTGATACGCTCGGACCAGCAGCGAGATACCAAAGTTGAGCACAAAGTACATCGCAAACACCAGGCCGTAGAGCATAAGCACCTGCGACAGATCGATCGCGTGGGCCATCACAACGTTGGCCGTGTACATGAGCTCGGCCACGTTAATGCCCGAAAGATACGAGCTGTCCTTAATGACGGTCGTGCACTGGCTAAACAGCGCCGGAATGATCGTCTTAAACGTCTGCGGCAGAATGATGTAGCGCATGGTGCAAAGAAGCCGAAGCCCTGGCTCTGCGCTGCCTCAAACTGGCCGCGCGGAATCGAGTTGAGGCCACCGCGCACAATCTCGGCCATAACAGCGCTGGTAAACAGCGTAAAGGCGATGGTCGAAATCACAATGTCCAAACCCTGCACCGTAAAGTAGATAAACAGGATCCACAGCAGGTTCGGCGTGCAACGGAACAGCTCGATATAGGCGCTCACCAAAATACGGAACGGGCGGGGCGCATAGCTTTTAACGAGCGCCAGCACCGTGCCAAAGATGAGCGAGAAAAAGATCGACAGCGCCGAGATCTCGATCGTCTTAACAAAGCCGCCCCAAATGTAGAGCAGGTTGGTCGCGTTGAAGATTTCCATGCGCTAGGCCTCCTCTACGTTGTCGAGCCCCAGCTCGGCCAGGCTCACGCCGCGCGGACGCTCCTTGGAGCGGCGCTCGAGCCACTGCACCAGCATGGCGAGCGGAAAGCAGATGATGAAGTACATAAGGCAGCAGACGATGTATCCCTGCAGGTAACCGTACAGACTCACAAAGTTGTCGGAACGGTACATAAGGTCGCCGCCGGCCACAAGTGCCAGCACCGACGTGTTCTTGACCAGGTTGAGCGCCTGGTTACAGAGCGGCGGCAGAATGATCTTGAACGTCTGGGGCAGCACGATGTACCAGTACGCCTGCGCACGGGTAAAGCCCTGGCTCTGGGCCGCCTCCATCTGACCGCGCGGAACCGCCTCGATACCAGTGCGGATGACCTCCGAAATGTAGGCCGCGTGATACAGGCCCACACCCAAGAAGCCCAGCACGAACGGCGCGATGCGCACCGGCTGGTCGGCACCGGTTATGGCCTGCAAAAACTGCGGACCGGCCATGTACATAAAGAGCACCTGCACGGGCAACGGGGTGTTCTGGTAAAACTCCACGTACACGCGGCTTATGGCGCGCAGCACGCGCGAGCGAGTGGTAGAGAACACGCCCAGCAGCGTGCCCAGCACCAGCGACAGCAGCAGACCGGCAACGACCACTTGCAGCGTCACGCCAAAGCCCTCCCAGAAGGGCCCCATGTTTTGAAATGTCGTCGACCAACGGTCGGCGTCAAATAATCCTTCGAGCATTTGATTCCTTCCTTGGACGATGCGCCTATACAAGACCCCAGGTCTTGACCTCTTGGTCGAGCCAGCCGTCGGCCAGGCGATCGCAAATCACCTGATCGACCACGGCCGAAAGGTCGCAGCCCTTCTTGGTCGCCACGCCGTAGCCCTGCTCGCCAAACTTGACCTCGGGCTGCAGCAGCTCAACGGTCTCGTTCATGTAACCGGCCAGTGTGGAGCGGTCCATGGCAAAGACGTCGATATTGCCGGCGTCGAGCGAACTCTTGATGATGGGGTAGCCGCTAAAGGCCCTAAACTCAGGCTTGCAGCTAAAGCCGTTGTCCTTGATCATCTGCTCGATCAGGCCCTGCGTGGTGGCACCCTGGCTCACACCGATGACCTTGCCGTCCAGGTCCTCAATCGAGGTAAAGCCCGAACGCTTCTTGACCATGAGTCCCACGTAGTCGGTGCGGTACGGCGTCGAGAAATCCCAGCTCTTCTTGCGCTCGTCGGTGATGGTGTAGGTCGCCGCGACCACGTCGAGTTGGCCGTTATCGATCAGCGGGCCGCGTGTCTTGGGCGTTACGTCGGTAAACTCGACAAGCTCCTGGGCGCGGGCCTCCTTATAGCTCACGCCAAAGACGGCAGCGGCGATCTGGTAGCACAAATCAACTTCCATGCCCTCAAAGCGACCCTTGGCGGTGTCGTAATAGCCATAGCCGGGAACGTCCTTCTTAACGCCGGCATTCAGATGGCCACGCGACTTGATGGCCGCAAGCTTGGACCCCTTGTCGGAGCCCTCGCCGCTGGCGGAGTTGCCGCAACCGGTAAGCGCGGTCCCTGTCAGCGCAAGCATGCCGGCACCAGCCAGCCGCAAAAAGTGACGGCGCGACACGGCCGCCCTCGTCATATCCGTCATGTCCATCACCGTGCCTAGTGCAGAATCTTGGACAGGAACTCGCGGCAGCGCGGGTTCTCGGGGTTATCGAAGAAGTGCTCGGGCGTGCCCTCCTCCAGGATGCGGCCGTCCTCCATAAAGATGACGCGGTCGGCCACCTGGCGCGCAAAGCCCATCTCGTGCGTCACGCAGATCATGGTGATGTCCTCCTGCGCGAGCTCAATCATAACGTCCAGAACTTCCTGGACCATTTCGGGGTCGAGCGCCGAGGTCGGCTCGTCAAACAGGATGATGGGCTGCTTGGTGCACAGGGCACGGGCGATGGCGATGCGCTGCTGCTGACCGCCCGAGAGATTCTGCGGATACTCGCCGGCCTTATGCGCCATGCCGACGCGCTTGAGCGCGGCGATGGCGATCTCGGTCGCCTCCTCCTTGCTCTTCTTTTGCAGCTTGATGGGCGCGAGCGTCAGGTTGCCCAGCACCGTCATGTTGGGATACAGGTTGAACTGCTGAAACACCATGAGCTGTACTTGCGAGCCATCTCCAGGTGATTCTTTTTGGTGAGCGGCGTACCGTCGATGACGACCTCGCCCGACGTAGCTCCTCCAGATAATCGACGCAACGGATGAGTGTCGACTTACCCGAGCCGGAAGGCCCGATCATTACGAGCTTCTCGCCGCGCTTGACGGTGAGATTGATATCTTTGAGCACATGCAGGTCGCCAAAGTACTTGTTGAGATGCTTGATCTCGATCATGTCTGCCATGAATGTCCCTTCCCTGCGTTTACACGAGTTGAACTATTGTACGGAAAGAACCACGTTTCCGCAGCCCACACTACATTCCCGTAAAGAACCCGCAACCTTCCACCCACTCATTGGGGACAGACTTAAATGAGTACCCGCTCATTGGGTACTCATTTGAAGTCTGTCCCCAATGAGCGCCGAAAATAATACAACCGCCCTTGTTGAGCATAAGCCAGCGAAAACCCGTACACGCGAGCAAGGTGACGTGAAATGAAAGGGCGCTGACCTTCTGGTCGCGCCCTTGAAATTGAACGTCAGATTGCCGCGTGTGCGGGTTTGCAGCGTCGAGCCGTTACGCGGTTTGGTAAAACCGCGTAACAAATTACGCAAGTTTGGCTCCAACGATCTTTGCTGCTGCCGGCTTATCGAAGTTGCCGCCAGTGGCCTTACCCAGAGCGCCCATGACCTGGCCCATCTGCTTCTTGGACGTGGCGCCCAGCTCGGCGATGACCTGCTCGATCAGGGCCTCGAGCTCCTCGCCCGAAACCTGCGCGGGCAGAAGGCTCTCCAGAATCTTGACCTGCTCGGTCAGGTTGTCGGTACGCTCTTGGTCGGTGCCGGCTTGATGGACATCTCCAGCGTCTCGCTCGTCTGCTTAATCAGACGCTTGATCATGCTGTTGACGTCTTCCTCGGTCACATCGCGGCGCTCGTTGACCTCGATATTCTTCACCTCGGCCTTGACCTGGCGAATGATGGACAGGCGAACCTTGTCCTTAGCTTCATGGCCGCGATCATTTCCTTCTGCAGCTCTTCGTTGGTCATCTGCAAATCCTCTCTAATAGCGTGGGCGGCACTCGCGCGAGCACCGCCCCATGATTACTCAGTCGTCGACGAATCGTCGGTCGAGCTCTTGGTGACGCCCTTCAGGCTCACGTTGTAGGGCACATCCTTGGGCATGGGGTTGACGGTAATGTCGGCGTCTTTCTTGTACTGCTCCAGCCACTCGCTGTATGCAGTACTGGCCGCCTGCGTCTTCACCACGTTGGAAACGTACTTCTTGATGTCCTTGGGCACCTGCTTGATGTCATCGACCTGGCTATCGACATGGAAGTAGTCGGTGCACTTGATGATGTGGTAGCCATAGGTCGACTCGACGACTTCGCTCACGTCGCCCTTGTTGAGCCCCTCGAGCGCCGTCTGGTAGCTGTCGACAAAGGTGGTGAGCTTATCCCAGCCCACATCGCCCTTCTTCTCCTTGGAACCGGTGTCCTCGGAGTACTGTTCAACGGCGTCCTCAAAGCTCAGCTCACCGGAGTTGATCTTGTCCAGGCACTCCTGCGCCTTGGCCTTGGCGGCAGCCTTGTCCTCGTCGGAAGCGTCGGAATCAACCTTGATCAGGATGTTCGACGAGCGACGGGCATCGTTGTAGTTGGACAGGTTCTCGTTGATGTAATCGACGATCTCGCTGTCCTTGGGCTTACTGGTGGGCGCCACGGCATCCTTAAGCTTTTGCTGTGCCAGGTTCTCCTTGAGCGAGTCCTTGTAGGTGTCCTCGGTGTAGCCGTAGGTCTTAAGGGCCTTCTTAAAGGCTTGGCACCGCCCGCGCTCTTGCACGCGTCCTTCCAAGCCTTCTCGACCTCCTCGTCCGACACCGTCACGCCGTTCTCCTTCTGTGCCTGTTGAAGCAGAATCTGCTGCGTGTAGGAGTCGATGAGTTGCTTGCGGTACTTCTTGGGCGTGAGGTCGTTGTCGACCAGATACTGTGCCCAGTCCTTGTCCTTGGTGTAGCCGTAGGACGTGCGCATGCTCATGATCTGCTTGGTCACGGTGTCCTCGGTGAGGTTGGTGCCGTTGATAGTGGCAGCTACACCGCCGGTAAGCTTGTAGCCCGAGGTATCCTCTGCCTGCGACATCAGGCCGGAGCACGCCATGGCCGAGACGGAAAGCAGCATTGCCAGCACGCCGATGACCACCAGAACGATCTTGACGGTCTTGGACACGCGGGTCTTGCGCTGCTTCTTGCGAGAGCTGGAGGCGGCGCAAGCCTGCTGCTCGGGCGTCGGCTCGGGTGCGGGGTTCTTTTTCTTATTTGCCATAGTTGGCCTTTCGCATAACGAATCGAACAAACGCCATTGTGTCACAACGCAGCCCCCGCGGCACGCTTGGTGCATTGGGGACAGGTTAATCTGCACCATTTTGGTGCAAAGGGGACAGCTCTGGCAGCCGGCACCTTAGAAGTGACGGCGGATAGCGTCGACCATGCCCTGGGACGTGGTCTGGCCGAGCACATCGGCTGCAGCGTCGGCATCCATAAAGATATTCATGAGCGCCTGAAGTGCCTCGACCTGGCCGCCCGGCTCGGCGATGCCAGATTGATGACGATCTGCGCCGGCACCGGGGCGCCCATGCCCGCCATCGCGTTGAACATCACGGGTGCGGCGGGCTTCACCACCGCGACATAGGGCTTGGCCACAAATCCCGGATCGGTATGCGGAATGGCGATATTTGCCGCCGGCATGGCAAGACCCGTGGGATAGGCATCCTCGCGCGTGCGAACGGCGTCGAGCCAACCGTCGGCAATGTAGCCGCGCGGAGCAAGCTCACTCTCGAGCTGCGCAAACACCTCACCCGGCGTCGCACACTCCCAATCAAAAAACACCAGCTCAGGCGAGAAAAGCGCCTCGGCGTTATCCGCCATACCGTCCTCCAAAGTTGCATGGGGTTCACATTGCCCCATATGATAGCGAAACCAGACAGACAAGGTTAGTCGAGGATCCCGATCATCTCGAGTGCACGCGCGGGCGTCAGGCAAACCTCGGGCATCGCCTCCAACATGCGCCGGTCGCTCGTGACCACGTAGTCAACATCTGCCGTCTCGCCCGAAGCAATGATGAGGTTGTCTTCAAGATCCGGCATACGCTTGCCAAGCATGCGTGCCATCTCGCACTCTGCCAACGAAAGTGGAGAGGCCGTTGCTACCTGCATCATATGCTCGATGCAGGCCCATGACGCCGAGGCAAACGACACGCTAATCCCGTTCGCATTCCGCCGGGCTAGACGCCGAGGCAAAATGTAGAACACATCCTTTGCCGTCGTGGGCGCATAAAGAAGGTCGATCTTTCCCGCCTCGGCCAGTTCAACCAATCTCTTCGCTTCGTCGAATGCCCCCTCTTGCAGGTAATAATCGAGCCAAACGTTCGTATCTACAAGCAGGCGTTTTGCTCGATCATCGGCAATTCGCTCGATGTCGGCAATCATCGCGTCATACATATCATCTCGTACGGCATCCCAGTCTTCCGCAGATGATCCACCTGGCTCAAAATCCGAAGCGCTTAGCCCCAACGAGGAAAAAGCTAGGCCACACCCCTGCTCGGCCAGGCTCTCCGCACGGGGCGCCTCGCGCTTATCCGCCACCATAAATCCCGGCAACGTTTGATGCTCGACAAGATAGACCCAAAGCGCACGAATAGCATCGCTCGCCCCCAATCCATTGCGAGTTAGGACCGCGTCGCCACCAGCCTTGAGCTAGGATCGATTCGCGTGTTGAGCTGCACCGTTGCTGTACCCATAGCGGCTCCTCTCTATCTGCTAGCAGTATAGCAAACATGAAAGGCCACGCAAAAGGGCCCCGCCCGCACACGGACGAGGCCCTATCAGATTTCTTGGTTCTGATGAAGCTTTTACATCTCAAGGAAACCAAGGAGACCCTTTTTCAAGCGACTAGCGCGCCGGGTCGATAGCCACCTTGCCGCTCTCCAGCACGTGGACGCGGCCGTCGGCGAGCATCTGCACGACCTCGGGATACAGCACGTGCTCAATCGCGTGGATATGCTCCTCGAGCGTGTCGACGTCCCAGCCTTCCTCGACAGCCAGCGCACGCTGGGCGATGATGGGGCCGTTGTCGTAAATCTCGTTGGCAAAGTGCACGGTCACGCCGGTCACCTTGACGCCACGCGCAAACGCATCGTCAATCGCATGGGCACCGGTAAAGCTCGGCAGCAGCGCCGGATGCAGGTTGACCACGCGATTGGGGAACGCCGCCAGCAGCGGCGTGTGCACCATGCGCATATAGCCGGCCATCACCACGTACTCGCAGCCACGTTCGAACAGCTCATGCGCGATGATCTCGTCAGCCGCGATGGGGTCGGCATAGACATCCTTGGACAGCGTGAGCGTCTGGATGCCCGCACGCTCGGCGCGCTGTAGGCCCTTGGCCGAAGGACGGCTCGACACCACGAGCTCAATCGAGGCGTTGAGCTTGCCGGCGGCGATTAGGTCGATCAGCGCCTGCAGGTTGGTACCCGAGCCGCTGATAAGCACGCCAATCTTAAGCGGCTCGGCCGTATCGGTGCCGGTCGGACGGGTGTAGGGCACAAAGCCCAGGCCCTCGGCAGCAGCCATCTGCTCGTTAGCGCTCATCGGAGTACACGACCTTACCGGAACCCTCGACGCACTCGCCCACGCGGAACGGTTTCTCGCCCAGCGCGACCAGGGCCTCGGTCACGGCAGCCTCGTCCTCGGGGGCGACGATCAGGCACAGGCCAACGCCCATGTTGAAGGTCTTGCATGCCTCGTTAGGCGCAAGCTCGGCCTGGCGCGACACGTAGGTGATGACGGGCGGAACGTCCCAACCCATCTCGGCGCCGTTGCGGGTGACCACGGCGTCGACGTCGTCGGCGAGTGCGCGGTTGAGGTTCTCGGTAATACCGCCGCCAGTGATGTGGGCGATGGCGTGCACCGGAGCGCCGCCGCGGAGCAGCTCAAGAACCGGCTTGACGTAGATGCGCGTGGGGGCCAACAGAGCGTCTGCCAGCGATGCACCGCCGAGCTCCTCGAGCGGACGGCTCAGCTCCTCGGCCTTAGCGGCGGCCTCGGGCGTGCCCGGCTTGATGCCGTCGACGCCAATGACCTTGCGCACGAGCGAGTAGCCGTTGGAGTGCACGCCGGTGGAAGGCAGGCCCAGGATCACATCGCCCGGGCGGACGTTTGCGGGATCGAGCATCTTGGGACGGTCGACGACGCCCACGGTAAAGCCGGCGAGGTCGTAATCAGCGGGGGCCATGACGCCCGGGTGCTCGGCCATCTCACCGCCCACGAGCGCGCAGCCCGCGAGCTTGCAGCCGTCGGCCACACCCTTGATGATCTTTGCCATGTGCTCGGCCTCGATGTGACCGATGGCAACGTAGTCCAGGAAGAACAGCGGCTCGGCGCCCGAAGCCAGAATATCGTTGACGCACATAGCGACCAGGTCCTGGCCAACCGTCTCGTGACGGTCCATGATCTGGGCGAGCACGAGCTTGGTGCCCACGCCGTCGGTACCGCTAATCAGGATCGGGTCTTCCATATCCTTGAGCGCGGCGGCCGAGAACAGGCCGCCAAAGCCGCCGATGCCACCGATAACCTCGGAACGGTTAGTGTCCTTGACCATCTGCTTAATCGCGTCGACGGCGCGGCCGCCCTCGGCGGTATCGACGCCGGCGTCCTCGTACGTCACATGCTTGCTGTCGCCCATCTGAGCCTTCCTCTCCCACTACCGTGCGCCGCACGGGCGCCAAACGGTGCTCATAGTTGCGTTCATTTCGGCGCGCGCCATAACAGCACGCGCCGTCATATCAACAAAACAGCAGGTAAAACCTACCAAAATAAACCTGTCCCCATATGGCAGGTTTTATGCCTCGCCGTGCTCCTCTTCCCAGCTGCGGTCGTCGTATTTCTCGATCACGGCGTCGTCGTCAAAGTGCAGCGGCTTGTCCAGGTTGCGGGGCTTAAAGCCTCCATAAACTTGTCGCGGCCAAAGCTCTCGGGAATCGCCACGGGGTAGCGGCCGGTAAAGCACGCATCGCAGTAACCGCCCTTGGGCATGACCTTAAGCAGGCCCTCGACCGAAAGGAAGGCCAGCGAATCGGCGCCGATATACTCGCAAATCTCGTCGACCGTCTTGTTGGCGCTGATAAGCTGCGACTGCACGTCGGTATCGATACCGTAGAAGCACGGCCAGATGACCTCGGGCGAGTTGATGCGGATATGAATCTCCTTGGCGCCGGCGTTGCGCAGCATCTTGACGAGCTGCACCATGGTGGTGCCGCGCACGATGGAGTCGTCGATGACGACCAGGCGCTTGCCCTCGATGTTGTCGCGCAGCGGGTTGAGTTTCATACGCACGCCCATGGCGCGCAACTCCTGCGTAGGCTCGATAAACGTACGGCCCACGTAGCGGTTCTTGATAAGGCCCTCGCCAAAGGGAATACCGCTCTCGTGCGAATACCCCTCCGCAGGCGGCAGGCCGGAGTCGGGCACGCCGATGACCAGGTCGGCCTCGACAGGCTCCTCATGTGCCAGCTGACGACCCATGTCGTAACGGCAGGCATAGACGCTCTTGCCGTTCATGATGGAGTCGGGGCGGGCAAAGTAGACCTGCTCAAAGATGCAGTTGGCGGGCTCTTCGGCTGCAGGCACGCCCTGCTCGGATACCAGGCCCTCGGCGCTGATGCGCAAGATCTCGCCGGGACGGACGTCACGGACGTACTCGGCACCCACGATGTCGAGTGCGCAGGTCTCGGAAGCAACGACCCAGCCGCCGGCGCGCGTGACACGGACGGCGGAGTCGACCGTCGCGGCGCGTCCTGCGACGGCAGCTGCGAAACGGCTGCGGCATCGGCCTGGTCCAGACCCTCGTCCACCAGCTTGCCCAGCACGAGCGGGCGAATGCCGTGTGGATCGCGGAATGCGTAGAGCGCCTGCTCGTTGATGAGCGTCATGGCGTAGCCGCCGCGCACGAGCTCCATGGTCTTGCGAATACCCTCGCGCAGGTGGCCCGTACGCTGGGTAAAGTAGCCGATAAGCTTGGTCGCGACCTCGGAATCCGAATTGGAGAGGAACGGCACGCCCAGCTCGATCAGCTGACGGCGCAGCTCGTCGGTGTTGACGAGGGTGCCGTTGTGCGCGAGCGCGATAATGACGCTATTGATGGTAGAGAGGTGCGGCTGCGAGGCTTCCCAGCTCTTGGCACCGGCAGTGCCGTAGCGCACATGACCCACGGCCAGCTGGCCGGAGAGCGTCGACAGGTCGGCGTTGGAGAACACGCGGTCGAGCAGGCCAGATCTTTGCGGACCATAACCGTGCCGCCGTCACCCACGGCGATTCCAGCCGATTCCTGGCCACGGTGCTGCAGCGCACGCAGGCCAAAGTACGTCAGTCGAGCCACGTCGCGATCGGGCGCCCATACGCCGAAAATGCCACATTCCTCATGCAGCTGGTCGGAGTCCGGATCATACGTCGACATGGTGTTCACCTGTCCCGCGGCACGCTCGGCCGCGCGGATGGTTTCTTGAGACATGGTATCCCCTCAGAGCCTCGTATTTTTGGCGTTACCTGCCCTATTATACGCACGGCAAGACAAGCACTCCCGCGCATGAACAGCGCTTTTTAAAAGCCCACCGAGCTAATAATCAGTTTTGTTGCCAAACATTTTATCGGTCTGTCCAGTGCAAGCGCCCGCCCCCCCAGATGGCCGCCGCGTCCACCGTTGGGGATTACAAAGTTGCAATTGGGACGTTCGTCCTGTCTTTTGGCAGGTCGGCGGCGTATCCTTATAACCTACAACAAAGCGAGAAAGGTTCTGTATGGATCGAAACGAACTCGACCCCAGCGTCCCCAGCGCCACAGAGGTCAAGAAGATTCCCCTCATCATTAAGGTGTACGCCGTCCTGTGCATCCTTTCCGGCGTGGGCACGCTCCCGTCGGTCGCTGCCTTTATGTGGCAGGTCATCACGGCACTTGTTAACGGCAACGCCACCGAAAAGCTCGGCGACAACACGCTCGTCGCAGTCGGCCTTATCGTCGCCGGCATCATGCTCTCTGCGGCAAGTGCCGTCATCCTAATCATCTTTGGCCTGGACCTTATCAAAAACCAGCGCCGCAACGCCGCCCGCCTGTCCTACATCCTTATTGCATTCACCGTCGTCGAGCTTTTGGTCGAGTGATGCTCCAGGGCATCGGGCCCTTCCTGCTGCGTCCCGCGATCCAGCTCGGCATCCTTGTTGCACTTTCGGCAACCGTCGACCCCACGCTGCGTCAGGAGCGCGAACTGCAGCGCCGCCTGCAGGAGATGCTCGACCGCGACGCCGCCGCCGAGGGCATGCTCGGCCGCGATGAAACCGGCGAGGGCTACATCAAGCTCAACTACTTCAACCTGTTCTGGGTGTTCTTTGTCTGCTGCATACTCGGCTGATCGCGAGGACATCTGGCACATGACGGTCAACGACCCGGGCGTCTATCAGAACCGCGCCGGCATGCTGTTTGGCCCCTTCAGCCCCATCTACGGATTTGGCGCCGTGCTCATGACCATGGTGCTTAACCGCTTCTACAAAAAGAACCCCATCATCATTTTCCTGGTGAGCGCCCTGCTCGGCGCCAGCTTTGAGGTGTTCGTGGGCTGGTTTATGCAGACCGCGTTTGGCGTGGTCTCGTGGAGCTACTCGCACATAACGCTGTTCGGTTTGCCCGATCCGCTCGTGGTCCTCACGGGCGGACGCACCTGCACGGCTTCGCCTGCCTGTGGGGCCTGGGCGGCCTCATCTGGATCAAGCTGCTGCTGCCGAGGCTGCTTAAGCTTATCAACAAGATCCCCTGGAAGAGCCGCTACTCGGCCACCGTCATCTTTACCGTTATCATGCTGGTCGACGGCGTCATGACGCTGCAGTCGCTCGACTACTGGTACCAGCGCGTTAACGGCACGGAGCCGGACATTCCCGTCGCACAGTTCTACGGAGAGCACTTCGATAACGAGTACATGGAAAACCGCTTCCAGAGCATGACCATGAGCCCCAAGGATGCGACGCGCGTGTAGCGCCCACCGCGCCCAAAACGCAAAATGCCCGCCGGTATCACACGTACCGGTGGGCATTTTTATAAACGATCCTTCTATCGACGCAAGCCTCTACGCCTCGCGCTCGACCTCACTCACGCATTCGTTCTTAATGGTGCCAACGAGCGCCTGCAGCGCATCGACCACGTGCGGGCGAATGTCCCCGCCGATGAGCACGAGCATGATGTCGTCACCTACGGCAAGCTCGCCGCTTGCCAGCCACACACGCACATAGCCGATACCCGGCATCGCACGCGTCGCTCGATAGCAGCCTGCACCTTCTGAGCATCGAAGCCGAACACCATGCCGCCCACCTTATGCCCAGGCGCCACGCCATCGGTCTCGACTCCGCGCACCTCAGCCTTGGGCGTCGCGCGCACCACACCGTTATGCGTCAGATACATCCCACAGCCTGCCGCCGAAGCATCGGCCTTGGCTCGCGCAGCCAAGCATCAATCGAAGGCATCAATTTGCCACTCTCGAGCATCATTTCTCCCTTACCGTCGTCGAGTAGCCAATTTGGGACGGGGCCTTTTTAGCTACTCTCGAACAACTTATTCCTCGACCGGCGTGAGCACCATGACGGCGCGTGTGTTGCTCAGCGACAGCGAACGACAGGTCACAAGCGTTACAACCTTAGTTGCCGAAGCGGCACGATCGGTGGCATCACTCGCCACGGCAGAAGCGCCGTCGAGCATCTCGGACAGGTAGTTCTTGAGTCCGTCGTCGCCCTCAAAATTGGTCGTGCGCGCCTTGGCATACGTGTCCTCGACCACCTTGGTCGCCAGCGGACGCAACTTATACGTCGCATCGCGCGTGATGTAGTACACATATTCAATGCTATCGAACGTTGCCTGGTCAGTCGTATCCGAAATCACGTTGAACATCGACCCATCGTTCATATGGTGGCCGTAGATCGTGGTCTGCTGGTCGACCATTCCCGGCGCGGTGTCATCGCTATCCAAGAAGATGGCACCCGAGGCGTTAGACGTGCCATCGAACAGCGTGTTGAGGTATTTGGAGTTGTTGTTGGTCTGCACCACGGGATAGTTGATGTTGGTTCCCGGCACGTAAATCCAACCCACAATCTCGGGGTTCGTCTGAGCAAGTGCATCAAAGTCGATAATCGGCACGCCGCTGGCGTCCTTATCGCTTACATATTGCTTCTCGATTTTCTGATACGAATCGCTCGCCTGCTTATAGCCAATCTGGGCATTGATAAAGATGGCAGCGGCGGCAACAATCAGACCGATGCCCACGATGATGAGCAGAATAGGAATGATGGAGCGGCGCTTTTTACGCGGCGACTCGGTGTAATCCGACGGCGTGGCATGCGATGAAGACCGGGGCGGCTTCTTAGCGGTGCTATAAGATGAAGGTCGATATGCGGCCGGCGCGTCCTGTCGACGATGCGTCGCCGGTGTCACGGGGCGCGGCGTGCGCGGCTGCTGAGGAGAGGATGTCCGACCTGCTGTGCCGCATGGGCAGCACCCGGCTTCGACGGATCGGGAATCTGAGAAGCCTTGAATCGTTTTCCCTGATAGTCGGACATGGCTCTCCTTATACTGCGGTGAAACGGCGGAACGCCTAGCGTCAGCCATCTCCTGCTTCATCTTCTCGATAACCTTGCGGTACTCGGGGTCGCATGCGCCCAAGATCTGCGTGGCATAGATGGCGGCATTCTTGGCGCCGTTGATGGCAACGCAGGCCACGGGTACGCCCGAAGGCATCTGCACCATCGACAGCAGCGAATCCATACCGCCCAGGTCACTCGTCTTCATAGGCACACCGATAACCGGCAGCGGCGTAAAGGCAGCCACGACACCACCCAGGTGAGCAGCCTTGCCGGCGGCGGCGATAATCACTTTGATACCGCGATCGGCGGCAGTCGAGGCCCACTCGTGGACCTTCGCCGGCGTGCGGTGTGCGCTCGCAATGACGAGCTCATAGGGCACACCGAGCGCCTCGAGCTCGGCGGTGCAGCCTTCCATAACACCCAGATCGGACTTGGAGCCCATGATGATCCCGACAACCGGCTTTTGATCTGCCATAAACAAAGACCTCCTGTTGAGAGCGGTGACGCGGCGAATCCGCGACCCTTAACTGCAAATAATTCAAGTATAGCCGCCGATGCTGATGTGTTCGGCGGGAGACGGAAGCTTTGCGAGATTAAGGCCGAAGGGTCGGAGCTTTCCGCCTACATTCAAAAAGCGTGCCCACCGTCCTTGGGTGGGACGGCGGGCACGCTTGCTTAGCTGTTGCTGGGGCTACTTAGCCTTGCTGCGACGATGGAAGAAAGCGCCGATTGCGGCGATGATGGCGCCAAGACCACCGACGGTCGCGACGGTCGCCGCCGTCTGGTCTCCGGTATTGGGAATCGCCGAGCCGTTCTTCTTGCTGCCCTGGGCCTTGTCGCCTGCGGCTTGCCCGCCTGGTTGCCGCCGTTCGAGCCATTGCCGGAACCCTGGTTGCCCGAGCCGCCCTGGTTGCCGGAATCGGCATCCTTGAGGCTCTCAATGGCCAGCTTGAGCTGGCCATAGGCCGCCTGGATCTGGGTGTCGGAAGCATTCTCATCACCCAAGACGTCCTCGGCGTAGGTAATGGCATCCGTCAGGGCCTTGACAGACTCGGCCGTCTTGCCCCTGGTGTCAGTCTCCTTCGCCTGCTTGACCAGGGCCTTGAGCTGCTTCTTAGTCGGATTCTCGACCGGGGCCACCGGGGTCTTCTCGAGCGCGCCGCGGGCGCTCTCGAGCGCTCTGAGCGCCTGGTCGACCTCGTCCTGCGTGGCGTTCTCGTCGCTCAAGATGGCGCGGGCGCTCGCCAGGGCGTTCTCGAGCGCCGTCCAGGAGGCCTCGGTGTAGTCACCGGCCTTGAGGTCACCGGCAGCAACCTCGGCATCAACCTTTTCGATCGCGGTAGCGAGATCATCCTTCGCCACCGGATCGAGGACGGCCGTACCGTAGAACTTGAGCTCTGCCATGCTGCAGTAGGCATCAACGTCGCCTCCGCCGGCGTGAATCACCTTGACGGTCACGTAGCGACCGCGCGCGGCGCCAAAGCTCATCTGTTTCCAGTCGCCACGGTCGGTGAGCACGCGGCCGTCGTTGTCGAAGGCGAACGTACCATCGACGCGGCGGTGCCCATCTCATAACCGTCGGCAGTGTCGGAGACCAGTATCTCGGCCTCGAAGATATCGCCGTTAGTGCCGCCGTCCTGGCGCGGCAGGAATGTAACGTCGGTGAGATCGTAGTCGCGGCCCAGGTCGACACTCAGATACTGGGGCATACCGGTCCCATGGGCCCAGTCGCTGTGCCAAAGCGTCCGCTCGTCGCCGTCGAGAGCGTTGACGGCGTTGCTGCCCTCGTAGTCGGCCTCACTCGAGAAGCGGGCCACCTTGACGTTCTTGCGGTTCTCGGGCGTGTTGATGAGAATCTTCTCATCGACAGGGCGCATCTTGAGGCCGTCGATTGCCTTCTCGATCTTGACTGTGGCGTCTGCGACATCCTTCTTGCTATAGCTGCCTTGGCCGCCGTCGAGGAGCTTCTGAGCCGCCTCGACCGCAGTGGTGAGAGCTGCATAGGAATCCTTAGTGTAGACGGACTCGCTGTAGCCCGCGGCCTTGGAAAGCGCTGCCACGAGCGCAGAGGTATCGACACCAGCCTTGACCTCGACCTCATAGGATGCGGTCTTGGAGGGGTCGAGTACCGACGCCACCGTGATCGTTGCCTTGCCGGCCTTGTTGGCACGCAGGTAGTAACTCACGCTATCGCCAGCCTGAACAGCGGAGACGCTTACCACAGAGGGGTCGGAGCTCTCGACCGTCACATAGGGGTAGCCGGCGCTCTCAGGCGTGGCCTTGGCGTCGACGAGCGTAACGTCGCCTTCAAAGAACTCGGTCTGGTTCTTGCCTAGCTCGACACCCTCGATGGCCTCGACACCCTGCGTGTAGTTGAAGTTGACCTCACGCAGTGTGAGCATCTGGTCACCCGATGCCTCAAGCGGCGTGACCTCGACCTTGGTCGCCTTCTTGCCCTTGTTCTCGGCAGAGAAGCCAAAGGCGTAGCGAGCCCGGAAGGAATCGTACTCCCCGCCCGCGAACTCTTGGGTCGAGCCATCCTCGAACGTCACGACGGCCTTGATCTTCTGCACGGTTCCGTTGCCACCGTTGCGGTTAACGACCTCGACGCTATCGAGTTTCGACGGCGTCTTAAATGCGAATGTCATCGTGGTGGGAAGCTTCACGTAACTCGGAAGCTTACCCTCGCTGTCCCAGTTGGCGTTCCAGTTCCATAGGAACTCAAAGCCGTTGTCGCCCTCGTTATTATCGAACAGCGCGTTATAGCTCTTCTGCTGGATAAGTTTCTCGACGTTGGTCCCGTCGTCGGTCGTGAGCTCATCGTTGGTCATCGTGATGTTGAAGGCGTCCTGACCGTACTCGGCGACCGTTGGCTGAGGAACATCCGGCATCGTCACCGTGCCGTCGCTCGCAAACTCAAGTGCGTCGCATGCCGGACCGATGAGCCAAGATGTCGAGGGCAGTTCGACCTTGCCGGCGGTCTTGGCCTTGAGCTTGAAACTCGCCACCGCGCCGGTACCGTTGTAGAGCTTGCCATCGCCGCGGTTGGCAAAGGCGAGATTGATAGTCTGCGTTCTGTCCGCGAACTGGACCTTCTCGCGAGACAGGTTCTCCATGCCGGCAGTCGAGCCGTCCTGCGCGATGCTCTCGGACACAAACTCGAACTGGTCGCTCTTGAAGTTGACGAGAGCGCCCAGGGCGTTGACGTTCTTGGCGTCGGCCGCATAGACATCAACGGTGATCTCATCACCGGCCTCGACCTCGGTCTTGCTCGGAATCACCGCGAGCGAACCTGCGACCTTTCCCTTTTGTTTAGTGCCGCCGTCAAGACCCGCCATGGTGAACGAGTAATCGTAGACGTCGTAAACGCCGTTATCGTTGAGGTCGGCGAAGTGGTCGCGGATCTGCGAACCGAACGTCGGGGTATCGGGCTCGCGATTCTCGAGGCCAGATAGTTCTTCATGTTGGAGTAGTCTCCGTCGGAGATCGTGGCCTTGTTGAGGTTGGAGCCCACGGCGAAGCCATCCGTGCCGTCGGTCTTGTAGATGGCAATCTCGGACGCGGAGAAGAAATTACCGACCGAGGCGAGCGGTGTCATGCGCACGTAACGGGCGGCCACGGTGCCGTCAAACGCTACCGTCTTACAATCAGCGGAACGTGCCCAATCGACCTCCTGGCTCGTCCAGTGGACGCCATCGAGACTCGTCTCAACACGCATCTTGGTCACAGTGCCGTTGCCGGCGTCATCGCGCGGATAGTACTCGAGCTTATCGAGCTTGTAAGCGCGTCCATAGTCAACGGTAAGCGCCTTGCCCAGATCGTTGCCACCGGAGTGGAAACCGCCGTCGCCCGACTGGAACTCATGGTCGAAGGCGAGCTCGGCCTTATGGCTGCCGTAAAGTGAGCCCTCCCAGGTGATTTGCTCGGCGTCGGGGACGTTCCGCCACGGATCGAGTGCGGAGTTCGCCTCGAGCACATCGCTCCAGGCGGAGTAGCCTCGGCGTTGCGCGAACGAATCTGGTAGGTGTGCTTGCTATTGTAGGCGAGGTCGGTGTGCGTGAACTCGGCCGCATCACCCACGGCGAACACGGTGCCGTCGACCTTAAGGTCGTAGGAGGTAGCACCATCGACCTTTCCCCAGGTGAGCTTGATGCTCGTTGGGGTCGTGACGTCCTCGGGGGCAGCAAGGTTCGTGGGTGCGGAGAGGCTCTCGTTGAGGCGATCGGCTGTGAGCGTGGCGTCGGCGTCACGAAACCGCCCAGCTCGAGCGTCTGCGCCGCCGCAGCAACATCGGTCTTCGCGAACTTGACGTAGACCTTGGGGTTCGTGGTGATCTTGGTGTTGTTAAAGCTCTCGCCCCGCTCGGCCTCGGTGCCGTCCACATCGCTGCCGTAGTGGTTGAGGTTAGGGGTCTCGCTGTAGAAGTAGACCGCCTGGCCGGCCTCGGGGGTCGCGGTGTCAAAGGTCTCCTGCGAGTCGACCTCAACCACGTTGAGCGCGGATCCGCCGTTCTTGGCGACGACGCTCATGGGCTTGGCGGACACGTTGGCCACGAAGGTCGTGGTGCGATTGGAGTCGTAGCCGTTGTAGCCACCCTGCGAGGCTTCGGCGGTAAAGGTCGCGGTGCCGCCTGCGGCCTTGGATCTGTAGACGGTGCTCACATGCTCACCGTAGGAGATATTGTCGATCGTACCGTAGGAATCGTCCTCAGTCGTGTTGTTCTCGATGGAGGAGCCGTCGTCCTCGTACTGCGTAAAGGTGCCGTCGCCCTCGGTGGCGAAGAACTCGACGATACGCTGGCTGCGGTCGGTACCCTTGGTGTTGGTGTCGCTCACGGCCTCGGGGTTGTTGTTCTCGGCGTACATCGGCACGATAGCGTTGGCCTTCACAAACAGCGGCAGCTCCAAAGCGGAGCCTCGTAGTTGTTGAGAACCTGGCCGCCGCGATACTGCTTACCCGAGAAGTAATCGATCCAGATGGTGGGATTCTCGTCGGTGCCGTAGTTGGGGAGGTAAATCCCATTGCGAATGTCGTTGCCGTTCTCGTCTGCCTGGGTATCCTGATACACCGGTGCCACTAGGAAGTTCTCACCGAACATATACTGGTACTGCGTCGAGGTGCTTGCGGCGTACTCGGAGTTATCGGAAAGCAGCATGGCGCGGATCATGGGCAGGCCGGCATCGCCGTTACCCGTGTCGATGTTGGCCGCCGAGGCCGCGCTCGTGTAGATATAGGGCATGAGCTGCGCCTTGAGCTTGAGGTAGAAGCGCGAGATGCCTGTGTAGGGATCGCCGTGCGTCATGGGCGATTTACGGTAGGTGCCCCAACCGTCCATGTCAAGCATAGAGGGCGTGAACGTCTTCCACTGGTAGTCACGCGCAGAGATGATGGGGTCGCCGCCAAAGATGCCATCCATGTCGGAGCCGATGTTGGGGTTGCCCGAAAGACTCTGACCGATATACGTGGGGATATGGAAGCGAATGTACTCCCAGTTACCGCCATACTGGTCTCCGGTCCAAATGCCACCAAAGCGCTGCGTGCCGGCCCAACCATCGAGCGTGATGATGTTGGGGCGCTTGTTAGCGCCGGTCGTCACCGTGTCATAAGCTGTCTTGATGCCATTGAGACCAAAGGAGTAGCCAGATCCAACCCAGGCAACGTCGGTCTTAAGGGTAGTGATGCCTCCCGTCTTGACCTCGGCGTCGAAGTCGCGAAGCAGATGCCACGGGGTCTCAGGGTTGCTGTCGGGCTCAAGGTTGGACTGGGTCCACAAGCCCGTGCTCACACCCTTGGAGTTGGCATACTCGGTGAACTTCTTAAGGTTGTCGACATTGGCACGCACAGCGTTAAGGCGGTCGGCCGAGCTCGCTCCGTCGGAGTTGACGCCGCCGGTCTTGTAGTAACCGTTCTGGCCATAGCCGGCGCCGTAGCCGTCGTTCGGCAGGAACCAGCCGAGCGGCATGTCGTTGTCCTCGTAGTCATCGATAACCTGCCGAGCAGAGAACTGGCGGTCGAAATCGGTCGCTTTCATGTTCTCGGTATCAACCGTAGGGCCCTCACCGTTGAGCGTCTCGGCCGCAAGTGTGCCGTCGAGCTTGTAGCCCGTCGACATGCCAGACTCGTACTTAACGTCGCCCTTCTCGCTCGAGGACTTGCTGCCCTTGGTCTCCCACTTCTTTTGACCCGAGGTCGTTGACCAGCCATCACGGTTATAGGCATTAAGATGACCAAGGTAGAACCCGTACTCGGGCAGCAGTACCGGGTTACCGGTCACCTTGTAGTAGTCCTGCAGCATCTCGGTTGCCACGTTCGAAGCGCCCTCGTTGGTCGCCACGAAGTAGTAGGCATCAAACTCATTCTCGCTGTGCAAAGTCGTGACCGTCGATGAGTCCGTGGAACCGAAGTCGTAGGAACCCTCTGCAAACGTGTTTCGGAGCACGCCGTAGCCGTCACTCGTCCAATAAAACGGGTTGGGCGAGGCAACGCCGCCATCGGTCCAGTTGTTCGTGTTGGAGATGGCGATCGTCTGGTTGGTGTGCAGGAAGCGTCCGTTCTGGGTGCCGCCGCCAAAGAAGTTCTCGGACTTCTCCTTGGCGAGCGTCTGGACGGTACCCTTCTTATCAAGGTCGAGGGACGCGGACTCGGAAACCACGACACGGTCGCCTGACTTGATACTCATCTTGCCAGTCGCCTTGTCCAGGATCACGGTCGCCTTTCCGCCGGTGATCTCGATAGTGTCGCCCTTGTCGGCAACCGTCGCACTCGGCTTGCTGTAGGTGTCCGAGGTATCGGGCTGAGCCTGGATTTTAGCCGTGTGGGACTTACTGCGCGGTGTGGCGTAATCGGAAAACTCACCCTTGGGGTCGACGTTATAACGGAAAATACCGTCCTCGAGGAACGTAATACGGCCCTTGATGCCGTCAGCGAAATCGATGTCGACGACATTCGAGGCAGACTGGGACACGGTCGCTGAGTCGACGCCCTTGAGTGGCGTGGCAATCGCCTGCTGGGGATTGGCAAACACGAGCGTCGCTGCAGTGGCAACGAGGACCGCGCTTCCCTTCACCCACCGTTTCGTAAAAATGGAATTCCTGCGCACCTGGTCTCCTTTCTTCCGAGATGCTGAGGTGCCGAGGACGCTCCCCGGCAGCATGGGAAAACGTATCAAACGGGGATGTTCGGTACATTCCGCACAATGGGGCCACCCGTTACCAAGGGGCCAACTGGTAGTAACCAGATAGCCACCTACTAGGTCATATCAATATATGGGAGCACTTGCGCAACCAAGTTCGGAAGTCCACCAGCGGCAGTAAAATGAGCGTCAACGGCAAGGTGGGCTTAATAAGCCATACCAATTGGTTCTTCAGTCAAATACCAATCTAGCAAAAATGTACTGTTTATCTGGTATTACACAGACCATACCTTTCCCTCGGGAACTGGGCTTCGCGAAGTTTCCCGAGGGAAAGGCTCAGCCGCCACCCTGCGACCTACCGGGGATTGCCATGACGTACGTTGGCTGATTTGGTTTGGAATGAGATGCTGACGGTAGTCAATGGGCGCAACTGTCCCGGGTGCATTTCAAGATGCACCTAAATGTCTGCCTTTATCCTTATAGATTGTCCAGGTAGTCGTCGGCATCATAGGTAAGGCTATAGGCTTTATTCAGAATGCGCACGAGCTCCTGGGCATCGTGCTCGCCGAGCGCTGAGAGTTGTTTCGAGAGCGATGCCACACTCTCGGCATTTTTTTTCGCCGCGAAATCACGGCCTTCCTCGGTGATGCTCACCAGCACACGCCGACGATCGTTTGGATCGGTCCTGCGCTGAACGTAACCCTTGCTCTCGAGTGAATCCAAGATATGCGACATGCGCGCACGGGAGAATTTCAGCTTCTTGGCAATCTCGGAGGGAATGACGTCACCGTCAATACCCGATAGATACTGTAAAACCGGTGCCTCGCCCACACTGGCGCCGCCGGCAGCACTCAAGGATCCCTTGGCAAGGAACGTGAGTACACGATCAGTTTTCGAGCGACGTCATCGTAATCCACTGGGGATATTGTCCTTTGCAACTCTAGAAGGGCCATAAAACCGTCATTTGCCGTACATTAGTTAACATTCGCAACAATTATTTATGATACCCCAACGCGGAAGTCTATTGCTCGTCCTTCTTGCGTCGCATAAGCTCCTCAACGTCGATACCCGCGGCCTCGAGCATGCGCTCGACATTCTTTTTGGCGTTGGTCGTGCCAACCTTAAGCACGATCGAAAGCGGAGTGCCCACCACTAGGCACACGATGCCCACGGGGACACCCCAGCCGGGGCCTCCCTGCATACCCCACATCCCCATCAAAAAGCCAATCGCCACGAGCGAATAGCCCAGGCGCAGCCAAACGTTGAGCCGCTGAATAGCATCGGTCTGCATCTTTGCCTCGCGGATCAAGTCGTCGCGCGAAAGGTCGTGTCCGTGTTTCTCGTGCATATGGGTCCTCCTCGTGCAAAGCGTGCATCATGTGCAAGTACATCGTTTTTCGAATACGTCATCTTTCAAGAGCAATATAGCGGGTGTCGTATAGGCGATGGAGGTCGCTGGCCATATTGCCCTTGAAGGGCGGCGTAAAATCAGAAGGCCGTGCGGTTGAGGCCGCACGGCCTTACAGGGGGTCAAAGGATGATGACTAGTAGCTCAGCGCCGGGTCGAAGAAACCAATAACAACGCCCACGAATGCGATCACAACGAGGATCAGCATCATGACTATGGGGTTGACCTTCTTCTTGGTCATCATGTACCAGCAGAAGATGATGAAGATCATCGGCAGCAGGTGCGGATAGATGCCATCGAGCGTGTCCTGGAACTTACCGCCACCGGGCAGCACCAGGTTGGGGCTGCAGGTGATGGAGACCCAAGTTGCGCCCACGGCACCGATGACCATGGTACCGACCATCACGATGGAATCGCGAAGAGCCTTTGCCTTGGGGCCAACGAGGGCCTCGACCGCCTTGCCGCCGAGCTCATAGCCCTGGTTGTAGGCAAAGCGCATGCCAAGGAACATGAGCAGGTTCCACACGACAATATAGAAGATGGCACCGAGCGGAGAGCCGCCGGTCGAGAGACCTAGGGCGATACCGAGCAGGATCGGGATCAGGGTACCGACGATCAGCGAGTCGCCAAGGCCGGCGAGCGGGCCCATGAGGCCGGCGCGGATGCCGTTGATGGCGTCGTCATCGATGGCCTCGCCGTTTGCGCGAGCCTCCTCGAGGCCGGCGGTGACGCCGACAATCATGGTGCCGATCTGCGGCTCGGTGTTGAAGAACGCGGAGTAGGTCTGGAGGGCCTGCTTCTGCTCCTCGGGCGTGTCGTAGAGCTCCTCGACGATCGGAAGCATGGCGCACAGGTAACCGAAGGTCTGCATGTGCTCCTGCGAGAAGCAAGTCAGGTTGCCGTAGGACCAGTTGCGGAACGACTTGGCAAGCGTTTTCTTAGAGAGTTTCTTCTTCTCTGCCATTAGATGTCCTCCTCTTCCTCATCATCGGAGCCCGAGGCGATAGCTGCCTTGGGAGCGTTTGCGAGGTCGATCTTGAGCGAAGCGATCTCATAGTTGATCAGGGCGAAGAAGCAGCCGATGCCGGCAGCGGCAATCAGGTTGCACCCCATGACAGCGGACAGGGTGAAGCCGAAGAAGAACGTGAGGAAGTCCGTCGGCTTGGAGATGACCTGCTTGAGCAGGATGGCGATACCGACGGTAGGCAGCAGCGAGCGACGGTGAACAGCGTCTTCATCGCGATGCCGTCCATGGGCATGCAGGTCTTCATGAGGTCGACCATGGCGGTGCCGCCCATGGTGATGATGAACGTCGGGAGGAACGAGCAGACGATGTGACCGATCCAAGGCAGAACGTTGTTGACCAGGTAGAGCTTGTGGAGATCGCCCTTCTCGAGCCACTTCCACCCCATGCCCTGCCACACCAGGTTGATGGTGGCGGTGCCATAGAAGAGCACAGTGCCGAGCGTGCCGACGGCGGCACCGAGGGATGCGGCCATGCCGCAGCCTCAGCGGAGGCGGGATCGATGCCCGAGTTCTTGATGGCGAGGATCGCCAGCGGGATGCCGATATAGGACACGGCGCGGACGTCGGCGGAGACGGTTCCGCCGGGGGTCACGAGAGCGATGTAGACAACCTGGATGGCAGCGCCGACGAGGATGCCCGTCTGCATATCGCCCATGATGATGCCGACGATGAGGCCGGCGACCAGAGGACGACCCAGAGTGTAGTTGCCGATCGTTGTGCCGCCCATGCCAGGCAGTGATGCCAGGCAGGCGAACAGGCCGAACAGCGCGGCTTGGAATGCATTGATTGCCATGCTTTCCCCTTTCTTTATTCCTCAGCCCCTTTCCCCAGGGCTGTAGGTACCAAAATGCAGCTGGCGCCTAACTAGAAGCCAAACTGACCGCGGAACTTGGGCCACTCACCGATGGATTTCTCCTTGATAAGGGCGAACTCGACCGTGTAGCCGGCGTTGGTGAGATCCTCGAGCGCCTGGGCCTCTTCCTGCGTGATCGACTGGTTGTTGCCGAGCTTGGTGGCGCCGGGACGGTCGTTGCAGGGGCCGACGATGATGCGGTCCATGCCGGGCTTAAAGCCAAAATCGACGAGAAGTTCCTTCATGTCGAGCGGGTTCTTGGTGATCAGGAAGTACTTGGTGTTGGACTTGAGAACCTTCTCGGAGACCTCCTTGAAGTGCTCCTTGGTCCACACGAACGTCTTCTTGCCCGAGGCACTCTTGTAGGCCTCCTTGAGCACGGGGTTGGACGCTGCAGCGTCGTTGACGGCGATAAGACCGTCGCAGGGATACTCGAGGGCCCAACGGGTAACGGTCTGTCCATGGATCATACGGTCGTCAATACGGATGAACGAAATCATGCGTTCTCCCTTTCTTTATCACCGGGGGTCTTTCCTCTTAACCCCCGCTCCATCACGAAAATTTGGGCGGATGCGCTGCCTAGATGTCGTCGTCCTCGTCGTCGGCGTCATCGGTCGGGACCACAAGCTCGGACATACCGTTCTTGCCCTCCTGCAGCATCATCTGCTTGAGGGAATCCAGGTCCATGGTGGCAAGCCCCATCATGGCGGTCATAGCCATGGGCAGATTCATACCGCCGAAGGCAATGGTGTGGGCGAGCAAGCCCTTCTCGGCCAGCGTGTTCATAGCATTGGTGAGCGGCGATCCGCCCAGGATGTCACCGAGCAGGACAACCTCGTCATCGGCGGTAACGGGAGCGACCATCGCCTTGACGTTCTCGACATATTCGTCAGCGCCCATGCCGTCCACGAGACTCGTCGACAAGATGTTCGGGGCGTCATTGCCGAGCATCTTGAGGACACTGTGCAGTCCGGGAGCGAGCGTTCCGTGACTGACCATTACCAGATACCGCATGCGGTCTCCTCTCGACCTGCCGTGTGTCGCACGGCTTTGCTTTTTGCTGAGATTATTGTTGCGCCGGGGCATGTTCGGTACAAGAAAATAGTTGCGAACGGCAACTATTCATCGGTTAACGGTAGCAACTATTTTTGTGCCTAAATTATTTTTTCTTCTAATTATTTTTAAAATAGCAGGTAGATTGCCTGATAAATGTTTTATGTTCCTTATGCACCATACATACCAGCAAGAATCGGGCCTGGCATCTCCGGTTTGCCCCGCAGTGTCAGACCATGTCACGTACGCCCACGACATGGAGGTACCCCATGGATATGATCTCGTTTCTCGCCTCCGAACCCTTCGACCGCAGCGTGATACGCCGCTCTATGTCCAACTTAAACATCGAATCGCCCTGCTTATCGCCAGCCAGGCGTTCGACACCAAGACGCCGCTGCCACGCGAGCTCGAAATCTGTGAACGGCTGGAGTTATCGCGCGCGACCGTGCGCCGTTGCTTCCAAGATCTCGTCATCGAGGGGCGCGTGGTGCGCAAGCGCGGCCAGGGCACGTTCATCAAGCCCCAAACTTCAGCACCCGGCATCGACCTGGCCCTGAATTTCAGCGCGCGGATGCGCGAAGCGGGACGGGTTCCGAGCTCGCAGATTCTCGCCTTTTCAAGCATACCGGCCGTCCGCGGCATCGCCTCTGGGCTCAAAGTGCCCGAAGGGACACCCGTCTGGGAGATTCGCCGCCTGCGTCTCGCCAACGACAAACCCATGGAGCTCAACTACGTCTATATCCCCGTGTCACTTTGCCCCGAGCTCACGCGCAAAGACGTGGATGGCTCGCTCTACGCCTACATCGCGGAAAAGACCGGCATCCTGCCCGCAAGCGTCGATGCCGTCTACGAGACGGTCAACCTCGACAAGCATGAGGCGCGTCTTTTGGGACAGAGCACCGGTAAGGCGGCGATGCGCATCGTGCGTTCGACCTACGACAAGACGGGAACCCCGTTCGAGGTGGGCGTGCTCATCAGCTGCAACGGTCAGGCAAAGCTGCACGTGCACATCGCCGCCGACAAAACAACCTTCACCGCCACAGCCCAATAAATCCAAAACGTGGGCGCCGTCGTTCAAACGAACGACGCGCCCACACTCATTTTCTATTCAGCCCTAGTCATCGCACAAAGCCCCTTCGGCAGTACACGGTGCAACCGAGTCACCGTAGGCCGGGGCGGGAGGCGGTCCTTTCTCTCGGAAAACTTCGCGAAGCCCAGTTTCCGAGAGAAAGTGTCCGGCTGCCGCCCCGGCCGACCAGGTCACATTACACCGTGTGCTGCGGCAGGTCCTGCAGGGCGATGACGTCCATGCCCATGTCGTTGGCGCTGCCGTGACCCTGCTGGTCCTCACGCACCGCCTCGATGGCACTCACGTACGTGTTGGCGGCAGACATCGCGGTCACGCAGGTCACACCGCGTCGCACTGCTCGGTGCGCAGCAGATAGCCGTCGCCGCGCGAGCCCGGACCGTACGGCGTGTTGATGATCACCGCGATCTTGCCATCGGCGATGAGGTCGCCGATGTTGGGGCGCTCGCCGTCGTGCGGGCCGCTTATCTTCTCCACGATCTCGCACGTCACGTTGCCTCCACGCAGCACGCGCGCCGTACCCTCGGTAGAGCAGATGTCAAAGCCCAGATAGCGCAGGATACGGGCGACCGAAAGGATATGGCGCTTGTCACGGTCGCACACGCTAATGAACACCTTGCCGCAACTCGGGTCGGGCAGCTTGTAGTCGATCGCCAGCTGCGTCTTGGCGTATGCCTCGGGATAGCTCTTAGCGATACCCATGACCTCGCCCGTCGACTTCATCTCAGGCCCCAGGATGACGTCGGCGCCCGGGAAACGACCCCAGGGCATGACGGCTTCCTTCATGCAGAACCAGTCCAGTTGACGTTCGTCGCTCGGCAGGCCCAAGCTCGCGATGGAATCGCCTGCATGATGCGCGCCGCGCACTTGGCCAGCGGCACGCCGGTGGCCTTGGAGATGAACGGCACGGTACGGCTGGCGCGCGGGTTGGCCTCGATCACGTAGACGGTCTCGCCCTTGATGGCATACTGCACATTGACCAGACCGCGGACTCCCAGCGCCATCGCGATGCGGCGCGTAGTCTCGCGGAGCTTCGCCTGCAGGCTCTCGCTAAAGCTAAACGGTGGGATGCAGGTCGCAGAGTCGCCGGAGTGAATACCGGCCTCCTCAATATGTTCCAGGATGCCGCCGATGTATACCTCTTCGCCATCGCACAGGGCGTCGACATCGGACTCAATCGCACCCTCCAGGAAGCGGTCCAGATACACCGGGTAGTCGGGGCTAATGCGCGCGGCCTCGGCCATGTAATCGCGCAGATGCTCGGCATCGTAGGCGATCATCATGCCGCGGCCGCCCAGCACATAGCTCGGGCGCACCAGCAGCGGATAGCCGATGTGCGCGGCCACGGCCTCGGCCTCCTCAAACGAGGTGGCCTGGCCCGCCGGCGGGTACATGATGCCCAGCTTGTCGAGCAGAGCGGCGAAGCACTCGCGGTCCTCGGCAAAGTCGATGGCATCGGGCTTGGTGCCCATAATGTTCACGCCGCTCTCCTCGAGCATGCGCGCCAGCTTAAGCGGGGTCTGGCCGCCGAGCGTCACCACGACACCGTCGGGGCGCTCGACATCGATAACGTCCATGACGTCCTCGTAGGTGAGCGGCTCAAAGTACAAGCGGTCCGAGGTGTCGTAGTCAGTCGAAACGGTCTCGGGGTTGCAGTTGACCATGATGGTCTCGAAGCCGCGAGCCGCCAGTGCGTAGCTCGCGTGCACGCAGCAGTAATCGAACTCGATACCTTGGCCAATGCGGTTGGGGCCGGCGCCAGGATCATCGCCTTGGGCTTGTCCGCCGGCGTGGTCTCGTCGGGAGCCACGCACTTCTTGGCATCCGGCTCGTGCGGTAGATGTTCTCGTACGTCTTGTAGTGGTACTCCGTGGCGCTCGAGAACTCCGCAGCGCAGGTATCGACCGTCTTCATGCTGGGAACCACGCCCAGACCCTTGCGATAGGCGCGCACAAAGCGCTCGTCCGAGCCGGTCAACGCGGCGATCTCGGCGTCGCTCGTACCATACTGCTTGAGCAGGCGCATCGCGTTGGCGTCGATATCCTCCACACGCAGGCCGCGGATGCTCTCCTGGACCTGCACCATGTCGTTGATGCGGTTGAGGTACCACGGATCGATACCGCAGATGGCGTGGATGCGGGCGATGTCCCAGCCACGGCGCAGGGCCTCGACCACAAAGAAGATGCGGTGCTCGGTCGGGGTTGCCACGGCCTGAGCGAGCTCATCGTCGCTCAGCTTGTCGGCACCCTCCTTGCCACCGGCACAAATGCCTGATGCCCGTCCTCCAGTGAGCGCATGGCCTTGCCGAAGGCCTCCTCAAAGGTGCGGCCGATCGCCATAATCTCGCCCACGGCCTTCATGCGCGTGGTGAGCGTAGGATCAGTGCCCTTAAACTTCTCGAAGGCAAAGCGCGGCACCTTGACGACGCAGTAGTCGATTGTGGGCTCAAAGCAGGCGGGCGTTGCTTGGTGATGTCGTTGACGATCTCGTCGAGCGTGTAGCCCACGGCCAGGCGAGCGGCGGCCTTGGCGATGGGGAAGCCCGTGGCCTTGGAGGCCAGTGCGGACGAACGGCTCACGCGCGGGTTCATCTCGATGACGATCAGGCGGCCGGTCTGGGGGTTCACGGCAAACTGCACGTTGGAGCCGCCGGTCTCGACGCCAATCTTCTCCAGAATGGCGAGCGACGCGACACGCATGCGCTGGTACTCAAGGTCGGAGAGGGTCTGCGCTGGCGCCACGGTGATGGAGTCGCCGGTGTGCACGCCCATGGGGTCGAGGTTCTCGATGGAGCACACGATGATGCCGTTGCCGGCGTGGTCGCGCATGACCTCCATCTCATACTCTTTCCAACCCTCGATGGACTCCTCGACCAGCACCTCATGGGCAGGCGAGAGCTCAAGGCCCTGGCTCACGATGGAGACGAGCTCCTCGTGGGTATGCGCGATGCCGCCACCGGCGCCACCGAGGGTAAAGCTCGGGCGCAGTACGCAGGGATATCCCACGCGCTCGGCGATAGCCTCGGCGTCGGCCACGCTGTAGGCATAGCCCGAGCGCGCGACCTCCAGGCCGATCTCGGCCATGGCCTCGTTAAAGAGCTTGCGATCCTCACCGCGCTCGATGGCGGCAAGGTCACAGCCGATCATCTCGACGCCGTACTTGTCGAGTGTGCCGTCCTTTGCCAGCTCGACGGCGGCATTCAGACCGGTCTGGCCGCCCAGCGTGGGCAGCAGCGCATCCGGGCGCTCCTTCTTGATCACGCGCTCGATAAATTCGGCGGTGATGGGCTCGACATAGGTACGGTCGGCCAAGCCCGGGTCGGTCATGATGGTCGCCGGGTTGGAGTTGACCAGGATGACCTCAAAGCCATCCTCCTTGAGCACCTTGCAGGCCTGGGCGCCGGAGTAATCGAACTCGCAGGCCTGGCCAATGACAATGGGGCCCGAGCCAATGACGAGGATACGCTTGATGTCGGTACGTTTAGGCATGTTTAAAACCTCCTAGAGAGGCTGACTCAATGTTTTGGAAAAGTCAGCGAGGGTGCAGCTGGTGCATCAGGTTGCCGTGATGCGAGGGCGCGCTGGGCTTATGCCCGCGCGTCCGAAGCAGAACGGCAAGATGATGTGCCAGATGCAGCCGCAGCGTCGACAGGTCCGCCGTTCGGTAGAACGGCGGAACCACTATCGGCGAAATTCCAGCCGGCAAGGCGGTCCTTGGCGGTATCGATGTCCAGATAGTTCTCCTCGCCGTCCATGAGTCGCGTAAAGGCGGTAAAGAGATAGTGGCATCGGTGGGGCCGGGCGAGGCCTCGGGATGGTACTGGACCGAGAAGCACGGCGCATCGAGCAGCTGAATACCCTCGGCGGTGCCGTCATTGAGATTCACATGCGTCAGGCGAATGCGGCCGAAGCGCTCGTTCATCACGACCGGCGCGATACCGCGGCGTACCCAGACGCGCAGATCGCCATCGGCCGCGTGCTCGGTCTCGCCGCCCGAAAGCTTGGGGACAAGCTTGCCCAAGCTGGGGAACAACAGGCCAAAGCCGTGGTTTTGCGCGGTGATCTCCACACGGCGGCTGACCAAATTCATAACCGGCTGGTTGCCACCACGATGACCGAATTTGAGTTTTTCCATCTGGGCGCCGCACGCCAGGCTGATCATCTGGTGACCGAGGCAGATGCCAAAGACCGGCACCTTGCCGATCAGCTGCTGCACCTGCTCGTAGGTCTCCACCACGGCATCGGGGTCGCCGGGGCCATTGGACAAAAAGACGCCATCGGGATTCATGTCGAGCACCTGACGCGCGGGTGTATCCCACGGCACGACGGTGAGGTTGCAGCCAGCACGGACCAGGCCCTCCAGGATGCCGCGCTTGACACCGCAGTCGTAGGCGACCACTTTGTGGCGGGCAGGAGCGGCAGGGGCAAGCGCAAAGTCATGCGTAGTGGGCAGGTCGTTCGCAGCAAAGGCATGGGGCTCAGGGCAGCTCACGGTCTTGACCAGGTTCTCGCCGACCAGCGTAGGCGCGGCGGACAGGCGCTCGGCAAGCTCGTCACGTCGAAGATCTCCGTCGAGATTATGCCCATCTTGGAACCGTTGTCGCGCAGGTGGCGCACGAGAGCGCGGGTGTCGACGCCCTCGATAGCGACGATGCCGTGTGCACGCAGGTACTCCGGCACGCTGACGGTCGAGCGCCAGTTAGAAGGCGTGGCGCACATGTCGTGGACGACCATGCCGCGCATGGCGGGAGCGCTCGCGGGGCGAGCGGTATCGCCGGGGAAGGCCGACTGGACATCGGTCTCGTCAATGCCGTAGTTGCCGATCTGCGGATAGGTCATGGTTACGATTTGGCCGGCATAGCTCGGGTCGTCATGACCTCAAAGTAGCCCTCGAGCGACGTGTTAAAGCAGACCTCGCCGGTTGCGGTACCCTCGGCACCGCATGCACGGCCATAAAAAATGGTCCCATCCTCAAGATACAGGATGCAGGGACCGCAGGTGCCCTTGCTGGTTTTAGCCAGCATACGCTGGCACAGCTCGCTGGGCGCGACGGTGCGGGCGGCAGCGCCCGCAATATGGTTGTTCGCCATAGTTCTCCTTCCCGGTCTCACAGGACCGGCTTAAAGGTGTGTAGTTAGGCCTCGCGGTATTCTAACCGCAAGCATCGCCCATGGCATTAATTACATAGAATTGTTTACAAAATGATAATTATGACTTCCTGTGCATAATGATTTTTCTGGGACGGGGATTAAAAAAGGCTCTGTTAGACCAGGATTGACATACATGTGTCCCCACGGTGCCATATCGTTAGCCCCGTAGACCGCGACGGATGGGGGCAGCATGAACGCCGAAGACCTGGTCCTCAACTTCAAGAAGGACATCT
>ENA-OQIO01000042-OQIO01000042.1-human-gut-metagenome-genome-assembly--contig:-NODE-42-length-52183-cov-4.662633_pt1 | contig 52183 bp, 83 predicted proteins | sample MGYA00242573_ERZ504737 | MGnify/ENA primary metagenome ERZ504737 (study PRJEB26092, sample SAMD00036203) | human gut metagenome | host: Homo sapiens | study: EMG produced TPA metagenomics assembly of...
GATTTTCTCAACAAATTCTTTTTTCTGTCATGTTTGCTCCTATCTAAAAAGGCGCATGCGAGCCAATATCTGATTCGCATACGCCTTTTATTTATTATTTCTGGGAATTATTTACTTTCCCATCATCCAGAAGATCTTTAATTCCGTCAAACCATTTCTGCACTAAACTCCTCAGCGCACTCTCCGGCACAAGCACCTGCAGCCATTTCGGGAGCAGACCTCTCGCCTGCTGAATAACCCACTCGAATTTTTGCTTACCGGCCCCAGATTCATTGTAAATATGCTCAGCCTTTAAAATAAGCTGATAGACATCTTCCCGGATACCGTCGAGCCCTTTCTGCTTGATGTATTGAACAACAACTACGATTGTAATTATTGCCAGAATTGCGATAACAACAATCAGGATCGGTAATGGGATCTGTTTAATAAATTCTAATAATTCCATAAAAGCTCCTCCTTACAAAAAAGTGCCTTCATCCGTACACTTTTGATACACGTTTTTTATGTTTCTAATTGCGAATACCGCTTTGCTGTTCGGAAATTCGGGATGATCTCTGCAATAATCTTCATACTTGTCAATATCTTTGATTATCTGGTCAAAATGCTCCTTGCTGTGTTTTTCTCCATGCCGGATTTCATCGTCAAAGCGAAGGATCCTATATCTCCACGTGTAGGCCATCCCTTGATCAGATGAACATTGTAATTTGTCAATCTTTTTATCCAGATTACTGATCAGCGCATTGAGATTTTCCCGTATGTCGATACTCTGCTGATGCCATACCGGATACTGCTTCGCCTGATCAATAACCTCCTGGATCCGGTCATTTTTTTCCTTTTCATCAAGTGCTTTTTTTGATATATAAGTTGTGACTTTTTTGTATACCATCACCAGAAAAACAATCGCCGAAATGACAATTACCGCCTGTCCAACACTGATACTTCCGAAAGATTGTATAAAATGTTCTATCATCGTTTTTCTCCTATCAGGTTTTGCATGTTCCGGTTGTCTCTGTATTCGGTTCTGCTCTTATTGGGTTCATGATCCACACCTCTTTTCATCAAAAAAAGACCGGTTTCCCGATCTTTTTCCTGCATAAAGAGCCGCCGGCTCTTTAATCCATATTTTTAAGTTCTTCGTATTTTGCCAAAGCTTCTTGTGCCAGTTGAGTTTCCTCAATTTCTTCCGGCGTTTTTTCATCTGTGAATCCACAAATATTCTTCATATGCGCGATTTCATATGCCTGCCTCTGCACAATTTTCGACAGTCGGTATATGATTTCCTCCTGCTTCTCGACCATATCCATATATGTATCGAGAACCTCCAAAAATCCTGAATCTACGTCCTGCATTTTGTACCTCCGGGCTTAATTCTGTAGTGAGGCTTTTCCTCCCCAAAAAACCAATATCTTAAATAATCATCCAATATGATAGCCGCCGCCGAAATAAAAAACCACAATATCGTAAATGGCAGGCAAATTTGGCCAAGGATATTAAATGGAATATTGCTGTAATCCCATATGGCAAGTCCATAATGGATATTCAGAATCAACCCGCTTATAAATTCTACCGCCGTAATGATCAAGCTGCAGATCAACATCTGAAACCATATCGTGGATTCCCATGTGAAGATCTCGTTTAAAAGACCACAAAGGATAAAACATATCCCACCAACAACAGCCATAGTCCAATGGCTTCTGCCGCGGCATACAAGCTCGATGATCACGTATACAGTACCACCAACAAGAAAAAGGAAGAGGTATTTAAAAAGTGTTTTTAAAGCCGCTTTCATCTTACTCCTCCATCATTTTCTTATAGTCCTTATATACTTCGGAGCAATACTCCTCTGGTATCTCAGCACCGTACTTCACAGCGTCCATATCCGATGCCTTACCGCAAGCCTCCAGCCATGTAAATGCACTGTTGCAATATGTTGTATGGTAAGAAACCCACGCCATTGCCTGGGCGATGATCTTCTGCATATCTTCTGCCGAATAGTATTTACAAGGTGTCTGATCCTGATGGTATTCAAGCTGTTCGGCGCCAGAAGCCAACTGTGCCTGTTTTCCGAACAAATTGATCTGGTCATTCTGCGTAAGGCTGAAATGCTCCGTTCCCACGGACAGATCCACATCAACACCGGATACTATCGTCTGTTCGCATGCAGCCGAAAGAGCGGCGCGAATCTTTGCGCGGTAATTCTCTTTAGACAAGAAGTCAGAAATTTCTCCTTCCTGCGCCTCTTTCAGATTTGTAAACCAGAAGTCAATATCCGCTTCTATTTCCTCCTTAGATGCCACAGCTGCAGAGGACAGCTTGAAATATATCTCGTCTGCTTCAAATCCCGCTGATCCCTCTTCTGTTTCCGGCAGTTCCTGTTCATTCTTCCTGATCCAGACATCCACGGATCCATCCGGCAGCTCTACATATGTAATTTTTCCCTGCGTTGCAGGACTATTTGTTTTATGCATATATCTTCCTCACTTTCTTATAATATTTTTCGGTTTCATAAGGTTTCCCTTTTTCATATCGGCTTACCATGCGCTTTGCGATGTTCAGGACCTCTTTCCAGTGTTCTTTACGCTGAAATTTGTGTGAGTCGCTATTTTTTATCCATCCATTATATGCAAGCAACGACATTGCTTTATGCTTTGTTACCACTGTTTTTGAGCGTATAAACTTTATGAACAGATAAAATTTCCGTCTTGCCCTCAAAAAAATGGAGTCTCTCACTGTAACAACGACCTTTTTCAACCGTTTCTTTACCTTTCCATACTCACGATAAAACGCCTCGCAACCACGAAAAACAAATCCCATAAAATCGAGGTTTCTGCCTTTGGTTTTCCCGGAAGAGTCCTTGTAACTCACAAGGAATTTCTCCCATGTTGGCTTGATCTCAAGACCGAGAAACTTTCTTGTAAACTCGATAATCAGCTTCATTGCCTGATGCAAATGTTTCTTGTTCCCTCCGAACACAACAATATCGTCGGCATAAATCATTGCATGCGATACAAGGCGGGTTCGCTTCTCTTTTCCGCGGCGTACAGTTGTTATGGCGAGCTGTTCGTAAATGTAATGGTACAGATACGACATATAATAGTTATTCAAATCTTTTGACAGAGGGGAGCCGATCAGGATGCCCTTTCCGCAAAGTTCCTTCCGTCCAAGCTGCTGATTTGCGCAGTCATACAAATATATGATCGAGTCGAGCAAATACAGTAATTCCCTTGATTTTCGGAGATCTCTGTGGAGAAGTTCTTTCAGCCGGTTGTGCGGTATGCTTGGATAACATTTCCTGACATCTGCTTTCGCACAGAACTTTGTTCCTTCGGGATCCTTCGATATCCATTTTTTTATATACTTTTTCCCGTAAGATTGCCCCTTCCCTTTTATCGACGAAACCTGAAATTCGCCTATTTTCGCATCAAACATTTCCTGACAGGCATCCCGCGCTATCACTTCGTAAAGCTGAAATATGAGCTTTTCAAGTCCGAGTTCCCTCCGTTTACCACTGATTCCATCCACAATTTCCCGATATGTAACAATAGCTTCATTCGGTGTCACAGATATTACATGTTCAACAACGGTCCTGCTTTTTAAATTTTCAGAAATGCTTTCAGCAATTTTATCAATGGTATCAGATACATATTCCGGAGATGTATCAATATTCTTCCTTGACTTCGTGTTACTGATTCCATTGTAATAGGCAAACAGCTTAGCAACATTGCTTTTGTCCAGTCGTTCGTGCAGAAAAGGTGTTATGCAGCTCTTAACAAAATCGATATTCGATATGTCTTTTCTCTTACAATAAGTTTTCAAAAAATCCAGTCCTCTTTCTTTCTGTATTCAAAGGCTTTCGGTTTTACTACTAACCCCCACATGCGCCCACTTCCGTCGCATGGCCGGGCGCCGGTTTTACCCGGCACCCGATGCTGGTTCAAGAAATTTCGGGCGTTCCGCCCAAGTCAAAAATCGAGCCGCCTCAAGGGCGGCGAAACACACCGCAAAACACCTTATCAGAAATACGGGCGGCGTAGTTCCAGTTCGCGTTGGAGAGGGCGTTGTTCAGGTTCGCGTAGAACGGCCCGCGTTAGCCCCGTTGTTCAGGTTGCCGCCGGAGAGCCTAGCCAATAGCGGTGTGAGTCCTTATTCTATTTGCAGTTATGAGGGGAGATCCCCTCTTGCTTCGCAATTCACCCCCAACGGCACGCCTACGCTGCGCTCTGGGCGCACCGTCCAGAAGCAGAAAGACGGGCGGCGAAGCTCCAGTACGCGCCGGAGAGGGCGTTGCCAGGTACGCGAAGAACCGGCCCGCGAGAGCCCCGTAGTACAGGGAGCCGCCGGAGAGCCACTCTCTCGTCGCATCGGAAGTTGCGTCAAGATCATTAGTGTACTGTCCGTCCGCATATCCTGTCGAACTGGACGCATTTACTTCTACACCATGCCGCACACAAGGGTTATCAGGATCGTATCCCAGTTTGCTGATATACTTCCATGTAGCGTCTGTATCTGCAACCGAATAGCCGACCGGTACATAGTCTTCCGTTACTGATGTGGCCAGCTTCGTGCAATCGTAACAGATCTGTGGAGTCATCACATGATTTGTGATTTTCATAATCACATTACTGATAACTTCGTAGATCCCAGGAACATTTCAACACCGAACAGGATATATGGGTATTTACCATTTGTATTGCTTACAGGTGATCCGCAGGATCCAAGAACTGTATCGCACGTTCCAGTTCTCCATGGCATGGTTGAAATGTACGTCTTTGCCTCAACGCTATCGCTGATCATAGATGATGCTGTTGAAAATGTGGTCCCTCCGTTATCAACATAAATCGCGCTGTTCGACTCATCGTATTCCTCAATCGCTGTGATCAGAACACGATTAGCTTTTGCATGCATACCTGAAATTCCTCTATCTATGTTTGGAGTTCCTTCATCTGTAAGAGACGTGGGGTTTCCAATAGAGACCACGGATCCAACAACAAAATACGCTGCCTGCGACTTTGAGACGATAATCCGCTCCACCCCGGATTCCTGCACCGTAGCTGCGTACTGTGCGGAATAACTTGTACATCCCGCCATAATCGACTGCGTATGCCTGGTTGCAAATGCCACCATGAACAAATTATCCATATGCGCTTTATCCTGGGCTGTTGTTCCACAGTACTGCGTTCCTTTTTTGCGGAAACGAGTGATCATGCCGTTGTGGCTCTGGTTATGATTTACCGTCTTTCCACCGATCGAATGTGGAATCCCAGAACTGTCATCCCATGCCATATATTTTGCGATCGGAACGAAAGGTCTTACAGACTTATCCGGTCGGATAGCTGCCCCTTCCGGAAACGATCCGGGATGGTTTTCATCTGAAAGAATAATATTCTCTCCGGTTGCGGTCACTTCCATTTGGATCCACTGTGTGAGGTAAAGCATATAAACATCTTTATCTTCATCGGTTCTGGAGAATTCATTGTCAATCCCTTTGATGTACTGCACGACGAATTCGCCATCAGCGTCCACATATCCATTTACTTCCAGTCCGTAGAATACGCTCTCTCCTTCAAAGTCATTTATTCCACGTACCGAATCCGTGGACGGAGTGGCCACTTTCCCAACAGCGTCATAAAGCCTCGTTCCTGTGGATGCAGGGCTTACGCTATATGCATCAAAATGCACACCATACCGCTTACCGGTTCGTCTAAGATTGAGCAGGAACAAAGCCTGTTCATTTTTTGTCTTGGCAAATACACTTACCGCATCACGCATAGCCACGTCATTTTTAATGAGCTGCCCGAACATGGCATTCATGAGATCCGCATGTACTGGATCCGTTGTTTCGAGCATGCGAAGCTGCTCATTGAATCTGGCGCCAGATATATCAAAATTCGCCATAATCTACCTCCATATGATAATATTTATCTAAAAAAAAGTGTTCAACATGTTGCAAAAATATCGAAATACGTTAGAAAGTATCATCACACTCAAATACAACCTCCATATCAGCATCCTTGCCCTTTTTCATAAAGGCTTTCATGGCCACCATATCTCCATCAGCATCGTAAATACCGATTTCCGAAATATAGGTGTTGGCCAATTCGGTTTCGGACAGAGTGCATTTATACCGGATGCATGTATCGGATATTACTTCATATCCATCTACAGCTTTCCGAAACGCTTCATTGTGCAGAGCGTTCTGGTCCGGGGAGTGCGGGACAATTTCGTCCGATCCGTTTACCCCGCCGGTACCGAAAGCCATACCGACAATTTTACTCAGCGGAGCTATGCCGCTCTCGCCTCTAACATTTTTTTCTTTGCTTTTGTTGTTACTGTAGTTCCTGCCATTACAGGTCCTCCCTTCCTGAATTGAAATTATTTGTGCCATCGAAATTCAGCACCCCATTAAAGCGCGCAGCCTTCGACGGTATGTATAGCACTACACCAAAGTCCTCCACGTTCTCAGCATCCATGCGGTGTGTGATAGATACTATCTTGGGCGGCGACTCTTGCGAAAATGTTTCATCGCCATCAAACGATAGCTCTCCATCAAAAGTAATCACATAGTCTGTCCACAGAAAAGATGCTCTATGGACATCCCTGATCTTGCATTCATTCTCATTTTTTATTTCTACGGCCGAAATCTTTGTGTGTTCAAACAGCACACCCTCCGCATGATCGGCATCAAGGTTATATGTGACAGCCCTAAAATCTGGTGGACGAACCGCATTTAGAAGCGCCTCCCCGTCGAAAAGGTACCTGCCGTCGAAAGATGCGCCCCACCATGTAATCGGAATTCGATGGACCATTTTTACTAAAAGATCGCCGTAGTCGCTTATTTTTACCACCCTGTGGACAATCCGAAGGTTTTCAACTTTGATAATATTCGGAATTTCAAATGGTACTGCCATGCGAAAAAATGGCGGTTGCCGGGCATTAAAATATATGCTTCCATCAAAAAGATGCTCTCCATCCCACGTAGCGCCCCACCATGTGATCGGCAACCGAACCGTCATCCGATTAAATAGGATGTTCTCAACCAGGACAAAGACAGCCAAGCGAACATGCAGCTCATATGACGTATGTGACTGCTTTGCATCATTGATCTTATCAATTCCTTTCTGTAGACTGAATGCTCCTTCTCCTTCGAGATAAACAACGAATGTGTTCGGATGCGTTATCTTATTATCAGGTTCATGAATATCAACAACCTTTACATCGCACCCAAGGACGCTGTTCATCATCTTTTCCAATCTCCATGGTGTTATTGGAGCTTTTGTGTCTCTTCTATCCAGAATAAGCTTTCGACGTTCTTCCGGGCTTAGGTTTTCTCTGATCGGAAGTCCGAACTTCTCTTCATGATATCGAAGCCCCCATGTTGCTGTTTCCGGGAATGCCTGATAGGGTAATTCATCTTCAATGATCCGGCGGGCTTCATCCATCTCTATTCCCATAACCTGGAATATCCATTTCCCAACGTAGGACCTGTCATAAAATCCATTCCCGGTTATGTATCCCATCATTCGTTTTGCCGCTTCAGATGTAGGAAAGTTTTCAATATTCATCGCATTCCCTCCCCTCAACTAAAGTCAACCTGATCTGTTGCTGCATACTCGTCATTAGAAAGGGGGATATTTTCCTCTGCTCCGTTCATCAGGAATGTATCAAAATCAGACACTCCCGGAATATCTGTTATCAGAGGGCGGACTTGGTTGTAGACCAAAATTCCTTCCACTTTCGCTTCTGAGTATTCCTTCATTACCAGTTCCTTGAATTGGCTTACGATTGTTGGAATATCCGTAGTGTCATCATACACAAGGCCAGTACAAGTGTAAGATATTTTCTTTGTTGTTGCGGCTTCGACAGTCAGTTCTGCGCATGCGGTAGGTAAGAGCCGGAGCGATCTATCGTGTGGAGATACAATGTGGTCATACACCGCCTCTATCAGCCTGGCATTTGCCGGCTCCCCATTAGAATCTACAATGATCAGCTTTACAGTTCCCGGTCCATTCCATGTTGGAACAACGATACAATCGCCAACGCCAACGACCTCTTTTGCCCAACGTATATAGTCTGAATCGTTTCCGATAAACGTTGCTCCGTCTCTGAAGTTTTCCTCTTCGATACGTTCCAGAAGATCTTCATCACTTTCCACATCCGTTCCGCCAGTAATGTCATCCGGATTGTTTACGGTGGACAGCCCCTTTATACTTGTCAAGGCGAACACAACCGTATTCTTTTTTGTATTCGACTCTCTGCCTGCTTCAACGGCCGTAACCTCAACAGTCACGCTGCCAGACTCCGGTATAATAGCCATTGAGTCAGCAGCATATTCAAGGGCCGGCGTTGAGTCGGTTGCTTCTGTGCAGAAGATTGCCCCGTCTGGAATAACAGTGCCCGGATCGCCAGTAACCGTTACCGATCCACTGGCATATCCTGCCGGCCTGCGCTCTATACCTGCCGCCGCCGCGTGCAAATCAAGCCAATCCCCCCATGCATATTGCGGAAACATTAACATCAAGGTGCGCACGAGATGAAACTGGATCAATTCTGATTTTTCTATTGCTGTCGGCATTGTAAAATCATACGGGAATCCGCCCGGCATATCATCAATTCCATCCGGAAGCGCATCCATCATACGCTGCTGTATTTCTTCCGGTTCTGCACCATCGACAAATTCCGGCGGAGTAAATTCATAACTCACACTTCTCACCTCCCATCATCATATCGAAACTTTGAATTCATCAGTATCCACTCCCTTTACAGTAAACGAGACGCTTACGGCTTCTCCAGACCATGAAAATTCAAAATTTCTTACATATTCTGTCCTTGGATTCACCATCAACGCCTCCGATATTGTTCTCTCTATCGCGGACTCAACCGCCTTTTCACTGTCCTCTGCCAGAGCCTCGTTCAATTCAGTTCCAATTTCGTCTGGATAAGCTGCGCAGTCATATCGCTGTGTAAGAGCCATTTTGCAACACCATACTTTATACCCTTCCACTCCATCGCACTGCTCCATCTGCCCTTTTCCATTGAGGACAAAATCCTGTTTTTCAACATCCCACGCAACCGTATAATGGTAATCCCGATCTAATTGATCTCCGTCATCGATAAATTCGGGGGATTCCTCCACGGGAAATAACGTATTTTCTTCGTCCATGTTTTCACCTCCCCTAATTGATCACATCAATGACTACCGCTTCATTCTGTACCCATGCCACAAGCACGTGATCACCCGGCGATAATCCGGGGACCGGTATGGAATGCGAATGTGAACCGTTGCCATATTCATGCCCGCCATGACTACCGCCCGAAGCTCCAAGAGACATACCTGTTACATGCCGGCACACTGTATAATCTCCATTTGGAATTTTTACCGGGAAGGTATTTGTTATCAGCCCATAGTCAGACTCTATTTTTCCAAAATCAAGAACAAGGGGAGAGTCTGACATGCTTTTCATTCTTTTATGAAGCGTCCTTGCCAGTTTGTTTGTTCCGGCATGTCCATCAAACGCCATCGTCATCCCTCCTTAATCAAATGTTCCGTCGTCCACCCATCCATATACATTGCTTGAACTGTCCACATGTATCAGGTGCCATGGGTGGGCTTTCCCCGATCCGTTCTTAATGGTTATTTTTGCTCGTCCAGCTCTTGCGTTGTATCCACGGGATCCCGCATAAGAGCTAACGTAATGTGTTCCGCCGTGGAAATTCACAATATCGCCCACATTGTAAGATTTTTTCTGTACCGTCTGCTGTGCTTTCTTCTCATATTCTTTGAATGGTACATGAAGATCCAGTGTCATGCTGCGGCTGTCTACATCATGCCTTATGCCAATAACATAGTAGTACGCATTCATGGTTCCAACCGTTACATGAACCAGGTCCCCTTTGCGCACCCATGGAATATCAGGTGCCTTTACAGTCATCTCCTCCTGAACTTCTCCCTCTTCATCGAGAATTGTCTGTGCCGATGTCTTAGCATCCTCAAGGCTTTCATCAGTTCCCCTTCGAACTATTTTCTGCCGTACGCCATATTTTGTACTACCGTTCAGCACAGCTTCCACCGCGCTTTTCCATCATCATCCTCCTGACCTATCACTTTCACACGAGTAACCATTCCTGCAGTGCTCCTCTTATGTGTGGCATTGATTACATTTTCGGCCGCAAAGTGATATACGGTCTTATTGTTCGCATACGGAACCACATATGCTTTTCCTTTCCGATCTTGCACGACACATTTCACGCCGCCTTTTTTATAGGCATCGTCCAGTATCTCCATGATGACATTAGCTGGATCGTCGGATTTAAATGTTAATTTTGCGTGTGTTTCGTTTGGACCCTCATATGATCCAAGAACAATTTCATAGTCATCAAAAACTTTAGTCACGGCTGATTTTGTTCCGGTGCCTGCCGGGAAATAGAAATTATCCTGGCTCTCTTGGAGATTGTACAGCTTGTCATAACACTTTCCGTCAAACTTGTACCCGTCCGAAGAGTATGCCGGTTTCCAATCAATGATGTTCCCGCGGGCCACTTCGTCATCCGTAACGCCATCAGAAACAAATACTCCGACCAAACACCCGAGTTTCGCTATATCCGAAAACACTTCTTTTGATGACTTTTCATTTTTAGTTGTGAACGAAATCCGGGTGGAGAGTTCGTCTTCACCTTGCTCCCACCCGAGATTTTCCACATAATCTTTTATATTGTACTGATTTCCCTTTTCGTCCATAATGACAAAGCGGTATTGAATCTTCGACAAATCTATCATTCCCCTGTCCTCCTTCTAATTTGGAATAACAAAAACTGTGCCAGGGAAAATCCAATGCCCATTGTCGCTATTTGCATAACCGTGCTTTTTTGCTGTTGATTCTATGACAGATTTATTCGCGCTGTATATCTTCGTCCACGTTGATCCTGATCCGCCGTAGAATTTTCTGGCAATTTTCCATAAGTTATCTCCAGACTTTACTGTGTAGCTTCCTTTATTTGATGGTGCCGCAGCCGCCGGTCTCGTTACCGTCTTCTTTACAAACTTTACGATTTTCAGCTCGTCTGTCGTGTAAACTTTCAAGGATCGGTATTGCACAAACTCCAGTGAATATTTCTTATTTCCATATCCGCCGTAATCAGTACATTCAAAGCTACTGATCGTAACATCGATATTAACATTGGTTTCAGTGACCATCAGCCGCAGAACAGTTCCTTTTTCCTGCCAGTTTTTCAGAATTTTTTCGCACTCTGCCGGCTTAATCCATTGTTTTACAATGGACTCATTCCTTTTCGCTGCTCCGAAAAATATTCCATCGAATGAAATCTCTGTAAGCTTCATCCCCTTTGGGATTTTTACCTCGCCATAGGACAGAATATCGTAAGACTGATAATTGGTCCGATTCGTTCCCTTTACCTCCTCTGGGAGGCTAGGAAAGATAAATTTGCTTTTACCGTTTTCAACTTCGGTTAAAATAACATCCATAAAGCGCCTCCCTTAACTACTTATCGGCATGTTCGAGAAAACTTCACCCAGGCGATCGGCAAGCTCGCCGCCAAGATCGTCTGCCAGTTCTTTCATGTGCGTTTTGATAATTTGCAGGATATCGTCTTCTCTCTGACTTGTTGACGATATCACAAACTGCGGATTTACAGTCACGCTAAGGTTTACTTCTTTGGTATCCGAGTTTTTCTCACTGTCAATGACAGTCGAAACATCAGAAGTGCCGCTGTCGCTCTCTGATATTGGCTCTGCAAGGCTTTCTGTATTCTCCCATATATTTTTATTGGAAGAGCCAGAGGAGCCAATAAAGCCTCCATCAGCGTGCTTTCCAACACCGAGCATTTCTCCGGCCTGTGCCCACAGTTCCAAACCTCTTTGTCTTCTCTTGCTTCCGAGCGGGATGATCACCTCTGGTCCGTCCTCGCCCCACCATGTAAGCTCCGGGCCATAAGCAAAGCCGCCGTTTGCATGGCTTGAAATACTTCCGCTGACCGTTGCCGTTCCAGTTCCGCCACCGCTAAAACTGATCGTTGCAGATGGGTTTGCCAGCTTATAATTCGCCGTAATCGTAACGGTCGTAGTGGTCGAAAATCCTGCTGAAAACGCCGTATTGATCGCAGATCCGACGTTGCTGTAAAGGGTGTCTATCGCCCCTTGAATGGTTCCCATAGTCGCGGTAATTGCATTCGAGATACCGTTTCCAACAGCAGTTGTGACGCCGGAATAATCCAAGCTATCTATCGAAGATGTGATGCTGCTCTGCATAGCGGCTGTAAATCCGCTCATATCTATCCCTTCGGTCGATGACAACGCCGTCACAATAGAGGTGTTAATCATCTGTGCGCTTTCCGAAAGATCTATTCCTTCAAGTGCGGCAGTTAATGAGTTCTGTATACCTTCCTGCAGTCCGGCTCCCGATTCAGACATATCTACCGATGCCATGGCTTCTCCAAGCTTCTGATTCATCATCCCGCCGACCTCTGTAAGATCGATGTTTTCCAACGATGCGGTCAGAGAACTCTGCAATCCCTCTTGAAGTCCGGCGTCGGTTTCAGACATATCCACGGACGACATTGCTTCACCGATTTTTTGGTTCATAAGAACCCCTACGTCCGTAAGGTCGATATTTTCTACCGATGTCATGAGAGATGATTGTAATCCCTCTTGTAATCCTGCAACGGATTCGGACATATCCATAGAAGACATGTCCTCTCCAAGTTTCTGTGTCACGGCAGCTCCCGCTTCTGTGAAATCAGCATTTTCTATTCCGCTCTTCACCATATTGTTGACGCTCTCGCTCATATCAACACTGTTACCCTCCAAGGCAGATGTCATCTGATCTGGAAGGATCTTGCGACCTGCCCCATCATTTCGGCAACAGCGGATTGTGTTGTGGCTTCAAGTCCATCAAGGTCTAACGCTTCTATCGCAGATTGTAGCCCTTCGCCTTCCATAGACCACTGGGTAGCATCGATTCCATTAGCCATTGCATTATGCATAGCCGTTCCAAGACGCTCCGCCACCGTTCCTTCAAGATCTGGTAGTATTCCATCTAACTCACTTCCAAATGAATCGGCAATCGACTGCAGTTCAAAACTTTCCACTCTGACGGACAGATCTGTAATCTTTGCCTGATACCCTTCCGAAAGAGCTTGGAACTGTTCATCAAATTGCTCTTGTGATATTACCCCATTCGCAAGCTGCAAATTCATACTTTCAAGTGTTACGTCCACGCCTTGCATGTATTGCTCTGACGCCTCTTGCACGTTTGCCTGAATTTCAGACACCAAAGAAGCAAAAGAATCAGCGTCCAGTGATGCGCCGGAGTATTTTATTTTCAGGCTTTGGAAGCTTGCTTCCGTCTCAGCCTGGCTGATCTGGTTTGTGATATCAGCAATCTGGTTTTGTAAATTTGTGATTTCCGCCTGCTCGTCAAGCGTGATCACTCCATCTTCCAGCGCTACATTGACCTTTGCTTTCAGATCGCCGCCAAGAGTCTCAATCTTAGACTGCAGATCCGAATACATCTGATTTAGCCCTGTTGTCATATCAGTTTCATTTCCCGGCTCAACCAGAAGATCTATAGCCGCTGTCGCCTCATAGTGCTTGTCTTCGAGGTACTGCTTCGAGCTTTCGATCATGGAATCAACAGCCGAAATATATTCCGATATATCGCCTCCATCAAGTTCCATGCCGAGGGATGCTTTCCAGTTCAGCTTGTCCATGGTCTGGAACGAGCTCTGCAGAGTTGCAAGCGAACCATCTGCCGTCTCTGCGGCCGATGAGAATTTGTTCAAAGCTTCTGCCTGATCCGCAAATACAATCTGCTTCGCGGCTTCCTGAATTTCCTGCATAGAAAGTTTGATATCGCCGAAACTATCCCGAATCTTATTAGAAGTTGCCTCCTGCATCATTGCGCCAAACTGCTCCGCTGACACATTTGTATCGTCAAAAGCCTCTTTCAGTTCTTGACTGTCGAACTTCGCTCCCTCTAAAGCATACTTGCTCTTCTGTTCCAGATTTTCCGCCGCTGCCGCAGCTTCCTCATAATCCTCTTTTACCTTATCTCCGGCAAACCATCCGGCGAGACCACCGATTCCGGCGCCGATCAAGGTGCCGATTCCCGCAATATAGCAGTTCCGATTGCTGCTCCCGCTGCTACTCCACCTATTTTAAGGCCAGCTGAGGTTCCTTGCGCCTTTGCAGCTTCTTCGTTTCCGGCCTTGTATGACTTATACGCATCAAAAGCGTCCATTCCTCCGCTTATCAGCGTCGCACCGCCTACTACTCCGCCTGCAACAGCGCCTGCTCCTGCAAGAGCCAATCCTGTGCCTGTGGATGCAATGCTCGCTCCTCCAAGATTTGCGCCTATCTTTGCGAGGCCGCCTACTAATCCGGTTCCCGTCATAGTTCCGACGCCGGCCAGCTCGTCCGCAACAGATGCAGAGCCTATAATATTCTTCAACACTCCACCGTGGCGCTTTTATATATACCTTTTCCGGCTTTGAACACACCGGATCCGAGGCTGAACATTGGGCCTGCCACTTTCGCGATGGCGGCAGCGGACAACAACGATGTAATGTCTGGTGCCTCTCCTCCCGGAAGAAGCTTTGCTGCGCTTGAAAGTGATCCCGTCAAAAGTGTTCCAAGGGCTCCTGCAATGCTGACACCGTTCATACCTTCAGTAAACCTTCGGCAAACTGGCGCCCTATGCTGCTCCCTTCATCAACAACAGATGAAACATCTATTCCCATCAAAGCCATAATTCCCGTGGAAATAGCCGTTCCAATGCCTACGCCTATATCACGAGCTACTCCGGCAACTTTCACCTTTCCCGATCCGTTCCACCAGTCAGAAAACGGTTCTGCCACCAATTCATCCCATGCAATACCAATTTTCCCGAACAAATCCGCATTCTGCCATTCATCTGTTGCCGTAAATTCATCTATCTTCGCTTTTGTTTTCTCAACAAAACGATCAAATGAGTTCATCGCCGTAAGAAGGGCATTTTCAACATCCGGAACCTTATTTGTAAGCCAGTCAAGGGCTTCAATCAGATAAGGCTTAAATTTCTCTCCGAGTGATAGCTTCATCGAGTCAAGCGATCCTGTGAACAGCTCAAATTTTCCGGCCAGATTATCCATCATGATATCTGCCATTTCCTCCGCTGCTCCGGAGCTGTTGTTTATCTGATCTGTAAGGCTTGCGAAATCCTGCTCGGATGCATTTACGATAGCAAGAAGACCACTCATACCTTCCTGACCGGCCAGCATCGCAGCGTACTGGGCTCTCTCCGCCTCAGATAATGCGCTGAATTTCGATCTTAATTCCTGAAGGGTCTGTGATAACGGCTTAACTGATCCATCAGCATTTGTGATACTGATATCCAGTTCTTCTATGGCGTCAGCCGCTTGTCCAACGGGGTGCGTTAAGTTCGTAAGCAAGCTCCGGAGGCTCGTTCCTGCCTGAGATGCTTGATACCGTTGTTTGCCATAAGACCGATCGCTACCGCCGTGTCCTCTATGCTGTATCCGAGGGCTCCGGCAACCGGTGCAACGTATTTGAATGTGTCGCCCATTTTTGCGACATCGGTATTCGTTGCATTGGCAGCCATAGCCATAACATCAGCAAACCGTCCGCTGTCCTTCGCCGCCATTCCAAATGCCGTCAATGCGTCCGTTACAATATCGGACGTAGTTCCAAGATCTTCTCCAGAGGCGGCCGCCAGGGACATAAGACCTTCGATACCGTCCATCATCTCTTTTGCGTCCCAGCCTGCCTGAGCCATGTACTTAAAAGCTTCTGCCGATTCAGAAGCAGTAAACTTCGTGACAGCTCCCATCTGATTCGCCTTTTCAGTCAGCTGAGCAAATTCCTCGCTTGTAGCGCCTGATATTGCCTTGACTTCTGACATTGCAGCTTCAAAATCCGCATATGTCTTAACCGTATCCGCAATACCGGCGCCGGCAGATATCGTGACTCCGGCCGCCACAAGCGGGCTTTGCAGTAACCCGAACACCCTCCTGACGGGGGATGTCACGAGGTCTACCGCTTTAAGCGTAACCTTCCACGCTTTTGAGGTCAGACTTTTCACATAGGTTATTGCTTGCTTCACAGTCGGTGTAATCCGATCCTTCGCTTCAAGAAGAATCTGATACTTCTCTTTGAGCATCGCAAGAAGTGATTTCTTCGTCTGATTTACAGACTTCTCAAAACCAGACGCCTTTTTAGAAGCCGCATCAAAACCACTCCCGACCGATTTCTCAAACCCGGAGACGCTCTTAGAGGCATTTTCAAAACCTTTCGCAGCTTTATTTGCGCTGTTCACAGTATTTTCCATACTCTTCTGCGCCTTTTTCGCCGCAGAGTCAAGCCCTTCCATCTTTTCGGATATGCTATCGACAACCTGTCCGGTATTGTCTTTAGTCTCTATTGGAATCTCAATTTTAATAACCTTAGTCGCCACCCGCTCTTCCTCCTTTCTCGTCATCTTCCAGACGTATTCTCATAGACGCGAACATAAACGCCCGCACGCCAGCCGGCTTTGCATATACTTCATCCGGAGTTATGCCTAACCGCTGAAAAATTTGGTGCAAGAGGGTAGTTTTTCCTCCTGCTCGGATCAGTTTTTTGCCGTTTCCTCCATCTTGTTTTCAACCTCTTCCAGGTTTTCGGAATCAAATCCGCTCAGCTTATTGATTTCATCAATGACTCTGTCTTTTTCTCCGCCGAGAAGCACCGCTTCGATAACATCAAGCGCAGTCACGACAAGAACGCCCTGCTTTCTAAGCCCGTCCCACACCTGCTGATTATCCCAAAGTTTTGTACGGTCATCTTCGACCGTTGCATGGTAGATCAGTGAGGAACGGAATTTTGCATTGTCTGTCTCTTCTGCAAACTTGATGCCGATCTGCTTATTCCGAACATACTTTGTATACTTCTTGCGGCACTTGTTTGCTTCCTCTTCTCCGAGGGCGTGAATTCTGAACGAAAAGTAGAGCTTCCCTCCGCGAACGATATCGAACTGTACAATTTCGTCTGTCTTATAGGCAGCCGCCGCCAACATTCCGGCAATAAAATCGTTTTCAACCGTCAAAAGCTGCCCCTGTGTTTCCTTTTCAGAAAATTCTTCCTCGCGAACTTCCTGCGTATTTTCCGCCTTTTCTGCTGTTTTTGCTAAACTTGCCATTGCATATCCTCCTTAAAATATTGAAGGATGGCCGCACGGCCACCCTTCGTTAAATTTTTCGATTTAGATTGAGAGTTCTTTCTGGAGATCCGGTTTCCCGTTGACGAAGAAGTTCCAGTTGCGCTTGATAACATCTCCATTCGCAACGTTCTGGAGATCAATGTCGCCAGATGGGATGCACTCTCTGTATACAACACGCTCTTCGGATCCATTAAGCCCCTGAAGGACGCCCTGGAATACAAACTGCGGTGTTGTTCCAGACTTCATAGATGCCATGAGTTCACGGAACATGTCGATATCTTCGATCACAATTTCTGTAACGGTGATCGTGATCCCGTAGGAGTCACTGGTCTCATGCTCCTGCGGATCTCCCATAGGTTTATACTTCACATTGTTGTATGTAGCCTTTGCCTGAAAAGACTCCATGGAAGCCAGAAGATCGCCGGTTCCATTGTAGAGTCCGGCGTCCTTGCCGGTACGCGCATGACGCGCATCAGATGATGCTCTTTCGTTAATAGCCATTTAGTTTCCCTCCTTTATTCAGTTGTCCTGCTTGAGAACTGGAATTTGTATGTCAGATACAGATGCTCAATGGAATCCTTGTCGATCACCTGGATATCCATGTATGCATAATCACCATCGGACTGATATGTGGTATTCTCGGATGCGGTACCTGATACAAGCTTACCTTCGTTGATCATCGCATTGATGACGCCCTGCAGCTGGCTAACAACCGTAGCCCGTCCGTTCACATCGTTATCCACCTTTCCGATCAGGGCATCAGCCTGATCGTTGCAGCGGGTGATCAGTTCGTATCTTGTTTTTGTTCTTCGGATCTTTTTCCACCCGTCATCCTGATTATCTGCCGGGCTTACCAGCGTATTGATTGCGCTGTCGATCCAGATCTGCCCGCTCGTGTTTGTGCTGAGAACGATGCATCCTTTCTGCTCTGCTGTAGAGATGTCTGTCGGAGTGAGGGCGTCGTTAAGTTTCGTATACCCTTCCACAACCGTGTGGGTAAGAGATTTATTGGACGCACACGCAGCAATCATTCCTGCGATCCTTGCCGCTACGAGGTATCCCTCTACAGGTTCTCCAGAGATTTCTGCGGATGCGTTTACTACATAATGCATCTTCTCACTGTTGAACGCAGCCGCATGTGCCATACGGTCCGTAAGCGCGACCGTTTTCTTTTCGGCCACAACCGCCATTGCAAGCTGTCCTGCATCGAAAATCCGATCAACAAACGAAGCAAGCAACTGATGTACGGCGGTTTCTTCCGTATCAACACACGCTACATTGAACCGGTAAGGCTCCGCTGCAACAAACGCTTCGCTGTATTCCGCATTACTTGCCGTAGGATCTGTTCCCGGAGTAAATGCCTCTTCGCTCACATCTGCGAGAACACCTGTTGCGCTTGCTACGATCTCGGAAGTAAAGCACTTGGAATTTACAAACGCATCGTTCAGCGCCTTTACTTCATCATCTCCGGCCGCGAATTCGAGCTTCTCAAATTCTTTTGCCCCGGAATAGATAACGCATTCTTTGAGGGATGAATCGGACAGTTTTTCTCTTACAGTAACCGCAAAGTCCTTGGCGCCCGGATATTTCGCTGTGATCTTTAATGCTTCTGTATCGCCGTCCTTATCAAGGGTAACTGTGGCCGCAGTTCCGCCTTTTCCAACGCGAACGCAAACGCATTTCGTTGCTCCTGCCCTAATCACTTCACGGATTGCGTTAGTCGAACCTGCAGTGCCGTACAGCTTTTCATACCCTTCCTCTGGCGTGATCTCTACTGCTCCGCAAGTGGTCCGAAATCAGACTTAAAGAAGATTGCCACCACTCCATCTGAGGCGCCTACGATCTGGTTTTCGCCGACCTTCTGGATGTTAAAATATGTTCCCGGGCGAATTTTTGTTTCGCCAACAATAAATGTTCCTGCCATCACTTAACCTCCTTGCTCATAAATTTATTAACAAGCTCTTTCGCTTCTTTTACTGTCGCTCTGTCTTTACCGTAGTATTTCAGAGCTGCAGCTACGCACTCCTTGCGTGTTCCAAACCGGTCTGCGGCATTAGAAAGCTCTTCTGCACTGTACGCCGGCTCAACAGTTTTCTTCGATGCCTTTTCTTTCTGTGAAGTATTGGCACCGGTTGTTTTTGCTTCTGTCATGATGTTTACTCCTCCTTGCTTAAAATTACATTTTTCATGATTGCGTGTTCTTTCGCCTTGTATTTCAGCACTCCGTATCTTCCTGTCACATATAATTGTCCTGATTTCAGGTAATCAGCCTGACGATCTAACTGAACCTCGGATATATTCATCGGTGAATGATCCAATAAGATTATTCTTTCATCCACGGCAATCCTTTGTGCTACAGCCGCAATCATTTTGATATTTTTGGATTTATCCGGGCATAAAAGATGGACCGCAATCCTGCAGTCCATCCACGCCACAGTATTCATATTGTTTCCGTTCACTTTGTTCAGCGCGGTCAACCGGCAGTAAAATACCGGGTTTTCGGATGTATCCGTGATTTCTCCCAATCGGTCCACGCCGATAACTACGGCATCCGGATATAACTCTTTGATATACTGGTTCAAGGCAACAATAGGATCGGGATCCGTTGTCTCCTGCGGCGAATATTCCATCATGTCTATGGATATCTCCTGTCCAATCACATTTCCTTCAAGCAGGAATGGATCCGTTCTTGCCCACGCAAAACTGTACGGTCCGCCATCATCCGGGTAAATCAGGACATCCCTGAAGCACTCCTTAATAGCCGCCTCGATCTCTAAAATGACCAGAGAGGTGCTTTCTGTATAGGCGACGATGTTCAGAGCGCCTACACTGGATCTTTCCTCATTTGCCTGCATATCGCACGTAAAATTGATACGTGGGTACTGGCTTTTCCCTTTCCATCCTTCCTGCTTATCATCCGGAGCTTCTGTGTTGAATATGGCCGGTTTGTCTGCGTAAGTCGCGCATAGCGCCTTCAACTTTTCAGAATCAAGCAATCTTTTATAAATCAGGCTTATCAGATTCATCTCCTGCTCCTTCCTCCGGATATTTCACGATCGTCTGCATATCCTTGCTGTATCGAATTTCCCAATCCCCGTTTGCCACCTCGTCAGCATAAATAAAAAAGTGGTTCGTGACATTCCCGATCTGCGGTGGATATTGCACAGTGACCTTGTTTCCCGTAACGGAAACGACAAACCCTTGCTCCCCTTTGCTCCAGCTTTTATGCTTTGCATATATCAAGGTGCCGCGCTGTATTTCCTCCGTATCGAATACGTTAGTCGGATTCCTAATAATCAGCATATAAACCTCCTAAAAATCAGAAAAAATCGAATCAACCTCCGGTTCCACATCGTCCAAAATAGGATCCACGAATGGTCTTGCCTCCATTTTTTTCGTTCCGTCTTCAAGATATCCGGCATATGAAGCTTTGGAGTCTGCGTAAGCTGTTATAGAGATGCTTGAGTTCGAGTTTCCTCCATTCATTCGCACCCCCGTCTTCCACGCTCGTCGCAGGAAGCCCGTCCTCACCCCGGGAGGGTTTCCCGGTGATGATGGACTTGGGTTTGTCAGAACTTCTATGGCGCTATTCCGCATGGCATTTGACACGCGAAATGCCTTAGACATTGTCTTTTGATTTACCTCCCTAACCGCCTCGCGCACAGCTTGGCGGATCGCTTCGGATGCTCCTCCAGGTGTCATCTCAAATCATTCCTTTCTTCTGCGTAATAGATTGTTGCCACGCCCAACGAACCGGCATCATCTATGGCAAGCACAAGAAATAACCGGCTGTCCATCGCGAGAACGTCTCCCTTTTTGGCAGCCGGCCCATCCCAACTTACAATAGTATGGGTTAGGGAGTGCTGATCCTGGTCCCACATGTGCTTAGTCTTTTCGCGGTCATCAGTATCAGCTTCTGCCAAAACACCATTGACAAGAATCCCTGTATCCTTATATTCCACCACGGGAAGCCCGATGCTTGATATGTCAGAGTCTTTTCTTTTTACCAGGAACTCTTTAAAAAGATTTCCCGGGCGAAAATACATAAGCACATCAGCCACCCTCCCTCTCCGTAGACATCATACCGGTATAGAAATAAGGGCGTTCACATTCGTTTCCTTGTGCTGAAATAGCCGCCGCGGAAAGGCAGTTCTGTGCTACCGATGCTTTGAGCTTCTCGTATTCTTCCTGCCACAACTTTGCCCGATTTCCGAACTGTAACGATAGTGGACCCGTTTGTGTATCAACCTCATAGGAAAAGCGCCTAAAAATAGTCTCTAAGCAGGCCAGCTTTGCCCGCTTCCAGTTCTTGTGCATTTCAAGTATGGCTGTGTATTCTTCATCAGTAAGAGCGCAAGTTTTCTCCTTCCCCTCTACCATTGTATCGCCAAGCTCAAAACGCATAAGGTCTTTCCCTCGTTCAGATAATTTTCCAGGATCGTAACTGTATGCGCCTGCCATTATTCATCACCTGCGCTTTCCTCCTGCACATCCTCTTCAAAGTTGAGTTTTGTGGCGGCCGCTTCTGTTGCTTCTTTGATAGCTTTTCTCGAATCACAAGCATTAAGCAGTATCAGAACTTTCTCGTCCTCGATCTCCTTAATAGTCTCTTTTGCTTCTCCGGCGGTCATCTGCATTACCTCTGCGGCTTTGCATATCTGTTCTTCGTTACAGTGGAGAATCATCTTTCCATCCCTCTGGTTAATCGGGATTGCAAACTCAACCTGACCTATGAATGCGCCAGTGACGGCCGGTTCGCTCGGATCTCCCCCGCCGGCGGCGATCGCAATCACTCCAAGTTTCTCCTGCGCTTTGGGATTGATGACAAATTCAGACGGAATTTCATCGCCAATATAAAAGGTCTGCCCATTAAACGAACAGGGCTTTTTTGCTATCAGCCTCATAAGCTCCCTCCTTAAACAGCATCTTTAAAGAACATTCCAAGATCATCTGCCGTTTTCTTCATATCACTTGCCATAAGTCCTTCTACATATTCCGAATGTGTTCCATTTTCTCCCAGATAATTGAGGACCGGAAGAATCTGCCGTCGCCAAGCATGTCCCAAGTGAAGATGTACCTGCGCTCGGCTCATCAATAGACGGATTGTTGGTAGCATAACAGAGCAGGATTGCATTCGGATCTCCGATAAATCCCATGTCTGCATCAGCCCCCATCGCTGCCTTGTTCATAATGGACTGCATAACAACTACCCTTTCAGTGCTGAAGAGCTGGGAAAGAACATTCAGATTTACGTTCGCCGGATTCATCGTTGATCCGCCATATTTTACTCTTTCGAGGATTCCAGGATGGTTCTTCAGCGCGGTAAACACATTTGCCCCAAGCCCAATACGGTTTGGTCTGCGTCCAGTCAGCTCCTGCATCTCTGTTGCTTTCTCATCGAAGAACTTAACCGGATCCGAGTTATCATTGCTGAATTTGATAAACTGCTTTCCGGACACGCTCGTTGAATCAACACCCGTGTATTCGTTGGACCAGACTCCAGACTTAAAGAAGCTGCCCGCAAACAGTACATCCTGATGGATATTAGCCTGCTCAGCGATTGTCTTTGTCCTCTGCACTCTCGGATCTCTTGTCGCCGGTCCCTGGCGGCGCTGAAGATCCGTCTGTCTGATCTGATCGATCCCCATAATCATCTGGTCTACTTTGCAGTTATATGTTTCCGTGTGCTCGGATACAACAGCCGGAGCAACTTTGCCATATGCCGGCTTTCTCTGCCAACTGTCTCTCAGCAAATCCTCTTTGTCAAAAATGTAGTAATTATCGGATGACAAATCTACCGGGCATACCGGAAACAGGGATTTCGCAAAATAATTTGCAGAATTCTGATAGTATGACAGTGCCATGTTGGTCAGTGCCGTATGCGGTCTGAATGCTCCCTTCGCAATTTCTGCCGCAATTCCCTTTGTTGTAGTTCTCATGTGTTATTCCTCCTCTTTCTTCTTAACCTTCTCCGCCTGCAGCTGCTGCGGCTTTCTGATACCTTGCGATCTGAACACGGCAGTATTCATTCGCTTTAACGCTTGACAGGGCAACGCCCAGAACATAATCTCCGTCCGTCGCTACTGCGGCAAGTCCATTTGCCCCAGCTGCGATCTCCTGCCCCTTCGTGATTGCAGCGCCAGCGAGAACAAATCCGATATCCTTCACAAGAATATCCATATCATCTCCGACGGACACCTTGCCGGACTCTGCTCCTGTAATATCGTTGCATCCTGCCTCGATAAGGCGACGCCGATCGGGATGTCTTTTCCAGATGTAGCAAGAACCACATCGCCGTTTTCATCGTATTTCAGGATCTTGTTCCTGCAGTCGGTAATTGCTGCGCCGGCTTTTTCAACGATCGTTGCGGAGTTATTGATCTGTGTTCCATTGAAATTCTTTCCCATGAGTGTTTCCTCCTTTCTTAAAATCCTGCTTCTTCGTCATAAGAAGCCAGTAACTCGGGGTTGCTTTCCCATGCTTTTGCAAGGGCGTCTGCATAATTCAGATCAGGATCTTTTTCCATGTACGCCTTGGCGATAGACTCTACCTGCGCCTCGGATTTCCCTTTCGCAACGGATGCGTGACTTCCTCTTCCTGATTTTCCGATCTCAGAAAAGATTCCAGAGCTGTCAGCCATCGCAACCATGGAGTCAAGCGTAGAGATCATATCATCGTACGCTGTTCCGCCGGCAGCTTTCAGGCTTTTCAGAACAGAGGCCAGCTCCTCCGGTTTCTTTCCGATGACCTCATACTTCTTGGCCACCTCCATAAACTCTCTGTTCTCCGCAGCCTCGCGATACTTTCTAAGAGATTCAATCTCTGCTTTAACCGCCGGATGCAGGCCTTTGTAGATATCTTCCTCCGGATCAGCCTGTCCGGAAATGGATTTCTTTGTTGTCTGTTTTCCGCAGCCTTTGTCAAGATCTGCCTCTTCTTCCTCGCCCTCTTTGTTCTCTCCGGGCTTCACATTGGATTTTGCAACAGGGTCTTCCTCCTCATTGATACCGTACTTCTTCAGGATATCTTCGTAAGCAGCCCTGTCTTCCGGGGACATTTTGGATTTGTCGATTGTTGCCATTTCTTCATTTTCTCCTTTCTCGCTGTTCAATGCTTTTTCAATGTTTTCGTCCAGGTGATCCCTGAACTTCTTTAATGACTCGATATCGTTAATACCGATGTCTTTCTTGATCCCGCTGATCTTCCTGCGGACCAACTGCTGATCGATTCGCCGATAATTTCGTCAAATTCTGATACACTTTTCTCCATCATGGATTGTGCCGTGGCTCCATCGAGATCCTCATCATACAGGATTGATTGAAGCGAAGACTGCAGCGCATAGCAGATGCTCCACATTTCATCGGCCACTTTCTGACGCTTTACCTCTGTCATTTTTTCGCCGAATGTCTGCGAGTTCCCTTTCTGCACATCTTCCAAGGCATCAAGATAATCGTCGGTAATGCCAACCGCCTTTCCTATCGCACGCATGAATTTCTTCATCGTGGACTCACGGACAGGAATATCTGCTTCAGGATCTGCATCTTTTTTCTTTGCGATCTTGATATCTGCCCGCTGGTTAGCTCCTTCGTCTACGAAATCAACTTTTCGGATGTGCAAGTTTTTAAGTTTTGTTGCCAATTTTTTTACCTCCTTCCATCGTTTTTTTATAAAACAAAAAGCGGGATTGCCCGCTTTCTGAATTACCATTATTCATCTCTCCCGGCTACGGCTATGCATGTCAGAGCAATGCCCGCCAACGCTCCGAGAAAGAATATTCCAACATCAATCAGAATCTCCATCTTCCTCAACCTCCACTCTTTCGGCCTCTCCTTCGATTGAAAACATGGTGTATGTCCCATCTTTTACCTTTTCCCAGACCTCTTCGTCTGTAACAAGGAAGCCGATCCACCAACCGACAGGAATTGTTCCGACGGGTATTCCCATCGCCTCCATTTTTTCTTCCGTGAACACCACGCTCTCTATCAATACAGCGCAATCTCCACGTTCATGCATCTCTCCGCCCTCTCGATATATACGAACAAAGGCGTATGCTGCATTTTCAAGATCTTCCGGATCAATCATATCTTCCTGCCAGTCCACAAGCTGTTCTCCAGCCTCATCTATGGCGATTGACGCCCACCCGAACGCCAGATGCTTATCATTGTCCGATTTCTGTATTTTAAATCGACCTTTCAACACTTCATGGTCTGTTTTCTTGGATTTATCCACATTATCCTTGGTTTTCTCCGATGGTTTGTGGATTCCAAGCAGCTTATACATGCTTTCCATGTCATTCCTCCACTTCTACATACTTAACAACGCAGCGGCATCTCGGATGCGCCGGAGGGATAAGGACCTTCCGCATTTCCCGACATCGAAATATTCGTCCATTTCTTTGCTGACACCCTCTACTGCTTCGCAATGTTTGCACACATTATCCTGCCGGGCTGTCACCCATACTTTTTTAACATGCCCTATGTACCCTCTTTCCTGTGCTTGCTTGATCCCCTGATGCGCCTGCGTTATACGCCTCCGCAAGCTCTGTTTGTGCTATTGTTTCGGCTCGATATCGATGTTGCTTTTCGGCATACTTTAACGCCTTGTCTCTCGCCCTCCTGACGATGGTTTCCTCCTTCATCCGTGGATGGTCTTTTCGCAACTGCTCCTTAATGTGGTTGTAATATCTCAAGTTCGCCTGCGCCTGTCTCTCGGTAAGCCCAATACACGGGCGAATAACCCTTGCCAATTCATTTGGCGAAAGATCTTCCGTACCGCCTTCATGGTAAGCCGCTGTATTGCCTTTTTCTGCTCTTGCACGGCATTTGTCACAAATTCGCTTCCACGATCTTTGATCCAGTTTCTTATCCCTTCATCAGTAGCATCGAACTCAAATTCTTTGCCTCTGATCTCATCCAGGATCGCATTGCTAAGTTGGCCGGCCACAATCGCTTCTAACCACATGGCTCAAGGGTTTCAGAAACAAATGAAGAGTAATCTTTGGACCAGTTTTCAAGATCCTCTTTGGATATATCTTCATCCTCAATCAATTTCCGTATTTCCTTGTATGTAATGGCCGCCGCCTGATCAGCCCAAAACCTCGTGAGGATAGATACCGGGACCGCCGCCGTATCCGTAATATATCGATTCAGCATATTGAGCAGGCGAAGATTTTCTTTGCTTCTTTTCTTTGCCTTTCCCAATGGTTGGGGTTTTTTGAAGATATACATACGCTATCTCTCCCTTCCGAGCCTCCTCTTTGCAGCTTTGGCGTTCTTTTCGTCCTGATCGTCGTCTATCTCTTCCGGATCTTCCAGATCATCCTCCGGCGGTTGATTCTGATTTTGCTGCGCTGTTCTTGCAGGATCCTCTCTTCGGTTGTCCGTAGTTCTTTCCGGAAGATGTCCGATCTCTCGAACATAGTCTTCCAAACCGTCATCCGGCACGATGACTCCAATGCCAGTCATATCCTTGATAAACTGTCCTGCTGATTTTATATCAACGTCTTCGATCTCTCCGTGAGTCATCTTAGGATAATCTGTGATCCCGTTGAAATGATCTCCGTTGATATCGATAAGGGCCGGTATGCTCTGGTTATTGAACGTCTCACAAATGACATCCAGGAACGAAGAGATCGCAACAGAAAAAAGCTCCGTCTTATCGGAGCTGAGCGCAAAACTTCCAACCTTATTATGCCCAAGCATGAGAAAGTCTGCCAAAACCGTCATGGCTATCTTCGTATCATACCTGTTGATAATTGCATTTGTGTCAAACTGTCTGGCCCCGCCGGTGCTGACAAGCTCAAATTCAAACCCATGTGGCAATACAAGTCCTTCGTATTCATCACGGCGGACCGATTTTACCATTCTGGTAAGAGCTGCGTTTATCTTGATCATTTCCGGATCAGTGTCGTCCCAGATATCGGTTCCTTCAGGAGTATGAAATACCGGGAGTCCTGCCAGATCCCGTTCAATACCTATCGCCTCGATCTCCTGAATGCGGCGCTTAAAGTACCACGGTCGGTATGCATTTCTCAGTATACTGCGCCCCTCCGGATTGTCTTTAGCGCTCTCCGTGCGAAAAAGCATAGCTTTTTTCATCGGGATTGTAATAAAGCCATAATCCGGCGGCGGCATCTGTGTCATGCCAATCAGGTTGTCATGCCTGTCATATTCCATTTGTAAAGCGTGTCCTGGCTGCGGATCGGGAGTTTCTGCCAGCTATCAACCATCGGAGTATTTGCTTTTCGTCCGTGGCTCCGTGTTTTCCCCATGCGCCGTTTATATACGATCTCATGCAGCTCCAGCCATAAACCAAAAACGATAGGATTTCCGAAATCGTATCGGTCCATGTACTCTGCATATCATCCATGCAGGATTCAACAAACTCAGCAGCCTCACGATCCTTCGCCGAGTCTCCGCCGGGTTCAATGTTCCATACCGTGTGGCGGATCAACATCTTTATGGCGAAAAGAATGGCGCCGATCGTATCGTCATTGTTTGCCATTTCCCGGTAAACCTCGACTCCACGTATTCCCTGCAGATCCCGAAGAAATTCTTCGTAAAATACGCCATTCCATCGTTTCTGACCTATCCGGCCGATCTCTGCCATAGCCATCTCCTCCTTTCTTTCATCGTTTTCTTGTTTTTTCTACCTTCTCTGCGCCCGCAGTTCTGGTTTCGTAGTTTTCTTGTCGAGCCACTCGACCAATCCTCGGCAACTCGGCTCCTGCTTTTCAAGCATATCGGCCGTATTCCTCAAAGCCACAACGACCAATGCAGTATCCGCAACGGGATGCCCGTTCATGGCCTTTATGATCTTGTTCTGGTAGTAATTCAATCCATCCACCACAACTTCTGTCGCTTCTGGAAGCTTCTTTTCCTCAATCAGCCGAGTTCCTTTCGTGACATATGCTTCTTTCTTTTTCATTATGCCCACAGATATCTACCTCCTATTTGTTCCTCCAGTAACTGCTCTTACCAAGACCAGCAGAGCTTTCTTGATTCGGAGCGCTTCCGGTGTACTTCTTGATTTTTCCAAGATATACGGATAATGCCAACGCATCCGCACGGTCCGGAGAGTCGAGCCCTCGCTTTTTCATTTCTTTCTTGTTTTCAACCTCCAGCTTCCCGTTACTTGCAAGGAAATACTTTCTGGAAGAAAGCTGTGCGAATGTCTCTTGATCCTCCTCGATCTCAACCTCTTTATTCTCCATGAGGTCCTTCAACGTCGCCCACATATGCGTTGTCAGGTTATTGTAATGCTCTGCGGCATCTTTCCCTGCCTTAGTATCCGTCTCGATCTTTTCAGCTGCGTTAATGGGAACAACGTACAGCCTGTTCAGCTTTTGTTCCCTTTTTACCTCCCGTAAGCGGTCTGTCACCCCGCCACCAAGACCAGTGTCGTCTATGTTCACATAGATTCTGCCTCGATAATCAGGGAACTCTTTGACCGCTTTCTTGTACTGGCGAACAATATCGCCGACTGTTCTCATGAGATCCTGCCCCTTCGGGTTGCCACTATCTGCAGCTTCCCCCTCGAGTTCCGGTATATTACCGTCTCATCATCCCCGAACCTCGCAACATCGACTCCGAATATGATGTACGGTAACTGACCGTCCTCCGGCAGCTCAAACAGGCGGCTTCCACACTGCTCAATCGTAGACAGGGCTATGAACACATCATCTTCCTGATTTGGAAATTCGCCACGGACACGAACCCGCACCACATTGGAATCCCACCCATACTTTCTGACCAACGAATCAATGTTCTCTTTATTGGTCCGCTTGCTGTCTGCCGATGACACGGTATGACACTTATATAGTGCCGATCTCGGGTATGGCTGTCATAGAATGTCCCCGTTGTCTTTGTCGGGTTCCCGCACATAAGAAGCTTATTGTTCTCTCCTGACAGGGTACCAAGAATAGCTTCCATGATCGGATCAGCTACGCCGGACGCCTCATCAACAATGAATAGCATGTTGTCCTCGTGAAATCCCTGCATGTTTTCTGGCTTTGTAGCAGTCCTCGCTACACCAAACCAACGCTTTTCATTGCCGACCATATAAACATATGTCTTCGTCCATTTTAGAAGCATGGGGAGCAAAGGAGAGCGGCTCATCCATTTTGAAATTTCAGACCACAGAACATCATGGAGCTGCTGCTTTGTCGGCGCAGTTGCTACAATACGTGGATACGGAAAACAGGTGATAAACCACAGGAACACGGCAGCCTCGAAAGCAGTCTTTCCTACGCCCTGTCCGGACTTGATGCTGACTTTCGGGCTATGCGCCAGATCTTCTGCGGCTTTCTTTTGCCACTCATCCGGTTCAAACACCAGAACCTCCCGGAAGTACATCACGGGATCATTCCGCCAAAGCGGTACGCTTTCATCGAGGAAATCTGATAGCCAATCCATATTATTGTCCATCTTTCTCCCTCCTTGCCTTTATGACGCCCTCCGCCCAAGTTCGCACCAGTTCGTTGCCCTTCGACTCTCCTGCGATCTTCTCCTTCTCAAATCTGAGTTTTGCAAGAGCATCTACAGCTTTTGTCTTTTGGCTTTGAACAGAGGTGAGTTCCTTCTCCAGACGCGCAACCAGATCTGCCGAGGAAGAGGTCATCGTCTGGAGGCTGTAATGCTCTCCCGGCAGGCGATCTCCTTTATCCACCTTTTCCCGGACACGGTTCTCATAAAGCTCTCTTTCCGCATCGTCTTTGAATGTCCTCTTTTCCTCAAACTTTGTAACTCCGGCCACATAAACGCCGCCCTTTGCTTCACGGTACTTGTTGATCGCTTCATGATCCGGCGCTCTCTCACCGTAAACAGCATGATCTGATTTATCAGGATTTCTTCCTCATCCTGCGGCATCGTCTCGATGAGTTCTTTTTCATCTTCGTCAAGCGTATCCCAGTAAACAGCAGAATACCCTCCATGCTTTAGCGCATTTTGCGTTCCCTTCGGCGCTCCATGCCCCTTTGCATTCTGTTTGCCCTTGCAATTTTGGTTCCCGGGCTGTCCGCCTCGTTTACGAACGCTCGCTTTTTCTGAAGCATTTTTCTTTTGCGAACGCTCGCCTTGTTTTTTTTTACCGTTTTCATCCCACTTTTGTCGATTTCCATCTTCGGACGGTTCCCTCTGGCTTGCCGAGTTTCTTTGCAATATCAACAAGAGCCATGCCAGATTTATACAACTTCTCCGCCTCTATGCTGTCAGGGCTTCTTGCTCTCGGCACCGCCATCACCTCCCATATCGTATTTTTTTCGGATATAAAACGACCGGCAGGCTTTTCCTTCCGCGCCGCCGGTCAGTGTTCTACATATGCTATAACAGAATAACATCAAATTTTAGTAACATATTCTGCTTTTGAAAATCCTGTGACTCCCTTGGTCATCATGTCAAGAAAATCCTCCTTCGAGAAGTCCGATAACCGGAAAACTTCCTCCGGTTTCATACCGAGCTGTTTTCCGATCTCTTCTACGCTTTTCCCTTCGCCCATCAGCTCTTTTACAATAGCTTTCATGGGTTCCAAAAGATGGGTACCCCTTGCCCTGTTGTGTGTTACAGTTCCATATATGTCTTCTGATCGCTCCGAATGTTTGACAACAACGATCGGCACTTTCCCGTCAAGCATAGACATCAGCGGATCTTCTCCCGCCACGGTCCACCTGTGGAAACCGTCGATAATCGTGTAATCCGGCCGGACCACAATAGGGAGCGTCCAGCCATTTGTCAAAATCGACTGCGTTAAGAGCTTCAAATTCTCTTTCGATACTTTGTTCGGGTTGTAATCATTTGGTTTAAGCCATTCCCGCGGTACCCATTGCAGCGTACTCAGCGGTGCGGCCAATTTATTGTCCATGTCTGCTTTCCTCCGTTTTCTTCGCTTCTGCAATATATTTCCCATAAATCCGGTGATAAAGAGCCCGGAAGGTCCTCATTTTGGGATCCCCGGATATAAGACCTTCGTAAATATGTTTGAAATCCTCTGGAGTCGCAATCGCCGATACTTGCAGGAAGAAATTCCTGTACCGTTCCGCAATTTGCCTCTTGTGCGGCGTATCGAAATATACATCCATGTTTCCAAACATCCGCACGAGTTCGGTTTTATAATCCTTTTCCGGTGCATCTCCTTCCATTTCACGACGTTTTCTGCTGCTACGTCCAAACATCTCGCTGTCCCAATATAGCGCCGCAAGATATGCATTCGGCTCTCTTCGGATTATCCGCTCCATAAGGTCTGGATAATATTCATTCATCTTTACCAGTGATCTCGCCGTGTCTACGGAAAAGAACTGCGAAACCCTAAGCTGCGGTTTTGAACTTCCGGATTGCCACAAAAACAGATATATCTCCGGGATATCGACTTTTTCTTGCTTCAGATAAAGCCAGACATCATTATTTGTCCAGTCGTATATCGGGAAGATCTGCTTTTTGTTTGTCATGGTCTTTCCGGCCTTTGTCATTGCGGCGATATTCTGCAAACGCTGCAGTGACTCTGCCGTCCGGATTCCCACCATCGTAATCCCCGATACGCAGGTTCGTGGGAGGAAATCTTGATATGCGTCAATCCTCGGCCGCAACAATTTATGATTCCGGATCGCAAAGCTCGGCGGGCGCCTTACCCATACATCTTGCTTTGTAGAATCCCAGCAGATAAAGGTTTCGTCATTCGACAGGGCGTTGAAACAGTTGAAATGTTTCACCTCTACGCAGAACCATTCGAACTTTGCCCCCATCATCATGAACTTTCTTCTCCACGCTTTTGTGGTCTCCTCCATGCATGGGAAAATCGCTTCTTCGTCTATGAATTGGACGGTAAGCTGCTTCATGTCTATTTCTCCCCGGTTTGCAAGGTTTATAAGAAGCTGCGCTACACACAAGCTGTCTTTTCCGCCGCTGAACGAAAAGAATACCGGGAGTCCATTTCGGAACACATTTTTGATCCGGATCTCTGCGGCCTTCACCACGTTGATGCTGGCTTCCTTTCTTTTTACAGCCATATGCGCTCACCACACTTCGGACAAATTACAAACCTCCCAGTCTCCGCCGGATCCTGCCCGACGCCCGCATCGCCCCCACTTTGACGCTCTGGTGCTTGCAATGGAAGATCTGCTCCCTGATCCGCTCCATTATCTGTGGCTTCTGCCTGTTCCCTCTTTTCGTTCGCCTCTTTTATCTTGCGGACTTCTTCTTCGTCAAGTGTTCCATACTCCGAAATCTTTTCCGTGATTTCATCCGCATCGGCGACCATTTGCCTTAAAATATCCTCGTCGAATCCCGGGATATCCAGATCTCCTTCCAATTCTTCCAGGAACTCATTTAATGTATCAAGGTTTTCGATACCAAGGGAGAAGATCTTATTGTCGGCGATCATCAGCTTTTTCTTCTGCGCTTCTGTAAGATCTTCGTACTTATAGACAAACGCCTCTTCTCTGTTCATCCGCAGAAGCGTCTCATATAATCCATTCCCCGCCAAAATGATATTGTTCTCATCTATGACGATCGGCCTGATCTGTCCAAACATGCGAACACTGCGTTCAAATTCCGCCAGTTGCTTTTCCGTGTGGATCCTGATGTTACGCTCCGGCCGGACCAGATCTTTCAGTTTCATGGTTAATTGCTTCATACTTTTCCTCCAAATGCTGTATTTGAAGGAGCATTAGGGCTATCTGCAAATAGCTTTATAGCGAATTAAGGAATTTTGCGGCGCCGTCAATTCGCTTCGCCGCATCACAAACAATGCTTTGATCAATTTCATATACTTCTCGCCATCCATTTTCCTCTGATCCGGTCCATTGTCTGGCCGGCCACGGGTGGGTTCCGCATAAATAGCCATTCTTCCACCGATATATCGGCGGCATGCTGACTTTATGATAATGGATAAAGGCAAGTATTTCTTCGTGGCTCCACGAAGCCAAAGGGCTGTATCTGGTAACGCCGTTCCCGTTGCTGTATATATTGGAGCCTTTTCCGCAGTAATTCCCGTCTGCGCGCCGGCGCCCAAGAAGTATCACGTCCAGGTTATTCTCTTTATAATACTTCGCCTGCGCCCTATGCTGCACAATGGAGAACCATTTCGCTGCGGTTGCGCTGTCCTGCGGAAAAAGCATAGAAGGGTGTTCGGACAACCATTCCAGATCCTGTCCTGTATTTATGATCTCCAGTTCTTTTGGTTTGTGCTTATCCACCCATTTCATAAATGCCGGGTATTCCAAGCTGCAGATCCCCATCATGCAATCCACAATTCCCGCTCTGCGGCATATTTCTCCGAGCACAAGGCTGTCTTTCCCGGCGGACCATGCATATGCTGCTTTTTTCCCGCCGGTCGTATGCTGGATCTCATCAATGGTCGAGCGGACCTTTTCATCCAGTTCCTCTCTTGAAACCAACTCTTCAATACGTTTCACGGCTTTCAGCCAGTCCTCATTCCGTATTGACTGTTTTTTACCGAGCACTCTTTCCATGCCGCACCTCCGCTTTTGTAACTATCATCCCCACAATTCCACTTAACAGCACTGTTGTAAGGCTGCCGAGGGTTTTATATGGTCCACTGTTTAAAACCGTCCCGTAGGCAAAAATAGGAAGCCCTACGGCCAAAGCAGAGATGACTCCATACTGTATTCCTCTCGGAGTGAACCTCACTCCTTTCAGCGTCATGACAGTCGGCAACAGTGTCGATGCCCTCAGTGTCCCGTAAAAGAGAAACAGGTGCGTGACCGTCATCCCCGGTATATTGGAAATCAGGATCCCCGCCAAAAGCAGGACGACCATGGCCGTCTTCGTCTTTTTGAGTTCCTTCCCGCCGCACATATCCGTTACAAGAGATGACGCAGCGCATAAATTGCTGTCTACCGTTGATAAAAGCCCCGATATGATCATGAACAGAAACGGAAGCACCACCCACGCAGGGAACATCTCACGAATCAGTCAAAATTGATAACGCCAAGATCTTTCGCTTGGTATCCGATCCCAGCTCCGGCAAACCCGAGGATCCCCATTGAAAAAGGAACCATCCCAAACAATATCGCCCCAACCAAAAAAGCGTGGCCGATCCGATTGCTCTTCACTGCGAACGCTCTCTGCCAGAACGATTGATCTCCAAATGGTCCGGAAAGCAATCCGATTGTCGTTGGCAATCCGAAAGCAAGAAACACCTCTATTCCGTCTTTCGACCAAAATGACGTGTAATTCCCGGATATTCCATGTATTCCTTCCAGTATTCCAGAAGTTCCGCCGGCCTTTATCGTCATGATCGAGAATGCTGCGCTTGCCGCCAGCATAAAGATCATCTGTATTGCATCTGTCAACATGGACGCTTTTATTCCCGAAAACAAAGAATACGATAAAGCGATGACCGCCAACAGAACAGTGACAAGCTCAAATGATATTCCGGTCGCAGTGCTTAACACCTGACTGCCGGCCAGAAGCTGAACCCCCGTCGATAATACCGAAAGTCCCATAAGCTGAAAGAGATACACCCGCTTAACGCCTTCAGAATTATACTTGTCCCCCATGTATCCAGATAGCGTGATGCCCTCCGGCATTTCCTTCCGTATCCGCTTTGCGAATGGTATGAAAATAATCAGGCATAGCACATTTGGCACCAAGAACCAAAAAAGACCGACAAACCCATTTGTATACGCTTTCTCTGTCGATACAAATAGTGCCGGCGCCCAGATCCATGTAGCTGCTATGCTCAAAGCAGACATTATCCAATTTTCCTTTCGGTTCCCAACGCAGAACCGCTCTACATTCTTTTCTTTTTTAGTAAATATCAGCGTGGCAGTGATCATGATCGCTGCGTAAACCGCCAGAATTACTAACCCTTTCATTCCAAATTCTCCTTTTATATATTAAAGGAGCATCCTGTATCTTTCTTTTTCTCTTCCTCCTCCCCAGACTATACTGAAAGAGCCACCGGGTGTCCGGTGGCTCATGGCTTATGATAAGATTTTACTCCCTTATCATACTCATTTTCCGTTATTAAGTCAAGTTTAAGTTAACGTTTTCCGTTAATATCCCTCAAGCCTTTAAAATCAATAAAAACGGAGTCCGTTAATTCCAAAAAACAAAGCAGAAAGTCTTTCCTCCGCCGTCTTGATATCATCGTATATGGTTACCTTGCTGACGCTGAATTTCTTAGCCAATTCCGCCGCAGAAGATCCCTCTTTAGTGATATACATTGATTTTATAACCTTGTACTGGCGTTTTTCCTTCTCCCCGCATTTTCCGCAATACATCCGGAAGACATCAAGCATCCGGTCAACATGAGATATGATAATCCCCGTCCTCTCTGCAGACTCCTTGATCGAATTCACGATCACCCCGTCACTTACCCTCATGCTCATAAGATCTTCTATGACTTCTTCTGTAGATTTTTCAGAATGCTCTTTCTGATAAATTGCTTTGGAGCAGCTTTCTCTCAACATTCTGTAATTCCTAAGAAGCAGTCTCGTATTATGCAGTCTGCGATCCTTCAGCTCTTTCTGCTCTTTTTGATGTGCCTTTTCAAGTGTTTCAGCCGCGACAGATGCACCCGCAAGAGCTGCCTTGGCGATCATTTGCTCCACTTCTTCTTTTGTGAGAGCAACGAATTCAACGTGATCTTTCATATCCATGTTTTTTACCTCCGACTATCGATATATTGCCTTCAGGATCCCTTCTTTATATGCCCGCTTTTCTTCCTCCGGCATATCAGATCCCCTTAATGCGTCATCTAACGCTTGGGCGGTGCCGCACTCCGGCAGATCAATGTTTCGTTATCAGTTCTCGACAGCGCCGGCACCCCCTCATCTCCCGATTACAGATCGGACACACTTGACGCCCCTCTGGTATCACTTCCCCACATATCACACAATGCTCCTCCACAGAATCACTCCTCCTCTTTAACAAGCATAAATCCAAGGTGCAGACATCCCTCAATGGCAAGCGTGCGCTCTCTTCCCTGAATATGGCACATAGTAAATACGCAAACCCTTTCTCCGTTTTCCTCTTTTATATTTAAAACAATTCCCTTTTCGACAGTTTTCTCGGTGCCATCGTCATAGTGTATCGTAATTTTATCTACTTCCCGCTCTTTGTTCATGCGTTCTCTCCTTTCTGTATGGGCATCTGTGCCATACGCAGCACACCATGTACATGTTTTGTATATACTTCTCGTTTGTGCATTCTCCCTTCTCCCATTCTGCTCCTTGTCCGACTACATGGGGAAAACGGTCATTTTCGCTGTTAAGCTTTCTGTCTATAAGGGGGAGCAAAATTCTCGGAACGCAAAGCATATGTATCCTTGTTGGCGCAGAAATTATCTTCTGGAGCATGTGTATATAAATTTCCTCCGGAGTAGCCTCTTCGATCCACTCCGGTATATCCGTATTTGTTTTTTGCGTTACTTCTAAACTGTTACACTCCTCTGCTATTTCATGTATTAACACACGCATTTCTTCTGTGATTTTCCATCCGCCTCGCAGGTAGGTTTTAAATCATATTCCAAAAGCTTTTTTACTTTCTCGTCTATCTTATTCATTTTGATTCACCTCTCAATCTTACCGGAAGGACCAGCGCCTTCATGTCGGAATCTTCCGCCTGAACAATCATCGGAGTCGAAGGCGAAGAAAAGTTCAAAGTTATATTCTCGCAGGTAAATGCCTTTATTGTCTCCAGAACCAACCGGGAGTCAAATCCAATGCGGATCGGTTTCTCGATCGGGCTCTTGAGCATTATTTTCTCGCGGTAATTTGTCACTTTGTCCTGAAGGATCACATTAATTTCCTCACCGTCAATATCAAACTCGGCAGGGACGCTTTCGTCAGTACACATCTTCGCCCTGGTCATGGCACCTATGAGCTCCTCCCTGTTCACTATGGCGTAATTCTCCATATTCACGAACATTTTCTGGTACGGTACAAATTTCCCATCGCGGATCCTTGTGCGGATCAGGTATGCATCAGTCTTGAAAATGGCGCTGTTTGCATCGTGCGAAAGTGTGATATCATCATCCATCCCCATTGAAGTAAGTTTCTTCGCCGCCGTTTTGGGAACGATCAGCTTTAATCCGGAAACGCCGGAAACAGCATTGATCTGGTCCCAACACATAACATGACCGTCAGTAGCCGCAAGGTTCAGATTGTCATTTTCGCCTTCGAGGTATATTCCCTCAAGCTCCGGCCGCCCCGGTGACTTATCGGCAGCTGCATAAAGCGCATGCGATATCGCCTCCATCAAAAGTGTTCCCGGAAGAACTATTCCCTCTTCCGTTCCGGTTTCAGTCTTATCGTACATAAAATTTTCCGCCGGGAATGACTGATAGCTATTCTTGATCTTTTCCATCTTGATCGTCACAACATCTTTATCATCACAGATAATCTCCACATCTCCCTCCGGAAGATTTTTTATCAGGTCAAACGCTTTCATTGGAATGATGAATGATTCGTCCTCTGTGCCCTCTAATTTGACCTGTATCGTCATTTCTCCATTTGCAGCTATTGCATAACCTTCTTTGATCAAAACTCCTCCTAAAGCAGGAATCTGTGGGTTTTTCTGCACAACGCTCTTTACCTTGTCGATGGCTCTAACCAACTCATACTTTTTTAACTTCATGATCTAACTCCTTCCCGGAGTTCTATTCCATCCAAAAATCGCAGAACTCCTTTTGAATATTTGATTTTATATGCTTCGAGATCTTTCCTGTCCATGTACTTATGCCCATAGATCTTTTTCATGTCACGGAAGACCACCCACGGAACACGGTAAAAGTCATCCAGTCCGATTGAAACTACCAGAAAGCACATTGCACCGAGTTTCATGTATCTTTCAAAGCAGCCCTCCTGTTCTTCCGTAACGACGTCTCTCATAATCTTCTCTTTATCCGTATGCTTTGCATCGAACAGCACCATGGTCGCATCCATCAGCACCCCCTTGAAGTCCGGCTGTGCCTGCTTCGCAAAACAGCAGATGAATTGCCCTCTTTTCCGGTCGTACGGTTTAAGCACCCGCATCGGCTCCGGAGTTTTCTCTATAACAGAAATCCCCTTTTCCTCATAGACTGGCAAGCCGCGCTGATCATTCCTTCAAAATATTCTCCCGATGCCCTGGACCGGCTCCCAATTAACGCCCTACTGTATGTATCCATGCTCTGTTGCCACCTTCAGTAATTTATTGATCGTAACAGCTCCGATCCCCGGAATTTTGGATGTCTGCAGCTCTGCAAGGAAATCCTTTGTATTTTTTCCACTCCGGACCGACTTCTTTCCGTTGTTAAATCCTTCGCTCCTCGCTTTCTCCACCCGATCTTCTACATAATGCACGAGCTGTTCATCTGTCATTTTCCGCATCTTCACCGCCTTTTCGTGGATGCGCACTTCATCTTCTGTCCTTCTACAGTTCCGTTTACTCTTTCCCATGTCTGCTCCTTTCTATTTGTCCTCCAACCCTTCAAGCGGAGGGATCTTTACCCCATGTTCTCTGCACCACTTCACAAAACACGGTTTACACATATACGCAAATGCGTTTGTTTTTCCGCCTCTTTTGGTTCGCGCTGTAATAGATACCATCTGGTTTTTCTCTTGCTGCTTATGACATTCCACGCATTCTCCCATCAGCTTCGCTAGAATTTTATCGCTCTTTTTCCTTACGAGGAGCTGATCCGGAAACTCCCTCTTCATGGCATCTTCTCCGACTATATCGATAAGACTGTCTTTCATGAATACCGGCGTCTTTTCCTTCTCTGCGCTTCAATGATCTTCCAGATCCATTCCGGGTTAGGAATGACCTTCCCCTTTCTCCGTCCAGTCTCAGCCCCGATGATTACCCAGTCCACCTGACGGAACAAAATGTTGTGCTTCTCAGGGAGAACATCTTCCAGAATCGGCTCTATGCTCACAAATGTGTTGCGCCGCGCCGGCAGGAAGTTAAACTTATGCATTTCCTCTTCCCGTGTGATCGATGTTCCGTAAAACATATTTTCCCCGCCGGGAAGCATATCTAAATCCGCATACCTTTCCGTATTTTTCGTGAGAAACAAATAATTATGCTGTGGATGCTCCATGCAGCACCGAAAGACTTCATCGATCCAGCTATCCGGTACCCAGTCTCCGAACAAATCCGCCATGGCTCCAACGAAAATATTCTGCCCCATTTTCAACTTGTCCAACGTATTGAAGCGGTATCTGTGCAGCGTGGGCTCAAACCCAAACGGATATATAATCTGCTTCCCGTTTTCACCGATGAACGGCTCGTCCAGTACGTATCCCCCTTCATCTTTCCGGTATTTATCCGCCCTCGTAATATTCAGCCTTACATTCCCAGAAAATCTAAGACTCATGGTCCTTGCATAGCAATACTCGCATCCATACCGGCATCCGGTGACAACGTTAAGTGTGTGATCACAATATTCTATACGGCTTCTATTCACAATTCTTACCTCCATGTATCCTCTTATGACATTCATTGCATAACAACTGTCCGTTTCCAACATCCAAGGCTCTTGAAAAATCTTGGTGGAGACTTATAATATGGTGCGCTTCAAGACCGTCTTCTGCTCCGCACATCTCGCATTTACCACCAGCTTTTTGATAGACCGCTTTTACCCATGCCATATATTCTTTACTTCTTCGGAATTTTCTGATCTTTTCCGTTATCCCGCCTTTCCAGTTGGGATTGTCTTTGCCTCGCCTTGTCTCCGACATTCTCCTTTTTGGTTTCATCAGAGTGATGTTTTCCCGTCATAGAAGCAGGTTTCCCTTTTCTTGCCTCAACGGATTTCCTTATAGACTCTTCACTCTTCTTTTCCCCTGTCATTCCATGCATTTTAATGCTATATTTGCGCATCCAGTAGTGAATTGTCCTTGCATGACATCCCGCAATCTCGGCCATTGCGTATATGCTTCTTACCTCATCGTATTTACTCTGTAGCCATGCTTTATCCTGATAAACCGGTCGGTTCATATTCCCTCGCCTCCTCCATTCGCGGCAGCTTATCGAGCAGATTGCATGCTTCTTCGACCGCCTGTCTTCGGTAATCTAAATGTCCGTAATCATCCTTAACTCTTATCAGAATTTCTACAATTTCTCCTATCTTCATCTATTCCGCCTCCCAATATTCAACTGTGTATTCCATCTGTGGTTTCGGTTTATTTTCAGTTCCCGGAACTATGCGTCTTCCAATCTTCACCGCATATCCGGCTTTGGCCAATATCGATACCAACTGTAGTCTGTCTTCTTCGCTCCACTGTGCAGAACCTTTCCGGATGCTCCTGATTATGTTCGTGGCCATATTATCCGCACCTCCTAAGTCCTTTGCCTTTGTCCTTTTCTATGGTTTCCAACATTTTCTTTTTAAAAGCCTCGGTGAACGCTTTTACCTCTGGCGGCATTCCGCAGTTTCGGGATCCCCGGCACTGCACGATATCATTATCTTTCCACTCCATCGTGAAATACGGTTTATCCGGTTCCTGCTCCTTCCGGATAATCTTGTGGAGTGTAGCTTTCCTGTTCGCCTGCTTCAGGAGTTCCGTGTTGCAGGTAAACGTCTCGTAATATTCCTTTAACTGTTCAGGCTTGAACTGCAGTCCGATTTCCTGCGCCACTTGCAAAAGGCGAAGTTCGTAATGGTCTCCATCAATCGCCTGGAGCAACTTGGTATTCACTTTGTTCAGCCCCAAAATCTCATATATGGTGGATCCTTTTTCCCGGATTTTCCCTACCATATTTCCTGAATATCGGCAATTTATAATGTCTTTCGCCAGTCTGTTCAGTCCCATTTTGCAGATCCATTCCAACTTGGGGAACTGTATGTACTTTGAGATTGCATCCTCATACTGCAAAGCTACTGTTGGCATATTCCCTGACAGCACTTCTAATGCCGAATATTTCATCGGGGTATGCTCCCATGCCGCCGGAAGATTGCCCGGATATAAAATACATTCCATACAGGCTATTCTTCCCTGATCAGGACACCATCGGCACTCCCCGCGCTGCTTATATACTCCCCACTCATAGGATTCATATTTTGGCTTTCCTTTCGGAAATGTATATATTGCCCTGCTATATTCGAATATATCCTGTTCAATCCGGCTTTTATCGATCGTGAACTCCACATATTTATCGCTCCGTATTCTCCGATCTGCCCGAAAATATCGAAGGGCGAATCCCTTTTCCATTGGATCTACATACAAGAACCAACGTTCATCGGATATCTGTCCCGGCATCTTCCCCCTTGCCTTAATCGTTACACGGCTTCCGCAGAAAGGACATATCCCCTTTTCATTGTTTCGAAGTCTGATATCTTTTCTCTTAACCGTTCCGATTTTCTTACAGTGCGTGCATTCGCATACAGCCTCGCCTTTCTTCTCCTCTTTGTAGATCAGGTACCGGCTGAAGCTCATTCCAGTCTCCCATACCCAGTCTTCAAATTCTTTGGGTGGCTCTTTGATCGGATTCATCACTGTGTCTATCTTGTCAGTCTCTTTTTTATGCCGCTCCGCAAGCTTTCGATCAAGAATCTCCTGTTGGAATCTATAAACTGCTGTCCATGGTAAATATTCATCATCCGAGTTTACATATTCCTTAAAAAAGTCTTTGATGGTCTTTACTTCTTCGTCAGATCTTATATGTACGTTTACTTTATATCGACTTCTTTTCAACTCTGGATCCCACAAATACTCTGTAAAGCTAAAATTCCACATTCCGGCGAACGATGCCGTATACCACTTTGTCTTTGACGTTTTCAAATCCTGTGTGATATAATCCTCATGTGACAGAAATGTCCTAAACTCTGCTTCTGTATTTCCGCCAGCCAGGTTTTTATTCTAAAGAAATTCAGAAGCAGAATCTTTTTATCTTCAATCAATTCCGCCGTAACCATGTGATTCATGCTTTCCAGTTGTTTTGCATCATTAATCATCCTTTGCGTTGCACACGGTCGCGGTATTTTTGACAACTTTCTCTTATCCACTTTTATCGCCTCCTAGAGCAAATCAAACAATGACATCTGGCCTTCCGGCTCTTTATTCTTCGGAGCTCTGTCGTTCTTTTTCTCCGGCTCCACAGTTTTCTTTTCTCTGTCATCCTTTTTACCGTCAGTTTTCTTTTTCTGTTTTCCGGATCCAGTTTTTTTCTTCGCCGCTTCTGCTTTCCGTTTTGCTTCCTGTTCCTTACGCTCTTTCTCCTTTTTCTCCTCAAGCGCTTTGTCATCCAAACGGAAGTAATCCTCCGCCCATTCATAAACCACATCGTCACGTATAGCTGCGCAATTTCCTTTCGCCCGCTTCCGCGCCTGATCCTGGATATACTTAAAGCACTTGCTCCATGTTTTATGTGCTTGCGCAACATCTTCTGCCATCCCAGGATCCTCTTCGCATCTCTTAAGCAAATGAGTAATAATCGGATCTGCAAAATCCTTGTCCTTAGCCTGTTTCAGTTCCTCTTCCAACTTCTGCTTTGCTTTATCCAATACATCTCCGGCATTCGCCTTTTTTGCAGTCTCCACTTCTTCCGGAGTCGGAGCCGGAATATTTCCGGTAACGGCATCAGCAAGTGATGCAGTCCCCATTTCCACAAATGAAGAATCCTCTTCGTTCTCCTCTTCCTCGCCCCGATCAGATTCATACTCCCTCTTCAACCGATCATTTGTCACATCAAACAGTGTGTTTCCATCAGCATCATAGAATACCGTGACCGCATCCCTTTTGAGAATTTTGTACTCTTTTTCCCGGATCGTAACCTGGCATTCTTTCTGGTCGCTTGAATATCCACTCTCCAGATACTTTTTAACCACTTCATTCCATGGCCAACCGTAGGTGTTTTCGTCTTTCTGTTCAGTTGTAAAATGCCTTACATTTTCTCCCATCTTTTCTCCTCCTTATCGTTAAAATCAAAAAACATGTAAAACCGTTCTCTTCCCCGCTCTGCTTCCCTGTATTCATTCCATCCAGCTTTCCCAAGTAAGAAAAATAACCGCCGATGGGCCCATGGACCTATCCTGAACATTGGCATAATCCACAATTCCTGTCCTTCTCTCTCTTGCGGGAAAAGCACATGTCCTGTTACGGGATTTGTCAGCGTGTCTCCGATGCAAATATATCCGGCGCATCCAAGCAGCGAAAGCTGTATGTAGCACATCATTCCCGCCACCCGGTCAACATCCTGGCCCACGAACACAACATGGTTCTGAAAATTATATTTTGACAACTTCATCTCACTTACGGTAGCAATCAGTGTTGCGCCCGCCCCGCAGGCAGGATCGCAAACACTTATATATCCCCTTTGCTCTATCTGCTCATCCACATCGCCCGTAACAATATTTGACATTGCCTTGCATACGCAATAGGGTGTGAAAAATTGTCCTTTCCAATGATTTCCAAGCTCCAATTCCATGAACAATTCTCCGAGGAAATCCTGTTCCGGGTTTCTTTCGAGCGCTTCGACAATTACTGCCATGCACTGTGCCGGCTTATCTACACCGCCAAGGCGCTCTGCACATGTTGTATTCCTCTCCCTCTCCCAATCAATCCGACGCCCGCCTTGTCCGGATCTGTGGAATTCGCCAGAGAGCACGCTATCATGCTAATGAGATCTGCCCAAACCTGCCACGCACTCCGGCTGTAGCACATTTCCCGAAAGACTTTTAAGAATTCCTGCTTTGTTCCCTGTATCTCTTGCACTTCTTTCTTCGCCTTCATCGCAATCCCTTCTCCCTCATGAGCCGATCTATAAATTCAGGAGTTGATACATTTCTTGCAGAGTCTGGTTCTTTGCCCTCGATTTTCGGCGTTTTCTTCTCCTGTTCCCTGCAGCTAAGCATGTACTCTGATTTCTTTTGCAGTACAAGCTCCGGAAGTCGCTGTCATTGATCTTGCGCTGCACAATAGCGTCATAAATCTTGAAGAAATGTGCCCGGTTCGCAACCGGATTATCTCCCAGGCATAATTCCCGGAATCCCATCCGTTCCACAGCTTCCCTTGTCGGACCAGACAGGCTTTCCACCGCCTCGTCCGACCGGTAATATCCGTATTTCTGGATCGCACGCTGTACATCGCCCCAGGCTTCTCCGGCATCTTTTATTTGTGGCGATGTATACTCTGCACATTTCGCTCTTATTTCTGCAATCTGCGGGGGATACGTCTGTGTTGCGATCAGCTCTTGAAGTGCTGTCTCGCAGATCTTGAAGTCGATATCTCCAAGCATTCGGTACCACAACTGAATACTGTACTTATCAGGCATGATGTTAAACGTCGGATACGCGCTTTTGATAGCAGCTCTTATCACATCAAACTCCTGTGGTGTCATATTAATTTCCACCTCCATACCAATCGGCTGTAGATTCCATGTACTGTCCGGTTGTCATTCGGCGATTGTCCGGCGCCGAAGATCTTATGGTCGGTGCTTTGTCCTGCGCCCGTCCAAGCCAACCGGTAATGAACCGCTTGATCCCACGCTCTGTCTTCCGATTTTTCGGATTGCTGTCAAGCCACGCATACATCTTTCGGAATTCCTGTTCCACATCAATAGCGGGATACAGTTGGCGAAGAGAGTTAAGGTAATTGATCGTAACATCGAAAGAACCGGATCCCGTCACAAGTGGGAGGGATATGAATACGTTCTGCTCGGAGGTTATTACCTCCGGGCATATAGTATCTTTCTCTATCCCTTTATCTTTCTCTATCTCTTTCTCTATCTCTACGTTACAGTTTTGTTGCTCAATGTTGCTTGTTGTTGCATTTGTGTTGCATTGCAACGCTTTTCTTTCTCTGCATAATCTTGATCGTTGTGTACTTGCAGCCTCCGAACCCACCATATTCCCGCATTCCGTCAGAAGATATTCCGTTTCATCAACCAATTCCATTAAGCCCTGCCGGATCAGGAAAAGAACCGTTACCTTGACATTTTCAGAATCCTCGTCAAGTTCCAATGCCAGCTCTTCGTAGAAGTCGTCTTCCACCCCTTCAAAATAGATTTTCCCGTCCTGCTTCATGGCGATAAGCAGCATCTTGAGGTAGATAATCGTATATGTATCCCCGCCGGCGATCTTTCTGAGTTTCTTGATCGGCTTCTGCCGGAAGAATCCCTCCGGCAGTTTCAGCCAATAGTATCGTTTTCCCATTCAGCTATCCTCCTAGTAAATTACTTTTGATCCATCGTCTGTTTTTATGACCGTGATGCTCTGGCTAAACCTTGCTTTCATTGCGTCGTCATGCGTGATGGCCATAATCTTGACATCAGGATAGCGGCTGCGTATTGTTTCAAGAGAGTCCACGTACGCCTGCGCTCCATCATCATCCAAAAACGGAGGCTCATCGATGAACAACATTCCAAGCTGAATTCCGGCCGCAGTAGCCTTAATCTCTGAAAGGGCAAGGATCACAGCCAGAGAAGCTTTAACCTTTTCCCCTCCGCTCTTTGATGCGTACGGCAAGGTGGTCTTTCCGTATTCAGCTATCAGCACATCCAGAGTGGCTTTATCTCCATCCTTGCCTTTTACGGTCCGCTCCATGACGAACTCAACTCCCATAGTTCCGCCGGTCATCTGGCCAAGAATATTGTTTGCCGTATCCGTGATGTGAGGGATAATGTTCCTAACGATCTGATGCGGAACACCGTCCTGGCTAAACGCTTGTTTCAGTACATCATAATGTGATGCCAACTCCGCCTCTTTGGAGATTTCTATTTTCAGTTCGTCCATTTCTTTTCGGATCTTCATCACATCTTCCGAGCGCTGAATCAGGATGCCTTTTTGAAGTTGAAGCTCCGAAGCTCTTTTCTCAAGATCCGCTTTCTTCTTCTCCAACTCATGTAAGTGTTCTTCTTTTCCCTGTGGGATGCCGGAGAGCAGCTCCTGCTTCTGCAAGAAGTCCGAAAATATTTTCGTCCATTCATCGTTTTTCCGGTTTTCCCGTTCCTTCAGGTCTGACCGCTTCTCTTCCAAGTGTTTTTTTCGTTCTTCGTAGACCGGAATATTTGTTTCCTGATCTGCGTATATCCGGAGATCGTCAACCGTCCTCTTGGCTTCCTCATATTTTTTAACGGATTCCAACAGTCTGTGAACGGATTCCGTTATCTTTTGGCTTTCTATTTTGACCGTAGAGACGTTTTCCCTACATGAGCCTATTGTTTTATCGTTAGACTCTTTTTCGCCTTCCAAACGGGCACGCAGCGCCTTCTTTTGTTCCGCCTCCTCTTTCTTTTTCTGGAACAACTCAAGCTCAGAAATTTCCTCCAAAACTTTCCGCTCTTCTTCCGGCGAGTACCCAATCTCTGACATTTCCTTTTTCTTAGCTCCTGCATATGCAGCGTAATCTTCCTTGGCAATGCGGATGGCCTCCTGCATCGAAGCAATATCTTTTTCGACCTGTGCGATTTTTCCTACATCCTCTCTCGCTTTCTCGAGGAACCGGCATGTGGCATTCGCGATATCCGGGCATCCGGAGTCTTCCATGAAAGCCTGCTGTTTCTTATATGCCGCAAGATCGGCCTCTGCAAGTTTGAGCTGCGTAGAAATCTGATGTACAGATTCCGTGACTTCCGCATGTTTCTGATTCACCTCGGACGAGATTGCAGCACAGCGGTCCTTTTTCTCCCGAACGGCCGTGAGTTCTTTCCTCTTTTCCTCCAGTTCAGCAAGCTTCTTGTCGATCAGCGCTACATCGGCATCCTCAATCTCCAAAAGCTGCTCCTCTATCCTGCGGTTTTGCGCCTGAGTGGTATTGATGATGTTCTCATAGCGTTGAATCTGGGATTCCTTCTCTTCCAAAGATCTTTTTTCCAGATTCATACTCTGCCACCACCGGGGCAAGATCCGTTACCATAGTTACTGCTCTCTGATACTCCTGTGCTTTTTCACGTACCATGTCAGCATTTCGGAGAAAAAGCTCGCAAGATTCGATTTCGCGCTGTATTCCTTCTGCTTCTGTCCTTGTTTTTTCCAGTTCTTCTTTTGCTTTCTCGGATGATTCTTTGAGGCGATCTACTTCTTTCACCGCTTCAAGGTACCCGCTCACCTGTTCTTTGCATACCTCAATATCCTGATCGGTCATCTTGCGGATGTCCGACAATTCCCCTATCTCTTTCTCGAGACTTTCCAGCTCTTTATCGGGATCTCCCTTCTCGGAAATAAACTCAGCTTTAACTTTCACCGCTTCTTTTTTGGACATCAGATTTCTTTTTGTATCAGCAAGCCGCTTCTTCGCATCCTGCTCCATAACGCCATATACGGACAACCCCAGGAGATTTCCGAGTATCGTCATCCTGTCTTCCTTTTTCGCCTGCAGGAATAATCCATACTGGTCCTGCATGATCAGTGCGCAGCTCCGGAATGTCATAGAGTCCATACCGAGGATTTTTTCGATTTCAGCCTGCGTGTCCTTGATGCGCTCGGCCGATAAATTGATCCATTCCTCCCCATCTTTCTGTGATATGTTCAGCGTTGCTCTGCCTGATTTCGTCCTGGTCCTTACAATACGGAATCTCTTTTCTCCAATGTCGAAAATAAATTCAATAGATCCACTCCTCGCATCTTCACTCCCGCGGATCCACGCCTTATTGTCTCCCTCTCTGGTTTCCTCGTAGAGGCAATCGACAATTGCATCCATAAACAAACTGCTCTTTCCGGCGCCGTTCACACCATTAATGGAGCAAAACGAAACGTCCGAGAAATCAAAGGTCTCCTCTTTGTAGTTTCTATAATTTTTCACTGATATCGAAACCGGTCGGAGCACACCGTGATTTTCCGCTATCGATTCCGATTTCAGTGCCGCCGCAATGATCGGCTCCCCAAGCTCCACAACTTTGTCAGCATTTTTTACGCATTTTTCAGACAACCATTTTTTCAGATTGACGAGCGGGTCGCTTTCTTCCGACAGCAGCCCTCTGTTTGCTATTTCCACCATGCTCTCTGCTTCTATGTCAGCCACATAAAACGCTCCCATGTCATAGAGATCCGACTGCAGCACCGGATATTAAGCGCCTTTTTCTGTTCACTTGTGCAACTGTATTTGATTCGAACAATCTTGTCCGATACAAGATCCGGATATTTTTCATTCATCAGGAAAATTTTTCCTTCCCGTAAATAGGACTCCACATCCTCCTGAGTCCATGTAACCGTCTGAAATTCTCTGAACGGAGTCTCATATCGGTGTCCGGATTTCAGTTTTCCTCTTTCAAATTCATGGATCCAGAAGCCTCTGCTCTGCCCCTCATCATTGAAGTTCATAGCATTTATGGCTCCAGAATAAAACACATTGTCCAGACCCTCTATAATCTGCGGACGATGGATATGCCCCAGGAGCGTCGCTGAATAGTCCGCTGTCTGGAGAGCCTCCCGCGGGATGACCGGTTCAAAGTTTGAAAAGAAAGACGTCTGTCCGGATTCCATATTGCAGCCCGGCACCGTATAATGTGCCATCAGGATTGATGGTTTCTCCCGCTCCGGAGAACACTGGGCTCTCAGCCCCATTACCATATCGCTGATATACCGTGTCCATGTCGTGTTTTCCTCCTCGGAGGACAGCCCTGGAAACCGTGCTCTGAACTCCTGCTTATCAAACCCGGGAATGCATGCAATGTCTGCGATCGAAGTCGAGATAACCTGCGGCGTGGTAATCACTGCAACTTTCTTGTTCTTTTCAAGCATCTTCGTCAGCACCCGGAACTGATTTTTCCCATCGTGATTAGGAGTTCCTCTCATAACAACTACGAATTTACTACATTCTGAAAGTCCTTCGATAATATCAACTGCCGCAAGCATTTCATCTGAATATCTTTCCGGTCCAACTTGTTCCTGATGGAATATGTCCCCACTGATGCAAACGAGGTCTGGACGCTCATCTTTTGCTATAGATACCATGTATTTTAAGCAGTTAATTGTGTCCAAAGATCTTAAATTAATCCCATCCTCAGTAGGCCCCTTAAACTTTCCAATGTGCCAATCTGCAGTTTGTAAAATTTTCATAGATTTTTCCTCCATCTGTAATGTCTTCGATTTTTATTTTGTTCAGAAGCCGTTGCCCATCGGCAATTTACTGGGTCATAATTGCCATCATTGTCTATACGGTCTATAGTCAAGTCATCCGAATATCCGTGATTAATAGCCCAATCCTTAAATTTCAAGAAATCATTACGCCATTCATCGCACATGGTTATTCCTCTCCCCCCGTAATGTGGAAAATCTTTTGAATTGGAATTAAAGCATCTATACTTGATTCCTTTCCAAATACTGTAAAGCCTAGTTTTCTTCTCTTTATGCGTAGTCTTCGTTCTTTTATTGGTTTCTGCAACAACCTCTGAATGAAGACATCCGCAGCTTTTACTTTTTCCGCTTTTCAACGAATAACCAACAATATCCACTTCTTTCCCACAATCACATCGGCAACACCACACGGTATTTCCTTTTTCGTTGTTCTGCACACGCCGAATGACAACAAGTCTTCCGAAGCGCTGTCCGGTTAAATTATTTGGTTTGCTCACCGTACGCCTCCTCTCTGGCATTTGACACACAGTGGACGCCCGTATTTATTCAGCGAGTATTCGTATACTTTCTCAGTGATTACAACCCCGCATCCGTCACAGAAATACCCTTCACTCTCCTGCGGAGTCGGCGGTTCTTCCATGTGCGGTCCATTCGGAACTTCTTCCGGTACGTCCGGGATATCATCATCTGGAGTATCGCTCTGAAATGCTGGATTGCTCGCAAATGTCTCGGCATCAAAGGTATCTTCGTCATCAAAATCAACCTTCCTGACAGGGAGCGCCGCTGCGCCAAACATATTGTTCACGGATCCGATCCCCTGTGCAAGCATCGCCTGACGCACCGTTGGGTCAGAATAATCCGGAGAGAAAACCACAGTCGGATGGCAAAATTCTTTTTCAGTTCCTCTTTCGTGTATGTTCCTTTTACTCCGAGCAACGCCCTGATTACTCTGAGTTTTGCTCCTGTGATCGCCTTTTCCGCCCAGGTCTTTTTAAGGAGTGCCATGTTCACCATGACTGACCGCTCAATGTACTTTTCTCGATCGGCCTCATCAATCACATAGGCGTCAACTGTCTTGCCCCATTTGTTCGTTGCTTTGATCCATGTTCCCTTGAAAATTTCCGCAGCGGCTTTTGCCTGCTTATCGTCCGTAATGCCCCTGGCAGCCTTATCAGCGAATTCGATTCTGTACTTTTCCTCTTCATCTTCAAGGCAGATCTCTTTCTGATCTGTTTCTGTCCGGCAGGTTCCGTCTGCTTTTCGCATGGCTCCCTGTGCATGCGCCCGGTATGTAACCCGGTCAATACGTTCCCCGTATGTCTGCTCCGGATTGAACTGGATTCCTGCCGCCATTGCCAACTTGTTAAGCAAAGGCTTCGACAGCGAAAAGGCATCCGCATAGATCTTATTGCCCCTGTCATCCTTCCTGCCTGTGTCTATCGATCCGACCTTGAAAATATCTCCGCTGGTTTCGCTCAGATCTACCGCGACCTCTTCCACATGGAATTTGTAGAACGGATTGAGCTGGACGTCCGTTGCTGTCGGGATCAGAAGGTTATATCCCTTGTACTCATTTATTACTTCCGGCAATGATGCATGATATCTTTCATATTGATTTCCTCTCTTTCTCGTGATAAAATAGAATTGCTTTTAATAGTTATGCGCACGATCTGGCAAGCGCCAAAGTCAGAGTGTATTCTGTTAAAAGTTCTGACTTAACGGCTTCAATCACTAATTCAGTCAGATAGCCCGGTGTCCGTCTAACGCCGTCGCAATCGCCAAAACGCTGAATTATTGATTGGAGCTTTTTTCTTGCCTCTGTCACGGCGTGCTCGTAAAGTTCCTCTGGTATTTCCTGCCCTATCGCCTCCTCTATTGTCTTCTTGTCCACAGCCACTCACCCACCTTTTCAAAGAGCAAAAACACAAAAAATGCGATGAACCCCGCCGCAAAATACTCGCTCCCAATAGCATCGTAGCCTCTGATTTCCCTTAACTTTTCAGAAACAAAATGCAGGAAGATAAGCCCTGATGCGAGCGACGTTGCAACTTCTGCTATAACAAAAGCCGCGCGTTTCGCCCGCCGGATCATGCGTCTTCTCGCCCTCTTTTTCCTTGACTGAATATCCTGTGGATCCGAATTTGCATCCACAAGCTTCGTTGGATACGGTATTATCGTCACCGTTTCATTCCGCAAATCATAAAGTCTTAAATATTTCATACGACCTCCTCAAACTTAATCTTCATCTGACCATTCGTTTCCACTTTCAGAAACTTCGAGATCTTTGTCACCTTTTCTCTCTCTCGTTCTCTTTCCTCCCTGCAGTCACATCTTTCTCCCGGATCAAGATGGCAACCACAGTCGGGGAAAATGTACCCGTACATTTTCTTCATTCACCTCCTCAGTTGATCATGCAGTATTCATCGAAATATTTCTTAGGAATGCGTCCTGCCGGATACGCTTTTGTAAGCTTCCCTGCGTCAATACACTCCTTTCTCATTGTTCGGATTACGTCATATGCTTTGGATTTACTTATCCCAAGCAGCGCCATTATGTCGCTTGCCATATAGTAAGATCTGTCCTCCGCCGTTATTTCTTTCAAAACTCCACTTGGCATGCGGGCACCTCCTTTATTCCAGATTTTTCTCTGCCCATATTTTTAAGCTTTGCGTGATCCTGCTCACCTCATCCAATGTCTTGATGATTTCGTTGAGATCATCTTTTTCGTTCTCCGTTATCACTCCGTCCTCCGTAATGTCCAAGAGCAATTCTTTAGCTGCTGAAATCTTCCGGAAAGAAGACAGTGCCTTGACGCTTATCCTGTCCAGGGCCTCCAGCTTAACGTCCGGAAAGTCCTTTCCAAGAGGGCACATATTTTTGCAGTAATACGACTTTAATTCCGGCGCATTGTATATATCAGCATCATCAGCACTTCGTCCGGAAACGGATTTTACTGCCAAGCTCAATCCTGGCCAACCTGCTCCGATCAATTCCGACTCTTCTGATGCCCCTCTCTACTA
>ENA-OQIO01000044-OQIO01000044.1-human-gut-metagenome-genome-assembly--contig:-NODE-44-length-51684-cov-3.408713_pt1 | contig 51684 bp, 67 predicted proteins | sample MGYA00242573_ERZ504737 | MGnify/ENA primary metagenome ERZ504737 (study PRJEB26092, sample SAMD00036203) | human gut metagenome | host: Homo sapiens | study: EMG produced TPA metagenomics assembly of...
ACTTTTTTCAACCCATTCTTGATTTATTACTTCGGGATTGTTGAATACTTCAAAAAAGTCTATATCATCGTCGCCCTCTTTGTATTCCTCTAAATCCTTTTGTATTTCTTTTCCGTATTCAAGAAGTTCCTTGAGCCTGTCACTAATGCGCTTATTTCTGTTTTGCACTATCTCATAAGCCTTTTTTCTTGCTTTTACAAGATAAAAATATGTCTGCGCATCAATCTCGTTAAGCTCAGGCAATCTGTCGTTTGCCTCGTCTTTAAACGTCATTTTTTCTTTTAAATTAAACATCATATCGCTTGCAACGGGGCATGAAAACGATACACCCATTTCTTCCGTACCGCCAAAATCGTTGATAAACCTCGGAAATGTTCGGCAGGTGTAAGGCGTGTGCTCTCCTCCTATCGCAATATGCATATCGCATAAATTTTCATTATTTAAAAACGGACAGCGCTTTTTATCGGCAAGCCTAAAAATTATATTTCCAAACTCGTCCTTTGTAAGTAGCTGTCTATTTTTTGCTTATTTCGCCGGATAAGGTTTTGTAATATTCAAGCGATTTTTCATCTGCGTCAACTTCCCAACTTGGCAGCAGGAGTCGGGGCAGGCGCCTGCAATGCATTTGAAATCTTTGTAAAAACTCGGTGTTCTAAGTATCATAATATTTTCCTCAACAATGAAATATATCTTTATTTTATCACTTAATCAAAAAAACGCAATATAATTTTATTGCATAGAACGAATATTAATGGTAATATATAAGTACTATTTTTTATCGGGACTGATTATTTTGACAAAATTTTTAATTAAATATATTAGTGGGAAATATGACGTTTCTTCTGCACTCGGAAGAGAAAAGGTCGGCACAATGAGCGGTATTTGCGGCATTTTGTGCAATGCTCTTTTGTGCATAATGAAATTTGTTATTGGTACTCTTACCGGTTCGGTTTCAATTACTGCCGACGCTTTTAATAACCTTTCTGACGCAGCATCGAATGTTGTTACTATCGCAGGAGCAAAGCTTGCAAATAAACCTGTCGATAAAGAACACCCCTTTGGTCACGGCAGGCTTGAATATATTTCCGCTCTTATCGTTTCATTTATTATTCTTTTAATGGGATTTGAACTCGGAAAAAGCTCAATAGAAAAAATTATTAAGCCTGAAGAGGTTAATTTCAGCATTGTTTCGGTTGTTGTTCTTGTTATTGCAATCAGCGTTAAGCTTTGGATGGCTTTCTTTAATAAAAAGCTCTATAAACTTACCGATAACATTAACCTTAAAGCAGTTTGTCAGGATAGCCTTAATGACTGTATTGCAACAGGCGCAACTGTTATTTCTCTTCTTATTTCTCATTTTACGGGTTTTCATTATATAGACGGTATTGTCGGCTTGCTTGTCGCTTTTGCAATTATTTTCTCGGGTATCGGTGTTTTGAAGGACGTTCTCGGTCCTTTACTCGGTCAACCGCCTTCGGCTGAACTTGTTAAAAGTATTGAAGATTTGATTTTAAGCGAAAAAGAAATAATCGGAGTTCATGATTTAATCGTTCATGATTACGGCCCAGGCAGAATTATTGCTTCGGCTCATGCAGAAGTGCCGTCAAATGAGGATATTGTTCATATCCACGACGTTATAGATAACGTGGAAAAGAAAATTCAAAAGCAACTTAATATTGTGATTTGTATTCATCTTGACCCGATTGATATTAATAATGAAGAAGTAAATAAATATAAAGCAATAGCGCAAAAAATTATTAAGGGCTATAATGATGAATATTCGTTCCACGATTTCAGACTCGTAAACGGCGAAACTCACAAAAACCTTATTTTTGACCTTGTAATTCCTTTCGATAAAAATAACGATACAACGAAAATTTTAAACGATATTATGGCTTTGTTTAAGCAATATGACGATAAAATAAACGTTGTAATCACTATTGAACATTCGTTTATATGAAAAGTTTATATTTATTTAATAATTTTGTTGACGATTGTCGCATTTGTTGTTATAATATTATCAATAATTAAAGGGGGATATTTTGATGAATGTTCTTATTTTCGGCGGTACAGGTCTTTTAGGCTCTGCTGCTGCTCAAATTTTTATTGACCGTGGTCATAAAGTTAAAACTATTGCTTTGCCTCCTCTTCCGGAAGGCGCTCCTATTCCTAAGGAAATGGATATCGAATTCGGTAACTTCCTTGAACTTAGCGATGAAGAGCTTGAAAAGGCAATGACAGGTATGGACGCTTTTGTTTATGCCGCAGGTGTTGATGAAAGAGTTGAATTTCCTCACCCTGTTTATGAAGCTTATAAAAAGTATAATATCAACCCAACCGACCGTTGCTTAAAGATGGCTAAGAAGTGCGGCGTTAAGAGATGCGTTGTTCTCGGTTCATATTTTGCTTGGCTTGCTAAGGAAAGACCTGATATGCAGCTTTGCGAAAAGCACCCGTATATCCGTTCTCGTGTTGAGCAGGAGGAAGTTGCTTTCAAGTATGCCGATGACGATATGGGTGTAGCAGTTCTTGAACTCCCTTATATCTTCGGTACTCAGCCTGGCAGACGTCCTGTTTGGGTTATCCTTATTGAACAGCTTCAGAGATTTAAAAAAATGCCTTTCACTATGTATCCAAAGGGAGGTACTGCAATGCTTACCGTTCGCCAGGTTGGCGAGGCTATCGTAGGTGCGGCAGAGCAGGTTAAGGGCGCAAGAGCATACGGCATTTCTTGCTATAACTTGACTTGGAGAGAATTTCTTAAGATTGTTTACAGAGCTATGGACGGTATTCCTGACCGTAAGATTGTTGACTGCCCTAAGGTATTCTTCCAAATGTTCGGCCACGTAATGCGTAAGGATTATGCTTCCCGTAATGTTGAAGGCGGTATCGACCTGTAGGTCTTGCTGATATTATGGGTATGAATCTCTTTATTCCTACCGATGATACTAAAGAGCTTGGCTGTACTCCTGATGATATCGAGGCTGCAATCTTCGATTCAATCAAGCTTTCTAAAGATGCATACGAGGGCAAAGCAAAGCTTCTTGAAATGAAGGGCGAGTAATTTAATATTACATATATTAAAGGACGATGATTTTTAATCATCGTCCTTTTTGACTTTGATAAAGTTTTAAAACGAAATTCCATTCGGGGACCCCGACAAATCGAAGATTCGATGTTGTAGGGGCGACCATTGGTCGCCTGTTTCTCAAACACAGAATTCATCTCACTTTCTCAAAATCTAACCGGCGTACAAAAACTATAATTTGACTTTTTTATATGATTTGTTGATTATATTTAGTCCACTTATATCAAGTCGACAGGCATTTATTCTGATTTATACTAAATTTATCGCAAATTTATATTGACAATAAATTTGGATTATGCTAATATAAAAACATGATAAATCGGCGGAGGTAAATTTTATGCAATACGAAACAATAATATTAGAATTAATGTCAAGAGTTCAAAGGCTTGAGGAAGAGGTTAGTGAGCTTAAAGATATTGTTGAGGATAGTAATAATCAAGCGAGGCTCAGCCCAAAAAAAATGTTAAGGTTACACCTGAAATGACAAGACTATGCTACGAAAAAGCAAAACAGGCATATAATAATGTTCATTTGGATATTAATGAGCTTGCACAAGAGGTTTCAGAGCAAACAGGAATGAATTACAATACTGCAAAAATGAATATATACTCTATTACTCAAATGCTTAAGGGAGAAGAATTTAACAGACTTCTCAGTGCAGATGCTCTTGATCTATGCCTTGATTTAATTTGTGACGAATATGGCTTCCAAGGCTTGCAAAAAGCACTTAATGCAACTGGCTTACATATTGAATATTTAAAAACAAAGAATATGGCAACGGCAAAGCTGCTGTCTGTTTATAATAAATATAAAGAGTTAATCGGTAAAGGAGAATTGCAATGAACAAAAAGATAAGTGAAACGTTAAGAGAATTATATCAATCAAACGGAAATAAAATGGTTGTAACAGAATTAAGAGGTAATACACACGAAATGTTATTATCAGATGATGGGTTAGAGCCTTATTTGTATAGCAATACGGCTTTGTATGGTGGCAAGGAGAAAAAATTAAAATTAGAATGGTTTGACGGTATTGTTGATTTTATTGCAAAAAATGGCGGCAAAGTTAAAAAAGGAAATTGCTATTGCAAAATAGGAACCGGTAAATGTCAGCAAAACACGATTTCATATTACATTGCTACGGAGTGTTATGGTAAAAGCGAAGGCAATTCCGCAAGCAGTCCTATTTCCATTATCGCCGCAATTTTAGTCAACGTAGGTATTTGTAAACATGAAAAGGGTGGTTATTTAAGTCTTGCAATTTAAACCCGATTGAAATAAAAATAGGGACAGCCTTATTAATCAAGGTTGTCACTATTTTATTTATTCACCCTTTATCTTTAGGTCGGCAGATAAGTGCCACCGCAAGGGCGCTGAGCATTGCGACCGTAACGCCGACTGCGCAGGCTTGAAGCGGACCTGCAACAACTCCCAAAAAGCCGTCTTTTTGTATCGCTTCCTTTACACCTTTTGCAAGGGAAGCACCGAAGCCCGTCAGCGGAACTGTTGCGCCTGCTCCCGCAAAATCTATTAAATGTTGATAAATCCAAGTCCGCCTAGCAGTACGCCGATACATACGAATAAAACAAGTATTTTTGCAGGCGTAAGCTTTGTTAAGTCAATCAAAAGCTGACCGATAACGCATATCAAACCGCCTACGATAAATGCTTTTAAAAACATCATTTTATATCACCACTTATAATTTTTGCTTAAAATTATTAATTATTCAAATAAAATTTTATAAGCGCAAAAAATAAAGAATTTTGCGAAATTTTATACAATTAATTTTCTTGATATGGCTTGACAAGTGTGATATAATGATAATTAAGAGAGGTAAGAAAGATATATCGGAGGGTTTTATTATGGCAATGACTTATGATTCAGTTGTTCAGGCAACAAGAAAGAAATTTTTAAACGCAGACGTTTCTTCTGTTTCAGGTACTCTTGCTTTCCAGATTAACCTTATCGGCAAGGTTGAGGGTATTTTCTATATTGAAATTAAGGACGGTCAGGTTCACGTTGAGCCTTATGAGTATTATGACAGAAATGCAATACTTACCGTTAATGCAACTAATTTCACAAAGCTTATTAACGGCAAGCTTGACCCTGTAATTGCTTTCACAACAGGCAAGCTTAAGGTTGACGGCGACGTTAATGCCGCTTTAGAGCTTATCAAGTTTATTAAATAAAATTAAAAATCGGGACTGTTATGCAGTCCCTTTTTTATTGAAATTATAGTAGGTGATTTTATGTTTAAAGAAATTAAAGCGACGGATATTAAGGAAAATATCGTTGATTTGCTTAAAAATAATTGGGGTCTTGTAACCGCAGGCAACAACGAAAAATATAATATGATGACTGTTTCTTGGGGTGCTATGGGCGAGCTTTGGGGCAAGGACAGCGTTACTGTTTATATCCGCCCTCAAAGATATACCGAGGAATTTATGAACGCTTTTGACCATTTTACTTTGAGTTTCTTTTCTCTTGATAAAAAACAGGCTGTTCACGGTATTTGCGGCTCAAAAAGCGGCAGAGATATAAATAAAACCGAGGCTTGCGGCCTTACACCTAATTTTGACGAGGCAGCACCATACTTTGAAGAGGCAAAGCTTGTTCTTGTTTGTAAAAAAATGGCTAAAAGTAAGTTTGACCCTAAGGAATTTATTGACGATACTGTTGAGGATAAATGGTATTCTGAAAAGGATTTTCATTATATTTATTTTGCAGAGATAGAAAAAGTCTTGATTTCTGAATAAAGATGTAGTATAATACTAACACAAAAGGTAGGGGTTATTCCTTATTTCATAGTGTAGCGTACGGGCCCTGTGCAACGGGATGCTACGAACCTTGTCAGGCGGGGAACCGAGCAGCAATAAGTGGATTATTCTGTGTGCCGCAGACAAGTCTGTGCGTTACATTATGAAATAAGCTGCTTCTGCCTTTTAATTATATTTATTTAATTTTGATTAGCGGGAGTGATGTGTATATGTATCAGGTGTTGTATCGTAAGTACAGACCTAAGGTTTTTGCGGACGTTTACGGTCAAGAGCACGTCACCTCTACGCTTAAAAACGAGATTAAAGAGGGCAGAATTGCTCACGCTTATCTTTTTACAGGCTCTCGTGGTACGGGTAAAACAACATGTGCCAAGATTTTGGCTAAGGCAGTCAATTGCGAAAACAGCGTTGACGGCGAGCCGTGTAATGAATGTGAGGTTTGTAAGGGGCTTGATAACGGTACTATTTATGATGTAGTAGAAATTGATGCCGCTTCAAATAACGGTGTTGATAATATCCGTGATTTAAGAGAAGAAGCTAATTACACTCCGAGTAGGGGTAAATACAGAGTTTATATTATTGACGAGGTTCATATGCTTTCAACAGGAGCATTTAACGCTCTTCTTAAAACTCTTGAGGAGCCGCCTGCTCACGTAATATTCATTCTTGCCACTACTGAGGTGCATAAGCTTCCTGCAACTATTCTTTCACGTTGCCAAAGGTTTGACTTTAAACGTATTCAGCCTGAAACAATGTCGATAAGGCTTAAACAGGTTGCCGAGCTTGAGGGAATGGAGCTTAGCGACGATGCCGCAATTCTTATTGCCCGTATTGCCGACGGCGCTCTTCGTGACGGTCTTTCAATTCTTGACCAGTGCGCCGGCAGAAGTAAAAAAATTGATTCTGCGCTTGTAAGCGAGGTTGCCGGTTTGGCAGGCAGAGAAGCGCTTTATAAGCTTACCGACTGTATTAATAATCAGGACAGCTCATCTGCAATGTCAGTCATTTCAGAGCTTTATCAAAACAGCTATGATATGGAGCGCCTTTGCGTTGAAATGATTAATCATCTTCGTAATTTCCTTATTGTTAAAACCGTTAAGGACAGCCGTGGCTTGATTATTTGCACCGATGATGAATATAATTCTATTGTTTCTTCGGCGGAAAACTTTACACTTGAAAATGTTATTTATGCGCTTGACCTTTTTCAGGACACCTTGACTAAAATCAAGTCGGGTGCTAATGCAAGGGTTGAGCTTGAAATGTCTTTTGTTAAGCTTTGCGAACCTAAACTTGATGTTAATATGGATTCGCTTATTGACAGAATATCTAAGCTTGAACGTGCCGTTTCACGTGGGGTTGCAGTTAAGCCTCAGCAAACGGTTGCACCTGTTGAAGCACCTAAGCCTCAGGAAAGTGAAACTGTGCCAAGTGTTGTACCGTCTGCCGCTAAAGCAGAAGAACAAAAGGCTCAATCACCTGCACCGATTTCTCAGCCTGCTGCCCCAACCGTGGCTCAAAGTGTGCCTAGCTGGCGCCGGAAGTGCCTAAGCAGGAAGTGCCTAAGCCTTCGCAAGGTGATAACGGTCAATATCTTTTTGAGCAGTGGGACGATTTTATGGACGTTATTCATAAGCAAAACATCGCTTTGTTCGGTGTCCTTGCAGGTTCAAAAGGATATATAAGAGGGGAGTATTTCTTGATTGACAGCCTAATCCGACTATCATTCAGTTTTTGAAAACCCCGACTTATTCAAAGGCGATTAAGCAGGCGCTTTATGACGTGACGGGTCAAAGTTATAAGCTTGGAATATTTAAAAAGAAAGCAACAGACGCACCTAAAAGGGATTTGCTTGAGGATTTAATTCATCAGGCAGAGGATAATATTAAAATAAATTTTGAATAAAATATAGGAGAATTAATTATGAAAGCAAGACTTCCTCAAGGAATGGGCGGCGGACCGCAGAATATGCAAAATATGCTCCGTCAGGCTCAAAAAATGCAAGAAAATCTTGAAAACAAAAAAGCAGAGCTTGAAGAAAAAGAATACGTTGTTACTTCAGGCGGCGGTATGGTTGAAATTACCGCTAAGGGTGACCACACAATTAAGGCAATCGGCATTAACCCTGAGGTTGTTGACCCTGAGGACGTAGAAATGCTTGAAGATATGCTTGTAGCCGCTTTCAATGAAGCAATGCGCCAAATTGATGAAGAATCGGAGCGTGAGCTTGAAAAGGTAACGGGCGGTCTCAATATCCCCGGCCTTTAAAGCTAATCTTTTTGTGAAATACAGCGTCATCAATTGCTCGCAGTATATTTATACAGCTTCGCAATTTCTTCCTTGTCTTTCGCAAATCTTAAGCTTTTAGAAGCCGTAGGGGCGAACATTGTTCGCCTTATTATAAAGAACAAATCAACAGAGGTAATAAAATGAGTTTTGACCTTGCACCGCTTCAAAATTTAATAGACCAATTTGAGCGTATGCAGGGTATCGGGCATAAAACGGCTCAGCGTATGGCTTTTTATGTTCTCGGCCTTTCGGATGAGCAGGCACGTGAATTTGCACAGGCAATTACCGACGCTCATACTAAAATCAAGCAATGCAAAGTTTGTTGCAACCTCGCCGATGATGATTTGTGCCCTATTTGTAAGAGTAAAACACGAGATAAAAGCACAATCTGCGTTGTTCAAGACCCTCGTGACGTTGCCGCAATAGAACGAACCCATGAATATAACGGTACATACCACGTTTTGCACGGTGCTATTTCACCTATGGATAATATAGGCCCTGACCAAATTCGTATTAAAGAGCTTGTTTCAAGGCTTGGAAGCGGAGAGGTTGAAGAGGTCATTATGGCAACTAACCCGACTGTTGAGGGTGAGGCAACTGCAATGTATATCAGCCGTTTGCTTAAGCCTATGGGCATTACCGTCAGCCGCTTGGCGTACGGCGTTCCTGTCGGCGCAGACCTTGAATATGCAGACGAGGTTACGCTTTCACGTGCTCTCGAGGGCAGAAGCCTAATTTAGTTTAAAAGGAGTGATAGACTTGGATAAAAATCAAAAGCAAATAATCGCAAATAATAAAAAAGCCTATCACGACTATTTTGTTTTGGAAACATACGAGGCCGGGATAGAGCTTTTCGGCACGGAAATTAAATCTATCAGAAACGGCAGAGTTAATCTTAAGGATAGTTTTTGCTCGGTTGATGACGGCGAAATGTTTGTTATCGGTATGCATATCTCGCCTTATGAGCAGGGCAACCGTTTTAACCGTGACCCTATGCGAAAAAAAAGGCTTCTTCTTCATAAAAAAGAGATAATGAAGCTTTTCGGCGCAAGCCAGCAGCAGGGGCTTTCGATTATTCCGCTTAAGCTTTATATTTTTAAAGGCAGGGCTAAGCTTGAAATAGGTCTTTGCAAGGGTAAAAAACTTTACGATAAGCGTGCAGTTCAAGCAAAAAAGGATTCCGACCGTGCAATTGAACGTGCAATGAAAGGCAATTACTGATGAAAATCAGGTGTGTTCAGTGCGGCAGGGAATTTGAATTGTCGCAAAATGAAATTGATTTTTATTACTCAAAGGGTCTTGATTTGCCTAAAAGATGCAAGTCTTGCCGTGATAAAAACAGCGGCAAATATATAGCGACGTATAGTGAAAAGCATAATATCAACTTGTTTTTCTCTGCTATTTTTTTGGCGCTTGCCGTAACTGTTGCTTATTTTGATTTTGCGGCGCATACTTTTACAGGTGTTTGGCCTATAATAATTATGTCAGCCTCGGCTTTGATATCAATTATTTTCTTGTGCTGCGTTAAAACCTATAAGCGCTATGACGTATCGTTTAGCAATAAGTATAAATTCAATTTCTACGATGCCGAAAATTTGGTTAATCATTTTTATAAGCATAAGAATGACGTAGGATGCCGTGACGTTGAATCTTATCTTAAAAAGGCTAACTCGGTCATTTTAGATAAAAAATCAATTCATAAAACTATTGCAAACGGCGATACCGTTTATTATAATAAAAAAACCGAGGATTATGTCGTCCTTGCAAGGGCGGGCTATATCCGCAGTTACTATAAGGCTTCGTATAACCATTATTTGAAACAATAATATATGGGGATGAAAGGATTTCGACAGATTTGGTGAGCCTTGGTCAGCGAGTAGAGGAGTTGCACCTCTATAAAAGTAACACTTTAAAATTAACTGACAACAATAGATCAGTAGCTCTCGCTGCGTAATTAGCAGCTTGCGTTCTCCCAAAGAGTGCCACGGCTTTGGACAGAGCGTCGACTTAGTGGCGAACATGAACGATAGAGTGCCTCGGCTCTCGTCAGGTATTAGAGGATACCGTAGCGTATAGGCTGTTTGTCGCCGATACGTGAGGGGATAACTTAAACGATAAACTACACTCGTAGAACCCTTGGTAAGCCAATTTTGGACGCGGTTTCGATTACCGCCATCTCCACCAAAATATTAAAACCTCACATAGTACCTAACTATGTGGGGTTTTACTTATGTTTGCGTACTACTCACTACTACATACCGTACCACGGTTGGTAACAAGTTGGTAGCAGGTTGGTAACAAATATTCTATGTATGAATTGTGTTTACTGCATCAATTTTTGTCTTTAAATAAATATGAGTGTAAACTCTTTCTGTAAACGATTGAGCTGATTTGTGTCCGACTATCTCTTTTATAACACTTTCATTTACATTATGTATTGTCATTTGTGTAATGCAAGTGTGTCGAGCCTCATGCGTAGTGTGTTTCATCGATAATGAAGTTAATACACTTTGCTGTTGTTTTCTGTACCATACTGTATTGATATAATTTGCTTGCGAGGTAGTTTTGTGTATATCGCACTTTGCTATTGCCCCTATGACCTTTGGCGAGGTTATAGGGGTCTTTTTTATTTAATTGTTTTTAATAGACATCAAATGAAACGATTTCAGGTGATTCATTTGTGCCTGTTACTTTAAATTCACAGTCAACTTCTTGTGATGCGTTATAAGCATTTGTAATTGTTGCTGTACATTTTATTTTCCAAGTGTCTTTATTTTTACCACTTACTGCATATCCGTACATACCTGACATATAGTGCAATTTAAAGCCGTAAGGATATTGCTTTTTTCCGTATTCTTCCGCAGCTTGACAAGCTTCTATGTGTCCTAATTTGTTTTCAAGAGCGCTCGCTTCTTCTTGTACTTGCTTTTGGGAAGAAACATTTTCTTTCGTATTTATGAATAGTGTCACGGTTTTATCATCTTTATTGATGTCTTTGTACCGGGTAATAACCCATTTCTTCATTTGCTTTTTATCGTTAGAAAGCGTTTCTTCTACATAAGATGTATAATCGTTGTTGTCTTTTCCGTTGTCATAATAATATTTTGCCGTATATCCTAACTCATCAACTTTTGTCATAGCATCCGACAAAGGTTGATTTACAAGTGCCTCAATTTGAGTTTTAGCTTTTGCACTTTCGCTGTTCCCTGCATTTGAGCCTACTATGCCGATTACAGCGCAGATAATAACAAATATTATTATTGTAACTAAGCAACCGTGTTTTTTCTTTTTAGGCTTAACAGGTTGCTGAACAGGTGTTTGTGGTGTTTCTGTTATTGTCGGTGCTACAGTTGGCTGAATAGGAGGAGTTGGTTTTGGAGTGCTTTGGGGTAAATTGGCGAAATAATCAACTATTTTGTTTGCAGTAGAATTATTAAATTGATTAATTTCAAGTGCCACATATTTTGTGGATTGACCGTCTTTGCTTTTATATGTAAAAATTAAATATGGTGTTGTTTTATCAGTATTTGCTTTGTCACTTAACAAAGCTCCAATTTCATTAAAAGCAGTAGCTTCGGATGTGTTGCCTGCTTCATATTGGTTTAATATTTCACCGTTGGTTTTTATGCATACATTCATTAAGTTACTGAATGGTAAATCGTATTCATTTCCGTTTGTTTTGAATACTACTCGGTCGTTACACCAATACGCATTTACAATAGTTCCGTCTGCTAAAGGTAAACCGTTTAAGTGAGCAAATGTGCCCTCTATTAAATATCTAAAATTAACATCATTTGTACCCATAATTTTTCCTCCTCAATTTTATATTAGTTCAATAAACTTGTAAAGCCTACAGCCTTACCTAATATTCTAATGTTATTCATATCCTCCTTTGTATATACAAAAGGGGGATATTTTGTATTTTCGGGCTGAAGTACAACCTTATCTTCATATATGTAAACCCTTTTGAGTGTAGCCTCGTTGTCAATCAGAACGGCAGTTATTTTGCCATTATTAACTTGACTTTTTAATGCTGATTCTTCTTGTGACATTTCTTTTTAAATTCTTAATCTTTTTATACGGTCATACATTGTTTCGGACATTTAATCACTTCATTTGTCATCAATATAGCACAATGTTGACTGAACGTCAATAAAATTGAAAAAATTCAAAAAACTGTTGACGGACAGCTAACAAAAAAGATTAGAGGTGTATATTGATGGCAATGTTAATATGTTGAAAACGAAAATTATTGAAAAAAACATTGAAAAAAGAAGATTGCTGAATGTCTGGGCATTTCGCCGCCATCTCCACCACGTCGTCACGGACTGCATATCGTTTCGTGTACGACTTTTTTATTACTTTTTATAGATGAATTTCAAAAGAGTTAAGTAACCCACTTGCTACGAAACAGTACACTGTACTGTTTTCTCCCCAAATTCACAAGTGAATTTGGAGCCACGTGTCTCTTGTGCTTCGCACAATTCACTCCTTTCCCCAAAAAGCCTACGCTTTTCGGGGACCCCGATATTTATTTTTCTGTTTATATAGATAGTTTTTATTATGCTGTACATAATCATCCTGATAATGGCTGTTTAAGCTTGGTGACTTAATCAATTTTCTTAAAAGGCAAAATATGTTAGGACTTGAAGCTATAGGAAAAAATGGTTATAATAGTTCTATAATTATAAAAACTTTTGAAAGCAATGTTGATGAATATAATGAGTTTATTTTAAATGAAATTGACAAGTTTGATAATGAGTATCCAGATTATAATGTTGAAAATGATTTTGACTTAGATAACGATTTTGTAAAATGATATTAAAAAAGGTGAAAAATATGGATTTGAAATCGTCAAAGGGTGAATATGTATTTGATGACAAGTTTAACCCCCAAAAAATAATAAGCGAAACTGAGAAAAAAATAACGCCACAAGAGGCTGAAAAACAAAGAAAAATCATATCGGAATTTTTAGAGAATATGAATAAATGAAGTAATTAAAGCACTTTACATTATGTAAGGTGCTATTTTTATGCCCAAAATCAGTAATCAAAAGCTGACACTTAATTGTGTCGGCTTCTTTTTATATTGACCTGTCGGAAGTCGAGAAAAGCCGAAAATTCAAAATTCTGATGGTGAAAGAAACACCGAGAACAAACTGAAAGGAAGATTGATTATGATTAACTTTTGAATAATAAAACTGTTGATATTGAAAGAAAAATTGTTTATAATGTAATAGCAAAATTAATGAACTTTTATTTGAAAGGGCTTATATGATAACTTCAAAAGAAATTGAGCATAATTACATAGAAATCGGTTATAACAAATGCAATATGAATATTGCAAAATGCTTTATTTTGGCTATTCTTGCAGGTGTGTTTATTGCGTTCGGCGGGCTTAGTTCCTCCGTTGCGTCTTGTATGATTGAAAATTCGTCGCTTGCAAAGCTGATTCAAAGTGTTGTCTTTCCGGCAGGCCTTGCAATGGTTGTCGCAGTCGGCGCAGAGCTTTTCACGGGCGATTGCCTAATCACAATATCAGTGCTTGAAAGAAAAACAAATGTGCTTAAATTTATTAGAACATTGATAATTGTTTATATCGGAAATCTCGTCGGAAGTATTCTTGTGGCTTTGATGGCGGTATACGGTCATACATTGTCTGCTTTCGACGGTGCGCTTGCGCAGAATATAGTTGATATTGCGGCTAAAAAATGCGAAATAGGCTTTGGCGACGCAATAATCAGAGGCATTTTGTGTAATGTTTTGGTTTGCTCAGCTGTTTGGATGTCAATGACGACAAAGAGTGCAGCAGGCAAAATTGTCGCTTTGTTTATGCCGATTATGGTCTTTGTAATCAGCGGCTTTGAACATAGCGTTGCAAATATGTTTTATATCCCTGCAGGCATTATGGCACTTAAGGAATATGGCGTAGAAGCTGAAGGTCTTAATTGGTTTAACTTTTTTATCACTAATGAGCTTCCCGTAACTATCGGCAATTTAATCGGCGGAATTTCCTTAAGCGTGGCGCTTTGGTTTACTCAAAGTCAAAAAGCAAAAAAATAATATATAATAAAAACACCTTTCGGCACTGCGGCTTGAAAGGTGTTTTGCTTTATGTTTATAAATCAATTTTGTTATTAAGCGTATATTTTTTATGATAATCTTTGCAATGTCTGTTTATACATATATTGACAATCGTATTATTTCCTGCTATTCTTTTAATACTAATAAAAAAGCATTACGAGGTTACGGTTACGAAAAAGTTGTTTGAAAAGCTGAAAAATAAATTTATTAATTTTTGCAAATGGGTGTGGAGCGAGTGCAAGGATTGGCATACACTTGCGCTTTTTGCTATAGTTGTTGTTTTGATGTATGCTCCAGTTTGGCTCGGATATATCCTTTATTTTGTGTTTAAATCAAAATGGGCAATGGGCGTTGCAAGCGCTTATTTGCTATTTTGGGCAGGTCCGTTTACTCCGTATTTTCCGCTTTGCATTGCGATTACATTGAGTTTAAAAAAGCTTATTGAAAAAATTAAGGGCAGGGGAGATAAAACTTCCGACGATAACAAGGAAAGTAAATAATTTTTTTAAGATTTTGAGAAGGTGAATTGTATTTTCTTTTTCAAAGTCTTTTTTTATTAACAAAATATGATAGAAAGCACTTGACAAGGGTGTTATTATATTCTTGTAAAAATAAAGGAGATGTTAAAAATGGTAAATAAGAAAAAACAAATTCCCGTTACTCTTTTAACAGGTTATCTCGGAGCAGGCAAAACTACTCTTCTTAATCACGTTCTTGCAAACCAAGAGGGATATAAGGTAGCTGTTATTGTTAATGATATCGGTGAAGTTAATATCGACGCTTCTCTTATCGCTAAGGGCGGTAATGTTACTCAAAAGGACGAAAATCTTGTTCCGCTTTCAAACGGCTGTATTTGTTGCACACTTAAGGTTGACCTTATGAAGCAGATTATTCAGCTTGCAACAAGCGGCAGATTTGATTATATTCTTATCGAGCAAGCGGCATTTGCGAGCCGGGTCCTATTGCAGGTTCAATTTGTATGCTTGACGGAACAGATCCGAGAAGTGAACTTCCTGCAGTTTGTTATCTTGATAATATCGTTACGGTTGTTGACTCTCTTAGAATGGTTGACGAATTTCTTTCGGGTGACGCTCTTCTTAAAGAGGATAAGGACGAGGACGATATCGAAAATCTTCTTGTAGAACAGATTGAATATTGCACAACAATCGTTCTCAATAAGGTTGACCAAATCAGTGACGAGAATAAGGCAAAGGTGCTTAAGGTTATTAAAACCTTACAGCCTGAGGCTAAGATTATTGAAGCAACTTTCGGTGACGTTCCTGTTTCCGATATTCTTTCAACAGAAAGTTTTGATTATGAGAAAATTCTCAATTCACCGGGCTGGCTTAAGGCTATGGAGGGTGAAGAAGAGAACGAAGAGGAAGGCGAGAGCGAGGAATACGGTATCGGCACATTCGTTTACGAGTCGCTTCCTCCGCTTGACCAAAAGAAGTTTGAAAACTTTGTTTTTGCTCACTATCCTAAAGAGGTTATCAGAGCAAAGGGACTTTTCTGGATTGAAAATGACCCTCAAACGGCTTATATTTTCGAACAAAGCGGTAAGCAAAAAACCGCAACAGACGACGGTAAATGGATTGCTTGTATGCCAAAGCATCAGCAAGAGCAAATCCTTGCAATGAATCCTGATATCGCTGCCGCTTGGGACGAAAAGTACGGTGACAGGGTTAACAAAATTGTATTTATCGGTCAAAATATGGATAAAGAGGCTATCACAAAGGCACTTGATGCCTGCAAGGCTGAATAAGGATGAAAAAGTAACAGGACTGCGATTGTTTTTTCGCAGTCCTGTTTTTATGCGGATTTTTAATCGGGGTCCCCGAAAAGCGTTAGCTTTTTGGGGAAAAGGAGAAAGGAATGGAGTGTTTATTGTGAATTTTGCAAAAATTCATTCAAACACGGAATTTCTTTCGACGTAGTGTAGGGCGACCATTGGTCGCCCGCAATCAGTTATTTATTATCTTTCAGTATTAATAAATACCCTGAGCCATCATGCTTCTGCAACCTTTTCAAAGCCTGCAATGTTGGCGCCGGCAACAAGGTTGTAGCCAAGGCCATATTTCTCGGCAGCTTCAACGGAATGTTTGTGAATGTTAATCATAGCATTGTGGAGCTTTTCATCAACCTCTTCTGCTGTCCACGAAAGTCTTTGACTGTTTTGGCTCATTTCAAGACCTGAAACGCAAACACCGCCTGCATTAACAGCCTTTGACGGAGCAACAATAACACTGTCCATATCCGAAAGATAATTGAGTGCTTCCTCTGTTGTCGGCATATTTGCAACCTCAATGTAGTATTTTGTGCCGTTTGCAATGATTTGCTTAGCCTCTTTAATACCGATTTCATTTTGAGTTGCGCAAGGCATTGCTACGTCTACCTTAACGCTCCAACTTTGACCTTTATAAAAGGAACGCCGAATTTGTCGGCATAATCCTCACATCTGTCTCTGCCGGAGGCACGCATTTCAAGTAAATAATTTATTTTTTCCTCGGTAATAATTCCGTCCTTATCGTAAATATATCCGTCAGGACCTGAAATTGTAACGGGAATTGCACCAAGCTCGGCAAGCTTTTTGCAAGCGCCCCAAGCTACGTTGCCGAATCCCGAAACTGCAACTGTTTTGCCTTTCAGCTTGTCATTCTCGTGCTTTAAAACCTCACAAAGATAATAAACTGCACCGTAACCCGTGGCCTCAGGTCTTATAAGCGAACCGCCGTAGGAAAGCCCCTTACCCGTTATAACGCCGTTTTCAAATGCGTCAGATATTCTTTTGTATTGACCGAATAAAAAGCCTATTTCACGAGCACCGACGCGATATCACCAGCCGGAACATCAACGTTAGGTCCTATGTGACGATAAAGTTCTGTCATAAACGCTTGGCAAAATCTCATAATTTCGCCCTTGCTCTTTCCTCTCGGGTCGAAGTCGGAGCCGCCCTTTGCGCCACCCATAGGTAAGCCTGTAAGCGAGTTTTTAAATGTTTGCTCAAATCCGAGGAAATACATAATAGAGCTGTTTACGCTTGGATGAAAACGCAATCCGCCTTTGTAAGGACCGATGCTTGAATTAAACTGAACACGATAGCCTCTGTTAATTTGTGTTTTTCCGGCATCGTCAACCCAAGCAACACGGAATGTAATAAGTCTGTCCGGTTCAGCCATTCTTGTAAGCAAATCATCTTCAACATATTCCGGGTGCTGTTCAATTACTTTTTCAAGCGAACGAAAAACTTCTTTAACGCACTGTATGTATTCCGGTTTTGCATTATCTCTTCTTTCAACGGTTTTGATTACATTTTCAATGTATTCATTCATTTTCATTTACCCCTTTTTATGAAAATTTATCGAGTGAGTAGCCACTCACCCTATATTAATATTAACATTAATAAATGAAAATTCAAGATGCTTTTTGTAATTCTGTTGAAAATATATAAAAATATTTATGAAACTAATGTAACGGCAAAAAAAGAAAGTGCCCAAATTAGGACACTTTCTAATACTTTATTACAGTTGATTTTTGTTTACTTTTTGTGCAATTTTAAAATGCACCGAGTGCTTGGAGCAAAAGTATTGCAAGAAGCACAGGAGCAACTACTTTTACCATACCGATATAGATATATTTTCTGCCAAATTTTTCTCCGTTTTTCGTAACCTCATCAATAACGGTTTTTGGCTTTGCAACCCAACCGATAAGAATACATGTGAGAATTGCAACAATCGGCATAAGAATATTGTTGCTGACGTAGTCAAAGATATCAAGAATTTGACCTACAGCACCGGTAGGAAGCTTTAGTTCAAAGTAGAATACGTTGTATCCAAGGCAAACTATTATGCCGAGAACAACAGCATAAACAGTAACGAGAACAGCACTCTTTTTTCTGCTCAATTTGAACTTGTCCATAATACTTGCAACAATCGCTTCCATAATTGATACAGAAGATGATACTGCCGCAAAAATAACCATTAAGAAGAAAACTATGCCTATAACTATTCCGACTTTGCCCATTTGATTAAATACCTTAGGAAGTGAAATGAACATAAGTCCCGGTCCGGCGCTCATACCCTCTGTTCCTGCAAATACGTAAACAGCAGGGACAATCATAAGGCCGGCAAGTATAGCAACTACAGTATCAAAAATTTCAATTTGGTTAATTGATTTGTTGATATTTGTTTTGTCAGGAACGTATGAGCCGTAAGCAACCATAATACCCATGGCAACGCTGATTGAATAGAACAGCTGGCCATAGCATCCATAATTACCAAGAAAAACTGCTTAAATGTTACTCCCTCAAAATTAGGAATTAAATAAAGCTTTAATCCTTGAAGTCCTGTTCTTGTGATTCCTGTTGCTTCGTCTGTATATTTAAGAGTAAGTGAAAAAATAGAAATTCCTATAATAAGAATAACAAGTATCGGCATAAGAATTTTGCCCATTTTTTCAATACCCTTGTCAACACCGCCGAGTACAACACCTGCCGTTGCGGCAATGAATACCAAAAGCCAAATTATAGGCTCACTTTTGCCTGAAATAAAGTTGCTGAAATAGCCGTCTTGCGCCGCAAGCGTACCTTTGCCGGAAATAAAATCTATGAAATATTTAAATACCCAACCGCCGATAGCACAGTAATAAGGTAAAATAATTATGGGTACGAGCGTTGCAAGTGAACCCAAAAATCCAAATTTCTTATTGATTTTTCCGTAAGCAGTAAGCGGACTTTGCTTTGTTTTTCTTCCTATTGCAATTTCGGTTATAAGAAGTGTAAAACCAAATGTAACTACCAAAATCAGATAACAGAAAATAAATAAGCACCGTTATCCTTTGCCGCTAAATAGGGAAATCGCCAAATGTTTCCAAGTCCTACCGCACTTCCTGCCGCTGCAAGAACAAAACCGATAGAGCCTGAGAAACTTCCTCTCTTTTTCTCAGTCATAATTGTCTCCAATCAAAATATAGAATAATGCATTTATTATACATTAATTAAAAATATTTATCAAGCCACCGCAGTAACACATTAAAGCGATAAATTGATAAACATTAAATAAAAGGAATTGAAAAGCGCATTAAGTATGAATTTCAATTCCTTTTATAATTTTACGGTTTTATTGAATTTTATTCAAAGCTTTATTAATTTTCGCTGTTAGCCATAAGCTTTTCACGTTTTTCCTCAAGCTCTTTTTGAGCTTGTTCCTTAACCTTACCTGTGTAATTGTTAAAGAACATAGGAATGATTGTGAGAAGGAAGCCGACAGCAGGAACGATTGTAACAAGTGCTAAAAGCATCTTTTGAGTATCAACCGATTGCTGGAAGAAAATCTGTCTGCCTGCATTGTCAACAAGTGATTTGTCAACTGCCTTAAAGTCGGTGCCGTCAAGGATCTGACCGAATACAAAGGTTGCAACAGCGGCATTAACTTTTGAAAGGAATGTTTGGAATGCGAAGCAAACACCCTCCTGTCTTTCACCTGTTTTCCATTCAAGATAGTCAACAGAATCGGCAATGAGCGCATAGGTGATAACGTTGTAAATACCAAGCGGAAGACCCATAAGGAATAAGAATACCCAAAGAACATAAATATTAGCCTTTGTAACGTCCTGAGCCATAACAACATAGCAAAGAGCGTGAACTACAAGACCGAATAATGCCGAGCCGATGTAAATTTGCTTGAGCGAAAACTTCTTTCTGAGCATAGGGAAGATAGCCATTGCAGGCACCATACCTACACCGATTGCGACCGTAAGAGTTGTTACGATAGTTCCACGAGGAATCCAAAAGTCGTAAGCAGCTGCTGCGTCAACATTAGGCACAAGCGTTGATTGAGCGCCCGGTAAGAAGTCTTGGAAAATTTGGGTAAAGTTTGTATAGTTTTGAATAATAATGTAGTTTCCGATATAGTCAGCACACTGGTTTGCAGTTACCATTGTTGAACCTAAAATTGCGGCGAAAATAACAATGATGAGAAGTCTGTTTTTGCGAGAACTACAAATGTTTCCTTAAATGAAGGAGTATGGTCCATCTTAGGTACTCTTTCTTTAGATACAAAGAAAATGAGTATTGAAAGACCGCAACCCAAAAGTGCAAAAATAACACCGCTTAAGAAAAAGCCTTTTGTGTAACCCATATTGCTTTGATAAAGAATAGGAACAAGAAGAGCAGGAAGTATTCCGCCGAATGTTGAGCCTAAACGAGCAGTAGAGATAAATGATGTTCTTTCACTTTCAAGCGGAGTGATTACTGATGAAAGTCCCCAGAAAGGAACGTCCTGAACAGTAAATGCCACACCCCAAAGAATGTATGTTACAAGAGCCCAAACAAAAGCTGCTGTTGAGCTCTTTAAACGGGGCAGAGAAAAGAGCAATTGTTGTTATTGCAATCGGAATAGGAGCAAATAAAAGATAAGTCTCATTTTGCCCCATTTTGATTTTGTTCTGTCAACAATCATACCCATTACAGGGTCATTAAGTGCGTCAAACACACGTCCGATAAGAATAATTGTTGTGCCTTGCTTTAATGTAAGTCCCGCACCGTTTTGGAAAAATACGAGTGTGAACATTGACATAAGGGTATAAATACCCGAACGACCGAACGCACCGACAGTAAAGCAAATGCGCTCTTTCATAGTTAAATATTTTTTTGTTTCAGCCATTTATTTTCTCCTTTTAATTACTGCCGGCAAAATAACCGGCGCTTCCTCTTGAGCGTTTTGCATTTGCTTTAAAAGTAAAAACTTAAGCTCCTGCCTTATATGTGCGTACCTTGGATCTTTTATAAGATTGTTTTTCTCATTCGGGTCTTTTTGCAAATCATAAAGATAATTTTCAAAATAAACCTTGGATTTATGGTGAACATAGCCTGTTATAGCGGCGTCACGCACTTCATATTTGAATCTGTCAGTTCTGACTGCACGTGAATTTGAAGCCTCGCTAATCTGTATAAATACACAGTCACGCTTGTCGTCGGGATTGTCTACCTGCTTGCCGAGGTCAACGCCCATATACGTTTTCGGAATAGGAATATTTGCCATAGAAAGAAGCGTAGGCGGTAAATCAATAAGTGATGAAAGCCTTTCTTCTTTCTTGCCGCCGACAAATTTGCCACCCTTAATAATCAAAGGAGTGTGAGTTGCGCTTTCGTGGCAGCTTCTTTTGTATTCTGGATTTCTTGTTTTAAAATGACTGCCGTGGTCAGATGTGTAAATGATAATTGTATCGTCATATATTCCGAGTTCCTTAAGCTTTTCTACAAGTCTGCCGACATTGTAGTCAAGCCTGTTAATTGCAGAAATATAATCGGGATACATTTCTTTGTAATTACCCTTTAAAAATGTTAAATCATCCGGCAAAGGATAATCTTTGTATTTTTCAACAGTCGCTTGTAGCCCTCATACGTGTGATGGTCGTTTTGATGATGTGGCTCTAATTGACTTACAAACATAAAAAATGGCTTGTCTTTATCCCTTTTGTCTAAAAATTCAAGCGCATAATCATTTATGCAGTCAGCCCTGTAACCCTTGAAATCGAGCTTGTTTCCGCTTTCGTCAAAGATATAGCCGTCATAACCGTGAGACGTGAATTCAAGAACATCAGCACCTCTGAAATATTGATATTCTCCCTGCTTTTCTCTCGGAATTGCAGTGCTTTCACAGTGTAATCCAACACCCGGAAGCCTGTTTGAAGCCAAGTGCCATTTACCTATGTAAGCTGTTTGATAGCCTGCTTCATTAAAATAATGTGCAAGCGGTTTAATGTTACTCGGAAGCGGAATACCGTTCCAATAACAGCCGCATTGCGTTGCGTAAACACCCGTTTGCAGGCAAGCCCTCGCCGGTCCGCAGACGGGCTGGCAGGTAAAGTTGTTTTCATACTTTATGCCTTCTTTTGCGAGGGCACAAAGGTTGGGCGTTACATCTTCATTAACCGTGTCCCAGCGCTGCTGGTCGGAAAAATAGAAGATAATGTTTTTCTTTCCCATAAATTTCCCCTTATATTTTTTATGCTATAAATCCGACAACTGCGTTGTAAAAATTAACAACTGCAATTGCGGCAACAACTGTTGTAAAAACAGTTTTAATTACTTTTTCATTTCCTTTTTTATTCATTTTAGCACCTAAAAGTCCGCCGACTACCGCACAAATAATTGCAACAATAAGCGTTGCAATGTCAAATTCTGGTATTGTGTGAGTAACTCCTAAGGTGATAAGTTTTGAAAGCTGGCTGAAAAAAATAGTGCCTACGCTGTAAACTGCTGCTTCCTTAACCGTCATTGAGAAGAAAAGAGCAAGAAATGCAACGTTAATAGGTCCTCCTCCTACACCTAAAAAAGAAGCAATAAAGCCAAGCGAAAGACCTACAAGAATAATGCAAATAGGATTTTTAACCTTGAAGCTTTTTGCATTTTTTAAATTTATATAGACAACGGATGCAACAAGCAAAATGCCTAAAATTAAGCCTTGAAGGCTTTTTAATTTACTGTTGTCAAATAATGTAAGAAGATAATCAAATAACCTTGAGCCAAGTATTCCGCCTATAACAGCACCGGCAGATAATGAAACAATCAGCTTGAAATCAATTTTCGTTTTAGATTTAATATGCTTAATTGTAGAGCTTATGCTCATACTGAAAACAGCACAGGCTGAATAAAAATTAACAATGCTGATAGGGTCCTTTCCTATAAGGTCAAGAAGCGGCTTTATTATTACTCCTCCGCCAAGACCTACATACGCACCCATAAAAGTGGCAAATATAATAATTATACCATATAATACAGTTGTCAATTTGATTCATCTCACTCTTTGAAAAAATACGCTTTGAATATTATATAATAAAACAATTGTTAAGTCAATTGAATTAAAACATTATCAACTTATTACGGCATAAAAGTTGCTTTCCCATGCAGGAATGTAAACACTGTGCCTGAAATAAAGCATGTATTTATCATTTAAACTCAATATTTTCTTTCCAAGTGCAAATAAATCCTCATTTCTGTGATAAGCGCAAACATAAAGCTTTGGCAAATATGTTTTTATGATTCTTTTTGCACCGTCAAGCGCCTTCATTTCCGAGCCTTCAATATCCATTTTTATCATAGTAACAGGGCAGTCAATTAACGAGTCGATATCAGTTACTTTTACGGGTACTCCGCTTGCCGAAATATGCGAATTTCTGCTCTGCTCCTTTGCAAAAATAAGGGTATCTTTTTCGTTCCAAGCGCCCATATTATAGGTCTCCAAATTCTTCATTTCAGCCGTGTTTTTGATTAACTTTTTATAGCTTTTTGCATCAGGCTCAAGCGCAATTATTTTGTTGTATTTTCCCTTTGTGTAGGCGGTAAATTCTCTTATTGTATCGCGTCATAAGCCCCTAAATCAACGATTGATTCACTATCGTTCAGCCTTAATATATTCCTATAAATACTCTCTTTGTCACAAAATGAATTTAAAAGATAATCCACCTTGCCTGACACCTTGAAATTGAGTATGTCAATATAGTCTTTTTTGCTTTTTTCGTCTGCTAAATGTTCGTAAACAAAATCAAAATCATCATTGTGTTCTTTAACATATTCTCTGGTAAAAAGTCCGCCGCCTGCAACGGGAACATCAGGAGCAAAAACCTTGTGCTCACTGTTGATTTTTTTAATGTTTTCGATAACGTTTTCAAGGTGTGTTGCAAATGCCAAACTACGTTGAAATCATCGTATTTTTCGCAAACTTCGCTGTATTTAAGCACCTTGTAGCCTAAAAATGAATGACCTCTCACAAATTCATCGCTTGCAAATATCTCGCTTACCGTGATTTGGTAGGTGTTAAGCGTTGAAATTATTTTTTCAGCCCCGTTTCCCATTCCGTAAATCATAACGGGTTTGCCGTCTTTTTTTAAAAAATCCCAAACATTTTCTTCTTTTATTCTTTCAATCATTGCTTTGCTCCGCATATATTTAATGCAATGATTATATCATAAAATATTGCTCTTTACAAATGCTAAAAAGTATTATATAATATTTTTTGATTTAAAAATAACTATTTTAAAATTTGAGGGGGAATATGCCTATATGGGCAGTGCCTTTAAAAATCTGTTTAAAAAAGAAAGTTCAACAGAGGATGAGATTAAACAGCTTGTTGAGGAAGATGAACAGGTAGGTCAGCTTGAAAAAAATCAAAGAGAAATGATTAATAATATTTTTGAGTTTGACGATTTGGATGCAGGGGACATAATGACCCACAGAATTGATATAAATGCGCTTGATTGCAATTTGAGTATTGAAAAAGCCGTGGAACTTGCTATTGAGTACGGCAATTCACGTCTGCCTGTTTATGATGAAGACCTTGACCGTATCTGCGGTGTGCTTTATGTTAAAGATTTGCTTAAATTTGTCGGCAAGCCTATTTCAAATGGCGAAAAGCTTTTGTCATATACAAGAAAGCCGCTCTTTGTGCCGGAGTCTATGCCTTGCGGCAAGCTTTTTGCCAAAATGACTGAAGCAAGAGTTATGCTCGCAATAGTTATTGATGAATACGGCGGCACGGCCGGTCTTGTTACTATGGAGGATATATTGGAAAGCATAGTAGGCAATATTTGTGACGAATATGACGGCGAGGAAGAGCAAAGTATAACTAAGATTAATGACAGTACATTCACTTTTGACGGTTTTGCGGATATTGACGATGTATCAAAAGCGCTTGGTATTCAAATCCCCGACGGCGATTACGACACGATAGCAGGCTTTGTTATCACTCTTTTGGGCTATCTGCCAAGTGAAGATGATAAAAAGGTACATACTGTTAAATATGATAATCTTGTTTTTACCGTTTTGGATGTAAAGGACAGAAGAATCGGTAAGATTAAAGTTGAAAAAGTAGAAGTTGAAAAATAAGGCGAAAATATGGCAGAACAAATTATAGAATTTGAAGCTATGGAACAGGCAGTCAGCTATTCGGCAGCTTTGATGAAAATGTTAAACTTATTGAAAATGAATATGACGTTTCAATTATTTCACGTGGTTCTGAACTGAAAGTTATGGGTGACGTCGAAAATGTTGATAAAGCGGCAAGAGCCTTGCGTTCAATGCTTGCTATGATTAATAAGGGTGAAAGCCTGACAGAGCAAAATGTTCGTTATGTTTTAACTCTTGTTAATGAGGGCAATGAAGATAAAATAGCGTCAATGAGCAGCGGCTCGATTTGTATTTCGTCCAAGGGCAGACCCATTAAGCCTAAAACGCTCGGTCAAAAAAGATATTGCGACGCTATATTAAATAATACAATTACATTTGGTATCGGCCCTGCCGGAACCGGCAAAACGTATCTTGCCGTTGCAATGGCAGTTACGGCTTTTCGTGCCAAAGAAGTGGATAGGATTATTTTAACCCGTCCGGCTGTTGAGGCAGGCGAGAAGCTTGGCTTTTTGCCAGGTGATTTGCAAAGCAAGGTTGACCCTTATTTAAGACCGCTTTATGACGCCCTTTTTGATATGCTCGGCGCTGAAAATTTTCAGAGATATCAGGAACGTGGTGCGATTGAGGTTGCACCGCTTGCTTATATGAGAGGCAGAACTCTTGATGACAGTTTTATTATTCTTGATGAAGCGCAAAACACCACGCCTGAGCAAATGAAAATGTTTTTAACCCGTTTGGGCTTTAATTCGAAAATGGTTATAACGGGTGATATAACTCAAATAGATTTGCCTGACGGTAAAAAATCAGGATTAAAAAAAGTAATGCACATTCTTCGCAATGTCAACGATATAGCAATTTGCAAATTTGATAAAAAGGATGTTGTAAGGCATAAGCTTGTGCAGGATATAGTTAATGCTTACCAAAAATACGAGGAGGATAAGAACAATGGACGCAGTTAAAGTAGTAATTTCAAATGACCAAAAAGCAGTTAAAATTCCAACGGGAATAAGAATGTTAATCAGACGTTGCTGTCATGCCGTTTTAGAACTTGAAAATTTTGAAGGATCGGCAGAAGTGAGTGTTCGCTTTGTTGATAACGAGCAAATAAGAGAACTTAATAAGCAGTATCGCAATATCGATAAAGAAACAGATGTTCTTTCTTTTCCTCTCGGTGAAAACGGAGAATACGATATAAACCATGATACAGGTGCTAAGCTTTTGGGCGATATAGTTATTTCCGTTCCTAAGGCAGTTGAGCAGGCTGAAATGTATAATCATCCTCTTCAAAGAGAAATCGGATTTTTAACAGTCCACTCAATGCTTCATCTTTTGGGATATGACCATGAAAACGGCGGTCTTGAGGCGGTACATATGCGTGAAAAGGAAGAAACCGTACTTACACAAATAGGCTGGAAGCGAAATAACAGCTACTATATGGGAGACGAATAATGACAAAAACAGCTTTTGTAGCTATTGTAGGCAAGCCGAATGTAGGCAAATCATCATTGCTTAATAAAATGCTCGGTCAAAAAATTGCAATAGTATCATCAAAACCGCAAACCACAAGAACTAAGATTATGGGCGTGCTCACTAAAGGCGAAACTCAGCTTGTATTTACAGATACACCCGGATTTCATAAAGCGCATAATAAGCTTGGTGAAAAAATGAACGAAGCAGTCGGCGACACGGTAGGCGGTGTTGATGCTTGCCTTTTTTTGACAGAGCCGAGAGGTGAACTTAACGAGCAGGAACTCCAGCTTCTTGAAATGTTTAAAAAGCAAAAAATGCCGGTTATTCTTGCTATTAATAAAATTGATATGATAAACGATAAAGAGGAACTTTTTAAAAGAATTGTTTATCTTACCTCGTTTTATGATTTTACGGCGGTCGTTCCTGTCAGCGCTACCGAAGGCGACCATGTTGACGAGCTTATTGACGAACTTGATAAGCTTGCTTTTGAATCGCCTCACTTTTTCCCTGACGACACCTTGACCGACCAGCCTGAAAGAGTGCTTGCGGCTGAAATTATAAGGGAAAAAATACTTCGCTTAATGGATAAAGAAATTCCTCACGGTATCGCAGTAGCGGTTGAAAAAATGCGTGAGCGTGACGATAAAGATATCCTTGATATAGATGCAACAATTTATTGCGAGCGTGAAAGCCACAAGGGTATGGTAATAGGCAAAAACGGCTCAATGCTTAAAAAAGTTTCTACCTATGCAAGGCAGGACCTTGAACGTTTTTTCCAAATTAAAGTTAATCTTCACTGTTGGGTAAAGGTTAAAGAAGATTGGAGAAACAGGGAAGGTCTTATTCATAATTTCGGTTTAGACAATAAATAATAAATTCCAAATTTTCACACGCTTATATTTATCATCGTAGTATAAAATAAAAAGGGTGATATTTTATGATAAACAGCGAGTGGAATGATTTTTGGAATTCGGGTAAAATCGACGATTATTTAAAATTTAAACAGACGGAAAATCAATATTACGGCATTAATTGGGAAGTGCGCAATGGCAAAGACGAAGGGACTTGTAATAAAAGAGCAAACAGTTGGGGAGAGTGACCGTTTAGTTACTCTCCTTACTGCTGATTATGGGCTTGTTAATGCTTTTGTAAGAGGTGCTAAGCAACTGAAAAACAGACTTGCCGCTTCAACCTCCCTTTTTGCATACAGCGAATTTTCAATTTATCAGGGCAAAAACGCTAACGTTGTTGACGGCGCTAATCCTATTGAAGTTTTTTTTGATTTGAGAAAGGATATTGAGCGTCTTGCGGTTGCGCAGTATTTTGCTCAGCTTGCTTTTGAACTTGCTAATGAAGGTCAGCCTGAGGAAGAAATGCTCAGTGTGATTTTAAATTCTTTTCATCTTCTTTGCAAAGGAGAAAAGGCGATTATTCAGATTAAATCTGTGGTTGAATTCAGATTGATGTCGCTTTCGGGTTATATGCCTAATATTTTAGCTTGCGCAAACTGCGGTACATATGAAACCGATATTATGTATTTTGATACGCTTGAGGCTGTATTTATTGCGAAAATTGTCAAAAAATCGGCGCAATTGCCTGCCCTAAAAATGTTATAACGCTGTAAGGTTTATTTGCCTTACCGAGCCTAAAAAAATATATTCTTTTTCACTGAGTGAGAAAAATCTTGAATTACTTTCTAAAATAAGCGAGCAATACGTTTTGTCACGTATTCAAAAACGGTTGCCCACTCTTGAATTTTATAAATCAGTTAAATTATAAAAGGTAAATACTTATGAATAAAAACCATAAAACACTTGAACTTGACTTGATTCTTGAAAAGCTTGCCGCCGAGTGCTCATGCGATGACGCTAAGGATTTGGCAAGAGGGCTTAAACCTGCAGGCGATATGGCAGAGGTTGAAATGCTTTTGCAGCAAACAGAGGACGCATTTTCACTTCTTGCCCGCTTCGGCGGTCCGTCATTTTCGGGTCTTAAAAATGTAAATAATTCTCTTCACAGGGCGGCAGCAGGCGGTTCGCTTAACCCTAAGGAACTTTTGGATATTGCTTATTGTTTGCGTGCATTAAGAACTCTTGACGAGTGGCGCAACCATTCAAGCGGGGTTAAAACAAGCTTGATTTCTTTTTTGAAGGCATAACCTCCAATAAATATCTTGAAACCAAAATATTATCCTGCATCGTCAGCGAGGAGGAAATTGCAGATAAAGCGTCGGATACTCTTTTTGACATAAGAAAGAAAATCAGGTCAAAAGAAAACTCAATAAGGGAAAAACTTGATTCTCTTATTCATTCATCTCATTATCAGCAGTTTTTGCAGGAGGCGATTATTACCCAGCCGTAACGGCAGATTTGTTGTCCCCGTTAAGGCTGAATGTAGGGCAACGTTCCCGGTCTTGTTCACGATACTTCGTCAACAGGCGCAACCGTTTTTATTGAACCTGCCTCTGTTGTTGACGCTAATAATGACATTAAGGTGCTCCAAGGTAAAGAGCGAGATGAAATAATGCGAATTTTATATGAACTTTCGGCTGAGTCGGGCGATTTTGCCGAGTCGATTAAACATTCGTATGAAAGCGCAATAAGGCTTAATCTTATTTTTGCCAAGGCTCACCTTGCATATAAAATGAAGGCTACTAAACCTATTCTTAATAACGAGGGCATAATCTGTCTTAAAAAGGCACGTCATCCGCTTATTGACTCTAAAAAGGTTGTTGCAACTGATATTGCGCTTGGCGACGAATACGATACACTTGTTATCACCGGTCCTAATACAGGCGGTAAAACCGTATCGCTTAAAACGCTCGGCCTTTTAACTTTGATGACTATGTGCGGGCTTTTTATTCCGGTAGCTGATATGTCAAGAGTTTCTGTGTTTAATAATATTCTTGTCGATATCGGCGATGAGCAGAGCATTGCGCAATCTCTTTCAACCTTTTCATCTCATATGGTTAATATCATTGATATAATGAAAAAAGCAGATGATAAATCGCTTATTTTAATAGATGAACTTGGCGCAGGTACTGACCCGGTTGAGGGTGCGGCACTGGCTGTATCTATTATTGAAGCGCTTAGAGAAAAGGGAGCAATTATTGCGGCAACTACTCACTATGCCGAACTTAAAGCTTATGCTCTCGATACTCCGGGTGTTACAAACGGCTGCTGCGAATTTGACATTGAAACGCTCCGCCCGACCTATAAACTTTTGATAGGTGTTCCCGGCAGGTCAAACGCTTTTGCTATTTTGAAGCATCTTGGTATGACTCAAGATGTTATTGATAATGCTAAGGCAATTGTAGGTTCCGATAATCGTGACTTTGAAGCTGTTCTTGAAAAACTTGAAGCCTCACGTCACGCTCTTGAAGAGGAACGCAAGATTGCCGAGGAAATGACCGAAAGGGCAAGAAAAATTGAGGAAAAAGCGCAGTCTGAGATGGATAAGATAGAAACTCTTAAGGCTCGTGAACTTGATAAAGCTAAGCGTGAGGCGCAAAAGCTTATTGATGCCGCCGAACGAAAGTCAAGTCAATTTCTTCTTGAACTTGATAAACTGAAAAAAGAACAGACATCGTCTAATGCGACTGAAATTGCACGCAAAACACGCAGAGCGGTTAAGGCGCAAATGGGTGAAATGGACGACCTTATTAATCCTAATGAGCTTGCTGATAATTGGGATTATGACTATAAATTGCCACGCAATCCCGTACCCGGTGACAGAATTGTTATAAAAGGTATCGGCGAAGGTGAGGTTCTTGAGTTTAAAAATAATAATGTTTTTGTTAAATCTGGCTTGCTTAAAACACGTGTTAAGCTTTCGGATATTATGATTCTTGATAAGCCAAAGAAAAAGCCTGTTAAAACACAACATAATGTATATCGCACTTCTTCCCGTGCAGATGCCGATGTTAAAACGGAAATAGATATGAGAGGGGAAACTGTTGATGAAGCTTTATCCGAACTCGGACTTTTTATTGACAGATGTGTGCTTAATAATATTGAAGAAATAAGAATTATTCACGGTAAGGGTACGGGTGCACTCAGAAGCGCTGTTACCGATTATCTTAAAACTCACCCAAATGTGTCGGAATACCGACTCGGTCGATATGGCGAGGGCGAAAACGGCGTTACTATCGCTAAGCTTAAATAACGGAGAAAATTATGGCAGACGAGCTTGAAAATTTAACAGGTGTTGTTGAGGGCATTACTTACAGAAACGAGGCTAACGGCTACGCTGTCATCGAGGTTAAAACCGGTGACGAATTTGTTACCGTTGTGGGCGTTTTGGGCGATATTACTGTCGGGGAACAAATTGTCTTTCAAGGTGAGTGGACTATGCATCCAAACTTTGGCAGGCAGTTTAAATCTGTTCGCCTGACCCGCAGCCGCCCTGCCGATGCTTCTGGCATGCATCGTTTTCTTGCAAGCGGTATTATTAAAGGTATAGGTGAGGCAACGGCAACCAAGATAGTGGAAAAATTCGGCTCAAATACATTTAATGTGATTGAAAACGAGCCTGAGCGCCTTGCTGAAATTAAAGGAATTTCAAAATCTAAAGCTAAGCGGATAAGCAGGATTTTAAAATGCAATTTGCCGCAAGGGACGTTATGAACGGTCTTGCAGAGCTTGGATTTAATCAGCAGGAAGCTTATGATATTTACAGCGTACTCAAAAGTGATTCGCTCGATATAGTTAACGAAAATCCTTATGCGCTTGTTTCTCTTGTCGGCAGTATTGATTTTGCAAGGGCAGACGAGATTGCCATGAATATGCAGCAGGCACCTCCTTTTGATTATAGGTGCCAAGCCGGTGTTACATATATTGTCAGGCATAATCTTTTTAACGGCCATACGTGCTTACCGAGAAACAGCATTATAAAGCCGGCAATGCTTCTTTTGGAATGTAATGAGGACGAGGCTGAAATTGCGATTGACAATGCGATTGATGCAAAGCAACTTGTTGAGGAAAATATTGACGGTAAAGCGTTTCTCTTTTTGCCTGAAATTTACGAGGCAGAATCCGGCATTGCCGAGCGTATAAAGGTTATGATTGAATATCCGCCTGCTCCTAAGGAAATTTCACCTGCCGAAATTGACGCTTTTGAAAAGACTAATAATATCACTTTTGATGAAAAGCAGAGAGAAGCTATTGAAATTGCCGTTAATAAAGGACTTCTTATTTTAACAGGCGGCCCCGGTACGGGTAAAACAACGACGGTTAAGGGTATTATCACTCTTATGGAAAACAGAGGGATTGATGTTGTGCTTGCCGCACCTACGGGCAGAGCTGCTAAAAGAATGACAGAGCTTACAGGTAAAGAGGCTAAGACCATTCACAGGCTTCTTGAGGTTGAATATAAAGATGGCGCCACCGAGCCAAGCTTTGCTCATAATCTTAAAAATCCGCTTGAATGCGATGCAGTAATTGTTGATGAACTTTCAATGGTCGATGTTACTGTCTTTTCAGCGCTTTTGGACGCTTTGCCGCTTTCCTGCCGCTTAATTATGGTGGGGGACAAAAATCAACTTCCACCTGTCGGTGCAGGAAATGTACTTGCTGATTTGATTAAAAGCGAGCTAATCGGTGTTGTAAGCCTTGATAAAATTTTTCGTCAGGCAATGAAAAGTAAAATTGTTTCAAATGCTCATAGGGTAGTAAACGGCGAGATGCCTGTTTTTGATAACAGCGTTGATTCCGATTTCTTTTTACTTAGGGAAAATTCAAAATATAATGCAGCGGGGAAAATAGTAAATCTTGTAACTGACAGAATACCTTCAGGCTATGGGCTTGACAGTGTACGGGATATTCAAGTGCTTTGCCCAAGCCGTAAAGGTGAGGTTGGAACTGAAAATATAAATGCGCTTTTGCAGGCAAAGCTTAATCCGCCGTCTTACGAAAAAAACGAAATTAAATATAAAGGCTATACCTTGCGTGAAGGCGATAAGGTTATGCAAATTAAAAATAATTATGATGTTCCTTGGTTTAAGAACGGCGAAAACGGCACGGGAGTTTTTAACGGGGACATAGGAATACTTACACGTATTGACCGTGCAAACGATATTATTAATGTTCGCTTTGATGATAAAGAAGCTATGTATAGTATTGAAAATGTTAAGGAAATTGAACTTGCTTATGCTATGACCGTGCATAAAAGTCAGGGCAGCGAGTTTGCGGCGGTCGTTTTGCCAACCATTGCAACCCCGCCCAAGCTTTCATATAGAAATTTATTTTATACCGCTTTAACCCGTGCCCGTAATTTACTTATTATTGTCGGGAACGAGGCTTCGGTTAAGGCAATGGTTGATAATGATAAAAAAAGCAGACGTTACAGCGCACTTGTTCATTTTTTATCTGTTGACAATGTTGCTTTTTTTAAGTAACATAATATAAAGTTAAAAATTTGTGATTAATTAGGAATGTTAAATATGTTTGGTTATGATTTGGGAATAGATTTAGGCACAAACTCTATAGTTATTTCTGTTGTAGGAAAAGGCGTTGTTTTAAGTGAGCCGGCTTACGTTGCCTATGACGTTAATAAGAGCGAAATGCTTTATGCCGGTAAGCGTGCTTATTACCTTGAAGGCAGAGAACCTGTCGGCGTAAGCGTTATTCAGCCTATTAAAAGCGGAAATGTAAGTAATTACGACCTTGCCTGCCAAATGGTAGAATATTTTATGAATAAGGTCCTTAAAAAGAATATATTTAAACCGAGAATAGTTGCGTCCGTTTCGTCTGACAGCACAGACGTTGAAAGAAGAACGCTTATTTCAGTTTTGATTTCGGCAGGTGCTCGCTCTGTTTGCCTTGTTGAGCAGCCTCTTTGCGCTGCTTTTGGCGCCGGTATTGACCCTCTTAATCCCACAGGTGTGTTTGTTATTGATGTCGGTGCAGGCTCAACAGATATGGCAGTTATCAGCCAAGGCGCTATGAGCCAAAACGAAAACAGTCAAAATCGGCGGTGATGATTTTGACGAAGCTATTGTAAAATATCTTAAAGAAAAGCATGGGCTTCTTGTAGGTCTTAGGACTGCCGAGGATATTAAGAAAACTGTCGGTTCTGCCGTAATGCGGGATACGGATGTTACTATGAATGCTAAGGGAAGAAATGTTCTTTCGGGGCTTCCAAAGGTTGTTGAAATAACAGGTAATGAAATTTGTGCTTGTTTTGGCGAACTTCTTGATGAAATTATGACAGTTGCCAAGTCTATGTTTGAGCGTACCTCTCCTCAACTTGTGGCTGATATTACAAATTCAAGCGTTCTTTTAACAGGCGGAATGTCACAACTTTTCGGCCTTGACAAGCTTATTTCTCAAACGCTTAATCTCGATGTAACAATTCCTGTCAGGGCTAATCTCTGCGTGTCAAAGGGATGCGAACTCGCACTTAAAAAGATGCATATTCTTGACGGCTACGGTTATTCGTTTAAAACTAAGGAAGAGGTCAGAATCAGATGATTCAAATTTATTACGGCTTTGGCAAGGGAAAAACAACTGCCGCAATCGGGCAAGGTATGAGAGCTAAAGGCGCAGGAAATACCGTTACCCTTGTTCAGTTTTTAAAGGATAATAAATCAAGCGAGTTGTCAGTTTTACCGTTTGACATTTTCAATGCACCCGATACTTTGCCGTTTAATCCGGGTAAAGAATATCAGGCATGGGTTGACAGTGCGATTGACTATATAATAACTTCAAAAAGCAATATGATTATCCTTGATGAATTTCTCGACGTTATTGATTCGTTTGTTCCGGCTGATAAAGCACTTGGTATTCTTGATATGCTCGACGGCAGGGAAATTGTTATCACAGGTCATAAGAAAGTTGAAAAGCTTTTTGAAAAAGCAGACTATATAACCTTTATGGATAAAATAAAGCACCCTTATGATATGGGCGTTAAAGCAAGAAAAGGTATTGAATATTAATTTCGAAAGGGGAAGCGCTATGGATAAATTTTCAAATTTTAATCCTAAGGTTTGCTTTCTCTTTTTTGTTTTTGCCGTTTTGCTTATTCTTTTAAATTTTAATCCGATATTTCTCGTCATATCGCTTTTGGCAGGTGTTATTTATAATGCCATGCTTCAGGGCAAAAAGGCGTTTAAAACGTTTTTTGCATTTCTTTTGCCGTTTACAATTCTTATCGGGCTTTTTAATATGGCTTTTACGTCTTACGGAATTGATGTTCTCTTTTCAATTTCAAATAAGAATTTTACTGCCGAGGGGCTTGCCTACGGTTTGTGCCAAGGAATTATGTTTTCAAGCGTAATTGTTTGGCTTTCAAGCTATTCTTATGTTTTGAGCAGCGACAAATTTATGTCTGTTTTTTCAAAACTTGCGCCTAATTTGACGCTTGTTTTGACTATGACGCTTTCCTTTATTCCACGTTTAAGAAAAAATGCTCAGGAAATTAACGATGCAAGGCTTAATGTAAATGCAAGTCAAAGTAAATTTAAAAAGAGCCTTGATAATTTTTCTGCGCTTGTTTCTATGACGTTGGAGGAAAGCATAGAGGTATCCGATACTATGCGTGCCAGAGGTTTTAATTCCTCACGTAAACCGTATTCTAAATACAGATTTAATTTTAACGACGGTGTTGTTTTAATAATTGTTTTAGGATTGAGTGTAGCTTGCATAGTTCTAAATTCGCTTGATAAGGCTGAATTTATATTCGAACCGGAAATTAAAATTCTTTCCTTTTCACCGATTTTTCTTATTTTATATACATTATATATGTTTTTACCTGTTATAATTAGTATTTCGGAGGGTATAAAATGGCACTTTTTGAAACAAAAAATTTAACATTTTCTTATCCTCTTTCCGATAAGACAGCGCTTAAAAACGTTGATTTAAAAGTAGAGCAGGGCGAGTTTATACTTGTAATGGGCAAAAGCGGAAGCGGCAAATCAACGCTTCTTCGTTTGCTTAAAAAGGAAATTGCTCCGGTAGGCAAAATCGGCGGTGAGATTAATATTAATTGCGACAGTATCGGTTTTGTCGGTCAAAATCCGGAAACGTCATTTGTTTGCGATAACGTTCGCTCGGAGCTTGCCTTTGCGCTTGAAAATGAAAAATATTCAAACGACGAAATAACCGTCAGAATAGGCGAAACTGCTTCGTTTTTTAATCTGAATTTTCTTCTTGATAAAAAGATTGATGAGCTTTCAGGCGGTGAAAAGGCAAGCGTTGCAATTGCTTCGGCGATAATAAGCGATGTTCAGGTACTTTTGCTTGATGAACCGCTTTCTCAGCTTGACCCTAAGGCGGTTACTACCGTTTCTTCTATGCTTAAAAGGATAAACGAAGAACTTGGTGTAACCGTTATTGTCGTTTCACATTCAAGTGAGGAGTTTATTGATTTTTGCGATAGGCTTGTTATACTTGAAAACGGTGAAATTATTTGTAACGATACACCTTATAATGCAAAAAACAATGCTTCTCTTTTGCCTTATTTCCCTATTTGTACCCGTCTTTTTGATGAAAGGCCGCTTAATATTAAATCTGCCGTTTTTCTTGCAGATAAGCTTAAAGAAAAGCCGCTTGAAAATAAAAATGAAAACAAATCGAAAGTTTGCGTTAATTTAAAAAATATTACATTCGCTTATAATAAAAATCAAAGGGATATCTTATCCTGCCTTGATTTCAAGGCATATAAAGCTCAAATTAACTGTATAATCGGCGCTAACGGCAGCGGTAAAACCACTCTTTTAAAGGTGATTGCAGGTATTAAAAAGCAATATTCGGGCAAGTCGAAAATTTTAGGCAAATGCTCATATATGCCCCAAAATGTAAAATATCTTTTCACAAAGGATTTGGTGAGTGAGGAAATTGATGCTCAAACTGCCGAAAAACTCGGTATTGCCGATTGCCTTAATCAGCATCCGTTTGATTTGAGCGGCGGTCAGGCTCAAAAGCTTGCTTTCGGTATACTTCTTGAGCAGGATGCCGATATTCTTCTTCTTGACGAGCCTACTAAAGCGTTTGACGAATTTTCAAAAAATGATTTAAAATCGCTTCTTTTTGAACTTAAGGCACAGGGCAAAACAATAATTATGGTGTCACACGATTTGGACTTTGTCGGCGATATTGCGGATAATGTTTCGTTTTTAAGCGACGGCATTATTTCTAAAGCGGGCGGCAGGCGAGCGGTGTTTTCAAGCCTTAATTTCTATACAACTCAAATAAGAAGAATTACTAAAAGATATCTTGCTTTTGCCGTTTCAATGGGGGATATCTTATGAAAAAACTTTATCCCGTTTTTATTTTTGCCGCTTTAATATTTATAGTTTTGTGGCAACTTTTTTTCAGCAATACAAATTATTATTTGGTTTGCGTTGCGGTTTTAATAATTTCTATGCTCCCTTTTTTCTCCTCGTTTGAAAGGGGAGAGCATACGGCAAAGGATATCACCCTTATCGCTTCCCTGACTGCTCTTGCAGTAGTAAGCCGTGCGGTATTTTATCTTGTTCCTCAGGTTAAGCCGATTGCCGCAGTTGTCGGTGTAAGCGGTGCAGTCTTGGGTGCTAAAAGGGGATATTTAATCGGCGCACTCTCTATGTTTGCTTCAAATTTTATATTCGGTCAAGGTGCGTGGACTCCGTTTCAAATGGTGGCTATGGCAAGTGTGGGGCTTTGCTTTGGTTTGGTGTTTTCGCCGCATTAAGCCTACTAAAATTTCACTTGCAATTGTCGGATTTTTGTCAGTGCTTATCCTTTATGGCTTATAGTTGATTTGTCCTCCGTGCTTTATTTCAACAGCGATATGTCGCTTAAAGGAATATTAGCCGTTTATGCCGCAGGAGTACCGTTTAACCTCGTTTTCGCCGGTGTCACGGCAGTATTTCTATTTCTGTTCGGCGAAATATTTGTTAAAAAAATTGAAAGAATCAATATCAAATACGGTATTTGCCGTAATGATTAGAAAGGATATATAATTATGGATAACGAAGAAATTCAAACAAATGCTCAAAACAACAATAAAGATTCAAAGGAAAATCCCGATACAATCAATCGCCTTTGTCGCTTTGCTTTTATTATGTCAACAATCGGTGTTTTAACTATCGGTATTTGCCCTGCTTTCGGAGTTATGGGCATTGTTGTCGGCGCAATTTTTAAAAGCAAAAATTTTCCTCTTTCCGATTTGAACGAGGACAGAGTTAAAAAAGCAAAATTTCTCGGAATTGTATCGCTTTTTCTTTTTGTAATCGATATTGTAATTCTTGCAGTATTTTTGCCGAAAATTAAAGGATAGGAGATGCTTATGAGCGAAATATTATTTGAAAATAAAAACGCAGCAGTTAAAAAGGTTTCAAAAGAAACGGAAAACGGCGCGAAAGAATACGTTTACCTTGACCTGCTTGACGAAAACGGAAATATCAAAACTTCAATTCCTCTCAAAGAGCCAAAAAAAGAAGAACAGAAAAACAATAATAAATAAAATAAGCGAGCCGAATATTTGAATTTGGCTCGCTGTTGTTATGAAATGCTGTAAATATAAATCAAGATTAAAATCATTATTAAAGTGTAAATTACTATAAGAAATTTATTTGCCTTTTTGCTGATTATATAAAATCGACTGCTTGCTTTTTCGCTTTCGGAAAGTCTTTTTTGACTGTGTATAAACAAAAGTGCAAACACATAATAGGGAACGGATATTAAAATAAATTTTAAACCGTAGTCGCTGAGAAATTCAAATAAATTTATTGCTCCTGAATCTAAAGTAAATAAAGGTGCTGTTATTGCTGCGCTGAGCAAAAATCCAAAGCCGCATATAAAGCAAATTACAGTTAATACAAATAAAAATATGCTTATCTTTTTAAACTTGTCGTTCATAAGCTCACCCAAAAGTTTTGTCACCAAATAATGTTGTAAATTCTTGCACAACCGATTATAAAAAATAATAACCATATCAAAAACGTTTTTAAAGACATTTGCTTTGTTTCTTTTATAAATTTTTCAGCATTGTTTTTATCGTGCTTTTTTATGTCACGGCAGTTATTAATCATTAAAATTTGAGCAATTATATAAATCAAACTCGTAATAATTCTTAAAAATATGTAAAACAAAAAGTCGCTGAAACCTAAAGCTCCGTCAAGCGATGTTACGGCAAAAAGGGGATACAAAATGATTCCCAAAACAATTGATACTATTACGCCTGCAATTGAAATAATATAAAGCTTTGCCTGCCTATCGCTTATGTGATTGTAATAATCATCCATAATGTATCATCCTAAAAAGTAGTTATACTTAATATTATAATAACATGAATAAATGCTTTAAGCAATAAGGCGTTGAAACATAAATTTCAAAATGATATAATATATAATAACTGTTTTTGGAGTGCTTACATTGAAAAATTTGAACGATAAGCAGAAAAAGGTACTCGGCTGGGTAGTTTTAATTGTATCTTTTTTGTGGAATACAATTTATTCGTTTTTTATATTTATTTTTGTTTCATTAGGAGAGATTTTTAGATATTTCTATAACGATTCGTTTTTTGGTATGCTTGACAGCGCTACATATCTTTTCCCCGATTTGGAAGTTTGGGGTTGGTATTTTATTATTTCCACGATAGCATTTTTGATTGTATATATCACTTATATAGTGAAATCTGCAAAATATCTTAAGGAAAACGGATTGACGAAAAGTTTATGCCAAAAAGTCATTTTGTTTACGGTTTTGTATTCCGTTGTTCAAGCTTTACCGAAAATAATCACAATGCTCGAATGAATAAAAAGAAATAAATCAGATTGTGACGCACTATATAAAAAATATATGGGTTTAAACTTTCTGAGTTTTATCTATTGGCGCAACTTTTTTGCTTATGATATTGCAAGTAGTTTTTTATTGTGATATAATACGCAAAACGGAAAAAATTATACTTTTAGGAGTAGGGTTAATGTTTAACAGTCTTCACGAGGAATGCGGTGTATTCGGCATTTTTGAAAACAAAACAACTTATGTGGCTCATTCAGCTTATCTTGCGCTTTATGCACTTCAGCACAGGGGGCAGGAAAGTTGCGGTATTGCTGTAAATGATGACGGTGTGTTTAGGCATCACAGAGGCGACGGTCTTGTTCCGGATGTATTTACAAGTGATAAGCTTGATGCGCTCGGTATGGGCAATATGGCAATCGGTCACGTAAGATATTCAACCACAGGCGGTAAAAATGTTAATAATATTCAGCCTCTTGTTATTCGCCATATTAAGGGTAATCTCGCTGTTGCGCATAACGGCAATCTTGTTAATGCGCCTGATTTGAGAAAGACCTTTGAACTTAATGGCGGAATTTTTCACGGCACGTCAGATACCGAGTCTATTGCTTATTCTATTGTTTCAGCCCGTCTTACAAGTAATAGCACTGAGGAGGCTATTGAAAAGATAATGCCTACTCTTAAAGGCGCTTATTCTTGCGTTGTAATGACTGCTACAAAGCTTATTGCTTTTCGTGACCCTAACGGGTTTCGTCCTCTTTGCCTCGGTAAAACAGAGGGTGGCGCCTGGATTGTATCGTCGGAAAGTTGTGCGCTTGATACCTTGGGCGCTGAGTTTGTTCGTGATATAAGACCCGGTGAAATTGTTGTAATCAGTACCGATGGTGTTAAGTCAATTGATACTCATTGCACCAAAAAAGGCCATATTTGCGTATTTGAATACATTTACTTTGCACGTCCTGATTCGGTTATTGAAGGCTCGTCTGTTCAGCACGCAAGAATGAGGGCAGGTAAGTTCCTTGCTGAGGAACATCCCGTTGATGCGGATATTGTTATCGGTGTTCCTGATTCAGGTCTTGATGCGGCACTCGGCTATGCAAATGCAAGCGGTATTCCTTACGGCATTGGTTTTATTAAAAACAGATATATCGGCAGAAGCTTTATTCAACCTACTCAAGGGCAGCGCCGTGACGCAGTAAGAATCAAGCTTAATGTTGTTAAGGAAAATATTAAGGGCAAGCGAGTAATTATGATTGACGACTCAATTGTTCGTGGCACAACCTGTGCAAGAATTGTAGGCCTTTTGAGAGAAGCCGGCGCTAAAGAGGTACATATGAGAATATCGTCGCCTCCTTTTAAACATCCTTGCTTCTTCGGTACCGATGTTGACAGTCAGGAAAATCTTATTGCATGTAAGTTTGATACTGTTGAGGAAATCGCTGAGGAAATCGGCGTTGATTCACTCGGCTATCTTTCTGTTGAGGCTACCCATAAGCTTGCCGAAAATACAGATTTTGATTATTGCGACGGTTGTTTTACAGGTAAATATCCTATCGAAGTTCCTAAGGAACAGCCTAAGGATAAATTTGAAGAAAAGCTGAATAAATTTTCAGCATATTATCAGGTTCTTGATTGATTTTAGAGAGGTTAATTATGAGTGACAGTTTAAATAAAGTTCTGTCAAAGCTTGTAACGTCCATTGAAGGTGTTAAGAACGAAAGGGAAATGCTGCTGAGACTCATTATAGGCTTGGCAGTATTTTTGTTGCTTGCTGTGTTCAAAAAGCAAATTTCAAAGGCTGTTGTTTGGCTTTGCACAAAAACTTTGGCAAGAAAAAGCGAACTTGCACAAAAAGCGCTTGTTGACGCTCTTTCAACTCCGCTTTCATTCTTTGTTTTAGTATTAGGAGTTTATATCGGTACAGAAATTATTGCCCCAAGCGGAGAAATTCGCAATCCTGTTTTGCTGATTTTTAAACTTGGAATTATTTTCTCAATCGCTTGGTTTTTGATTAATTTTATCAATAGCGATTTTTCGTTCGTTTTTAAAGGATGATGACTCCAAAACAAAAAAGACCGCAGTTAATTTTATTTCAAATTTGATTAAAATTATTGTTGTTATTATTTCGGCGCTTCTTATGCTTGAACAGTTCGGTATCAGCGCTACAAGAGTTTTTGCAGCTTTGGGTATCGGCGGCGTTGCCGTTGCTTTTGCTTGCAAGGATGCTGTTGAAAATCTTCTTTCGGGCTTCATTATTATTTATGATAAGCCGTTTGAGGTAGATGATTTTATTAAGATTGACAATGAGGTCGGTCAAGTTGAGGAAATTAAAATCCGTACTACGAGGCTTAGAATGACTGACGGCAGCCAAAAGATTTATCCTAATACTACGGTTGCCAACAGTGCTATTATCAATCTTTCCCGTATGTCGCACCGCCTTGTAAACGAAACCTTGGGCATTGAATATAAACATTGTGCTAAGGAAATTGACGCTTTTTGTAACAAATTAAGAAGTCTTATCAATTCTTATAAAGAGGTCGATAAAACGGATGTCCGTGTTAATTTTGTAAATTATTCCGATTCATCGCTTGATATAGAGGTATTCTTTTATGCCGATATTGTACCTCTTGCTGAATTTTTCGATTTTAAAACGAAATTCAATTGCGACGTTAAGGCTCTTGCCGAGAGTATGAATATTGATTTTGCATTTGATTCACGCTCACTTTATTTTGCAAATGAACTTAAAATTAAAAATAATGAAAAATAAACATTGATTTTTTTGCTTTGATAAGTTATAATATCAAAGCATTAAATATGCAGATGTGTCCGAGCTGGCCGAAGGAGCACGATTGGAAATCGTGTAAGTCTTTAACGAGGCTTCTGGGGTTCGAATCCCCACATCTGCGCCAAAATAAAGAGCCGCTTTTGCGGCTTTTTATTTTTGTTGTAAAGAACGGGATTCGAACAGGGCAATCCAAAGGATAGAAACAGTCCGGTGGACTGTTTCGGTGCCGCGGGCGTGCCGAAGAAAGCTTTAGCTTTCAATGGGCGAAATCCCCACATCTGCGCCATCGTCGTCACGGACTTCATATCCTTCGTGACGACTTTTTTATTTACACGAAGTTGCCTTTAAAAATAAAAAAAGATACAGTTACGCAAGTATCAAATGACGTTGAAAACGTCCCTCAATCTTACATCCGAAACGAGCTTGCTTCTCCTGTATCTAATGACAATGTAACACAAAATAAAGCGTCTGTCAATAATACCGACACAAAGTTTTCACTTGACGTTGACAGATTCTTAAACGATTCAAGAAACGCTCAATTATGGCAATACGACGGTTATGAACATTTTTCAAAGCAAAGGAACTTTATCTACAGAAAAGGGATATTTTTCTTTGCCACGCAAAATAAAAACGAGACAGTCGCATTGAACGCAAAGGATAAAATATCCAGAGGTTATATTAACGACGAACTGTCTCGCACAGATAATATAGCAAATAATGCTTCAAATGTCAATAATGCCATTTGTTGTTTCGTTTATAGTGAATAAACACACAAATGAAATACAGTCCATAGATGTATTATATGTTGTAAACGCAAAAAACAAAGGAAACAACGACGACACAGCAAATGCAAAAGCCCTTGCCTCAACGTCCGAGACGAGTGTCGGTAATGTTTCCTTCAATAGCAGTATATCCAAATACTCCGATAATGTCAAGAAATTTTCACTTGATGTTGACTATGCTGAGGGCGTTTTACTTTTTGTAATAAAAAGTGTCGCAGAAAATAAATTTTATATTCACAATATGAATTTGCAAAATAAAAAAGATACATTGCCGTTCAAGACTGAGCCTCGCCACGAAAGTGGTTTGCTCAGCGACAATGTATCCATATATAGTCTACTCAATAAGTCGTAAAATGTCAATAAATACCGATACAATATTTTCTCGTGATGTTAATATGGATAGTAGGCGTAATTTTTCTAATGCGTTGAGTAAGGCTGAATTTAGACAATTTTATTCAATACTTGACAATAAAGAAAATGGAAGAATAATTAATAACTCGGCTGTCATTATTAATGAAAGTAAGATTGATAATACTAAATTGATTTGTTATAATGGAAACAGTAAAAGCCCAGTTATTACGGCAATATATAGACTGTTAAATGATGATGGAACAATAATTTATCAGCACGAATAATTGCGAAGGCAGAGGAGCGTGGATATAGTAATGAAGAAATCATTAGGTTACTCAAAGCTAATATTGAGTATTATGGATATGTACTCGAAAAATACGATTCTGAAAGTGGCGGATTTCGTTCGCTCACCAAATCAAGTCAAGGAAATTCAAGAAATTTTGAAAATTCAACCGACGGAAGAGGAATTCAACAAAAAGATAGATATGCTAATTTCTCAAGAGACGTAGACTATGCCGAATATGCACAGCATATCGTAAGATTTTTAAAACAGATATGAGCAAATATTTGTGCAAAATAATGTATAATCTTTAATTTTGAAAAAAGTTCTTGCATTTTTGATAATCGTTTGATATAATTAAATCATCGATTTAGCGTGGCAAAGCGCTAATGTGAAAAATCGTGAAAGTAGGAATTAAAAATGAAAAAATTTTTATCGGTATTTTTTGGCACTTGCTATGATTGCTTGTGTAGTAGCAGGATTTGCAGGTTGCTCAAAATCAGGAAAAGATGATGAGGTTGTGCCTTATTCATCAAGTAAGAGTGATACGACTGTTAAAACAGTTGCGGACCTTGATAAAGTTAAGGATGCTAATAAAATCGTTGTTGGCATTACAGATTATGAACCTATCGATTATAAGGTTAAAGGAAGCGACGAGTGGGTCGGCTTTGATGCAGACCTTGTAAGAGCAGTTGCAGATAAGATGGGCATTAAAGTTGAATTTGTTGTTATCAATTGGGATAATAAGTTTATTGAACTTAATTCAGGCACAATTGACTGCATTTGGAACGGTATGACTGTTTCTGATTCGGTTAAGAAAAATTGTGATATTTCAGATGCTTATGCAGGTAACAGCCAAGTTGTTGTTATGAAAAAGGATGCTCTTTCAAAGTATAAAGATAAGGATGCTGTCAAAGCTGCTAATTTAACAATTGCTGTTGAAAAAGGCTCTGCAGGTGAAACAGAGGCAAAGAAGCTTTCAAATAATATTGTTTCTCTTTCAGCCCAGTCAGATGCACTTAAAGAGGTTAAGTCAGGCACGGCAGATGCTTGTATTATTGATTCAACAATGGCTAATTCAATGACTAAAGAGGGTACGGACTTTTCAAATCTCGGTTATTCAATTTCTCTTACAACTGAGGAATATGCCGCAGGCTTCAGAAAGGGTTCAGACCTTACTGCTGAGGTAAACAGAATTCTTGCAGAACTTAAAACAGACGGAACAATGGACAAGCTTTCTGAAAAGTACGGTGTTAACCTTGCTAAATAAGGCACTTATATTTTAAACATTATAATATTTATCAGGCAGAGAGCATCTAAAGTGCTCTCTGCCTAATTTGCTGAATAGACAGCTTTGGTTTTTATGATTATTGGAGGAAATATGTATGGACACATCGTTTTGGGCGATAACGCTTGAGCTTTTTAAGGGCTTTTGGATAAACTTTAAGCTTTTCGGTATCACTCTTCTTTGCGCTTTGCCTTTGGGGCTTATTTTGAGCTTTGGCTCTATGTCGAAATTTAAGCCTCTTAAATATCTTGTTAAGGTGCTCGTTTGGATTATTCGAGGTACTCCGCTTATGCTTCAAATTATTGTTGTTTTTTACGGTCCGGGGCTTCTTTTCGGAATGCAGGTCGGAAATGATTATCGTTTTAAAGCGGCGTTAATTGCGTTTATTATTAACTATTCTTGCTTATTTTTCGGAAATTTATCGTGGCGGTATTGAAAGTATACCGAAGGGTCAGCAAGAGGCAGGTCTTGTACTCGGTATGACTAAATCGCAAATTTTCTTTAAGGTTACGCTTTTGCAGGTGGTTAAAAATATTGTTCCGCCTATGAGTAATGAAATTATTACTCTTGTTAAGGATACTTCTCTTGCAAGAACTATTGCAATTATTGAGGTTATTCGTGTAGGTGAGGATTATATTACAGGTGCGGGTCTTTTCTGGCCGCTCTTCTACACAGGCGCATTTTATCTTGTATTCTGCGGAATTCTTACTCTTCTTTTCGGCCAAATTGAAAAGAAACTCAGTTATTTTAATTCTTAAGGAGGTTGGGCTTTATGGCATTTTTAGAGGTTAATGATATTAAAAAAAGCTTTGGCAAAAACGAAATACTAAAGGGCATAAGCTTTGACCTTCAAAAGGGTGAGGTGCTTTCCATTATCGGCTCATCCGGCTCAGGCAAAACAACGCTTCTTCGTTGCATAAACTTTCTTGAATTTGCCGAATCGGGTACGATTACCGTAAACGGCGAAATGATTTATGACGGAGTTGTTGATAAAAAAATTAAGGAAAAGGATTTGAGAAAGAAAAGACTTCACTTTGGTCTTGTTTTTCAGGATTTTAATCTGTTTCCTCAATACGACGTTCTACAAAATCTTACTCTTGCACCGTCCTTGCTTAAAATGGGAACTAAAGAGGAACTTGAAGTTGCGGCGAAAGAAATTATTAAAAAAGTAGGTCTTGAGGATAGAATTAATCATTATCCCTGTCAGCTTTCGGGCGGTCAAAAGCAACGTGTTGCAATTGCAAGAGCGCTTATGCTTAAGCCTGATATTCTTTGTTTTGATGAGCTACCTCTGCACTTGACCCCGAACTTACAGGGAGGTTCTTAAAGTTATCAAGAGCCTTAAAACCGGCAACAGCACTATGATTGTTGTTACTCACGAAATGGATTTTGCAAAGAATGTTTCCGATAAGGTAATCTTTATGGCTGACGGCGTTATTGAGGAATACGGCGAGCCTAAACAGCTTTTTGAAAATCCAAAAAGCGATAAGCTTAAAGCATTTTTAAATAATGCACTTGATGTATGAATATTACAAAATAAATACAAAGTTATGCAAATTTATGTTAATTGTTGACGAATGATTATATTTATGCTTTAATATAAATATGTTTTACTAAGCGTAATTAAAACATACACAGGAGGTATAAGGATGGATTTAAAAAACATTATTGACAAAAAAAGCGACTATGCCGATTATATGCTCGACGAGATTACCCATATTTGCAAAGATATGGATAAGCGTGACCCCGGCTCACCGGGCGAAAAGCAGGCTTGCGAGTATATGGCTGACGTATTAAAAAAAGATTGCGGCTGTGAAAGAGCAGACGTTGAAAGCTTTAAGGAAAATCCCGGCTCATTCTTCGGCTGGATTTATTTCACAATCACATTCGTTTTAGTAGCAATTGTTCTCTTCTTCTTCTGTCCGATTGTTTCGGCAATACTTATTGTAGCAGGTCTTACAATTGTTTTGCTTCAGTTTGGTTTTTATAAAAAATGCGTTGACAGATTTTTCCCTGAAAAAACAGGTCATAACGTAACCGCTGTAAAGAAGTGTTCAGGCGAAGTTAAGCGCCGTATATTCTTTAACGGTCACCCTGACGCTGCTTGGGAATGGCCGGTAAACTATGCTTTGGGCGGCGTTGGATTTGAAGGTCACGCTGTTATCTGTGGTATCGGCGCAGTTTATTATCTTGTTATTTCTATTATTTCAACTGTTAAATACGGCGCATTCGGTATGATTAGCCATGATGTAACAATTTTCAAAATGGCTCTTTGGGGTCTTATCTTTGTTCCTTTCCTTATCGGTCTTTATTGGATGTGGAATAAGAACAGGATTGTTGACGGTGCTAATGATAATCTTTCAGGATGTTATATGGGTATCGCTGTTCTTAAGGCTCTTCACGACCAAGGTATTACTCTTGAAAATACAGAGGTTGGCGTTATTCTTTCAGGCAGTGAGGAAGCAGGTCTCAGAGGTGCTAAAGCTTGGTGCGAAGCTCATAAGGGCGAGTTTGACGATGTTCCTACAATCATTCTTTCTTACGACACAATTCACGACCCTAAATATCTTATGACTAATTATCGTGATCTCAATGGTACTGTTAAAGCAGATAAGGCAGTTTCGGATTTGTTTATGGAATCTGCCGCTGACCTTAATATTCCTTGTAAAAAGGGTTGGGTTCCGCCTCTCGGAGGTGCTACCGACTCTGCCGCTTTTGCTCAGGCAGGCTTCCGTGCAACAGGTGTTACGGGCCTTAACCATAAGCTTGAAGATTATTATCATACAAGACGTGATACTTATGATAATATGAACCTTAAAGGTCTTGCGGATTGTTTTGCAATCAGCGTTAAGGCTCTTGAAAAGTTCGATAACGGCAAGGAAGTTTAATATTTACTTATATGCTGAAAGGGATACCGATAATTATTATCGGTATCCCTTGTTTTTGTAATGTTGTTGTTTATATTTGTTAAAAATTAATTTTAAGTCGGCTTTATGCTACTGTTAATGTAACTGAAATTTATATTATTTTTAATGGGGTTTTTATGAGATTTACGATTAAAGATATGACAATTCGTGATGAATATAACCGTCAACGAATTTTCAAAGGCGTAAATATTTGCTTTAAGGGCAGGGAAAATCAACACGAGATTTATGAGTTTTTTGATAAGTTTGAAAATGATAAAAGCTTTCGTGATGAGCAGTACGATATGCTTACTTCAAACGGAGTGAATTTGATTAGACTCGGCTTTACTTGGGCAATGCTTGAGCCAAAGAAAAATCAATTTGATGAAAAAATAATTTCATATTTAAAACTTTTTGTCGATGAATGTCAAAAAAGAAATATTTATATTGTTTTAGACCTTCATCAGGACTTGTTTTACAGCAACGGCAAGCACGGTGACGGCGCACCGAAATGGATAACTCGTGATTATAAAGAAAAGCAACCGCTTGCAATTTGGGCTGAAGGTTATTTTTATATGCAAGACGTTCAAAGAGCTTTTAATGATTTTTGGCGAAACAAAAATGGTATGCAGGATGAATTTATCTCAATGTGGAAAAGGCTTAATGATGAATTTAAAGGCTTTGATAATGTTCTTGCGTACGATTATTTCAACGAGCCTATGATAAACGATAATTCAAATAAGATTTTTTGCCTTTTGATAAATAATGCTTTAAAGCAAGGCTTAAATGTTGATTTTGATGCACAAAAATACTTTGGCGCAAAATTTGAAAGATTAGGCTTTTTTAGAATGGCTTTGGCTGTGTTCTTTAAAATTAAAACCGTTGGACGATTGAAATTGCTTTTGAAAAATTTAGATGATTATAACGTATTTGATAAGGTGATTGACGGCGCACAAAAATATGTTAAAGAATTTGACGAAAAATATTATCAGCCTTTATTAATAAAATTACTTCTCAATGTTCGTGCAAAAACGGCTTTGACTTTTTTGAACATAGCTATTATTCAAACCTCGGTATTCCTTTTAGTATTGAGCCACCCGATAATTCGATTTATTCTCCCCACGTCTATGATTTGTTTATAGATTCGCCGCTTTATAACAAGTATTCAAGTAACGAGCGAGTTAGGTATATTTTTGATAATGTAAGAAAAAATCAACTTAATATGAACGTACCTGTAGTAATGGGTGAGTGGGGAGGATTGTGCCCGAAGAAAACGGATTGGTTTTCTCATATTGATTTTGTTTATTCATTGATAGAGCAAAATCAATGGTCAAGCCTTTATTGGAATTATTATTTTGAAAATGACGAATTTGTCCGCTTAATGAACAGACCGTATCCCATTGCCGTTTGCGGCGATATAATAAGCTATCGTACCGATTCTAACGAAAGAAAATTCTTTATGGAATATAAGGTTTCTGATGATTATGTTCTTGCCGAAACGCAAATATATGTTCCGAATAAGGGCGTGCAAAAGTTTAAATCAAATTACGGCATAAATAAAATCGAAATTTCATATTGATATGTTGATGCGTTTTTACCTAAAGAAAAAAATCACCGTTTCTTTCACGGTGATTTTTATATATATTAACTTTTCTTGATTTAAAGCTTTTTGCCGTCGATGCTGATTGTTACAACTTGCCACGGTAAGAATTTTCCGCTTTTTTTGATTGCTTCTTTTGCCGCATGTTCAAGACCGCCGCAGCAAGGAACTTCCATACGGACAATCGTAACGCTTTTAATATCGTTTTGCCTGATAATTTCTGTCAGTTTTTCGCTGTAATCTATATCGTCAAGCTTAGGACAGCCGATAATTGTAATTTTACCACGCATAAATTCATTATGCATATTTGCGTAAGCGTAAGCCGTGCAGTCTGCCGCAATAAGCAGCTCTGCATTGTTAAAATACGGCGCATTAATCGGCACAAGCTTAATTTGACACGGCCATTGACCAAGCTGTGATTTGTTGACTGCAGGCATTTGCTCAATGCTTTCGGACGTTCTGTTAAAGGTATGCATTCTGCTTGACGGACAACCGTGGAATACTTCCTTCTTTTCTGCCTTTGCTTTCATATTCTTTTCAACTGCTTCTCTGTCATATTCAAGCGCTTCTCTTTCAACAAAGGTGATAGCACCGGTAGGGCATGTGGGCAAGCAATCACCGAGTCCGTCGCAATAGTCATCTCTCAAAAGTTTAGCTTTGCCGTTTACCATTCCTATTGCACCCTCATGGCACGCATTTGCGCAAGCGCCGCAGCCGTTGCATTTGCTTTCGTCTATATGAATGATTCTTCTAATCATTTATAACAACTCCTAAAATTAATTTAACACCTAATGTGCGAGGTGATTATATCAAACAAAAAAGAAAATTGCAAACAAAAATCATAAATTATTCCAAAGCAAGTTTTACCATTAAAGCGGCGATACAGGGTGAATGCTGTGGTCGTCATAAGGGCTGAAATGCGAAAGCTTTGTATCAAATAATACCGTTCCACGTCCGATGCAGTAGTTTCCGTATCTGTCTTTTAAAGCGTCAACGGCGGTGTCGATTTTTTCAAGCTTTTCTCTTTTTTCAACCGTTTTTGAAAAATCAAATTGCGAACAATAATCAAAATCAAAATCCGTAACGCTTAAGCCTAAACTTCTTATCGGCATTTTCCAATCATAGTTTATAACAAATAAAGCCATTGCGCTTTTGATAATTTCACCGCTTACGTTTGTTGCACTTTCTAATTTGCATTGCCTTACAAAGCTGCCGAGTTTTTTGTCCCTGACGTAGATTGAAAGGGTTGTTCCTTTTAAACCGAGATTTCTCATTCGTCTTGAAACACTTTCCGCCAAAACGGTAAATATTATTTTCACATCATTGTTGTTCAACAAATCTCTCGGCGTGGTTGTTGCGTTTTCTATGCTTTTTATATCACGCTCAATGTCCTTGTGCCGGACAGGAGTTTTATCCTCTCCACGTGCATATTGCCTTAGCAAAATTCCGTTTTTGCCGAGTATGCTTTTTATAAATTTGTCATCGCTTTTTGCAATGTCGCCTATTGTATATATTCCGTAATTATTAAGCTTTTTCGTCGTTGCGGTACCGACCATAATCATATCGCTGCATTTAAGCGGCCAAACGATTTTTTGGTAATTCTTTTTTGTTATGACGGTCATGGCATTCGGCTTTTTGTAGTCTGAGCCAAGCTTTGCAAACACCTTGTTATAGCTTACGCCCACACTTACGGTAATTCCTATTTCTTTTCTTATTCTCTCTTTTATTTCAAAGCCGATTTCCCGTCCGTTTTTAAACCAATCACCCGTGACGTCAATCCAGCTTTCGTCAAGACCGAACGGTTCTATCAAATCTGTATAATCTTCTAAAATTTTTCTTACTTTTTTTGAAAATTCAATGTAAACAGGGAAGTTTGGCGGTACGATTATTAAATTTCTGCACTTTTGCTTCGCTTTCCATAACGGCTCGCCAACAACAAGGCCGTATTTTGAAGCAATTTCGTTTTTCGTAAGTATAATTCCGTGCCTGCTTTCCTCGTTTCCTCCTACTGCAACCGGCTTTCCTTTTAATTCGGGATGTAAAAGGCATTCCACACTTGCATAAAATTTGTTGCAGTCAATATGAAGTATTTGTTTTTCCATAATATAATTGTCCTTGATATTTAAAATATTAGAACACTTGTTCTAATAACTATATGATAAAACAAATGTTCTATAATGTCAAGAACACTTTTTCTAAAGTCCGCATTTTGTCACTTGACGTAAATTGATTATTAAGTTATACTTTTTTATTGTTGTAGGAATAAATTATTAAGGTGAAAATATGATTTATGATATCGCAAATCTTAAAGTAGAAATAAAGAACGAAAAAGGCAGAACAAAAAAACAGGCAATTCCTTATCTTGCA
>ENA-OQIO01000045-OQIO01000045.1-human-gut-metagenome-genome-assembly--contig:-NODE-45-length-51627-cov-3.167282_pt1 | contig 51627 bp, 59 predicted proteins | sample MGYA00242573_ERZ504737 | MGnify/ENA primary metagenome ERZ504737 (study PRJEB26092, sample SAMD00036203) | human gut metagenome | host: Homo sapiens | study: EMG produced TPA metagenomics assembly of...
TTTATTTTTTTGAGCAATTATTCTTTATGTAGTGCGCCCCAAATGCTTCTCTTTTTTGTTTATATCAATTCAATTATAGATTTGAAATATTTAATTTATTAAAGACCTGTATTTTCTGCAATATATTTTCTTGCCTTAACTGCATACTCAAACGGATTAGCCTTTGCAGGATCCTGCTCAGCCTCAACAACAACCCAGCCCTCGTAATCATTATCGGCAAGGATATCGAAAATAGGCTTGAAATCGACATCGCCGTCGCCCGGAACGGTGAACACGCCTGCTCTTACCGCATCAAGGAATGACATATGATTAGGAACAACCTGATTATTATAAACGTCCATTCTTACATCCTTAAGGTGAACGTGCTTAACACGATTTATATATTTTTTCAAAACAGGAACAGGGTCGATACCTGCAAAGGTAAGATGACCTGAGTCAAAAAGAAGATAAACCAAATCAGGGTCTGTCATATCCATTAATTTATCAATTTCCTCAACTGTTTGAACGCCTGTACCCATATGGTGATGAACAGTAAAGAACATACCCTTGGATTTTGCATAAGCGCCCATTTCGTTAAAGCCTTTAGTAACAATCTCCCATTGCTCGTCAGTATAATAAGGCTTTTCATCAAGAATTGACTTATCAAGACAGCCTTGAATAGAGTTGCCCTGCTCAGAAGCGCCTATTACCTTAGCGCCAAGCTTATAAAGCATATCGCAATGAGCTTTGAAAGCCTCAATTGTTTCCTCATAAGGCTTAGAAGTAAGATACGACGAAAACCAAGCGTTGCAAATTTGCAAGCCACGAATATCAAGATATTTTTTTAAAACATCAGGGTCTTTAGGATATTTGTTACCTATTTCGGAGCCCTTGAAGCCTGCAAGTGCCATTTCACTTATGCACTGTTCAAACGTATTTTCAGCGCCCAAATCAGGCATATCGTCATTAGTCCAACCGATTGGAGCAATGGCAAGCTTTACTTTATCAGGATTAAGCATATTTATATTACCTTTCAAAATTAATAGTCAAATGTTTCTTTAATGTGCTTTTGCATATCATCGTACGCCTTAGCAACTCTTTCGCTCTTTGAAACCTCGGCAACGCAACTCTCCACCAAGACTCAAATCCCGGAGTCATAGTTTTAGGCAAAACCTTGATATCAAAAAGACAACTCTTAGTCTGCTTTTTAGCGTCCTTTAATGCCTCACGCAATTCGTCAGACGTACGAACAGTATAAGCCTTAGCGCCGTAGCCCTCAGCAATTTTGGCAAAATCAACGTCAATTTCGTCACCGTCGAGCATACCGGTTACAGGATTTCTCGCTCTGAAAACAGTACCAAAGGTGTCAGTACCTTGGTTGTTTTGGAGATTTTCAATACATCCCCAGCCCATATTATCAAAAAGGCAAACGTTGATTTTAAGATTTTCCTGCAAAGCAGTATAAAGTTCGCTGTGGCCCATAATGAATGAACCGTCGCCGCAGAAAGTGTAAACCTCACTTTCAGGCTTAGCAAGCTTAGCACCGAGAGCACCGTTTACCTCATAACCCATATTTGAATAACCGTATTCCATATGATAAGTGCCACGGTCCTTAGGTCTGAAAAGACGTTGCATATCGCCCGGAAGTGAGCCTGCCGAGCCAAGTGCAATAGCATCATTGTCCATAAATTCATTGATTATGCCGAGTGCAAGAGTTTGGTTAAGCCCGCCCTCAAGCTCTGTAGAATAATATTTATCAACGATTTTATCCCACTCTGCCTTAGCATTTTCAATTTCGTTTGTATATTCACTCTTATATCCCTCACAAGAGGAAATAAGAGCAGTGATTGCCTCTTTAGCGTCGGCAACAATAGCCTCGGCATCCATTTTATAAGCGTCAAACGGGCAAACGTTGATACCCAAAACCTTTCTTTGCTCATTAAAAAGCCACTTTGATGAGGTTGTGAAATCGGTAAAACGAGTGCCGACACCAATAACAAGGTCAGCATCACGACCGATAACGTTAGCCGCTTTTCCGCCTGTTACGCCGATACCGCCGACATTAAGCGGATTATCCCATTTAATTAATCCCTTGCCTGCCTGAGTTTCGGCAATAGGGATATTATATTTCGTTGCAAATTCAAGAAGTTCATTTTCAGCACCGCTGTATCTTACACCGCCGCCGCAAACAATAATAGCTTTTTAGCCTCTTTAATAAGCCTTGTTGCACGTTCAAGCTGAGCGGCAGATATAGGACGCCTGTCAAGATGCCATACTCTCTTTTGAAGGAAATGCTCAGGATAATCATAAGCCTCACCCTCAACATCCTGCGGCATAGCAAGGCAAACAGCGCCTGTATCGGCAGGGTCTGTAAGCACACGCATAGCGTTAATGCACGCTGTCATAAGCTGCTCAGGGCGAAGTATTCTGTCAAAATAATGGCAAACGCCCTTGAAAGCATCTGTTACCGTTCTGCCGTAGTTATCAAAAAATTCTGCCTGCTGCAAAACAGGGTCCGGCTGACGGCATGCAAAAGTGTCGCCGGGCAAAACGAGAAGCGGTATTCTGTTAGCAGTTGCACAGCCACAGGCAGTTACCATATTGGTAGCGCCCGGACCGATAGAAGATACACAGGGAATAATTGCCTTTCTGTCCATCTGCTTTGCATAAGCAACAGCGGCAAGAGCCATATTCTGCTCATTTTTACCCTGATAAAATTTAAGATTATGACCGCCCTGCTCCAAAGCCTGACCAACGCCGACAACACAGCCGTGGCCGAAAATGCCAAACATACCGCTGACAAACTTTGTTTCAACACCGTCACATTCGATATACTGATTGTCGAGGAACTTAACAAGCGCCTGCGACATAGTAAGTCTTACTCTTTTCATAGATTATGCCTCAATTTTCAGAAAGTTTAAACAGGTCTGTGCTCAGCAACCGAAAGCTTAGCAGCAAGACCCAAACGAAGAGCCTCAAGACCGTCATAAACAGTAGTCTTAGTCGGCTTATCATTAATCACGCAGTCAATAAACTCTGTCATCTCGTCAGTAAACGACTGCATATATCTTTCAAGGAAGAAATATAACGGCTTATCGGTCATATTACCCGTTTCGTCAATAAATGAAACGTTGGTAGGAGTGTCATTTGCGGCACTTGCCTGACCCTTACTGCCGAACACTTCAACCTTTGGTCATATCCGTAAGCAGCTTTACGGCAGTTATCAATAACGCCGATTGCGCCGCTCTTAAACTTAAGAGCAACAAGAGCAGTATCAACGTCGCCGGCTTCACCGATTGCCGGGTCAACGGTAACTGCGGCATTGGCATAAACCTCTTCGACCTCACCGCCGATAAAGCGTGCCATATCGAAATCATGAACTGTCATATCAAGGAAGATACCGCCTGATACTTTAACGTAAGAGATTGGAGGCGGTTCCGGGTCACGTGAAGTGATTTTGATAGTCTGAAGTTCGCCTATTTTGCCCTTGTTTTCAAGATTTTTAATCTCTGCAAAGTTATGGTCATAGCGGCGGTTAAAACCGATTTGGAGCTTAACTCCTGCCTCGTCAACAGCTTCAATAACCTTTTTGATTTTAGCAACTGTTAAATCAACAGGCTTTTCGCAGAAAATATTTTTACCTGCCTTAGCCGCTTCAACAGCGATATCTGCGTGCGTATCCGTTGATGAGCAAATAAGTACCGCATTAATCTCAGGATTGTTTAAAATCTCGTGATAATCCTCATAATAATTAGGAATACCAAGTTCCTGTGCTACTTTCTTTGCGCCGTCAACATAAATATCCGAAATGGCAACAATTTCAGCCTGCGGAATATGGTATGTAATTGATTTTGCGTGTACCTGACCGATACGTCCCGCACCGATGATACCAACCTTAAGTTTTTCCATAAATTTACCTCGTAAAACTAAAAATTTTTTAAGAGTTTTCACTCTGCAACATTAAATATATCATATAATTTTGTATATTTCAACACTTATTATTCAACATAAGCTTATTTTTTTATTAAATATGTTCAAACTATACAAATGTTAAAAAGTTTGCCAAACTGTTGCAAAGAAAGACAGAAATATGTATAATAGTTTTATGTGCAACAGTATAAAGGAGTAATATAAATAATGACGTTTACATACACACCGCACGGCGTTTGCTCAAGGCAAATCGTTATTGACATTGACGAAAAAACAAACACTATTAATTCAGTCAGCTTTACAGGCGGCTGCAACGGTAATTTGCAAGGCATAGCTGCGCTTGTTAAAGGCAAAAAGCCTGAGGAAATCATCTCTGCTTTAAAAGGAATTGATTGCAATTTCAAAGGCACATCCTGCCCTGACCAGCTTGCAAGAGCGCTTGAAGAGGTTGAGGAACAATTATAATTAGGAGAAGAATTTATGTTTAGGCTTGAAAGTAAAATTTTACAACGTGAATTTGTTGTTCATGAGGGAACGCTTTACGCCTCGCAAATAAGAAACGTTTTATCAGGTCAGGATTTCGTTCCTGACGGAAACAGCGTTGAATTTTTATTCCATTTTACAGATGGAAGTGAATTTTCTTCAAAAGGGCTTAAGGTTGCCGACAGTAAGCAGGAAAACGGAAAGCTTTCATTCAAATTCGAAGAAACGCAAGGCATTACCGTAACTATGACATTTTGGCCGGGCGTTGACGGAAGCACGCTAAAAAAGCAGATAAGCTTTGTCCAAACCGGAGATAAAACGATTGATTATATTCTTCTTGAGCATATTGGAATTACAAATTCAAAGGCTCATTTCAGCGTTCCGACCGACATTAAAGGTCCTGAACTTAACGGATATCTTTCCGCCCTCGGTCAACCGTTTTATATTGACACTCTTTTCTTCGGCTGTGAATTTCCCGGCACGCAAAACATTATACTTTACGGCATAGGTCAAGTTAAATATTATATCGGAAAGAAGATTAACGGAGAATACAAGTGCCCGGTTACAGTAGTCGGCGGTGCAAAAAGCGACTTACTCGTTGACGTTCAAAAAGCATTTTACGACTATATTGAAAGCATTGCCGCACCGACAACCTTAAGGCTTCAATATAACAGCTGGTATGACTTTATGAAAGACATAACGGCAGACAATATTGAAAAGTCATTTTATGAAATTGAAAAGGGACTTTCTTCAAACGGCGTTGCTCCGCTTGACGCTTATGTTGTTGACGACGGCTGGGTTGATTATAAATCAGGCTTTTGGAGTTTTAACAAAAAGTTTCCTAACCAACTTTACGATATCACTCAGCTTACCGCTAATCTCGGCACTAAATTCGGCTTGTGGCTCGGTCCACGTGGCGGTTACGGCAGGCCTGATTTATTTGCAAAGAAAATGGAAAAGCGTGGTCTCGGAGCATATAATGCAGAGGCTAAGGACATTTGTGTAGCAGACAAAACATATATCAAAAACGTAACCGATTTCATTTTAAAATCGACTCAGGAATTTGATATTGATTATTGGAAATTTGACGGTTTTTGCCTTTCTCCTTGCAAAAATCCCAACCACAGCCATCCTGTCGGCGGGGAATATGATATGTATTTTGTGAGTGAAATGTGGCACTGCTGGATTGAGGTTTTCAAAAAGATAAGAGAGCTTAGAAAAAAGCACGGCAAAGGCCTTTGGATTAATATGACCTGCTACGTGAACCCATCACCTTGGTGGCTTCAATATGTAAACAGCATTTGGCTTCAAAACAGTGCAGATATCGGTTTTGCCGATAATATTGAGCAACAGGCACAGGTGGATAAGGAAATTACATTCCGTGACGCAAGGTATTTTAATCTTCTCAACACACGTGCAATTCAAATGCCGCTAAAGCATATCTATAATCACGAGCCTATCTACGGTTCTTACGCAAAGGTAAGCTACACCGACGAGGAATTTGAAAAGTATATTTATTTTGACGTTGCAAGAGGTCAGGCGCTCAATGAACTTCATTTAAGCTACAATATGATGAACAAATCAAAGTGGCGCACGCTTGCCAAGGCAATTGAATGGCAAAAGAATAACTATGACATTTTGCAAAACGCAATGTTCATCGGCGGAAACCCTGAGGAAAACAATATTTACGGTTACTTTAGCTGGAATGATAACGGCGACGGAATAATTGCGTTGAGAAATCCGACAGACGAGAAAACGTCGCTTACCCTTACGCTCAACAAGCTTATGGGTTGTCCTGAAAGCTTAAAGGATGTCAAGCGATACAATGTTTATAATCAATCAAATAAGGAAAGCTTTGACAGCTTTTCCTACGGCGACAAGATTGACTTGGCTCTTCAGCCGTTTGAAATTAAGATTTTCCAATTCGGCAGTGAGGATAAACGTTATCCTAATCGTGAGGCTGTTACGGATTTCACTATTTCGTTTAACTACAAGGGTGAGGAAAATATTGAAATTGCCCATAATGACGACATTGACATTTCAATCGTTAAGGGATATGTAAACATAAAATGCGGAAGATGCCATCTTCGCTCAAACTCAATCGTAAGCGGCGGCGCTCACAAAATTACAGTTGTAAGAGAAAAAAGCAAGGCGCTTAAACTTTATATTGACAGAAAGCTTGACGCTTCTGGCTATGATTCAAGAGCCAAGGCTAAAATCAACACAGTGATAGACAGCGACGCAGAAGATTTCAATGTGATTGAAAAAGCTACGCCTTACGACGAGATTATCACTCTCAAAAATATTCTCGCAGGCGTCGGCAAGAGGAAGTTATTTAAATGATTACAAAATGCAAAAAATGCGGCTGTGATGCACTGATTAAAAACGGCGAATGGTATGAATGTCCAAAATGCGGCGCCATGATGTTTGATGTTAGCGATTTTATAGGAGAGAAAAGTCCTACAAAAATGCTTCAAATGCTTGACGAAGAAAACGTGACAATCAAGGAGCAATCACAGCAACCGGACGCTATAAACATCATTTCAAGAAAAGATGATGCTAAAAGCGTTACAGACAGCAAAAGCCTAAAAAGGAAAAGAATAAAAATAAAAAAGCAAAAGAATAATACCGCAAAAAATGGCGAAGAAAACAAAAGAAGTCAAAACTGAGGGAAGCAATTTCTTTTATGACTCCTATTGTTGTTGCGCTTATCATTGCCATATTCTTAAAAACCTGCATTTTTGCAAATATTGTTATCCCGACAGGCTCAATGCTCAACACTATTCAAGAGGGCGACAGAATAATTGCAAGCCGTTTGGCATATATCAATGACGAACCGCAAAGGTATGATATTATTATTTTCAAATATCCTGATGATGAAACACAGCTTTTTGCAAAGCGGATTATCGCTCTTCCGGGTGAAACTATCGAGGTAAAGAACGGAATTGTCTATATAACCGACAAAAACGGCAACAAAAGCACAGCAAGAACGGATTTCATCACTAACTGTATTCCGACCGGCAATTTCGGCCCGTATACAGTACCGCTCGGCAGTTATTTTGTTATGGGAGATAACAGAAATGACAGTTGGGATTCAAGGTATTGGGATAACAAAACAGTTAAAAAAGAAAAAATTATAGGAAAAGTCAAATTCAGATATTTTCCAAATCCGGGCAAAATTGAATAATTATATAAGCACATTAACTACTGCCACGTAAATTTAAAAGGGGTAAATTTATGGACAAGAATTTTTATGTACCGAAAAAGGAATGGATGACCTACTGCATAGGCGCTCTCGGTCAAGGTATGATTTATGCCATCATGAGCTCATACATTTCTGACTTTTACTTAAATGTACTTAAGGTAACTCCGATTTTCGTATTACTTCTTATGCTTTTAGTGAGAATTTGGGATGCTATCAATGATCCGATTATGGGCTACATAATGGACAGAGCAAATCCGAAAAAGGGTAAGATGAAGCCGTATATTCTTTATACGCCTATTCCTGTTGCGATATTAACGCTTTTGCTTTTCTATGCGCCTAATTTAAGCGACAGTAAAAAAATGATTTATGCCGCAATTACATATATTGCTTGGGGTATGATTTATACAGCGTCTGACGTTCCGTTTTGGAGTCTGCCAAACGCATTAACGCCTAATGCAGACGAGCGTGGCTCAATAATTTCCAAAGCAAGAACGGCTAACGGAGTCGGCTCGGCGGTTCCTATGGCTATATTTATGATTTTGGGCTTCGTTCTTCCCAACTTCAATTTATCGGGAACGGAGCTTGAAAAAACAAAATATACAGTTATGGCGCTTGTAAGTTCAATTATAGGCAATCTTCTTTTCGTCAGTGTATATTTCAAAACTAAGGAAAGAGTTGTTATTCCAAACCCGCCTAAAAGGGATAAAAACGAGCCGTCGGCGCTCAAGCTTATACTCACCTGCAAGCCGTTAATGCTTACCGCACTTATGGGCATATTAGCAGCGGCAAGATATATGTATCAGGCAGGCGCAGTTCACGTTGCAAGATATTCATTTTATATCGGAAAAGACTTAACGGGTTTAAGCACGGCTGAGGTTGAAAGTGCGCTTCAATCAAATATTTCTACGGTTTCAACCGTATTCAGCGTTGCCTCGGCAGTAGGAATGATGGGCACAATGCTCGCCGTCACTCCTCTTCTCAAAAAAATTTGATTATAAGCAAATAATTATCGGCTCATCACTTATCGGTGCGGCAGGCAGCTTTGCAATGTGGTTTATAGGATATAATCATTTCTGGGCTTGCGTGCCTTGCCTAATTCTTTCTACTATTCCCTGCGGTGCAATCAACGTTTGTGTTTCCGCTATGATTGGTGACTGCCTTGATTATATGGAATGGAAAACAGGCAGAAGGCTTACGGGAATGGGCTCGGCAGTTTCCAGCTTTGTAAATAAATTCGGCAATGCAATAAGCACGTCATTTTATTATATTAATGTATATAATAGTAGACTTCGATATTTCAGCTATCAATTCAAACGTAACTGCCAATCCGATTGAAATGGCACATTCGGTAAGGCAGGGAATGTTCAGCATAGTATCGCTTATTCCTGCTATTTCTCTTCTCGTTTGCATCATTCCTATGTTTTTCTACAACCTTACAGGCGATTTTAAAGACAAAATCGAAAGCGAACTTGCACAGCAAAGAGAAGCAAAAGGAATAACTATTTCAAAGTAAAAAGGTTAAAGGAGAAAAGATATGCCTTTTATCAATGTAATGACCAACAGCGAAATTAAAGACAAAAATGCACTCAAGAGTGAACTTGGAAATGCCATAACGGCTATCCCCGGCAAAAGCGAGGCTTGGCTCATGGTTAAGCTTGAGGATAAGGCGGATATGTATTTCAAGGGCAGTGACGAGCCATGCGCTATGTTTGAAATTGCAATTTTCGGCTCGGCAGAAAAGTCAGCTTATGAGGATTTGACAAAGCGTATCTGTTCACTCAGCGAAAAATATTTGTCGGTTAAAAGTGAGAGAACCTATGTTAAATATAACGAGATAGACAAATGGGGATACGATAATTTTAATTTTTAATATTGCTTAGACTTCGAGAAAGTGAGATAAATTTCGTTTTATACACGAAACGGTTTATCCGCTTTATTGAATACTAAAAAGGACTGCCGTAGCTACTCAGGCAGTCCTTTTTTTATGTTCACCGTCTGTTTGAATTATAAAAGGAGTTTAAGATAAGCATATTATTGCTCAAGGGTTTTGGGTTTAAATTGGGTAAAACATAATTAAACAGACAGGTAAAACCTATTAAATTATTTCAAAAGCGATTGTGCTTTTTCTTTTGAAAGATACTTAGTTACATAAGTATTGTTTTTAAATTTCACAAGGACAACATAGCCGTCCTTTTTGCAAAGCGAGTAAATTGACGATTGGTTAAATATTTCCTGTGCTTTTTGACTGTCGGTAATTTTCTTACCGTTATAAGTTTTAAGCACATCTGCCTCTTTAAGCTCGCTGCCTTGATATTCATAATAGCTTTCAGGTGTTGCCGTATCGCTTTCAAAGGTGGAAAGCGCAGTAAGCGACAACTCGCTTGAAAGCCTTGTTTCAAGAGCGGTAACGGTTACATACTCTATCTCACCGGACTTTGACAAATCGGTAAACGCCGTAAACTTATTAATAGATTTAAGATAATTAACGGTGTTAACCATATCGTCCCAAATATAATATGTGGCGTCATTCATATAATCTATATTATCATAATTTTGAACGCTGTCATCATACGAAAAATTGATTGCGCCCAAAGGAGCCTTGCCGCTTGTTAAAAGCTTTTTGTAACCTACTTTTTCAATATCTTTCAGTATTGCATCACGAAGTGCCGGCGTATTTTCAATCTTAGTTTTGGTGACGGCATCATTCGAAACTACATATGCAACACCGAAATTAAGTGCATTTTTCACATTATTCTCATTTGCAAAAATAAGCGAAGTAAGATTGGGATTCATCTTCAGAATTAAAGGTGCCGCTTGATTTTTCATCGGCTTTCTTTGATGACATTAAGAATTCAAGTTCTTTTTGATATTCGCTGCTTTGAGTTAATTCGATAATATCAAGTGAAACGTCACTGTTTGTGCAAGTGTATTCACGATTTACAGCCTTTCCGTTTTTGAGTAAATACTTTATTTTAACGGTAACATACGGCTCATTTCTTTTAGCAATTCTGTTTTTAAAAGAATATTTCTGTATTTTCTCAATTTTATCTATTGAGTCTTTTGTATTGAATTTACCGAGATATGCGCCCGAAGGCTCATACGTGCCGTAATAAAGCTGGTCAGTACCTGCCGAAAGTGAACCGTCATTAAAATGATTGGTTGACATAACACCCGAAGCGTCTATATATTCACTGTTTATTGTTGCATAGTCAATATCCTTAATATTGGGGCAATATGTTGAATAGCCGAAGCCGCCTGAAATACAAATAACACTTATAACCAAAACGGCAATTGATGACACCCCTACCGGAATTACAAGCTTAATTCCATGCTTGATTTTTCTGCGTGAAATCGACATAAATACGAAATAAGCAATAATGCCGCAAATTAAGCCGGCAAAAATATCAAGCACACTTGACTGAATAACATCAAAATCAGACAATAACGGCATAAAGAACGTTGCAACAAGCACCGAAAATTCAAGGCTTACAAATACCGTTACAAAAAGGTTAGAAGAATGAAGTGCTGTATTTTCAAGCTTACGTTTATTAAGAAGCTTATTAGAAATAAATATAAACAATACCGATAATACAAGCCAGATAAGAATAGGTAAAATATAATTCATTCCCGCTTTTTCAAATCCGACATTTCCGCTTGCATTATCATAATAAAAATCGTTAACTACTCCGCCATTGCTTGCAGTGCTTCTCAAACAATTGAAATACATATTATTGCGAACATTATTTGAACCGAGCGCCGTACCGAAAATAAGCGGATTAATCACCGAAAGCTTAGACCAAAGCGTATCTACCGTCACCGTCAAAGACGAACTTCCAAGCGGCATATAGTCAACCGTGGCGGTTTGTGAATATCCCCTAAGGAAATTTTGGAAAAGCCATTCTATCGAAACAATGTAAAGCATTGGTGACCAAATAAGACCGGCGCCGAAGAAAAGGCTTTCGGTCACAGTATAACAAGCCATCATTGCAATACTCATAAGCGAAAATCCTGCAAGCATATACGTAAAATGCTCTAAAAACAGGAAAAATCCCTGATGAATAATAAAATCTGCATGGCCTAAATATCTTATATTAATTATAATATCAATCATTAGCGGCACAGCCGACGTTAAAATCATTATGATAATCGACGAGAGCGCTCTGTTTTTAAAATATGTCTTTCTGTCAATTCCGCACGAGAAAAAGAAATTAACATTGCTTTTTCTCATAATCGGAAAGAATATACAAAATGCAAAAAGCACACCGATTATTACCGCATAAACTCCATAAAACACAAAATTGCTTGTTGTGTTGCCGAAAAGAGCGCAAGCAAGTTGCTTTCTTATTGAAGCTATATTTTCCGCTCTTAAGCTAAGCGAATAAGTGCCGGCAGATGAAATTGTTGCTACAGGAATAATAATAAAATATATAACCGAGAATAAAAGTGAAACAATGCCCGGAGCAATCAATCTAACAAACGAACGCTTAAAATCATATCTTGCCGAATGCTTATCAACAGAAGATTTTGGAGATGTCATAATTCTTGTCCTCCATTTCATTCAAAAATACCTCTTCAAGAGAAAGAGTAACGCTGTCCATGTGAACAGGACAAAGGCAAGCAAGCGCTCCGTTGTCAAAGCTTGACGGCACAATAATTGTTGCAAGTTTATTATCAATAGTAATACCCTTATTTTCAATCCCGTCAAAAATTGATTTATCAATATCCCTATCAAAAATAAGGCGATATTTAACATAAGCCGAGCTTGCATCATCAACAGAAACATTCATTGCAAGTTTTTTGCCGTTAATGAGTGCAACATGGTCGCACAAATCGGCAATTTCCTGCAAATTGTGACTGCTCATAATCATTGAACAGCCTGTTTCAGCCATATATTCAATAAAAATTTTCTTGCAAAGATTTCTTTTAAGCGGGTCAATTCCGTCAAAAACCTCATCAAGAAGCATATATTTAGGCATTGTAGACATAGCCAAAACTACTTCAGCCTGCCTTTGCATACCCTTAGAAAAAGAGCCTATATTCTTTTTAGGGTCAAGACCCATAGCCTCCGTCATATTTTTAAACACTTTTGAATTAAAATTAGGAAAATAACCTTTATAAATTTTTCCCATTTTTTGAAGGCTTGCACCCTTTACAAAGTAAACTTCATCTGGCACATAAAGAAGAGAGGAACGCACTTTGCCGTTATCATAAACATTTTGCGAGTCAAAAAGCACCTCGCCGCTTTCCGGCTTAAGTATTCCTGCCGCAGTTTTTAAAAGTGTGGTTTTGCCTGCGCCGTTATAGCCGACAAGACCGTAAATCGACGATTCCTCAACTTTGAAGCTTATATCCTCAACGGCAACATAATTGCCGTATTTTTTAGTCACATTTTTAATTTCAATCATTGCCGTTATCCTCCGAGTATATTTCATCGATTAGAGAGACAACCTCATTCTTGCTGACGCCTTTAGCTTTGCAGGAGGACAAAACAAGCTTTGCATCCTCAAGTGCGGAAGCTTTGATTTTTGCATTTCCTATCGGGTTTTCACTTACAAACATTCCCCTGCCCTGAGCCGAATATGTAATTCCGTCATGCTCAAGCTCACCGAACGCACGCTTAATCGTATTAACATTAATATTAAGCTCATTTGATAAATTTCTTATCGACGGCAACTTATCGCCCGGCTTATAAACACCTGTATTAATAAGCATTATTACCTGCTCTTTTATCTGCTCATATATCGGCACACGGGAATGATAATCTATAAAAAGCACGTTTGCCCCTCCTTTTTTTCAAAATAGCTGCATCATACAACTGTGATATCCAAGATATCACAGTTGAACTATATCACAGTTTTCACCGCTTGTCAATAGAATTTTTCAAAAAATTAAGCACATTGAGAAAAACTCAACGTGCTTAATAAAAAATAAATATATAATTTTAAAATGTTCTTTCAATAACCGTGAATTTTGTGCAGATATCAACAAGCCTTTCGCCGTCAATTTCACAGTTCATAAGTTCTTCTATTGTATTTACTATAACTTCCGTGTCATCTGTCACATTGAAAAACCACCAGCGTTTTCCGTCCATAGAACATATTTCGTACGATTTGTCTTTCCATTCAAAAACAATTTCTGAATGGCGCTCTACGGAATCGTAAAATTCTTCCTTGCTTTTGTAATCTCCGTCATAATCATTATTCACATAATCATTATTCATTTTGCTTATAACTATTGTCCTCCCCATTTTAGTACATCAAATCAGTTATGCTTTCCCAAATGTTTGACAATAACATATCATCAATTTTTGCATTACTCATAAATTCATCAACAGTATTGAAATATTTTGGCTCCTTATAATATTCGCAAAATGATATTAAATTTTTATTGGTTTTAGTAATTGAATATGATTTTCCTTTATAAGAAAACTCGATATCATACCCAATTTCAATTAACTTCTTTAATTCATTATAGTTAGTCATCTGTTTTACTCCTTATTGGGTTATCAGGATCGCTCCAATCCCAAAAATGCGCATGTGGCACTTTAGGATGATCTTTTGGATTTCCATGATCAGTATAGTCTATATCTTTTTTTGCACGACCTTTTTTATCATAATAACGATCCCTTATCTTTTTTCCACTTCGATAAAGTGTCATTACCGAATTCGGCTTTGCTTTCGTTGGCAAACGAATATGCTCAGGATTGCCGGAGTTTTGTCCGCTTGCGTAGCCTCCGCCTTTTCTATATGTATTATCAACATAACCATAAAAGGTTTTGATATATAAATCGCTGTTCGATTTTTGCAAATTATTCGTTTTAGCATAATCAACTTCGATTATATCACCCTTCATTTCATCAAAGGGCTTGCCATAGCAAATAATTTTACTCGGCTTAATTCTGCTTAACATTTCATTATAGCCGAGCATAAAATGCGATTTTTGCTTTTTAACTCCTATTGTCGAAACGGCAACTATACTACCCTTTTCAATTCCGTCAAAGCAGAAATTAAAGCTCGTAAGGTCTCCCCACCGAACGGTTGGAATCACCTTTATGCCCTGCTGTTGCAAATATGCACCTGTCCACCTGTTTTTAAACGTGGCAAAAAGCTGCAATGCAATAGGCATTTCAACAAACATACTGAAATCTGGTGTAAGCACCGCTTTAAATTGCCTTAACGCTTCAATTTTCTTTTCAGGGTTGTTGTATATGCTCTCAAACTTATAATCGTCAAGAAAGAAATGCACTATACTTTTATAATCATTACTTTGATTAATCTTATCATAACCGATTAGGCTTACATCTTCAAGGCTGATTTCTTGTTTTTTTACAAGTGGAAGCTTGAACATACCAACACTTTTAAATTGATTTCTCAAAAACATTGTATCGTTTCTGAATTCATAGCTTGTAATAAAAAATTACCTCCTTTTTTGTTTGGTAATTTTTATGATAGAACATATATTCGATTTTGACAAGCTATGGTCTGTTTTTTTGTACTATCTGTTTTGTATACGCAAAAAGTGAATAATTTAAAAATAAGGATATCATTTGGGGCAAACCGCATGATATCCTTATTTAATATCAATATCCTAAATTTTCATTAACGATAATGAGCTTAATTCTATCCTTATGGCGCTGCTTTGCGGAAACGACATAATTACAGCAAATCCTGTTATCGCCGCCGCAGCCGTCGCAAAGGTACGGATTTTCCTTAGAAAGAGAGATACATTTGCCTGTTTTATTACAAGGGGTTTTGACGTCAAGGCGCTGAGTGTTCATAGGAGCGCAAACGGTTTTAACCCTATAAATCGCCTCGTCAATATCCTTAACAATTTTATTTACGCCGACAATCATAATAACCTGACGTGGGCCGTAAACAATGCAGGCAACACGGTTTGAATTACCGTCAACATTATAAAGCTCGCCGTTTTCCGTAACTGCATTAGATGAAGTAAAAAACGTGTCGCAGCCGAATGTTTTAATATATGACTGCCTAAGCTCCTCACCCTGCAAGCCCGTGCGGTCGATAAAATCATAATCGCCGTTTTGCATAAGTGCCTTAACTCCCGTTTCATCAAGAGTGACAGAGCCGCCGCACGAAACACTTTCGCCGTTATTAATTAACGTTTTTACAAGAGGAACAACCTCATCTTTATTTTCGACGAAATAAGGCTTTATTCCGTTTTTCTCAAGATTTTGCATAGTTTTTTGAATATCCATAATTTATTACTCCTTTTCAATTAAGCCGTAATTTATCTTAGTCATAAGTATTCTTGTGACTGAATCTTCAATTTGAGAAAGCTTAATTCTACCGTCTTTGACAGCTTTAACAATTGCACGAAGCTGAACGCCTACATCGGTTGCGCAAAGCATATCGTTACCTGCCATAACCGCCCTTACAGCGACCTCGCCTTTATCGCCGCCGACATAATCACGAACGCCGCTCATACCAAGACCGTCGCAAAGAATTATGCCGTCATAGCCCATATCCTTACGAATATAATTATGTAGCTTTTTTGAAAGAGAGGCAGGAACACCCTCGTCATAATCGTCAATCACGTTATGGCTCACCATTAAAAACGGCACGCCTGCATCAATACCCGCCTTAAAAGGCTTTAAGTCCCTTTTTTCAAAGCTTTCCCAGCTTCTATTATCAACACTCATACCCGTATGAGTATTTGTATTATTACCATAGCCCGGAAAATGCTTAACACAGCTTAAAAAGTTATTTTCATTCATAGTGCTGACTGTTTTTGATACATATTCGCTCACGCTGTCAGCATCAGTTGAAAAAGCACGGGAATAAATATAGTCGCTCCTTGAATAAGGCACATCGGCAACAGGGGCTAAAACAGTGTTGATACCAAGGTCAAGCATAAACTCGCTTTTATCCTCAGCGTCATCAACAACCGCCTGCCAGCCGCCTTTTTGATAATTTGTAATTCCCGAATGAAACGGCTCACTTCGATATTGGCTATACTGCGAAACACGATTAACTCCGCCGCCCTCCTCGTCAACTGCCATAAATGCCGGAATTTTAGCCGCAGACTGATAATCGTTTATATCACTTCTTGTTTTGGCAGGAGTGGAATTTTCAAAATTGCGGGAGAAAAGGATATATCCTCCGAACTGCCACCTTGCCATCATTCTTGTGGGGTCCTCCTCTTTAGGAATATAGTAGAGAAGCATTTGACCTACCTTTTCATAAAGAGTCATATTTTTAATCATTTCCCTCGCCTGCGCCTCGACAGGGTCAGAATATGTTTTTTCCGCTTTTGTTGTACTCTCGCTGACAGTTTGAGCAGTTGAAGCGGTTTTTTCATTTCCCGTTTTCGCATTGTTAACAAGCGTCACGTCAAACACAATTGCACCTATCAAAACAATTGCCAAAATCAGAATGATTATTTTAACAGATTTTTTCATTTGTCATACTTCCCAATATTTTCTATCAAGAGCACGAAACTGAAGTGCCTCGGCGATATGCTCAAGCTTGATTTCCTCGCTGTCTGCCAAATCAGCAATAGTCCTTGCAAGGCGCAAAACCTTATCGTAAGCACGTGCGCTCATTGAAAAATTATCAAAGCTTTCATGCAAAAGTTCGTCAGCCTCCTCACTTAACACGCAACATTCCTTAGTCATTTTAGGAGTCATTTTTGCATTGCAGGTAATTCCCGTTCCCGCAAATCGCTTTTGCTGAACAGCCCTCGCTTTATCAACACGCTTTTTGATATCACTGCTCTTTTCGCCCTCGTTGTTATCCGAAAGTTCATTATATTCAACCGGCGCAACTTCAACATGAATATCAATCCTGTCAAGAAGCGGACCGGAAACCTTGTCCTGATATCTCTTTTTAGCGGCAGGAGAGCAAGTACACTGCCTTGTGGGGTGACCGTAATAGCCGCACGGACACGGATTCATTGCTGCAACAAGCATTATACTTGACGGATAAGTAAAAGTGCCTGCTGCCCTTGCAACAGTAACCACTCCGTCCTCAAGAGGTTGACGAAGCGACTCTTTTGCCCTTCTGTCAAACTCCGGAAATTCGTCCATAAACATAACGCCGTTATGAGCAAGGCTTATTTCCCCCGGTTTTGGGTTTGCACCGCCGCCCGTAAGCGCTTGGGCAGACACGGTATGATGCGGAGAACGAAACGGTCTTTTTGTTACAAGCGACTTGCCCGACGGAATTTTGCCCGCAATTGAATAAACCTTTGATGTTTCAAGCCTTTCCTCAAAGGTCATATCCGGCAAAATGGTGGGAAGTCTTTTTGCAAGCATAGACTTGCCTGAACCGGGAGGACCGATAAGCAGGCAATTATGACCACCTGCCGCCGCAATCTCAAGTGCTCTTTTGGCTTGGTCCTGACCCTTAACGTCGCTGAAATCAACATTGTATTTAGTTTCTTCTTCGGCGTCAAAATCATATTTAACGCTTTCAATAACCTTTTCACCTTTAATATGAGCGAGAACGTCCATAACATTTTTTAGCAGGCAAAACGTCTACCCCGTCAACAACGCTTCCCTCATACGCATTTTGAAAAGGCACAAAAACTTTTTTAATATTATATTCCTTTGCAGCCATAATCATAGGCAAAATACCGCTTGCTTTGCGAATTTCACCGTCAAGAGAAAGTTCTCCCAAAAATGCATAATCGTCGATATTTTCTTTAATTTGCTCGCTTGATTTCAGTATAGCGATAAACACGGGCAAATCAAAAATCGCACCCTCTTTTTTAATATCGGCAGGCGCAATATTAACGGTTATTCTTGAAACGGGAAAATTAAGTTTGCAATTTTTAATTGACGACCTTACTCTTTCCCTGCTTTCCTTAACGGCGGTATCGGGCAAGCCGACAACGTCAAAGCGTGGAAGGCCACCGCTGATATCACATTCAACAGTAACATTGAACGCTTCGATACCCGATATGCCTAAGCTTTTGACTTTTGAATACATTTTTCATCACCATTTGTAATTATAACATTTAATAAGAATATTGACAATATATTTTATAAAGGTTAAAATATAAATATAAATTATATAAGGGCGTGTTTTTAATGGAAAACAAAAATATAAATAGGATTTATGACCTTTGGCTTGAAAAGGCAACTGCTGACCCTGATTTAAAAAAAGAATTGCTTTCAATTAAGGGCAAGGATGAAGAAATTTTAGACAGATTTTATCGCAGTCTTGAATTTGGAACTGCAGGACTAAGAGGCATTATCGGCGCAGGCACTAACAGAATGAATTATTACACCGTTGGCAGAGCGACGCAGGGACTTGCGGATTTTCTTAACAAGCATTTTGATAATCCGTCAATCGCTATCGGCTACGATTCACGTATCAAGTCGGACTATTTTTCGATTGAAGCGGCAAAAACTCTTGCCGCAAACGGCATTAAGGTTTATCTTTACGAGGAGCTTGAACCTACGCCTTGCCTTTCATTTGCAATCAGGCATTTTAAAACCTCAAGCGGTATTATTCTCACTGCTTCTCACAACCCGGCAAAATATAACGGCTACAAATGCTACAATGAAAACGGATATCAAATGACCGACGAGGAAGCAAGCGAAACCTATGATTTTATCCAAAAGGTTGACTACTTCACCGGCATTAAAACTATGGACTTTGATGAGGCTAAGAAAAAAGGTCTTATTGAATATATGGGTCAGGATGTTATTGATTTATTCCTTGACGAGGTAATCAAGCAATGCGTCAATTTCGGAATTTGCGAAAAAGCCGACCTCAATGTTATTTACACACCGTTAAACGGCACGGGCAACAAGCCGGTAAGAAAAATTCTTGACAGAATAGGAGTTAAAAAGGTTACTGTTGTTTCTGAGCAGGAAAATCCCGACGGCAACTTCCCGACCTGCCCATTTCCTAATCCGGAAATTAAGCAAGCGTTTGAATGTGCGCTCAAGCTTGCAGAAAGCGTTAAGCCTGATTTACTCCTTGCAACAGACCCCGATTGCGACAGAGTAGGCATTGCAGTCAACAACGGCAAGGGCGATTTTCAGCTTATGACGGGTAACGAAGTCGGCGCAATGCTTCTCAATTACCTTTTATCGCAGAAAAAGGCACAAGGTACTCTTTCTGAAAGTTCAATTGCAGTTAAGTCCTTTGTATCAACTGACCTTGCAGAAGTTATTGCAAAAAAGTATAACTGCACATTTAAAAATCTTCTCACAGGCTTTAAATATATCGGCGAGCTTATTACTGAGCTTGAAAAGCAGGGCAAGGCAAGCGATTTTGTAATGGGCTTTGAGGAGTCCTACGGCTATCTTGCAGGCACTCACGCAAGGGATAAGGACGCTGTAGTTGCTTCTATGCTCATCTGTGAAATGGCAGCATACTATAAATCTCAGGGCAAAACTCTTATTGACGTTATGAACGGTCTTTATGACGAGTTTGGCTACTATTGCAATACCGTTCAAAGCTACACCTTTGAGGGTGCGGCAGGAATGGAAAAAATGGCGGCTATTATGGATGGTTTAAGAGATAACAAGCCTTCATCATTTGCAGGATATGAGGTCACTAAAATTGACGATTACAAAACCTCGAAATCAACAATTGTCAAAACAGGAGAGGAAAGTGAAATCACTCTTCCTAAATCAAACGTTCTTGCATACACGCTTACAAACGGTAACAAGGTAATCGTTCGTCCGTCAGGCACAGAGCCTAAAATTAAGGCATACATTACCGCTATCGGCCAGAGTGAGGAAAATGCAAAAGAAATTGCTCAAAGGCTTCTTGACGATGCAAACGAGCTTATGAAATAAGGAGATATAAACAATGCAACAAAAATGGGTTAAGGTAACTGCAGTAATTTTAGCGGCTCTTATGGCTGTCAGCGGACTCGGCGTAGGCCTCGCAGCGCTGATTAAATAATTTTTTTACAGTAAGGCGACCGATGGAGGATGTCATTTTATGTACGAAAAAATGAATAAGCTTGTAAGAGATAATATACCTAACATAATAGAGCAAAAAGGAGATAAACCGGATTTTGTAATTCTTGATTCCTTTGATTACTATAATGAATTAAAGAAAAAGCTTTCGGAAGAATTAGCTGAATTTAACGAATCCGATGATATCTTGGAATTATGCGACCTTGTTGAGGTAATAAGCGCTATTTTAGATTATAAGAACATTAACGGCAAAGAATTTGAAGAAATGCGTTCTAAGAAAAACGAAACCAACGGCAAGTTTAAGGACAAAATATTTCTTAACGGTGTTCATCGAATGTCATAGCTATACAAAATATTAATTAAAAGGATTTCGCTTTTATTAAGTTATATATTAATAATTCTGTCAAGTTAATTTTTAATCGGTACAAAATAACAAAAATGGCTGTTCAAATGAACAGCCATTTTTTTAGCGTGTAGAAAAAGTCAAATAATAAATTTCTACACGCTGGAGAATGTTGAGAAAGTGAGATAAATTTTGCATTTTGCGAGTGGGTGCTGTACGATGGTACTGCCCCCGAGCAAAAGGTGAAAAGCGCCAAAAACGCAAGGACTCGATGTCCTTGCCGTTTTTCCAATCCCTCCGTGTGCAATAAGTTGCACCCACCTCCCTTTGCAAGGGAGGCAAAGAGGTATATTAATTTTATTTGGCGTGGTTTAGCCACTTTATCGACAGTCTGAATGGCTGTTCAAATGAACAGCCATTTTTTATCTTAATTCGTTTTTCCACACATCACAAAGCCTATCAAGCGACCATTGTGCATTGGCAGGGCTTGTTGACGGCAGGCAGGTGGCTTTAATATTAAATTTAGGCTCAATATATTTTTTATAAAGCGAATCCGCCTTTTTGCCGTTAGTGATAATTTTTTCAATATTTGCCGTTTTGAGAATTTTTGAAATATCGTTAGGCACAACATTTTTTATTGACGAATCGGACGAGCCGACGATATCGCACGAATGAATAACATCCCAAAGGCAACGCCGTTTGAAAGTAGAAGTGCTTTCTTTTCTTCTATATTTTGCGGAGTGGGAGTATCAAAGGCATTTGATATCACTTTCCAAAATCTGTTTTGAGGGTGGCCGTAGAAAAAGCCTTCCTCTCTTGACTTAACACTCGGAAAAGAGCCTAAAACAAGAATTTTTGAATTTTCGTCAAAAACCGGAGCAATGGTATGAAGCGTCATCAGCTTTTCTCACCGCCAAGCTCGGCAGTAAGCTCCAAAATGAGATTTGAAACATAACTGCTTGAAAATTCATCGGAATAAACATACAAGCCTTCAACAAGAAAACGTTTCAAATTAATAAAATCCTTAAATATGTTTTCATCATTGATTGAGCAAAGCCATTCGCCCATAAAGCTTTCATCGTTTTCCTTATTACCCTGCCTGATGCCGCAGATAGTAACAACACCGATTTTTTCAACCTGAACGTCATAGGAATTATATTCAAATTTAGTAGGATTTAAAATATATGTGTCATATTTGCCGTGCTTTTCGATATTATCTTTAATACATTTAAGAAGCTTAACTCTGCCATTAATATTAATCGGCTTAAGATATGTTCTCGGAATTTCATAAATAATTCCATCCTTAACAAATCTGTTAAGTGACTCAACAGTCAAGAAATTTGAAAACTTGGAATAATCAAGATTATAGTGGTTTAAAACAGCCTGAATTAAAAGTTCCCTATTAGGCAAATTTTCAGAAGCATTATCGGAAAGAACATCATAATCAAGGCACGGGGTAACACAAAAATCGGGTGTAAACGAAAGCTCCGAGGTGCTGTCATGCATAGTCGTAAGTGTTCTCATAAGCTCAACGGCATTTGAAAAAGAAACAATTACTTTCTCGCCCTTTTCATAAAGGCTCATAAACTTTCCTGTATAAACCTTAATAATATTTTCGTCATCAATGAACACTCCGTTATTAAATTCGGGGTCAAACATCATCATTGCTTTGTCGGTCAAAATGAAATAAGGAAGAAAATCATTATCTTCTATCGATTAATTTCAACATTTTTAATAACCGAAAAACCTGTGTACCCAAGTTCGGCAAAATCGCAAACGGTAAAATATGTATTAAGATTATGATTTGATGTACCGCCGTCGGTCATAAAAATATGCTTATAATCTATATTTTTATACTTGTCCTCTTTCATAAAATGATAAAGAACGTCAACTGCTTGTTCACTTTCCGCCGTAATATTGGTATAAATAAACGATATTTCCTCTCTTTTTGCAAGAATTTTAAAAAGAGCCGAGAGCAAATTTTCTTTTCCGATATATATTTGTCTGTCATCATCAAAATCAATAGGAATAAAGCATTCAGTTCTTCTAACCTTTCTTGAAAGGCGCTCAAGCATATATTCAATTCTCTCAATTTGCTCAGGCGTATAATCCTGAGCCTATAAAGTGAAGTCAAATTCTCATTTTGAACTTCGCTCAAAATATTAGATTCAATAATATTTTTAAACTTTGCCTCGCTAAGTTCCTTTCTGCCCGAAAGAACGTTACTCAACCATGCTCTGTCTATATTGCATTTATTTGCAAATTCATTAATTGAATATCCGTTTTTCTTTATATATTCACGCAAAGTTTCCCTAAAACTTACCACAATACCCCTCCAAACAAATGTGCATTACGCAATGTAATTATACTCCTAAATCGAACTATTTTCAAGACAATATATTATTAATCATACACAAGTCTAAATAAACTGTTTTTCAACAATTTCACTGCGACCTTATCCCTTGAACAAGGAATGGACATTAAAACAGTATCGCACATGCTTGGTCACACAGACGCAGGATTTACAATGAACACCTATATGCATGTGACGGATTCCATGCAAGAGAATATTGCAAACGCAATTGGTAATTTACTCGGCGAAAATGCGGCAAATTCATAAATGGTCAATAGATGGTCTTTGGCTGAAAATCAAATAAACGGACAAAATCTCACTCCATAAAAAAGAGTGAGATTTTTTGTTGCGTATTGAATTTTGAAATGCATTTCTGAAAAAGAAAAAACCTGCGAAAACGCCGTGTTTACGCAGGTTTTGGAGCTGATAGTCGGACTCGAACCGAGACCTGCGCATTACGAAACAGATGAAAAATATAAAATACACCTAAACTAACGAAAAGCAGCCATTTCTTTTATACCTTGAAATGACTGTTTTTTAATTTAGCGCTGTGTTTTTATCCCGTTTTCCGTTTGTAAGTGGTCAATAAATGGTCAAAAACATAATAACACATTTCTCAATGCAATTAACCTTTATCCCTTAAACAATGCGTAATATGAAATTTATTGTAATTGAATCTAATGTATGATATAATAAATACGAAAAAAGAGGTAGAAACATGGAGTTTAGCAAATATCAATTTATCGAAAAACTGAATACAGAATTCCTTGAAATAGAATTTGGTAAGCTTCAACAAATGAACTCATTTTAACTGACGAACGAGATGAGCACATCAAAGAAAGACATGTCCAAGATTACAACTTATTTCATAAATGCGTTTATGATGTAGTAAATATTCCTGATGTTATTTTAAGGGACTCAAAGAATCAAAACACGGTTTTTTACATAAAATATATTGAGGAAACGCACTTAAATATTGTCATAAGGTTATCGCTTGAAATCGAAGGCAATGATAAAAAGAATTCAATTATCACTTCTTATCAATTAGGTACAAAGACCTTGAAGCGTTTGAAGAAAAATAACAAAACGCTTTACAGCAAGTAATAAATCTTCTATAATGAAGATACAATAAAGGTGGTTTAGAAGTAGAGAATGTGCTGCTACGCACCCTTTGGGTCAAAAGAAATGTGGAATTGGCACACCACCGTAACCATTATAAAAGCAATCCGGTATTAATTGCCGGATTGCTTTTTTGTTGAAGTTTTTTATGGTTGAGTATGGAAAATGCAATATTGTGGGTGCAAAAGATGAACAACATCCGCAACCGAGCAACAGAAATTGTGAACGAGCAAGTAATATACAACTAAGAAAAAGGCACAGCCGACGGACAAAAAATCCGAAAGCTGTGCTTCAGTTTTTTTGTTATGAAGTTGTTGCGGGTTTTAGAGAACTATAAAAAGTTTACAGTCTTGTCAACTGATAAATGCAAAAGCCTTTTTCTTCCAATTCGTTCACAAACGACTTGAATGTATCGTAATTCTTTAAATCAGTTGCAGAATAATGCAAATCCAACGAATATTCCTTGTTTATGCACTCACACAAATTCTTGGCATAAGAAATTAAAAGTCCGGATTTGTCGTTCTTTCTCATCACAACATAGCTATCATTTCTTGTATTCTCAACAAAACCCTCTGTTGTAATCATACACATACAATTTTCTCCTTGTCATATAAATAATCGGCATTCCTCAAAATAAAATATTAAGTTTAATTTTCATAACGGTTTATCGTGAATTCATTTTCTAATTCGGGATAATAGAGTTTCCAGTCCGCATCTTCTTCACTGAATACACTCGGGACTTCACCAAGAAAGGTAACTTCGCGTGTTGTCCTGTCAATTTTAAACAGCGCATATAAATTCCGAAGTGACATATCTCTATTATAATATGCAAATAACATATGCGTTTTATTCTCAGCTAAATATTCAGTGGCGCTCCGTCATCCGCTGAGAGAGCATAATACTCATCACCATATGATTCAACTTTTTCCTCTAATAGTTCATTCATTATTGATTCCCAATTTTCAGGCGTTAAAATATTTTTAGATGCAAGTCCAATCTGAGTATTTGAAGTGATTTTCGACTCTTTGCTTTCACTATAAACACCCATATCTAAACCTATTGGACCCTCACCTACATCCGCACCTGGCCAATACAATACATCATTTTCAATAAATGGTTCATATTCCTTGCCAACACAATCCGGACATATAATATCTGCCGGAGCCATAATACCAAAAAGAATTTTATCGCTTAATTCTTTACCTTCACCTCTATCTGCACCTTCAGAAATGTCTAAGCCAAACATAGCTAAAATAATATCTGTATTCTTTATTTGATATAGCCTATTCAATCCATCTCGTTCCATCAAACTATATTCTTCAATTTCGTATCCTAATGCCTTGATTTGCGACATGGAAATTTTTGTTTCAAGCCAATTTAACAATGTTTTTCTGTCTATTTCTTTAGTAATTGGTTGATCTGATTTTTCTGCAAGGGCAAAAAATATATTTTTTTCATTATTGGAAGATACAGTCAAATCAATGCCGTCATTTTTGAGTATAATATTAACTGTGCCCTGATTGTTTTGGCTGTCATTATACTCAAAGTGTATTGCGTTTTTTGATATCGCTGCACTTTCGGTTATTTTTACGACTGTGTTCTTAGAAGTTACTATCGTAATTGCAACATCTGCTCGAGCGTCTCCCGCTATATTGATATGGAGTCCAACATTACTCTCTTTGTCATAATAATATCCGCTATACTGGGCGTAGAGATTTTTTAGCAGATTTTGACTGTTTTTATAATCCTTTAATGCATCCAATATGTCAATGGCGTCAACATATTTTTGCTCGGAAATCAGTTGCTCTGCTTTGTCATATTTCTTACTCGGTAAAACATACGTGGTACCAAAAACAATATAGATTGCAGTGCACATAAGAATGGTTATAAGCGTTATACATGTTATTAATGTAATCTTTTTCTTTTTTGAAAACGCTTTCTTGTTTGCTTTTAGATCATCTGCCTCATTATTTCTGCCCAATAAGATTAATATATTTTTAGCTAAATCTTCTATTGCACCAACATTGTCCAAATTCACAGCTTGATACGCAGATATTTCACTTGGCATATCATATGCGTTCATATCAAAATAGATAGGAATGATTTTCTTTTTGGAAAGTAATTCCTTATTTTGTGAAAGCAGTTTACTAAAGTGTTCTTCACTTCCTGCCAATATAATCAGTATTTTGGCACTGTCTGTTGCGCTTGCACAGGCTCTCTCCATTTCCTCGCCTGATAAATCCTCTACCGATGCGTGTTGATAAAAAGTGTTAATATTCAATGCTTCCAATCTGGAATATACATTCTGTGCAATCAGACTGTCTTTTGTACGCCGACCAAAATCATCCGCTTCAACATAGCGTATCGCCACTTCTGTATTTTCATACAGAGGGTCTTTTGCATATCGGCTATGACAGCGTTCGCATTCATATGCACCATTGACTAATTTTAACGCACCGCCACAATTTTCACATTTCATTCTAATTAAACCTTTCCAGCCATTCGTCATAAACTCGGGTTTTTACATTAGTTGATTCTAATTTGTCCGATCCCGACTTGTAACTCTTATAGTTTCCCCCATAAATACTACCACTGCGTGTTACAACAAAACCATCATTTAAATATACAACATCTGTTAAAAGATCTTTGTTGCTACCATTTTTACAAAGCGTTCCGTCAGAATGCAACTCGCAAACAAAATATTGACTATTATAATCGTCATCATATTCAACACCAATTTCGACATCGACGATATCATCCGAATCATATTCGCTATACTCACCATCAATACACGAAATTATTTTCCCATCTGAAGTTATAGCAACCGCATTAAGATATTTAACAATACTGTGTTCTACTTCAGAATAATCGCTATTGATTTCAATATCAATTTCTTTTACATTTTGGAAGTTTTCTACTGTTTCTATTCCTCTGATTCCTACACCGTCAACATCATATGAGGCTATATGTACAAAGCCATTAGAATCTACAGCTACAAATGCTGCATCCATTAACCCTCCTGCTCCAAATCTTGAATAACAATAATCAAAAGATACAATATTCTCCCAACTGGATATATCAGAAAGCCATTTATCTGATTCTTCTTCATTGTACTCATTAGATAAATTTCCATGTATTAATTTACCATCTGAACGAAGTGCAACATTCGTGTAAAAATTAAATATAGGAGAAATTTGAACAATATTATGCCACTCTGATGTATCCGAAAGTTTATTATTTTCAGCAACATTATCAATATAGCCATCTTCATGCAAAGCATATAAAGGATTATTGCTGGATATTGAAACAATTTTGCCATGCTCATCAATGTTGATGTTTTTATTTGCATTTCCGGGGTCGTAATCAAAAGTCTCAACTGTACCGTTAGGTGTCACATAATATGATCCGTTAGTAGAACCACTTAAATCAACATCGACAGCAATAGATGCTATACTTTTTCGCCAACTGAGTTCACATTTGGACTTCATTTCCTCAGAATCCCTATAGTCGCCCATTGCATCAAAAGCCCAAGTAGCTTCAGGATAATTCTTATCATAGTAAAGTTGCATAGCGGCATTGTATTGTGGTAATTTCATAAGCCATGGGATTGAACAAATTACGGCAATTATTATCCCTAATAATGCTACTATGCCAATTCGGCTTAATATTTTATTTCTCTTTTTCTTTCGTTCTTTAAGTACAATCGGAGTAGGAATGAGTTTCTTAATGCCTCTAAGAAGTTCCTGTTCAAAATCATCCTGCTTAATGTCTTGAGATGAAAGCACGGAAAATTCTTCCGGTAGATTTTCCTTTGACATATCAAAATAAAGAGGAATTAAAGTTTTGCTCGGGTCTTTTTGCCTTAATGTTAAAAATCGGCTCCACTCATTTTTTACCCAAGCAGACTCAATATTTTCTCTTGACGAACAAACTGTCAGCATTACCTTGCTTGATGAAAGAGCAGCGTAGATATAAGGCTCGTACTGCGTACCAGCTTATCCTCCAGTGTTATTCTTGAGAAAAATACTTTGTATCCTTGTGCAGTGAGTTTTTCGTATAATTTTTGGGCTTCAATGCTATCCTTTGTTCTGCTTCCGTCTTGATTTGTTTCTTTATAGGAGATAAAAATATCAAAAGGTTTTTCTTTTTTAGAAACTGCAATAATGCCTTTTTGAATATTATCAATCGTTTTAGCGTTTGATTGATAATATTCTTTTTTATCACCAAAAGAAAATTTTATCGCATTTTTGTAGTTCTCATCTTGAAAAATCGGCAAATAGTGTGTTCGGTTGCAAGTCGGTATATACTGTCCGCTTTTTGAGTCCTTAACAAAAGTTACGCCGTATCTGCACATAACCAAGTCCCAATAAATTTCTGCGTCTTGCGGATTAATTGAGAGTAGTTGATTAAATATGTTTTCTGCCTTGTCAAACTCATTTTGCATCAAGTAACTGTTGCCACGATTATATAACAATTCCGAACTCTCATCGGTAAACTGAGGCAAGGTTTGCTTTGTTCCACAGTAGTCGCAAACAGCTATCCCGGTTGAGCGGTCTACCGTCATATCACCGCCGCACATTTTACACTTAAAAATTGTCATTGTTTTCTCCTCGTTACTTTAACAGTTTACATTTATTATTTCTGTCTTTAATAAACATAACAAGCTCATCAGCTGTTGACTTTGCAAGCGCAACATTATCACTTTTAACGGCAGCTGAGAACTGATTGAATTTTGTTTCAATCTCATTTTCAATTGCTTCAAGCTGTGAGTTTGACATCGGGTCACTGTAGTGAGCAGCCTCATAGACCTTATTTGCAAGCGCTTTCATTTCATCTGTTTTAGCCGAATTTGCGAGTCTTCGAGCATCTATGGTCAACGACTTGATGAAAAATGTTTGCTCCTTTATTTGTTCGCCACGCTCTGTTACCAATTCTCTTGCGGCAGAATTTTGTAACAACCTACCTAATGCAAGGGCAACAATAATTAAAGCAATAATAAATTGAATAACGGGATTAAGATTAAAAAGCAATGCTGCGGTAGATAAAACCGTGAGAATAATATATGTTGCCGTTCCACTATATAAAAAAGGAATACCATAGAATGTACCTCCGCATTTTGTTGCTTTTTAAAACCGATAAAGGTTAAAACAACGGCAAAGATATAACCGAGAACGGCTATCGCTACGGCTGTATAAAAACTTACTGTGTATCTTGGCGAAGTAAATTCGGTTTTAATGGAAGTTACACTTTTAGGAATTTCAACAGTTGATATCCCCTTGTTAAGTACGTCAAATTCGATTTCTTTTACCGGCAAACCGTCTATGGTTTTAGGAACGGTTACTACGCTTGATGAGCCTTTATAAGCAGTGATTCTTACGGTTTTGTCGTCATAATTATAGGAAAACTCGCTGTTCTCTTTTTCGGTTTGCTTTGCTTTGGCTGTGCCTTTTGCTTTTTTCGTTGCATTTTCCGATTTCTTTGTTGTAGATTCTTCTGTGGTCGGAATTTTCACATCAGGATTTTCCGAATCATCAATTGCTATAAAATTCACATCATTGTCTTTTGCATAAATTTGTGCATAAGAACCTGCGACGCCACTAATCGAAACGGCTTGACTTTTGTCAAATACAGTAAATGATACAGATAGAAATACCACTAAGATTATTGTTACTATTGATATAGCAATGCTTTAATATTTTTCATCATTTTGCCTCCTACATAATGCTTGCGAGCAGTTGTTGCTTCAAATTGTTAAACTCTTCATCTGTGAGCATATTTGCGTCTTTCATCATTTGAAGCTTTTGCAATTTTGCTTGAAACTGTGCCATATCATCCTGTGTATTTTGAGGTTGAGTCGGTTGCTGATTTACACTGTCAAAAGCATTATTGACTGCACCGCCGACAACCGAACCTACTGCGCCGCCTACGCCTGCCATAGTGCCGAAGCCTACGCCCATATTTGTAAACTGACCGACTGCTTCGTTATTAGCCACATCCTGTGCAACGTCAAAACCACGTTCCTGCTGATAGGTATAACCCTCTTGCTGACGCTTTGTTGCCATTGCCTGAGAAGCGATGACCGTCTTTTGCGCCTCTGTTTCAGCGTCAATTACGGCTGTCTGCTGTCTGAGCTTAGCCTCTGCAATATCGGCATACTGCCTGAAATGAAGCGACTTGAATTTTTCGTATGTACTTTCACCGTCAGGTTTAACTATTGTTGTAACAAAAAATCTTTCAAGCGAGATACCGTAATCCTCAAAATCAGGCTTAAGCATTTTGAGCAAAGCGGCGGACATATCGTTTATACGCTCGTCAATTTCAAAAATGCTGATTTTTTGTTCACGAATAACCTGCGCAATATACGACTTTACTTTAGTCATAAGAAATGCACGGAAATATCTTGTCAAATTTTCCTTCGTTAAAATATTTTCCGTACCCACTAATTTAATCAGCAGCTTTCTTGAATCGTCTGCACGCAGGCTCATTTCACCGCTTGCACCGATTGAGATAGGAAAATTATATGTAGGCTCCATAAACTGAACTTTGCTGTCCGTTCCCCACTTGACAGCCATTTGTTCTGTTTTATTTATAAAATAAACTTCGCAGTGAAACGGAGTTTTTCCGCCTGTCGGCAGGTTAAGCGCTTTGCCGATGAGTGGAATATTTTGCGTTTCAAGAGTATAACGACCGGCACCGAACAAATCGAGAGCTTGTCCATTCATCATAAATATTGCTTCTTGGCTTTCGTGAACGATAAGCTGAGTCAGTGAATTAAAATCTTCACAAGGGTGCTTCCAAATAAATGTAGTATTGTCGCCCTCGTACTTAATAACATCTGCTATTTTAGACATAGAAATTCTCCCTGCATACAACATAATCCACATTATGTTGTACATAGAGCAATAAAAAAGCCTGCCACATAATTGACAGACTAAAAAAGAACATAGAAAATCAAGCCTTTTCAAATTTGCCGAAAAAGATAAGCAGAAAGGGCTTTATTGTCATGTTCAATTTTCGACAAATTTCAGTTTTTCATGCTTTTCGCAAGCAAAGTGCTTTACAATCTATCCTTGTTATGATACAATTTAATATGTAAAATTAGGTTTATTGTATCAGTTATGTAATTTAATACAACATAATGTGGATTATGTCATTCGCCGCCGATTCTGGCGGATTTTTTATTTTTATGCTAAATTATCAAGTGCATATTTTCCATTCTTTTGCGATGTTCTGTGCCGGTTGAAATGATATAAATTCGTGTTGTGTTGATACTGCTGTGACCAAGAATATCCGCAAGTTTTGCAATATCTTTTTCAATACCATAAAATGTGCGTGCAAACAGGTGGCGAAGATTATGCGGAAATACCTTTTTCGGATTAACATTTGCATCTTTGCACAAAGTTTTCATTTCTCGCCAAATGTTCGTGCGATTTATGGGTTTGCAGTTTTTCGTTACAAAAATCATACCGCTTTTTATTCCTTGCTCTGCTGCATAGCGGAGCAATTTTTGTTTTAGTTCTTTCACTATAAAAACCGAGCGTGTTTTTGCCTTGCAGTTTACAATTGCCTCGCCACACTTTGTCGCCTCAACTGTAATATATTGCAGCTCACTGACACGAATACCTGTTGCACAAATCGTTTGAATAATTAAATTCAATCGTTCGTTTTTCTTTTGCTTTGCCGCTTGACACAAGCGTTTGTATTCTGCTCTTGTCAGTTCTTTTTCTTCCGACCAAAATACTTGCTGTTGAAGTTTTAGCGATTTCACTCTCAAATCAAACCAATTCAAAAACGCAAACAAACTGTTGATACTTGCGAGCATTGAGTTCACACTGCGAACAGCATAGTTTTCCTGCAAATGATTTTTGTAGGCGATAACAATTTCTTTTGTAATGACTTCGTCTTGTGCATAAACCGAAAACGCTTTCACATCACGAATATATTTTTCAATCGTCGCCGTGCTTTTCTCTTGCAGCTCTAAATTCTTTCTAAAATCATCAATAATATCTGCCGTTAAAATTCGTCCTTCCATTGTATTTACCTCCGAGTAAGTGTTAATCATATTGTACCCGAAAAGTATGAAAACAAAATTGTCACCCTAAAAGGTTGTGGTATGTTACCTTGAACAGAGCGACATTGCAAGTACGATTTTCTATATTTACTTTTTCATTATTGATGGATAAACAATATAAAGAAAGTTTTTCAATTTGAATTTTTAAACAAACTTCCATCCATACTCTTTTTTCATCTTACCTCATGTTTTTTACTGCGTATTGAAATATTATTTAAAAATCAGACAGTAAAACAGGTTTGCCTCAACCAGAAGACAAACCTGTTTTAGCTTAACATACCGTTAGACAGTAATAGAGACGGAAAACATATTGATATTTTTTATGTTTTTAGAATTTCTATTTTGAGTACCTTAAATTAATTCTAAAATCAAGTAAATATAAACAAAACAAAGTGATTTTAAATGCAAATAATATTGAAGATTTATCTTTTATGTATCTTATGCCATGTAGACATTCGTTTCTTATATTTAAACCATTCTCGCTAAATAAACAATAATAAATAAACCAAAAATCGGCACAATAATTCAAAGAATCTGTTTGCATATTTATTTCTTGTATTATTTTATTTAATACCGAACTAGGCTCCTTTAATTTATAATATCTTTTTTCTTGTTCGCATATTGCAGGAATACCAAGCATTTCCCCAAACTCCCTTATTTTGTTTTCCACAACAGGAAACAACTGAGTCAAATGTCCCAATAATGGTTCTTCTGAATATTCTAAAAAATCATATTCTGAATTTTGTGAAACTATTGTGTCATATAACTCATGTGTTTTATTAAACATACTAAAGTACATCATTATTTTTTGATTCAGATCTTTATAAATTCGAGGAAGAAATTCTTCCGTTTTAAAAGGATTAAGCAATTTATATACATTATCATTTCGAACCTTTTCAACAAAATCGTAGAACAGCAAATCATTAGGGCGTCTTTCGTCAAACACATAAGAATTATATCTTGGAAAATCTTCAGCTATTTCAATCGACTTTACCAATAATAAAAATGGAGTTTCAGAATAAGCTTTTATTGTTTTTGCCAATTCGTTTTCATTTAATTCCATACATATACAGGCAAATGCTAAAGGGTTCTCTAATAATAAATCATTAAATTTAACCACTTCATCATTTGATATTGATGTTTCTTTAGAAAAACATTGCATTGAATCACATGATTTTTCGAAGTATATTTCTTGCCATAGCTTTCTTATATATACAATTTCAGCAGAAACATCTTTAGAAATGATTTTTCTTTTGTTTTTTATTTTTATTAAAAACAGTAAATACTCAATAAATAACGAAGATATTTCTACGCCTGAAGTATTTTCTATACAATCATCAAACTTATCTGACAAGCATTCAAATGTTGATTTATCAATACTTTCTATAATATCTTTATCATTAAGGCTCTGCGATAATTCCATTGAATTGCTAATCAGCTTTACCTTTTGCAGTTTTTCACAAATAAATGATTCGATCCTATTTTTAATTGACTTATCAGTAATATTACATCTTGAATCAGTTTGAATCAAAAAATGAATATTGTTAACCTGTTTCAATGCTTTATTGAAAAGTATCATATCATCAGAATGAACTTTTATATTTTCATCGTTAATAAAAGATATTACAAATTCAAAACTCGAACAATGGTAACTACTTTCTTTTTTTATCGTCATTTTTATTCAAATCAGAGTAATAATTAAACAATAATTCGAAGTGTAATTGTATTGTTTTATAAGATGGACTTTTGCCATACAAAGCGTACTCAATTGATTCGATGATAAAATTTGCTGTTTCATCATTGAAACTTTCTCTCATTAATGATAAGGTTTCCTCTGTCCATAAATCAAAATTTGGATATGATGAACCATCTTTATTAACATACTTGGGAACTAATTTGCTATTTTCATAACTACAAGAGATCATGTCTGAAATATATTTTTCTTCCCACGTAGTATGTTCATTTCTATCCTGTTTAAACGAAAAGCAATTTGCATTTAATAATAATTCTTTATGACTTTTAATATATTTGGAACAGTCAACATTTCTTTTTTCAATATTATTTATAAACGTCTCTTTTTCTTTACTTGTGTCATAATTTATAATATTAAATAAAGATAAAATATTTTTAGCTTCTTTTTTGAATGGCAAAACATCTACAATCTTATAAATATTGTTTTGTTCAATTATGTCTGGATATATTAAAAATTTAAAATCAGCTGATATTGACTCGTTTGCAATTTTCGCCAAATAGATCAGTAAATATAAAGTATTTTCAAAATCGTCTTTCAATACAATTTCAGCTGCATCTTTAATACCAATATAATACAAAGACAACTGATTAATAGAATCAAGCCAATCTTTTGAAATTATCAAATCACTCTCAACAATTTCATTTATTTTTTATAAGAGACTCAAATACTTCTTTGACCTCAATAAAAATAGATTTAAAATCAGAAAAAGAATTCATTGAAAAGTTCACTTCAAATTTTTCTTCTAAATAATTAATATACCACTGCCATTCTTTCGATTTGTTTAATAAGCCTTCTATATATTTAATTTTAATTTCACGTTCAATATAGTTTTTCATATCAATCACCTTTATGTCCATGTTATAAAAAATAAATTTACAAATATTAAGATTAATCAATTCAAATATTGATTGAAGTTTGAAATTTATAATTGTTTCATTACTTCAAACTTCATTTTCTAATGCAGATTAATCACCTGATATAATAAAATCATTATAAAAGTATATCATAAATATATTTTATAAACAAGAATGTTACGAGCATCATCTCATAATATAGTCAAACATGTATTTCTATTTTTACCTTTCCATTTTTGATGGATAAACAATATGTAAAGGCTAAAGAATTTTTCTTAACTAAAAGTACTTGACTTAAATTAGTGTTTTTGCTACTATGAAGTCGGAGAGAAAATTCAATAAAACTATAATGAACCTATATGCATTTTTATTTTAAGATGCGTATAGGTTTATATTTTTTCTTGGAAGGAGCGTTGAAATGATTTAAAAATCACAAACAGTGTTGTCAAATTTAACGTACCCCACTGTAAGACTGATGACAAATAATCTAAAAGCCTAAAGTTGAAAAAAATGGCAATTTTCTTTTGATTTTTTTGAATTGATTTTTAACTCGGTTTTGGATGAAATCTAGGCTCTTTTGAGTGAGTTTTGGAACGATTTTCAAGCCGTCGATTTTAAAGCAGGATAAAGGGGTATGATTTTCGGGCATTGAAATGCCCGAACGCCGTCCGGCAAAGCCTGTCGGCTTTTCGATTCGTAATACTTTTGCGTATGATTCCAAATTCGTATGCAGTAAGGGCTGTTTTTCGCAGAAAATCAAGGTTTTTGCGTATTCACTTGAGCGTTGCGGTATGATGATTGAAAATCAAGAGATTTTGGCAACGCTGCAAGCAAAAATTGGCGAGTTCAATCTAAAATAGAGTAACTCGTCGGACTAAAACTAAAAACGGCTTGTAGGCGATATGTGCAAGCCTGTGAGCGAAGAAACGGAGGTGATAAAGTGTATAAAAACTTTGATGAAATGCCAGTAATGTTGTCTGTCAATCAAGCAGCGGAGGTGCTTGGCATATCAAATGTCAGCTTGTATAAACTGATTGAAAAAGATAAATCATTCCCCGTTGTTCAGTTGGCAGAAGAAAATCCATTCCAAAAGAACAATTAAAGGAATGGATTGATAAAAAATCTAAAAGATAATTATCTGGCTATTGAAAAAGGCTTGTGGTAATGTTTGAGTTGCCAAAAGCAGAAAGGAGGCTATAGAATGGCACGAAGAACAAAAGGCGAAGGAACACTTCGCAAAAGAAAAGACGGAAGATGGGAAGGTTGGTTTAACATCGGTAAAGATGAAAATGGCAAGACAAAACGAAAAAGTGTTACCGCAAAAACCAAATCAGAATGTCAGGAAAAGCTAAGCAAAGCCAAAGAAGAATATCTGAAAGAACAGTCGGTGTTATCTTCTCATACTTACTTAACCGATTCCGATCCAACGCTTAATGAATGGTATGAAATATGGATAAATACATTTTGCAGAAATGTGATCAAGGACTATACCGTAAACGGTTACGAGCAAAGGTTCAAAACCAATATCTTACCTGCGTTGGGTGATATGAAATTAAGCGAGCTGTCCACCGTAAACTGTCAGCAGTTCTTGGTAGGATTATTCAGTGACGGCAGGCAACGAGGCAGAGAGAAACACGGTAACGGATTGGCATATTACTCGGTAAAAGGGATAGAGAGAACACTCAGTTCTTGCCTACAAAAAGCAGTGGATGAAGATTTAATTCCAAAGAATCCCATATCAAAAGTGAAGTTGCCGAACTGCACAAAGCCTGAAATGAAAACGCTGAAGAAAGAAGAATTGACCGCATTTCTTGAAGAAACCAAGCGTTCGGGTTGCTATGAATTTTACTATCTTGAACTGACAACGGGTATGAGATTAGGTGAAATCTGTGCTTTGGAATGGGATGATTTAAACCTTGATGACAAAACGATAACAGTAAACAAGGCGGTACAAAAAATCAAAGGTGAGGTAAAAATCAACACACCGAAAACAAAAAGCTCAATCAGAACGATAAAATTATGTGATGAGTGCATTAGGCTATTAAGCCAGTTAAAAGCAAATCAAGTGCCAAAATCAAAGTACATATTCCCGTCATCTGTAACAGGAGAGATAAGAGATACTTCAGCAGTCACACGAAGATTACACAGAATACAAGACAGAGCAGGCGTGCCTAGAATACGCTTCCACGACTTACGACACAGTTTTGCAACCTTATCCCTTGAACAAGGAATGGACATTAAAACGGTATCGCATATGCTTGGTCACACAGACGCAGGATTTACAATGAATACCTACATGCATGTGACGGATTCTATGCAAGAAAATGTTGCAAACACAATGGGTAATTTACTCGGCGGAAATGTGGCAAATTCATAAATGGTCAATAGATGGTCTTGAGCGAAAAATCGAATAAACAAAAGAGATCTCACTCCGTAAAAAAGAGTGAGATTTTTTATTGCGATTTGAATTTTGAAATGCATTTCTGAAAAAGAAAAAACCTGCGAAAACGCCGTGTTTACGCAGGTTTTGGAGCTGATAGTCGGACTCGAACCGACGACCTGCGCATTACGAATGCGCTGCTCTACCAACTGAGCCATATCAGCATTTATTCAATTTTTCACTTGCTTTGAGCCCAAATCGGCGAACAGCCTTCCGTTTACGAATGCGCTGCTCTACCAACTGAGCCATATCAGCAAAGTATTAAATTAATCATCAAGCAATTCAAGAAGCTTTGCCATAACAAACTCCACGCTTGATTTGCGGACTTGATTGCGCCCGATTTCGCCAAACCGGCAAGTATAAGTCACCGTTTTGCCGTTTACATAAAAGCCGAAGCAAACCATACCAACAGGCTTTTTAGCAGTACCGCCGCCGGGGCCTGCAACACCCGTTACACCTACGCCGACCTCGCTTTTAGCAACATTGGCAACACCCTGTGCCATTTCATAAGCAACCTCTTCGCTGACCACTCCGTTAGAAAGAATGGTATCAGCCTTGACACCGAGGAACTCAATCTTAGCCTCGTTTGCATAAGTCACAAAAGAAACGTCAAGCACCTTTGATGCGTTTGCGACGTTTACTATTGTACCACAACACATACCCCCAGTGCAAGACTCTGCGAAAGAAATATGAAATTTTTTTTCAATAAGCTTTTTTACTACCTGTTCCTCAAGTGCCATAGGTTAAACCTCTTTTATTATTTTTCCAAGCCGTTTTGAATTTTAGCGGCAGTTAATGTATTTTGCATAAGCATTGAAATTGTCATAGGGCCTACACCGCCCGGTACCGGGTGATAAACGAGCATTTGTCCTTAACACTTTCAAAATCGACATCGCCGCAAAGCTTGCCGTTTTCGTCTCTATTCATTCCGACGTCAATTACAACTGCGCCGTCTTTAACCATATCGGCAGTTACAAATTTCGCTTTACCGATAGCGGCAACAAGGATATCTGCACTTTTGGTAACTTCTTTAAGGTCAACAGTTTTTGAATGAGTAATTTCAACAGTTGCATTTTCGTGGAGAAGGAGCATTGCCATAGGCTTGCCCACAATATTGCTTCTGCCGATGACAACAGCTTTTTTGCCCGTTACATCAACACCTGTTGAATGAATAAGTTCCATAACGCCTGCCGGAGTACAAGGAAGAAAATTATAATCCCCTATCATAATTGCACCGACGTTTACGGGATGAAATGCGTCAACATCCTTAATAGGGTCAATAAGATTGATAACCTCTTTATCATCAAGATGCTTCGGAAGCGGAAGTTGGCACAAAATGCCGCTGATTTCCTTTTTATTGTTAAGTTCTTTTACAAGATTATTTAATTCTTCTTGAGTTGTATTTTCAGGAAGTGCATATTTTTCACTGTAAAATCCGACTTCATCGCAAGCCTTTTCCTTATTTTTTACATAAACCTGTGAAGCAGGGTCATCGCCTACAATGATAACCGCAAGACCGGGAGTAATGCCCTTTGCCTTAAGCTTTTCGGTTTCCTCTTTAACTCTTTGCCTAACCTGCTTTGAAACAAGCTTACCGTCAATTATTTGTGACATCTTCATTCTCTCTTTCATCATTATTATCTTTATTATTATCTTTTATTTTTTCAACGCTCTCTGCGTTTACGCCGTTTGCCGTGGCAGGAGCAGTAGCAAGACTTAATCTTTGCGGCAACGTGCCTTTTTTAAGCTTAACCATATTGATTATATGCATAACAAGAAATGCTACGACTATAATTGCCGACAAAAGCTGACTTACACGAATAGTGGTATTTGCGACATAAAGTGAATCAGTCCTAAGGCCTTCAACCACCATTCTTTCAAGCCCGTACCAAATGCCGTAAAGAAGGAAAACCTCGCCCTTGTATTTTCTTCTTTTATGCACAATATAGTTAAGTATAAAAAATCCTAAAATGCACCAAACACTTTCATAAAGAAAGGTTGGGTGAACGGGCACGTTTGGGTCAACATCCATTCCCTTTGCCGCCAAAGTATCTGCGCTTGCGGCAAGGGTATCGTGAATTTTCAAACTCCACATTCTAAAAGGAGCAGTAGTAGTATTTGTACCGAATGCCTCTTGATTAAAGAAATTGCCCCATCTGCCGATACCCTGACCTATAAGAAGCCCAAGACCACCCAAATCAAGCAAATTTCTAAAATCAATCTTGCCGATTTTACAACCGATAATTGCGCCTATAAATGCGCCTATAATACCGCCGTATATTGCTATACCGCCGTTCCAAATTTGAGGAATTTCGGAAAGATGCTCTTTATAATAAGACCATTCAAAAATGACATAATACGCTCTTGCGAAAACGATACCAAAATAGTGCCCCACATCAAAACGTCGGTCATTCCGTCAAGGCTCATTTTCCATTTATAAGCCATTCTGCCGCCGTAAAGAACGGCAAGTGCAAAACCGAAAGCAATGATTATGCCGTACCAATGAATACTGTAGCTGCCGATTGTAAATGCCACACTCGGAACATCAAAATCAATTCCAAGCCCTTCAAAATAAACTCTTGTATAATCGCTCATATTTATTCCTCACATTGCTTAACAACACTTAATGCGCTGTATTTTTCGTCCATAACCTGTGCCAAGCGAGATAAAACATCGGCTTTAGTTATATTTTTGTAAATTTCAACAATATCAAGCATATCATATTCGCCGAAATGAGCCGCAACAAGACCGTTTGCAAGGGTATCAATATCATTATATGACATAATTTCCTTGCCGTAAAGCGAACGCCTTGCCGATTCAAATTCATCGTCTGTTATGCCGTCATTTTTAAGCCTTTCGACCTCTTTTTTTATCTGCTTTGCAACCTCTTTGGGATTTTCGCTTTCGCCGTCGAAAATGATTGACTCGTAGCCGTAGCCGATAAAATATTCTTTGGAAAAACTTTCATTAATAAGACTTTGTTCAAACAACGAATTATACAAATTCGAGGTATTACCGGCAAGAATTTCGAGCAAAACAGTAGTTTCAACAATAGTTTTCAAATCCTGCTTAGGCTTTTCGCACGCTTCCTTATATCCGAATGAAAAAACAGGAATACTCATTGCAAGATTATATTCTGTATAATCGCCGACGACGTCCCTTTCTTCTTTTTCAAAAGACGCTCAATAGAAAGCTCAGGTGCCGGCTTTAACATCTTGTCACAAACGGACAACACCTGCTCAGGCGTAACGTTGCCGACAACTGCAAGCGTCATATTATGAAGATTATAGAAAGTGTCATAGCAGTCATAAAGAAGCTTGTCCGTAATCTGCGCTATAGAATCAACCGTTCCGGCAATATCAATTCTTACCGGGTGCTTATGATAAAGCAAGCGAAGAAGATTAAATGTGCTCATCCAAGAGGCAACGTCATAATACATAGTAATCTCTTGTCCTATTATACCCTGTTCTTTTTCAACGGTTTCTTTTGTAAAATAAGGGTGAGTGACAAAATCAAGCAAGATTTCAAGTGACGCTTCAAAATTATCACTGCACTGGAAAAGATAGCACGTTTTGTCAAACGAAGTATACGCATTAGCCGAAGCGCCTGTTTTTGCATAGCGTGCAAAAGCATCAAGGTCCTCACTTTCAAACAGCTTATGCTCAAGAAAATGAGCAATACCCTCCGGCACAACAGTCCATTCGTCCTTATCGGAACGCTTAAATTTAGTATCAATTGAACCGTAATCAGTGCCGAAAATCGCATAGGCGGAATTGTAATTTTCCTTTGGCATTACATATATTTTCAAGCCTGATTTGTGGTCAATTTCGTAATATTTTTCATCAAGCGATTTTGATACTTTTTCTACCATTACTCTTCCTCCTGACCAACAAGCTTATATACAGTATCAAGCGAAACAAGATTTGCGCACTCTTTAATCTCGCTATATTTCACATTGTTAATATCGTCGCAAACCTCCTGCGGCGTTTTATATCTTTCGTCACAAATTTGCTGAATATACCAGCTTTCAATAGTTTCCGGCATATCGCAAACAGCGCCGACTGCGTCAACAAGCGCCATTCTTGAGGAATTAAATTCCTCCTCATAATCGCCGCTTTTGATAACGTCAAGCTGGTGCAATATTTCATTAACAGCCTTGTCCATATTTTCTTCAAGGCAACCGCATTGAACTAAAATACAGCTTTTAAGCCTTGTGTAGCGAGCAGAACAATAATAGCAAAGGCTCATTTTTTCCCTGACATTTGCAAAAAGTTTAGAATAAGGACCGCCGCCGAAAATATCGGTAAAGCTTCGCATTGCCTTTGCAAGGTCGTCCTTTGGCTTAACGTCTGCCCTAAAGCCCAAAACAAGCTTACCTTGCTTAACGTCGATTCTTTCAATATAATTATTCACCTTTTCGCTCTTGCCGACAAATACGGGATTTGGCAAATGAATATAATTTCTGTTAATATTTTTAAATTCGCCCAAAAGATGATTATATACCTTATCAATATCCGTGTTGCCGACTACGGTTATGAGAATTTTTGCCTTTGAAAGAGCATTAACCCAAGCAGTTTTGATATCGTCGCTTGAAAGCGTTTCAACATCTTTAACATATCCGTATTTGTTAATAGAATAAGGCTCGTTTGAAAACATTTTTTCCTCGGTTTTCCTCAAAACATAAATTCGTTTTTCATTTTCCTCAGAATTAATTTTTTCAATAAGAATTCTCTTTTCAGCTTCAATATCCTCATCAAAAAAAGTTGCCGTTTTCATCAAGTTTAGGTTCAAAAATAAGGGACGAAAGAAGCTTAACACATTCAAAAGCAATACTTTCCCCGTCAAGAGAAAACTTATCGTTAAGGCAGGTTGCGCTGAGCGACAAAACCTGACATTCACCGATTTTTGAAACGGTATCGTTAAGCGTTGCACCGTAAAGAGAAGCAAGTTTTCTGTTTAAAGAGAGCATATTGGGATATTTTTTGCCTCTCCTTGCCAAAAGACCGAGCATCACCGAATTAGCGCTCACCTTATCCTTTTCAAGCTTAAGTGCAATGCTGACGGTAATCAAATTGGTTTTAAATCTATTGACGGGAACGCCTACAACTTCAATCCCATCAGATATATCTTTTTTAATAAATTCCACTTATTTATCCTCCGAAAAAATACGATAATATTTTTCACTAAATTATAATATAACATATTATTGCCATAATTTCCATATATTATTAGTTAATAATTATTAAAAAAGAAGATAAAGAAGTGCCAAAATCAGCATATTATCCGCACCCTCGTGGGAAAGAAGCATAATAAGAGCCAAAATTATCAAAGAAGAATCGTCCTTTTCCTCTTTGTTTTCTTCATTTAGCGCCTCACTTTTTTCATCATCAGTTTTTTTATGTTCTTTATCATTGTCGTTTGTCAGGCTTTTTGCTCTTTTTTGCATATCGTTCACACGCTTTTTAGCCTCATTTATATCATTTTCGCTGAAATAAGCCAATTAAAACAGCTCCCTTAAAAGCGGCAACACCTCAAAAAGCTTAATTATTTTCAGCGCCTGGTCTGCTTTGTTTTGCGTTTCCGGGCGCAGGTGCGGCTTTAGCGCCATAATCAAATCAACGTTTTTATTAGGCGTATTGTTCATTTTATCAAATATCGATTTTGCTTTCATAATCATATTAAAATCAAGACTGTCAAGTCCGAGAGAATTAAGCGATTGAAGTGCATTTTGATTGTTATTTTGGTTGTTATTAAAATTTTGCGTGGTACTTTGCGTATTTTCAGGCGCACCCTCGCCTAAAATAGACGAGGCCACGCCTTTTAACATATTGATATCATCAGGCGTTAAATTCGAGATAATATCATTGATATTAGGTGTGTTATCCAAATTATTTTCCCTCTTTCAGCTTTTTCATAAGCTCCTTAGCCTGCGGTGAATTAAGCAGTTTTTCGCAAGCCTCTTTATTGGATAAAACGTCTTTTAACTGCTTCGTCGCCTTTTCGGAAAGATTCTTGTTTACAAATTCGTCAAGCTTGCCGTTGTCTGCCGCTTCCTTCATTTTGCTCACGTCAAAGCCAACCTTTTTATTTAACTCGTTCATATTTTCCTTTTTCATTGAAATAAAATCCCCTTTGATATATAATTAACTTAATATAATCTATGAAAGGTCACGGTGATTTATGAATGAGAATTGTTGTTTTATCTGACTCGCACAAGAATGTCGGCAGGCTTTTTGCGGCTGTCGAAAGGCATCTTGACAATGCGGATTTATATATTTTTCTCGGCGACGGCGAGGACGATTTTGATGCGGTTATTGACGCATATCCTCATATTAAATACGAGCGTGTTTGCGGCAACTGCGATTGGTATTCAAATTATCCCGATAAAATGGAAATTGAATTGCCGGCAAAAGAATTTTCTTTTCTCATGGCCACCCATATAATGTTAAATTCGGATATGAAAACATAATTGCCGAGGCGAAAAGAAGAAATGCCGATATCGTCCTTTTCGGTCACACTCATAATCAATATACCGAATACCTTGACGGCTTGTATATTATGAATCCCGGATCTGTCGGTATGAACGGCGACTACGGCGTAATTGATATCACCCCTAAGGGCGATATAATGCTTATTAAGGAGCATATATAATTTTCTCTTGATTTTTAAATACAAATAGAATATAATACTTTCTGTCAGTTCGCAAAATCCTGACCAGTATCGCAATTGCGGTGCTTCTAAAAACAAAACTAAGGAGACAAAAGAATATGAACAAGAAAGTATTATTCGTAGTTCAAACAGCAATCATTGCGGCGCTCTATGCAGCGCTCACCTATGCGCAAAACTTTTTATTGCCCGGCACAACATCTGCCGCCGTGCAATTTCGAGTAAGCGAGGCACTCAACGTCTTAGCGCTTTTCACCCCTGCGGCTATACCGGGGCTTACGCTTGGATGTGTGCTTTCAAACATTTACAATATCGGTTCGGGCTTACCGCTTGATATGATATTCGGTTCGCTTGCAACACTCGGCGCAACAACGGCAATGTACCTTTTAAGAAATGTAAAAATCGGAAATTATCCGCTTTTATCTCTTCTTATGCCTGCTGTTTTCAACGGAATTGTTATCGGCTGGGAAATTGAAGTGTTTTTCATTGAGGGCAAATTCCATTTTGCAAGCTTTTTAACACAGGGCGGTTTAGTTGCTTTGGGTGAGCTTGGAGTTATGCTTGTTCTCGGAACAATTCTCTATTACGTAATAGTCGGCAGAAAATTAGATAAAAAAGTTTCAAAAAATCAGTTCAGTAAAAAACAAAAGCACTAAGTCATCAATGGCTTAGTGCTTTTTTAGTAAGTATAATAATGCAATTGGCGGCGGGCGCATAAGTACCACCGCCTTGTAACTTAAAGGGGAACACGAGTAATTAAATATTACTCGATTTCAATATATTTTGTAGTGTCAACTTCTTTTTGAGGCTGAACTTTAGGAATTGTCAAGGTCAAAATGCCGTGCTTAAACTCGCCCTTGATGTCGCTTTCCTTAACGTCGCCCACATAGAAGCTTCTCTCACACTCGCCGGCATAACGTTCCTTGCGAATGTATTTTGTATTTTTCTTTTCGCTCTCCTCGTCAAGTCCTTTGGCTGCCTTAACAGTCAAATAACCGTCTTTAAGAGAAACCTTAACATCGTCCTTAGAAAATCCCGGCAAATCCATTTCCATAATGTAACTGTCATCGGATTCCTGAACATCTGTTTTCATAAGGTTCTTACTCCTATGACCATAGAGTTTCTTTTCAAGCTTATCCATTTCATTATTATCATAAAACGGAAAATCAAAAAAGTCATCGAACAAATCTTTACCAAATACGCTAGGCATCAACATAAGTCATCGCTCCTTTCATAAAAAACACCATACATTTAACTATATGTGACTACCTGTTTTCTATGAACTCGGGGATGAGAAAACAAAGCGGAGTTTTTAAGCTATCGCCTTTTTTCTTCTCTTAACTTTCTTTCCTTTCGTTCTGTCTACACTATAGCACTATAAATTAGCACTGTCAAGCCGAGAGTGCTAATGTTAATAATTAATTCACAATTAGACATTGTTTTGCATAATTTTCTATTTATGGTTTTTCTTTTACTTTAACGCTTAAAAGCGGTGTATTGATATTAATATATTAATATGATAAAATTTAAAAATACAATTGCTATAAGAAAGGAAAAATATATGGCAACAAGAGAACAATTCGGCTCACGACTTGGATTTATATTGGTTTCGGCAGGATGCGCAATAGGCATCGGCAACGTTTGGAAATTCCCTTACATTACGGGAATGTACGGCGGTGCGGCGTTTATATTAATGTATCTTGCATTTTTAGTTATACTCGGTCTTCCGATTATGGTATGCGAATTTACCGTAGGTCGTGGAAGCCAAATGGGTATGGGCAAAGCTTTTGAAAAACTTGAACCTAAAGGAACAAAATGGCATCACTTAAAATGGATAAGTATTTTGGGTAGCTACCTTCTTATGATGTTTTACACAATGGTAGGCGGATGGATGCTTTACTACGCATATATGGAAGCGACAGGCAAACTTGCCGGGCTTGACAACACTGCTGTTTCGGGCGCATTTAGCAATATGCTTTCCACCCCGCAGACTATGGCGCTTTGGGCAATAATAGCAATCGTCATATCTTTCGGCGCTTGTGCTTTCGGCGTTCAAAAAGGTGTTGAAAAAGTAACAAAGGTAATGATGCTTTTGCTTCTTGTACTTATGATTGCACTTGCAGTCAATTCCGTTTTCCTGCCAAATGCAAGCGAGGGAATTAAATTTTACCTTGTGCCTGATTTCAAATCTGTCAAGCAAGTAGGTATCGGCAACGCAGTATTTGCGCAATGAGCCAGGCATTCTTTACATTAAGTCTCGGTATCGGCGCTATGGAAATTTTCGGCAGCTATCTTGATAAAAAGAAAAGGATTACAGGAGAGGCAGTTAATATCGTTTTGCTTGACACATTTGTTGCTCTCATGGCAGGCTTTATCATTATTCCGGCTTGCTTTGCATTCGGTGTTCAACCCGACTCAGGTCCTTCGCTTCTTTTCATTACTCTTCCGAATTTATTTAACAGTATGAAAGGCGGCAGAATTTGGGGAACGCTTTTCTTCATCTTTATGTCATTTGCGGCTCTTTCGACTATCATTGCAGTATTTGAAAACATTATTGCAATGTTTATGGATATGTGCTCTTGGAGCAGAAAAAAATCTGTTGCTGTTAATTTTGTACTTATAACCGCTCTTTCAATGCCGGCTATTTTAGGTTTCAATCTTCTTTCAAACATTCAGCCGCTCGGCGAAGGCAGTTCAATTATGGACCTTGAGGACTTCCTTGTTTCCTCTAACCTTTTGCCTCTCGGAAGCCTTGCATTTGTTATGTTCTGTGTAAGAAAGAACGGCTGGGGCTTTGAGAATTTCATTAAAGAGGCTAATCACGGCGACGGAATCAAATTCCCGCATTGGATAAGACTTTATATGCAATACATTTTACCTGTTATAGTAACTATAATTTATCTTAAAGGATATTACGATACGTTCAAGTCAAAGGGAACGGCAATGCTTGTCGGTTGGTTCATCTTTGCAGCCTTCCTCCTTGCAGTAATATTCGGCATTTCAATATTTACAGGCAGAAAGAAAAAAGCTTAGCAAATATTATCTATAAAAAGCGGTTGCGAAGAAGTAGTCAGAATTGGATTTTTAGTGAAGGGAGCTGTACGTTGGTACTGCCCCTTTGCTAAAATTCAAAGTGCCCAACGTTTTGTCGCCGTATCCTTTAGGATATTAAGACAAACGTTCAAATATTATTGATATAAAAAACAAAGGAATTAGAAAAAACGTTGATAAATACGTATTTCTAATTCCTTTTCTGTTTCGGCACGGTTATGGCTGCTTATTCACGACCGAAATTATTTACAACTTTCAATTAATTCTTTAAGTTCTTCCTTTGGTTGAAAACCTACCGTTCTTGTAACCTCTTCTCCGTTTGCAAAAACTACAATAGCAGGAATGCTTTGAATATCAAATTGATATGCCAAATCCCTGTTTTCGTCAACATCTGCCGAAAAGAAATCAACCTCGCCGTCCATTTCGTCGGAAAGTTCCTCTATAATAGGGGCAAGCATTTGGCACGGACCGCACCAAACGGCAGAAAAATCAACAACTGCAAGCTTGCTCTTTAATACATCTGTAAAATCACTGTTTTTAATTTCTTCAATCATTTGTTATTCTCCTTTATTTTGATTTGCAAGGTAGGAAACGGCTGAAATAGCCGCAACATTCCCCTGCCCTGCTGCTTTAATATATTGATACGGTTTGCCGGCAATATCGCCGCAGGCAAAAAGACCGTTAATATTCGTTTTCATCTGTAAATCAACAATTACGTGTGCCCCGTCTGTTTTAAGCCCCGGCACAAGCTTATCGGCGGCGATGCTGTCCCTAATTACAAAAGTCGAAAAAGCGTCATACTCACCATTTTGGCAAGCAATTTTTTCAGCCTTATTTTCACCGATAAATCCAATCGGCTTATCGTTTATTATTTCAATATTTTCTATTTTGTCAAAAACCTCAGGCTCAAAATCATAAAGCGGAAAATATTTAACCTTTCGGCACGTTTCGCTCAAAAATTTTGCATCCTCCTCGGCTTCCTTGCCATAAGCAATAACTCCGACATCCTTACCCTTGCAAAAATGAGCATCGCAGGTTGCACAGTAGCTTACTCCCCTGCCAACGAATCCATCCTCATTTTTAAGCGTTTTTGACTGAATAACGCCTGTTGCAAGTATCAATGAAGAACATTCAATCATTTCCTTGCCGACTTGAAGAGCAAAATACTTGCCCATAGAATAAACAGCATTCACCTTTTTATCCGTGATTTCTATATCAAGACTTTCAAGATGCTTTTTCATATCATTTGCAAGTTCGTTTCCCGTTACATTTGGCAAGCCGGTATAGTTTTTTATTGAATGAGCCTTTACCATTTTTTCGCTTAAATCTTTATTTCCGAAAAGGATAATATTTTTATTTCTTATCTTAGCGGTAATTGCGGCAGAAATGCCCGCAGGCCCCGTTCCGACAATTCCTATATCATATCTCATAAATTATAATATCTCCGATTTTTGTTATATTATTACTCAATTCATCTTAGTTATACACATTTTTCTGACAAATGTCAATATCTGCAATTATTTATTAATATATTAATCGACTAATAACTTAGCCTATTGACAAGGTAGGTTAAGAAATATATAATCTTATAAAATAATAAATTAAACAATATTATTGGTGGTGCAGTTATGTTAAACCGTTTTTCAAGAACTGAATTATTGGTAGGAAATAAAGCTATGGAAAAGCTTAAAAATTCACGTGTGGCAGTTTTCGGCATCGGAGGTGTCGGAGGATACACTGTTGAAGCGTTAGTCAGAAGCGGCATCGGCACTATTGATATTATTGATGACGATAAGGTTTGCTTAACCAATATTAACAGGCAGATTATTGCCACAACAGACACGATAGGAAAATTCAAGGTTGACGTTGCAGAGGAAAGAATTAAATCAATCAATCCCGATTGCGTTGTATATAAGCACCAAACATTTTATTCAAGCGAAACGGCAGACGAGTTTGATTTTTCAAAATATGATTATGTAGTTGATGCAATTGATACAGTATCGGGCAAAATCGCACTTGTTATGCAGGCAAAGGAGCATAACACACCTATCATCTGCTCAATGGGTGCAGGAAATAAGATGGACCAACCGCTTTTGAAGTATCGGATATTTACAAAACAAGCGTTGACCCGCTTGCAAGAGTTATGAGATATGAGCTTAAAAAGCGCAAGGTTCGCAAGCTTAAGGTAGTTTATTCAAAAGAAATTCCGATTAAGCCGACGGAGGATACGGAAAACAGCTGCAAACACAATTGCGTTTGCCCTCCGGGAACTGAGAGAAAATGCACTGCAAGAAGGCAGGTGCCCGGCAGTAATGCATTTGTTCCGTCAACAGTCGGATTAATTATCGCAGGCGAGGTTATTAAGGACCTTATCAAAAAATAAATTGTTCAGGTAAACATTATGAAAAAATACGAAGAAATAAGCATAAGTGAAATGCTTGAATTAAAAAGCGACGAATATGTTGTTATTGATATCAGAGACGAAATAGCATTTACTTACGGCACAATCAACGGAGCAATTAACATTCCGCAAAATCAGCTTAAGGAAAGGCTTGATACCCTTCCAACAGATAAGCTTCTGATCATCTGCTGCAAAAGCGGAATTATCAGCGACCCCGTCGCAGAAAATTTAAGAGAGCACGGCTTTAATGCAGCTAATTTAAAAGAGGGCTACTACGGCTATATGCTTGCAAATCTTAAGAGCGGTAACGACAGAGCCAAGGATGTTGAAAGAAGCATAAACAAAAAATTCCACAAAGGAATTTGGAGCAAATTCACCGCCGCAATAAACGATTATCAGCTTGTTGAGGAAGGTGATAAAATTGCCGTTTGTATTTCAGGCGGCAAGGATTCTATGCTTATGGCAAAGCTTTTTCAAGAGCTTAAAAGGCACAACAAATTTCCGTTTGAGGTAGTATACCTTGTTATGGACCCGGCTACAGCCCCGAAAACAGAGAAATCATTGAGAAAAATGCAGAGCTTTTAAATGTTCCGATAACAATTTTCGAGTCAAATATTTTTGAATCCGTACTCCACGTTGAAAAATCCCCCTGCTATCTCTGCGCAAGAATGAGAAGAGGTCATCTTTATAATAAAGCAAAGGAACTTGGTTGCAATAAAATCGCCCTCGGCCATCATTATGATGATGTTATCGAAACAATTTTAATGGGTATGCTCTACGGCGGTCAGGTGCAAACTATGATGCCTAAACTTCATTCAACAAACTTTGAGGGTATGGAGCTTATTCGCCCTATGTATCTTATCCGTGAAGACGAGATTAAACGCTGGAGAGATTATAACGATTTGCATTTCATTCAATGCGCCTGCAAGTTTACGGATACTTGTACAACGTGTAATAACGAAGAAAACCGTTCAAAGAGAGTTGAAATAAAAGAACTTATAAAAACGTTGAAACAGGTAAATCCGTACGTTGAGGGGAATATATTCAAAAGTGTTGAAAACGTCAGTTAGAGGCGATTGTTGCGTACAAAATTGACGGTGTGAAACACAGTTTTCTTGAAACGTACGACGAAGAATAACTATATGTTGTACCGTTCAATTTGGCATTACACAACAAAATCCAAACAAAAACAAGAATTTTGAAATGAAAAAGAAATAAATATTCACAAACTATTTTCACAATGACTATTGATTTATTTGGCAAAATAGTATAGAATAATAAGTAACAAAACATAATATGTTTTATATGAAATTTAGGAGGCAATATATAATGAGCAATATTAGGTTTGACTATTCAAAAGCACTTCCGTTTGTCGGACAGCATGAGATTGATAATATGGCTGAATATGTTAAAGAGGCACATAATATGCTTCATAACAAAACCGGTGCAGGTAACGATTTTCTTGGTTGGGTAAACTTGCCTACGGATTATGATAAAGAAGAATTTGCAAGAATTAAAAAAGCGGCTGAAAAGATTCGCTCTGATTCAGATGTACTTGTTGTAATCGGTATAGGCGGTTCGTACCTTGGTGCAAGAGCGGCTGTTGAAATGTTACAACATTCATTCTATAATGCTCTTGACAAAGACAAGAGAAAAGGTCCTGCTATTTTCTTTGCCGGAAATAACATCAGTTCGACATATATGGCTGATTTGCTTGAAACAGTAGAGGGTAAAGATATTTCAGTAAACGTAATATCAAAATCCGGAACAACAACAGAACCTGCTATTGCGTTCAGAATATTTAAAGACTTGCTTGAAAAGAAGTACGGCAAGGAAGGTGCAAAAGAAAGAATTTATGCAACAACAGATAAAGCTCGCGGTGCATTGAAGTCGCTTGCAGATGAAGAAGGTTACGAAACATTTGTTATCGCTGACGACATCGGCGGCAGATACTCTGTTCTTACTGCAGTAGGTTTACTTCCGATTGCAGCGGCAGGTATCGATATTGACAAGATGATGCAGGGTGCAAAAGAGGCACAGGATGAATATGCTAATCCAAATCTTTCAGAAAACCA